>ERZ795059.1981-NODE-1981-length-21907-cov-6.283132_pt1 | contig 21907 bp, 16 predicted proteins | sample MGYA00375143_ERZ795059 | MGnify/ENA primary metagenome ERZ795059 (study PRJEB30188, sample SAMN05720168) | activated sludge metagenome | isolation source: Anaerobic digester | place: USA | collected 2015-01-07 ... | reverse complement strand
CAACCGCTCACCCGATGGGTGTATTGGCCTCTCTATTCTGTTCTCAAACAGCATTTTATCCTGAATCGCTCGATCCAAATCGTTCTGCTGAAGGTGTCTACTTAAGCATTGTTCGCTCCATGGCCAAAATGCCAACCTTCGCAGCATGGGCTTACAAAAACGCAGTTGGGCATCCGGTAAATTATCCTGATAACAATCTGGACTATTGCGCACGCTTCATGAAGATGATGTTTGCTTTACCTGCTGAGAATTACGAAATAGATCCAATCGTTTCCACTGCACTTGATAAGCTTTTAATTTTACATGCCGATCATGAGCAAAACTGTTCTACCTCAACGGTAAGAATTGTTGGTTCATCCAAAGCGAGTATCTATTCTTCTATTTCTGCAGGTATCAATGCTCTTTGGGGCCCATTACATGGTGGTGCCAATCAAGAGGTTATTGTAATGCTGGAGAACATTAAGAAAGACGGTGGTGATACAGAGAAATGGATTAACAAAGCAAAAGATAAAAACAGTGGCTTCCGCCTGATGGGCTTTGGACACAGAGTTTATAAGAACTTTGATCCTCGTGCAAAGATCATCAAGAAAGCTGCTGATGATGTTTTGAAGAAACTAGGTGTCAATGATGAAGTGTTGGAGATTGCATTGAAGTTAGAAGAGGCTGCTCTTAAAGATCCTTACTTCGTAGAACGCAAACTTTATCCAAACGTAGATTTCTATTCTGGAATTATCTATCGCGCACTCGGTATACCAGTTGATATGTTCACCGTAATGTTCGCTATTGGCCGTTTGCCGGGTTGGATTGCACAGTGGAAAGAAATGCGTGAAAATAAAGAACCTATCGGTAGACCTCGTCAGATTTATACTGGTGAGAAATTGAGATCGTATACTGCCATCGAGAAACGATGAAACTGTTATCCGTTAATCGTTAATCGAAATTATTAAAGCTCGATTAACGATTAACCATTAACGGATAACCTTTAACGACTAACAAATGCAAGAGGAATTTTTAAAGGCGGTTGCCCAATCAAAAGAGTTGACAAAGCGTCCAAGCAATGAAGAACTGCTTCAACTCTATGGATTGTTCAAACAAGCAACTGAGGGTGATGCAAGCGGTGATCGTCCTGGTGGATTTGATTTTAAGGCCATTGCCAAGTTCGATGCCTGGGCTGAAGTGAAAGGAAAATCGAAAGAAGATGCGATGAAAGATTACATTGCACTCATGACTCGCCTCTATCAACAATACGCATGATGCTGTGAATCTCTTTTATCAGCCACAGATTACGGAAGGTATTTTTTATCTCGATCCCGAAGAATCCAAACATTGTATTAAAGTTTTAAGAAGAACAAGAGGCGATACCTTAAGGATCACCGATGGAAAAGGCTTCTTTTATGATACGATTATCTCCAAAGCAGATGCACAACAATGCCACTTTGAAGTAAAAGAAAAAATCAAAGAGCCCACCAAAGATTTCTCAATTCATATTGCTATCTCCCCTACTAAGAATCCTGAGCGAATTGAATGGTTTGTTGAGAAGGCTGTAGAGCTGGGCATTGATGAAATCAGTTTCGTTCACTGTACAACAACAGAACGACCCTACCTTAAAATTGAACGAATGAATAAGGTAGCATCAGTGCAATGAAGCAATCCTTGAAAGCTACCTTACCAAAAGTGAATGATCTAGTGAAGCTTGATGCGCTCATTAAGCAATCAAAAGAAGAATCAAAATTCATTGCGCACGTAGACCACGCTAATCCTGATCATTTAAAAAACGTAGCTCCTCATCCCTCAAACTACCTAGTACTCATCGGACCTGAAGGGGATTTCAGCACAGATGAGATTACATTCGCAATTCAACATCACTTCCAAAAAGTAAGTTTGGGAAATAGCCGCCTGAGAACCGAAACGGCAGGTCTTGCAGCTTGTCATATTCTTAATCTTATCAATACCTAATTAAACTTGCCTACAGTTAATCGATTTAGTCTAAAGCACTTTTATCATTTGGTATGCTAACTTCGTTTTAGTATTCTTAATACTCAATAAATCTGCATTACAATGATTTTGAATTATATCTGGGTTGGTTTCTTTCTTATTGCATTTGTAGTAGCCTTTATCAAGTTTATTTTCTTTCAGGATATAGAAGTATTTCCTCAGATGCTTCAATCTACTTTTGACATGGCGAAGACTGGATTTGAAATTTCAATCGGACTTACTGGGGTAATGACACTTTGGTTGGGCATTATGAAAATTGGTGAAAAGGGTGGCATGGTAGCCATCATGTCGAGATTGGTTGGACCATTCTTTTCAAGACTATTTCCTGAAATACCAAAAGATCATCCGGCCACGGGATCAGTCATTATGAATTTCAGTGCTAACATCATCGGTCTTGATAATGCCGCAACACCTTTAGGCTTAAAGGCAATGAAGGAACTTCAGGATCTAAATTCAAGTAAAGACACTGCGTCAAATGCACAAATTATGTTTCTGGTACTCAATACCTCTGGCCTCACCATAATACCTATCAGCATTATAGCAGATCGCACCATGCTTGGGTCAGTTAATCCAACCAGCATTTTTGTGCCTACACTTATTGCAACATTTTGCTCTACTTTGGTAGGTTTGCTTTATGTGAGCTTCAAACAAAAAATTAATCTTTTTGATAAGGTAATAGGCGCATACATTTTTGGGTTCACTGCTTTTATTGCATTGTGTGTTTGGTACTTTACAACATTGTCTCAAGCAGAACTTCAGAAACAATCTTCGCTTATTACGAGTATCACTGTAATCTCAATAATCGCATCCTTTCTAATCCTGGGACTAAGGAAACGATTACCTCTTTACGAAACATTTATTGAGGGTGCGAAAGAAGGCTTTGAAACATCGGTTAAAATTATTCCATACCTGATTGGTATTCTTGTGGCTATTGGAGTCTTCAAAGCATCCGGAACATTAAACTATATCACCGAAGGTATTCGATGGGCTGTCCAACTTACAGGATTGAATACAGACTTTGTAGATGCGCTTCCTGTCGCCTTTATGAAACCATTGAGCAGTCAAACATCAAGAGGTATGATGATGGCCATTGCAGATGTTAAGAGTTTTGGACCCGATTCTTTTGTAGGCAACCTGGCAAGCATCTTCCGTGGATGTGCCGATACTACCTTTTATATCCTGGCGGTTTACTTCGGCTCCATTAATATAAAGAAAACAAGGTACGCCCTAACCGGAGGATTGATTGCTGATCTGGCGGGGGTTATTGCGGCCATCTTTATAGCCTATTTGTTTTTTCATTAACGATGTAGTCACATTGAAAAGCGGCTATTTGCTTGTTAAAGTGCATAATCGGGGTTAACATTGTTTATGGAAAAAAAGGCAGAAATTCAAAAGACCATCTACGATAATGCGAAGAGTCACTTTCTGGGAAACTTCCCTGACTCCTTGCCCATTGAACAAGCATATGTTCATATTGGTATGTATTTAGGCTGGGTAATTGACACAGATAACTATTCAGAATATTTTGAAGACGAAGCCTCCAATCAGATTTTCCGATTTAAGAGGAGAGAGATCTCCTGTACCATTTTGAGTGAAATATGGGATGGATACCTTGGCTTTGAATTGTTTAGTAAGCAAGGAAACATGTTTACCTATTACTATTACGGTGGTGGCTTATATCGAAATGATTACGATGAAATATTGGTAAAGACATTACCTTCTATCTATCACGTAACTGACAGTTGGGAAAATTATGAGAAGATGCGTCTTCGGATGGACATGCGCTTCACCGATTGGAAAAAACTTGTAGGGGTATAACCTACTTGATTTGCTTACCATTTTTATCGATCACACTTTGAAGAGTCGTGTCTTTTATTGTTAACTCTCCTGTTTCCGGTTTGTAGAGAATTTCTGAAGGGATGAAATTAAGTGTATAGTTATTACTCCAGGCCAGGCCATCCGATCGGTAAATTTTTGCCAGAGTCGCACTGAATTTATTTTCGTTGTTGGCCCTACCAGAATAAATTAAAACATAAAATATTTGTCCGTTTGCATCTGAAATGGCGAACGACTTTACTTCCTTCAATCTGGATAATTTAAAGTTTGATTTGTCAACCGGGAACGTAGCCTTAATATCCGAAACACGACTAGGTGTAATGGAGTAAAAGTATCCATTCATCGAAATAGAATCTGTATAGTGTAATCCTGAGGTAAATTTTTCAGGTACAATAACCAATGGTTTAAACATAGACTGTGACTCTTCAATAAACAATGGTATTGAGTCAGGCGGATTAACAATCCAACGAAGTGTTTCTTGTCGCGAAGCAAGCTCATTATTTATTCTTCTACGCTCGCGTTGCGCATAATCTTTTAAAGCACCTATATAGCTTTTTAGAACAATAGTGTTGCTGTAGGTATTTGTTATGAAGTGCTCATAGTTTAAAGCCTTTGCATCTAAATCTACCTGCAATAATAAAGTAGCTATGCTATCTACTTTGTTAAGGTAGTATGATTCTTTGTTAATCAGGTTTAACTTCAGATTTACATTGGTTGAATCGCGAAAGGCTCTATTTTCGAATCCAACAGATCGATATTGGAGATCTGCTATTTTCAAATTAAAAACACTGGATGGTAGCGGGTCTTTGTCAAATTTCTGAAGTTGTTGTGCCAACAACTTGTCGATCAACTTTGTAAGATCACTATTAACCGATACTGAATCGCGACTTAACCTTTCGCGAAGCTTGTTAATTTCAATATCATAGGTTACCAGATGGTCACGCATGGGAACAATTTCATTAGTAATTATTTCCTTGCTCTTATCGGCAAACTTCTTATAATTCCAAATGGTAACATCATCCTGATAGAAATTTGTCAGCGATACACCACTTCGTTTAAAATCGTCAATATCATTAATGGTTAACGTTTGGTTGTATCCTGTTTTGCCAAGATTGGATGAGCTTGCCTTGTAATTCGAAAATGCTTTTATACAGGAGTCATACCGAAGTGCCAGATTTGTTAAATCAGCAAGTGTACTATCTGTAGAGCGCAAATAGAGCTCGTTTACATTCGCGTATCGGTGCTGAATAGAGAGGTATAGTTTATTTGTTTTTTTATACAATGTATCCGCAAGAGAAAAATAATACTTTACCATTTTAAGACGATCAATTCGCTCACGCAAACCTTCCATTTTTTTCTCCAAATCAAATTGAATGTCTGGAAGCTTGACACCAAATTCACCAGTGCGCAAGTCTCTTCTGTTATACGCTTCGTAATACTCACTATTGCGTTTTACCTCTCTTTCCGTTATAGTCTTGTATGCTTTGTCATAAAATACAATAGCAGAATCCATGTTCGCAATTGAACGCGCAGTTTGTTTTAGAATATCATCTTTCGAAGACTTTTCCTGATAGATGATGCCCATGTACAAAAAGGCATTAGGATTGTCATCATTCTCTTTAAGGTATCTTTTCAGGAAAGGCTCGGCTGATTCGTATTGCTTTGTGCTAAGCAATCCCCAAATTTCCTTATACTTAACCTTCTGTCCAAAAGCTGATGAAGCCAGAAGGCAAAACAATAGGATCCGAATCAAACTAACTTTTATCATGTTCAACATAAATTATCTTCCGAAATTAAATAAAATCAGGAGATTTGACACGAAGAAAGCATATACCAGACCAAAATGAATAATTTTTTTCAAAACCTACCATTCAAGCGAGTATTGCTCTTTATCAAATCATGGCTTCCATTCGTGCTTTTACTTATCCTGCTTCGCTATACTGGAATACTATCCGGAATTTCGTTTGCCGCCAGCAGTGCGCTTTTGAAAATAGGCGTAATGGATGCTAAACCGAATGATGTGGCTGTTGTCAAATCATTTGACTATAACTTCAGCATTAAAGACATGGATGGTAAGGTGATTGATTTTAACACTTATAAAGGCAAAACCATTTTTATAAACTTATGGGCAACATGGTGCGGCCCGTGTCGTGTAGAGATGCCTTCAATCCAAAAATTATATGATCGTGTTAATCATGAAGAAATCATTTTTGTAATGATTTCCCTTGACGATCCTAAAAACACAAACAAGATTCTAAAATTTATTTCTGACAGGCAACTCACCCTACCTGTCTATCAACCCGCCAGTGCACTCCCTGATGAACTTGATGTTCCTTCCATTCCTACAACTTTGGTGATCGATCCAAAAGGAAAAATTGTGAGTAAGAAAGTAGGTGCTGCTAATTTTGATACAGATAAGTTTGAGAAGTTCTTAACGGGGCTTAGTAGCAAATAGTTTGAAGTTTGATGTCTGAGGTTCTCACGAAACTTTGCTTTGTTCAAAAGTCTAGAGTCTATTATCTAGTGTCTATTAACTACCTTCTAAATTTCACCAATAATCTTCAGTCCATCCAATGTTAAATTGGGTTCTATTTGCATCACTGTTTGTAAGGATTTAATAATAGAGGAAAGTCCTCCGGTAGCAATAACAGGTAGCTGATCATCCTTCAATTCTGTTCGAATGCGGTGAATCATTCCCAATACTAATCCCTCATAACCCAATAATGTTCCGGCTTGTATGGCGTGAACTGTTCCTCTTCCCAATGCAGATGTTGGCATTTCAAGCGGAACATCAAAAAGCTTAGCCGCATTCTGCGACAAGGACTTAATAGCCGTCTTTAACCCTGGAGCAATGGCCACACCCAGAATTTTTCCTTCATCGGAAAGTGTAGTGAAGGTAAGTGCTGTTCCAAAATCAACCACGATACAACTTCTGTTTAACTTTGTAAACGCTGCAATTGCATTGGCTACAAGGTCTGATCCAATCTCATAAGGATTGAGTACCTGGATGCTGAGTTTTTTATAAATCTCTGGTCCAAGCACTACAGGATTTTTTTCGAACAAGGTAACAACAACATTTATTAACTTATCGGTAAGATCGGGGACTACACTGCTCAACACAATCTTCTCTACATCTGGCAGTTTGAGGCCGGACTCCAAAAAAAGATCACGGATTTTTATTCCGTAAAATAATTCGGGGCGATCGCTAACAGAAGGTATTCGCCAAACCTGCTTCCAACTTCCTTCATACGAAAGTCCCAGCGTGATGTCCGAATTACCTATGTCGATCGCCAGTAACATCTTATGCATATTCTAATAATTCATTTTTAATTTTCTCTAATCCAATACTTCCTTTTTCCTGAATCATGGTCAGATAAGGTATCGAAGCAACATCCAACAATTTTGGATCGACTACATACTTTGGAGTTTCAAAGGGAACGTAATGAATTAAACCCGCAGCAGGATACACTACAAGTGATGTGCCCACCACAAGAAAAACATCCGCATGAGAGGCATGAACAGATGCCACTTCAATTAACGGAACCTGTTCGCCAAACCAAACAATATTAGGGCGGAGCTGTGATCCCCTCTCGCAAGTATCACCGATGTTTAGTTCCCAGCCCTGAATCGGATATATTAATTCTTCATTAACGGTGCTGCGGGATTCAAATAAACTACCGTGAAGATGAATGATGTTAGAAGATCCTGCACGCTCATGCAGATCATCAACATTTTGAGTTACAATGGTGACCTTAAAATATTTCTCTAGCTCAAAAAGAATTTCGTGGCCGCGATTGGGTTTTACTTCGAGCGCTTTCTTTCTGCGCTGATTGTAAAATTCTAAAACAAGTCTTTGATTTTTATGCCATCCTTCAGGTGTGGCAACATCTTCTACCTTGTGCCCTTCCCACAAACCATCAGAATCGCGAAAAGTAGGAATGCCACTCTCCGCACTAATGCCTGCACCGGTGAGAACGACAAGACTCTTCATGTTTTAAATGGTGTTGGAGTGTTGATGTTCGAAGTACTTAAGTATAAGTGTTCTCGTATTTAACTTCGTATGTGTTTTAGTCGTAAAAGATTTAAGGGAACCAAAAAATCAGTTTCGTAACTTCAACACTTTGAACTTCAATATATCAACACTTACCTTATTTTTTTCTTTTCTTAACTACGATCAATTTCTTTGCCGCTACCTTTTTGGCCGCCACTTTCTTAGGCGCAGCTTTTTTCGCTGCAGTTTTCTTTGATGCTACTTTCTTCGCAGCAGTTTTAGTAGCCGATACCTTTGCTTTTTTAACAGGTGGTTTTTTCTCTGCTTTTACTTTCTCTGGTGCCTTCTCTACTTTCTTAGCAGTGCCCCATCTTCCTTTTTTCTCTGGTGTATTATCTGCGAGAATAACACATTCTTCGAGAGTCAAATCTTTTGGTTCCTTTCCTTTCGGGATTTTTACATTCTTCTTGCCAGCCTTAATGTACGGCCCAAATCTTCCATTGAGTACTGTGATTTCTTCATTCTCCGAAAATGATTTGATTAGCTTATTGGCATCAGCATGACGCTTGGCTTCAAGCAATTCAATTGAACGTTCAGCCGAAATGGTGTAAGGATCCAAATCTTTCGGTATAGAAGTATATTTTTTATCGTGCAGTACATACGGACCAAAACGGCCAATACCTATCACAATCGGTTTCTCTTCAAATAAGCCCAGGTTGCGCGGCATCATGAATAACACCTTCGCATCCTCCATCGTGATGTTTTCAAGGAATTGTCCGGGACGAAGACTTGCAAACTTTGGTTTTTCGCCACCGTTATCATCCGGATTTTCTCCCAGTTGAACATAAGCTCCAAATTTTCCAAGCTTTGCGTAAACGTTCTTACCTGTTTTTTCATCCACTCCCAACTCACGGCTCTTTCCAACAGAAGAACGCTCTACCTGTTCTGTAATGGTAACTTTTTTATGGAACGGTGTGTAGAAGTTATCAATCATCTTCTTCCACTGCAGTTTGCCACCGGCAATCTCATCGAACTCACGCTCGATCTCAGATGTAAAAGAAAAATCAGTGATGTCTGGAAAATGTTCTACCAGAAAATCATTCACGACCATGGCCGTGTTCGTAGGAAAAAGTTTATTCTTCTCGGCTCCGGTTATTTCAGTTTCAAATTCCTTCGATACCTTATTTTGCTCAAGGGTGAGTACGGTATATTTTCGTTCTACACCTTCGCGGATTTCTTTCACTACATACCCGCGTTTTTGAACGGTAGAGATTGTTGGAGCATAGGTAGAAGGTCGTCCAATACCAAGCTCTTCCAATTTCTTTACTAAACTCGCTTCCGTGTATCGGGCAGGATGGCGTGTAAATACTTCCTTTCCTATTAACGTATTCAATGCTAAATCCTGGCCAATGGTTAAGGGTGGCAACATCTTACTGTTCTCTCCATCATCATCCTCGTCATCGCTTGATTCCATGTACACTTTCAAGAACCCTTCAAACTTAATTACCTCTCCCGATGCAATTAATTTTTTAGGATTGGTTGAGATACCGATGGTTGCAGTTGTTTTCTCCAATTCAGCATCGGCCATCTGCGATGCAATGGCACGCTTCCAAATCAGATCATATAATCTCTCTGCGTTGCGATCTAAGCCGGGATCATTCACTGAAAAATCGGTAGGCCGAATCGCTTCGTGAGCTTCTTGTGCTCCTGATGATTTTGTTTTATAAAAACGCGCAAGGCCGAATTCTTTTCCGTACGCGGATTCAATTTGTGCAAGTGCCGCTTTGCGTGCATCATCCGAAAGATTAACCGAATCGGTACGCATATAACTGATCTTACCAGCTTCGTATAATTTTTGCGCCACCATCATAGTCTGCACAACTGAAAAACCCAACTTGCGACTGGCCTCTTGTTGTAAAGTAGACGTGGTAAAGGGAGGTGCCGGAGATCGCTTTGCTGGTTTGGTTTGCAAATCAGCAATTGAAAATTTTGCTCCTTTACAGGATTCTAAAAATTCTAACGCTTCTTTTTCCTGATCAAAACGCTCAGGTAATTCTGCATTCAGTTGCTTGCCATTCCCTAAATCAAAAATCGCGTTGATCTTAAAAGAAGATTTAGTATTGAAATTAGAAATCTCCCGTTCACGTTCAACCACCAATCGCACAGCAACCGACTGCACACGTCCGGCTGAAAGTCCGGTCTTAATTTTCTTCCAAAGTATGGGCGAAAGTTCATAGCCCACCAAGCGATCAAGTACTCGTCTAGCTTGTTGTGCATTTACTAAATCGATATCAATACCTCTTGGATTTTGTATAGCATTTAGAATAGCATTCTTTGTAATCTCAGTAAAAACAATGCGCCTGGTTTTCTTATCACTAAGATCGAGAACTTCTTTTAAGTGCCACGAAATGGCTTCTCCCTCACGGTCCTCATCACTCGCCAGGTAAACCATTTCGGCATCTTCTGCGAGCTTCTTTAGTTTTGCAATGATATCCTTCTTATCAGGACTCACTTCGTAGGTCGGTTCGTAGTTATTCTCGACATCAATGGCCCCACTACCTTTCGGCAAATCGCGGATATGCCCCATGCTTGAGCTCACTTTATAGTCCTTCCCTAAGTACCCTTCTATGGTCTTCGCTTTGGCCGGAGATTCTACAATTACTAGGTTTTTCGACATAACAGTTTTGGTTCGGAATGGCCCAAATATCAGTAAATTTTTAAAATCTCAAATTTTAACCCACCTTCAACAGGCTATATCAGCACATTCTTCACCGTTCATTCAGCACCTATCTACCTGATTAAAAGGATTTTTCAACTTTTTGAAAAAAATATTTATCATCTGTTACTAATATTGATGAATAACACTCTTTATTGATCACTAAATCGCATTCTATGCCACGGTATTTGTACTTGCTTCGACATGCAGAAAGCAATTCGAAGCAACTAAATGAAATTGACAAAGAAAGGTCTTTATCCTCTCGAGGGATAAAAGAAGCATTGATGATGGGTGCCTATCTTCTCAAGAAAAAGACTGTACTCAATATTATAATGAGTAGCACTGCTTTGCGTGCATTAACCACAGCAAATCTCATCACCGAATCATTGAAAATTGATTCAGAGAAAATTTCCCCACAAGACGATTTATACGAAGCCTCTCCCCGCACCTTTCACCAGTTTATATCACAATTAGATGATGATCATCAACAGGTAATGTGTGTGGCACATAATCCAACGATATCGTATGTAGCTGAATTTTTCACAGCATCAGAAATTGGTGATATGGCTCCAGGTGGATTATGTATCATCAAGTTTGACATTGATTCATGGAAAGAAGTAGGCCAGGGAAATGGTGAGTTGGAGCGGTATTTATTTCCGGATATGCTCGTTGACTGATCGTTAATGGTTAATCGTTGTTCGACTCTCGTGTCACGATTAAACGCAATCGAACAACGAACAACTAATTCAGAGATTTAACTATTTTTACTCCACTCCTAAACCTAAACGAATTCTTGATGAATGAATTGATCAGTGACATTGCTACAGGTGTTTGGACTCCGGTTCTATTTCTTCTTATTCTCGGTGGACTATTTTTCTTTTTCTATTCACGATTTATTCCTTATAAATATTTTGGTCACGCTATTGCCATATTAAGAGGTAAATATGATAATCCAAATGATCCGGGACAGATTAGTGCGTATGAAGCGCTCTCAACTGCTCTGGCATCTACTGTGGGTATGGGAAATATTGCAGGTGTAGCTGCCGCTATTTCGATTGGTGGACCGGGAGCTTTATTTTGGATGTGGATCGCTGCCTTCGTGGGTATGTCTACTAATTTCTTTACAAGTTCACTTGCCATAATGTATCGGGGAAAAGACTCAGCAGGTGTAGTGCAGGGAGGTCCGATGTATGTTATTCGCGAAGCACTGGGAAAAAAGTGGTATCCATTAGCTGCATTATTTTGTGTATGTGCAATGGTGGGTTGTCTACCTATATTTCAAGCAAATCAATTAACACAAGTTATCATCGACATCGGTGTGACTTCTCCTGAAATTAAAGCAGCCTCTTTTTATGTTGGAAGTTTTGAAATCAACACAGCGAAATTTACAATTGGGTTTGTGTTAATGATTATAGCAGGCATTGTGATCATTGGAGGTATTCAACGCATTGGTAGTTGGGCGGGTAAGATGGTTCCGTTAATGATTGTTGTCTATTTTCTATCAGTCGCTACAATTCTCATCATGCACATAACCGAAATACCTGGTTATTTATGGTTGGTTATTTCAGATGCGTTTGCAGCAAACCATTACCATGGTGACCCAGCATTGGGAGGACTTGTTGGTGGTTTAATTGTTGCGGGAGTGCGTAGAGCTTCTTTTTCTAATGAAGCGGGGATTGGCACAGCACCGATGGCACTGGGAGCTTCAAAAAGTTCAGAACCCATTCGTGAAGGTTTGGTGTCCATGATCAGTCCTGCAGTAGATACATTATTAGTATGTACACTCACCGCACTTGCTATTTTAGTTACAGGCTTGTGGAAAACTTCTGATGCCAATGGTGTTTCCCTTACGGCCATGGCTTTCGAAAGTTCATTGGGCATTACCGGAAAACTATTATTGCTTGTTAGTGCATTCTTCTTTGCCATTACCTCTTTGTTCTCCTATAGTTATTATGGAAACAAAGCCATATCGTTTATAGGCGGTGTGCAGGCAGGTAAATATTACAATTACTTTTATCTGATCACGATCGTACTTGGTGCAATTGTTTCGATGGAAATGGTAATGAACATCATTGATGTAGCCTATGCTTTAATGGCTCTTCCTACCATGATCTCAGGATTTATACTGGCTCCAAAAGTATTGGCAGAGGCGAAGGCCTACTTTAAAAGATTGAAATCAGAGTAGAAGAATTATTTCAGCCTACCTACTTCTTCATAACTTTTGTGGATGCCACACGCGATCCTGAACTTACTTTAATGATGTAAAGTCCAGGAAGAAAATCCTTCATGTCTACAGTGACTGAATTTTCTTCCGATTCTAATTTATATTGCCGGATTTCTTTCCCCATCAAATCATAAATAGCAATCCCGGAAATTCCTTCATCCGAAGCAATGGTAACATCACCATCAACTGGATTTGGATAAATACCTACAACCAATGGAGTTTCTTCTTCGAAAATATTTTCATTGCCTGGTGTCATCGCAATAGTAGCTCTGAAGGGTCCTGTTCCATTCGGTATACGGGCAAAAGAATAATCTTCCTTTTGAAATCCGAAGAATGTGGTATCATACATCAATACCTTTTCGGCTTCCTTATAATACAATCCGATTTGCTCACCCTCTGCAGAAAGTTTAAAATTCAAATGCGTTGATCCTTGCTCGGTCTGTTCATCTGCATAAAAAACTTTGTACCCACCAGATGGAAGAATCATTTCCCCGGGAACGCTTTCCGTAATTCTGAATTTCGTTTTGTTGCTTAAATTATCCGTCAGATAAAGTCCGTCTAAATTCACTTCTTCTGTTCCGGCATTGAAAAGTTCAATCCAGTCTTCTGTTTCACCTAACTCATCTTGCACACCAGAACGTGTTGCATTAAATTCATTAATCACTATGTTATAATTTATAACCGGAACCTCATCGAACAGGGCTTCAATTAAGACATCAGAATATGCTGTATCTACTAATACCGGAACAGCACTTGTAGTCTGCACTTCGCCTCCTGTTATTACACCGCTAAGATCTAAATCAAAACTTATATCAGAACTTGTTCCTCCATTCTGATGAATCTCCACTGCAATTATATTTTGTCCTGGCTTGATTAACCCTTTTACAATAACAAAAGGATTGTATGCTGTTTCAGAAGCTGCATTTAGCGATGCTAAGGTTTCATTATTGATTATGCCGTTCGGCATGTTGTTTCTATAAATCTCCTGCCCGTTAAGGTACACTACTGCACCATCATCAATTAGAATAGACGCAGATAGATCACCCAGTCCGACTGTGTCGGCAACATTAAATGTTTTTCTAAAATAGGTTGTGATGTATTTATTGCCAGCATCAGGACCATAGCCTACAACAGTTTGTTCATTGCCATCGCCATACCCCAATTCTGCAGGACCTTGTGTCCACGCATTGTCATTATAAATTTCAGTATTCCAATTAGCTGCAGGTAATACGCCCTGATCAAAATATTTCCATACATCGCCTCTGGAAATCATTGGGATGTAGTTGGACTCACGCTTTGTAATCTTCCATTCCTTAAATACATAACCTCGTTTTGCCACTGCTTTTAAATTGTAGGGTAGTCCTTTAAAATAGGCAACATCAATTTGATCTGTAGTGACACCATTAAGAGTAAATAAAGATGCGTTGGAGGGTGTTGCTTCAACGGTAATTTTGATTTTTTCAGTGAGTCCAAAAAAATCGGCTGTATGCTGAATCATATATGGATTTCTCTCAGTAGCAAAATTGCGCATACGCTGAACTTCGTAATTCCAATCACCCATGTTTCCGCCCCAACGCTGTTTATGATAAGGCATCTCAGCACTTATTTGTTGTTGAAAACTGTCGATCACATGAATTACATGATCAGGTTTAAAAGTAGTGTTGATGGCCGTTAACATGGTTTGAATAAACCGACTTCTGAAAACAGGATTCTGAAGCACTAACCTGATGTGCAATGTTGACCAATCCGGATTCGGCCAGCCTACTCCACTGTTTGGATCGGTCGCAAAATTCAGAGTGGGATGAGTTGAATAACTTGCACCATCATAAAGGCCGAAACCAAAATCAAGATCCCATAAAATCCAACGATACTTACCGTTGGTAGATCGCTGTCGCCAGAACTTTATATTATTTCCGGGCCAATCAGTGTTGGCATAATAAATTTCTGTAACCAGATAATTAATGTACTCCTGCACATCAATGTGATTATCAATAAAGGTAAACGTTGCCGGGTCATTCGCATTCATACCTTGCAACGTCTGCAAATAATTCTGGTATGCGTCACCTGATCCTTCTATTGCATTTCCATACGTCTCAATCAAATCAACGTCCTCAGCGTCTATATCAAAATTTGCCTTGATGTAGTCACCATCAATTTTTTCACGCAGGTTTTCAATTCCCCAATATTCGCCATTCAGGTACAACACCGAAGGCTGATACTCCATGTAATCAATATCCATTTGATCTGCCGCCAGGCTTTGCAACATCGCATCCCGGAACATTGTAACATTAAAATCATTACCTGAATTATTAATATTAAAAGCTCCGTACTCATAGATTTCTTTTGTAGGAAAAAGAGGATAATCCAATGTGTTATTTCCATACTTATCACGGGCTTTCAACGCAAATGATTTCTGCGGTTGATTTCGGCTGCATGCTCCACCAATTCGGATATCCAGCGACTGAGCATGTTTTCTTGAACCGCTCTCATTAAAATATTCAAACACGGCATGCCTTGCCCAGTCTTGATTCCAATTCATTGGGTTTGGGTTACAATTCCCAGGAACACCATTCGTTCCATCTGTATAAATACCAATAGTGTTGTCCCACAAATAATTTGGATTCGTTGAAAGCGATACAACCGGTAATGTAAAGGTATGCTCGTTAACAAAATACGTTTTTGAAACTGTGTTAGCCGGCAACATTCCTGTTTTAAATGCTTTTGCTTTTAATGTTGTTGTTTTGGTAATGGAAATGTTAGATGAATACTGAGGTGATGTAATGGTTGGTTCAGCACCATTTAATGTGTAGCGAATTGAAACACCGCTTTGCGGATGAGATAAAGAAATGGATTGTGTGCCTGTATACCGACCTGCTTCTATTGAAAAAGTAACATCGTCCAGCACTTCAATGGCATTATCATAACTATTGGCGGCTGCAGGTGTAACTTTTGAAAAATATCCTCTATTGTTCGCGCCATCGGTTATCCGCCCGTAGGAAATATTAACATACTGACTGGGGAAGGTTAAACTATCAACCAAAGCAGATGAAGAAGTGGATAGGACTATTTTTTCTCCATCCGCATCAAGCTTAAAATTGGTATGAAGGCCAGTGTATTTTTCATCGCACCAAATAATCAAATAGGATTTTGCGCTAATGTTCGTACCTCCCGGGATTTGCCAAAGAAACTTATTGGAAGGATCATTTGATAAATAATACCCACCAACACTTACGGGGCTATTTCCTTTATTATAGAGCTCAATCCAACCCGAGAAGTTATAAAACTGAGGATCGTAGTTGATGTCTCCATTTGTTTGAAAAACCTCGTTTATAACCACCTGAGCATTCGATCGAATGAAGATCATCAGCACAAAACCTCCCAGAACTAAAATTTTCCTCATCCTTTACTTTTTACGAACCGCTAATTTAATGAAAGTATAACAATGACTTAATATGTCAGATTTTGCCCATATGTAACCAGCCAAAACTTATTCTGTAACTTCAATAAGAAAAGTGGCGTCAAAGGTGAAGTAATGACAAACGAAGAGGAGTTTCAATGTATCGACAGAGTGCTGGCGGGTGATCAGCAGGCATATGCCATTTTGGTCGATAAGCATAAGTACTATGCCTTTTCCATTGCCATGAAAGTACTTCAAAACAAAGTCGAGGCGGAGGAAGTGGCGCAGGATGCGTTTGTTAAAGCCTTCCATCACTTAAGCAAGTTTAACCGGGAAGCAAAATTCTCAACGTGGTTGTATCGCATTGTATTCAATACAGCCATCAGCGCTAAGCGAAAAAACAGACAAATTTTCCAAAGCATTGAGAATACTATTGTTGAATATAATCCAGGAAGTGAGGGAACTTTAGAATCGACCGATAAAAAGAAATATGTAAACCAGGCGATGGCAAAGCTTAGTGACGCTGACCGCACCGCACTCTCCTTGTTCTACCTCGAAGAATTTTCGCTTGATGAAATTGCAGCCATTACCAATTTAGCAGCCAACACCATTAAAGTAAGAATTCATCGGGCACGACAACGTATGGCTGATGAATTAACATTAATTTTGAAACAAGAAGCGTTAACTTTATAACGTATGAAAAAAATACCTCAAACATTAGATGATACCTTAATGAACTACCTGGATGGTTCATTAAAATCAGAAGAGAAAGCAGGCCTCGAAAAATTACTTGACGAAAGTGATATGCTTCGATCACGCCTTGATGAACTTCGCATTATTCATTTTGCGTTGATAGAAACAAAACCGGATGAGCCCTCCAAGAATTTTACGCAACTGGTGATGGGTAAGCTGGATGGTTATGTTGAGCGAAGTACCTTCCCTATTCGAAACGGAATCTTTTTATTAGCAGGCATTTTAGCGGCAGTAGGTATTGTTGCGTTATTGGTTTCCGCAGGAGTTTTTGATCAAACACAAACAGTGATTGATTTAAATAAGATAAACATTCCAAAACAATATATTCAACAAACACTTCCTGCTATTTCGATTAATGGAAAGGTATTAATCAACATCATTGTTGTTTTAAATCTTGGACTCGCGTGGTTGGTTCTGGATCGCGCTATTCTAAAGCCATACTTCGAGCGAAGAATGCAGACGCGTTGATGAGTCTTTAGGATTTAGTCGCTATTAAAATACAGCACCCTCTTCATGAGGGTGCTTTTTTTGTTGAGCTCATCTTTCAAAAATTCACTAGGTTAAAACACAATATCTTATTGTAACATCTAAACTGGCTACCCCTACCAATGCCCCTCGTCTAGCTTCCGCTTCAAATATCAAACTTTGAACTTTGAACTTTCAACGTTACCTTTTATCCCACAACCACACATTCATGACAAAAACCAATACTGTTTATCGCGCTGCCATCGTAGCAGCACTCGGAGGATTTCTTTTCGGATTCGATACAGCTGTTATTTCCGGAGTAGAGAAATCCATTCAGCAACTTTGGATTCTGGATGATTTCAAACACGGTTTTACCATTGCTTCGGCATTGATTGGAACCGTAATCGGTTCTTTGATTGCTGGCATACCCAGTGAAAAGTATGGTCGGAAAAAAGTATTGGAAGGTATTGGATTACTTTACCTTCTAACCTCCATCGTTACTGCCCTTACTTCTTCGTGGGAAATCTTTGTGATGTTCCGTTTTCTGGGAGGCATTGGTGTTGGTGCATCATCTGTTGTTGGCCCAATGTACATTTCTGAAATTTCTCCAGCTGCCAGTCGCGGAAGATTAGTAGGTCTGTTTCAATTCAATATAGTGTGTGGTATTCTCATTGCATTCGTTTCGAATTACCTTTTGTTTGGGGTTAGCGAAGAATCGTGGCGATGGATGTTAGGCGTTCAGGCATTTCCATCATTAATCTTTTTTGTAATGGTGTTTTTTGTTCCGGAAAGTCCGAGATGGTTAATCAGCAAAAATAAAAGTGCTGAAGCAGAGAAGGTTTTCACTGAAGTTGGCGATCCTCATCCAAAGGAAACGATTCGCACTATTGAAGAATCTTTTCGTTCTGAAGTTGGCATGAAGAGTGAAAATGTATTCAATGGAAATTATAATAAACCAATCATGTTTGCCGTCATGCTCGCCATGTTCAATCAACTATCAGGCATTAACGCCATCATGTATTACGCTCCGCGCATTTTTGAAATGACCGGACTTACAAAAGATACAGCATTGCTTCAGGCAATTTCCATCGGTGCTACAAATATGATTTTCACTTTACTGGCGATTTCAATTATTGATAAAGTAGGAAGAAAAAAATTACTCATCATTGGCTCAATCGGTATGGTTGTCTCTCTCGGTCTTGTTGCACATGCATTTTACACACAAGACTTTGGAGGCTATGGCGTCATGCTTTGTCTTGTTTCATTCATTGCGTTCTTTGCTTTCTCGCAAGGCGCGGTTATATGGGTTTTTATTTCAGAGATTTTCCCCAACAAAGTTCGCTCGGCAGGCCAAACACTGGGAAGTTCTACACATTGGGTAATGGCGGCTATTATTTCATGGACGTTTCCAATTATTGCAAGCATGGAAGATGGAGGATTCTATTCCTTTCTATTCTTCACAGTGATGATGTTAACTCAGGGTTTCTTTGTGTGGAAGGTATTACCTGAAACAAAAGGAAAATCATTGGAAGGAATTCAGCAGTCGCTGGGAATACATTAGGAAGGAAGAAAGTAGAAGGAACAAATTACGAGTGATGCTATGAAGTGAGGTTCTCGACCCGTGTATTGAATATAGTCTTCATGCGCTGTTGATTTCTACCTTCTCTATATTCTAATCTCAAACACTCAAACCAACCATCCACCCTCCATCCTACTTTGATAATGATTTTGCAAAGAATGTTGTACTTTAATTTCTCAATTACATTTTACCTCTCTATCAACATGAAAAACATCATTGCCTTATTCTTTATCTCCATCCTGATCATCACAGGAGGCAACGCTCAAATTAAAACAGGCACTGCCACGCCCGAGTCGCTTGGTATTTCATCACAAGCCATTTTGGATTTTATAGAAGCGGTTGAGAAAGAGAGAAAAGATGATTTGCATAGTTTCATGCTGATCCGTCATGGGCAAGTCGCTGCGCAAGGATGGTGGAATCCTTACAATCCGGATAGTCCGCACATGCTTTTTTCGTTAAGCAAAAGTTTTACTTCTACGGCCATTGGTATCGCGCAAGCAGAAGGACTGCTCAATATTAATGATCCTGTCATTTCATTTTTTCCAAATGATGCACCGAAAGATCCTTCACAGAATTTAAAAGCCATGCGCATCCGCGATTTGCTAAAGATGAACACTGGTCATAATGATGATGCCACGGGTCGAATGAGAAATGACACGGTGAGTTGGGTAAAAGGATTTTTTTCGTTGACCGTTGAACACAAGCCCGGTACTCACTTTGTTTATAATAGTGCAGCTACCTTTATGCTCTCTGCGATCATTCAAAAAGTTTCTGGTAAACCAATGCTGGAATACCTTACTCCAAGACTCTTCGAACCATTAGGCATTAAGAATCCTACCTGGGAGAACTCACCCGAGGGAATCAACACGGGAGGCTGGGGATTAAAAATCCGTACAAAAGATATTGCCAACCTCGGACAACTCTATTTACAAAAAGGAATGTGGAATGGGAAACAATTGTTACCATCTGCATGGGTAGAAGAAGCCACCTCCATGCAAACCTCAAACGGCAGCAACCCGAATAGTGATTGGGAACAAGGTTACGGTTATCAGTTCTGGCGCTGCAGGCATAATTTGTATCGTGGTGATGGAGCCTTTGGCCAATATTGTATTGTATTTCCAGAACATGATGCCGTGTTAGCCATTACGTCCGGCACAAGTGATATGGGTGCGATCATGAATCTCATCTGGGATAAATTGTTACCGGCATTACAAGAAAATCCAATAGCAGAAAATAAGGATGCGTTTGCAACATTGCAAAACAAACTCAGCAGCTTAGCACTTTCAACAATAAAAGGATCAGCAACTTCTTCTCTTGTTAAAAGTATTTCAGGTAAGTCGTATACAATGCAAGCTAATGAAGAAGGTATTACCAACATGGTCTTCAATCTAAAGGCTAAGGAACCATCCATAACCTTTTCAAAGGGAGGTAATTCATTTACGATTCCCTTCGGTGATGACATGTTTAAGAAAGGTTCTTATCTCGTCCCTGTAGCCGGAGCAACACCCGCTGCGTCATCGGGTGCCTGGATTTCATCCAATACATTAGAAGTCAGAACGTATCTTTATGAAACACCATTCTATTTTACCTATACCATTACCTTTGAAAAGAATGATGTGACGATCCTCCAAAAAATGAATGTGGGTTTTGGTCCAACCGCGATGCCCACATTGAAAGGAACAAAGAAATAGGTACGTAGCTACTGATAAAAGTGGACTCTCGCTAAATGAGTTTGTCATTAGCATCATGACTTGCGAGAAAATCTATTTAACCTTTATTTAGAAGAAGGTGGAGTGATGTCAATCGTACTACCTTCTGTTTCATTTAATAATTGTTGAGGTTCATCACTTCGCAATCGGTAAAAAGGAATGCTCGCCCACTTGGTCTTGCGATCATCAGGTGGAAAATCAACCTCAACATGATGCATCCCTTCAGAAAGACTCTTGATATCAATATAGGTAAGGTACCCTCTTTGACCCGTTTTCATCTTGTAGTGAAAAAGCCAGGGCAAATCGCCAAGTAGATTTCCGTCAAGATAGATGTGATAGAACTTGCGCGTTACCTGCGCATCAATCTCTGCAATGGACTGATCCGGACTTAGTTTCCGAAGAGAATCATACTTCACATATTCTCTGATTTCCTTTTCATGTTTGATGTTAACCGGGATAAACAATCGCAATACGTTTGTCTCTATTACGTCAGACGGTATCTGCGCACGTACCGAAAATAATTCATCGTTCTGATCATCATAATATCCGGAGTAGGCCGAGTTAGAAGAAGAAGAATGCCAAAATTCAATTCTTGAAAAAGAATCTCCATCATATCCTTGATTAGCTATACTACTAATAGCAAAGAAGGAAACACCAATAAAAAGTATCAGTAAACAGGCAATAGTCCATCGATTGAAGTTGCTGACAAAAGCATAATAGACGGGACGATAGAATCGTGAAAAGGTAAGCGTACTAATGAGATAATCAAACGGCCAATAGATTTTAGCAAACCATTTGAAACGTTTCATATAACCGAGTGTAATAAAATCCAGCAAGCCAATAAGGCCAATGAGAATTATACCCATTGCGTAGAACCCAAAGAAAATGCCAGCATTACCACTCCAATTCTGAAAGTCAAAAGCAAAAATTAAAATAAAAAAGGGTACAACCAGAAGAACAAAGAGGTAGAAGTAGGCACCAATGGTGCTCATGAAAAGCATAAAGGAAATGGAGAACAACGAACTGCAAAATTTTTCAAGGTTGATGATGATGCGCTGAAATGTGGGAAGCCTTTCGACTTTCTCCTTAAAGCGCTCTTTGAACTTGAGCTTTTCACTATTAATACCATTGGGAAACGTATAACTCAAACCCACCATACCAACCCATACTCCACGACAAATCAAATGAAGTATCAATCCTGAAATCAACCAGTAAATCCCCAGTTTAAATGTTGCAATGAGA
>ERZ795059.1977-NODE-1977-length-21940-cov-10.192278_pt1 | contig 21940 bp, 21 predicted proteins | sample MGYA00375143_ERZ795059 | MGnify/ENA primary metagenome ERZ795059 (study PRJEB30188, sample SAMN05720168) | activated sludge metagenome | isolation source: Anaerobic digester | place: USA | collected 2015-01-07 ... | reverse complement strand
ACGCTATGATGCCGGGTGTCGGCTTCGAGGAAATGATCCTGCTGGTCGTGATGGCCATCGCACGCATCTTGCCGGTGAAGCGCCCGAACTTGCGCATCATCAACGGCAAATCCTTCGGGCCGACGACGATAATCGCCATCACGACCAGCAGGATCATTTCCTCGAAGCCGACACCCGGCATCATAGCGTTGTCGCTCCCTTGCGGAGAGACGAGAGTTCAGACGCGTCCATTCCGCCCCCGGATGGGACGTCAGACTTTCGTCTTTTCCTTCTCGGGAGTGACATTGATCGGCTCATTGATCAGCGGGCCCGACGTGGTCTGGCTCGTGTCAACTTCGCTGTCCTTCAGTCCCTTGCGGAAGCTTTTGATGCCCTTGGCCATATCGCCCATCATGGCCGAGATTTTCCCGCGGCCGCCGAACAGCAGCAGCAGGATGGCTGCGATGACCAGCAGCTCCGTAATGCCCAGTTTTCCAAACATGAGGTCTACTCCGGTGCGCCGTTTCCGGCGGATTTCAGTGGGCGTCCGTCGCCCCGGTATTGCTGCAACGTAACCTTCCCGAGAGGACTCTGCAAATGCCGGGAACTCGGAAGTGCAGCCAATCGCATTAACTGCGTCAGCTCCGGTCTTCGGCGCCTTCCAGGAAGTCAGGCTGGAATTCCGCGTCTTCAAGGGCGTCTTCGCCCAGAAGTTCCCCCGTCTCGGGGTCACGCGGAGTGCCCGCAAACTCGAAATCACGAGGAATATCTGCCGATAGCAGGCCCGCCGCCTTCAGGTCATCCCGGCCCGGCAGGCTGTCGATCGCATCCAGTCCGAAATGCACCAGGAACAATTCAGTGGTTCCAAATGTCACAGGACGCCCCGGCGTCCGGCGCCTGCCTCTTGGGCGCACCCAGCCCGCCTCCATCAGGATATCCAGCGTTCCCGAAGACACCGCGACACCCCGAACGTCCTCGATCTCCGCCCGCGTCACCGGCTGGCAGTAGGCGATGATCGCCAGCGTTTCGAGCGCCGCCCGCGACAGCGCCTTGGGTTGCTCGCGCGTCTCCTCGAACAGGAACGCCAGATCCGGCGCCGTCTGGAACCGCCACTTGCCCGCCAGCTCCACCAGCTGCACGCCCTTGGTCGCGTAAGCCGCCTTCAGCTTCACCAGCACATCACCCGGCTCCACCCCCTGCGGCAGGGCTTCAGCCAAAGTCTTCGCATCGATCGGTTCGTTGGACGCAAACAACACCGCCTCAGCCCGGCGAATACCATCCGCCAGCCGCTCCGCATCCGGCTCCGGCCGCACGTCCTTCTCGCGCGGCTCAACCGCAGCTTCAGCCGCCTCAACCTGCGCAACCCCAGCCGGCTTGCCCTTGCGCGCCTTCGCCAGCTTCGCGACCGCATCCCGCATGTCGTTCAGCTCAGGCGCTTTCTGTTCCTCGTCGCCGCTCATTCCGCCGCCTTCAGCGCTTCGCGCGCCTTGCGCACATAAACATCCGAGAACGGTTGATCCTGCCGTATCTCCACCGCGCGATCCTTCGTCAGCTCCAGCGCCGCCGAGAAGAAGCTCGCCACTTCAGACCGCCGCGGCGCATCCTTCGACTCCTCGTCCTCCGCCCGCATCATCTGGATCGACGCCCAGTCGATCAGGTCCGGCACCAGAGCCGCCAGCTTCCGCCGCGCCGTATCCAGCGGCACCACCGGCTGCCGCTTCACCACATGCGTCTTCAGCTTCACCTTGCGCGTATTGATGTCGCCAAACGCCTTCAGCACATCGTGCAGCGTCGAGTTCCACAGCGGTTTGCGAATGATCTTCGCCAGCTGCGGATCGCCGCGCGGAAACACGTCGCGCTTGTCGACATGGCCATCGTACAGATCGTTCACCGCCTTGCGCATCGCCTCCAGCCTGCGCAGCCGGAAAGCCAGCCTCCCGGCCAGCGCATCGGGATCAAGCTCGTCCTCATCCTTCTTCTCGGACGGCAGCAGCAATTTCGATTTCAGGAAAGCCAGCCACGCGGCCATCAGCAGATAGTCCGCCGCCAGATCGATCCGCTGCGCCTGCGCCTCGCGCACATAGGCCAGATACTGATCCGCCAGCTTGAGGATCGAGATTTTCACCAGGTCGATCTTGTGTCGCCGCGCCAGGTCCAACAGCAGGTGCAGCGGCCCCTCATACCCGTCCACATCGACGACAAAAGCATTCGCCGCGTCCGCCGCTTCGGCGGCCGCCTGGGCCAGCATGTCGTCATCAGGAACGGGGAGTACCGCCATACCCACGCACTAGAGCATCAGGTCGAAAAGTGGAAACCGGTTTTCCGCTCTAGCTTGCGCAAACCGACAAAACCCCAACCACGGGGCGATTTATCGCCCGTCAGGCGATGTTCTGGTTGACGGACATAGCCAGCAGCTTCTCCAGCCGCGCCCTGCCCTCGGCCTTGTCGAACGGCTGGACCTTGCCCGTCGCCGCATCCGCAGCCTGCGACCGGCGCAGCTGGTCACCCGACAATTGCGGGCAGACATCAGCCACTTCGCGCATCTCGCGCAGCACCACCTCGGGGTCGCGCAGCACCTTGCCCCAGGCATCCAGGCCCGAGCAGTGCAGGATCACATCGCACCCCGCCTCGAGCGCCCGCGTCGCTCGGCTCGCGAGGTTTCCACCCAGCGCCTTCATGCCGAGATCATCGGTCATCAGCAGGCCATCGAACCCGATCTCCTTGCGGATCACCTCGTGAATGATCTTGTGCGAATGCGTCGCCGGCGTGTGCTCGTCATCAAGCGCAGCGAAAGCCAGATGCGCCGTCATACCCATGGTCGCATGCTTCACCAGCTTGAACGGCGCGATGTCCTGCTCGACCATGTCGCGGCTGCCGCGCACCACCGGCATCGTCTCATGGCTGTCGACTTCCGCGCGGCCATGACCCGGCATGTGCTTGATCACGCCCGCCACGCCGCCCGCCGCCAGACCTGCGAGCGCCACCTGCGCCAGATCGCCAACCGCCTCCACACTATCGCCCAGCGCACGATCCCCGACGATATGGTGCATGCCCGGATGAAGGATATCGACCACAGGCGCGCAGTCGGCGCGGATGCCCATCGGCTCCAGCTCCGCGGCCATCAGACGGTGATGCAGCCACACCGCCTCTTGGCCCAACTCCGGGTCGTACTTGTAGAGCGGAAGATACGCCAACGGCGCCGCAAACTCCGGCCATGCCGGCGGTCGCAGGCGCCGCACGCGCCCACCTTCCTGATCGATGAAGAACAGTGTCTCGCGGCCCGTGACCTGACAGACCTCCGCGGTCAACGCCGTCACCTGATCCACGCTTCCGCATGAGCGGCCCATGAGGATCACACCCCACGGATTAACCTCGGCCAACAGCTTCCGCTCTCCATCCGTGAGCGTATGCCCCGAGACGGACAGGATACAGGCTTTAGGCTGAGCCATCGCTAAGTCCGGTTACTTCGCCGCCGGGAAGCAGTTTCCGCCCTTGGCCTTGTACGCCGTGCAGAACGCATCCGCATCGGCCTTCGAAGCAAAGGAACCGGCGCGCAGACGGTAGACGGATTTGCCATTCACGTCAGCGTGGATGACGAACCTTTCCGCAGTTGCAAAGAACTCCGGCAGCGCTTTCGCGCGCTTGTCCCACTCGGCGATAGCGCCGGCTTCACTCGATGGCGCAGCGACCTGCACCAGCCAGTTGCCGCCAGATGCAAACGCCGGCTTGAACGCGCCGGCGGGAGCAACAGCTACGGGAGCAGCAGCCACAGGCGCGGCGGGCTTCGGCGCAGCAGTCGCGATAACAGGCGCAGGCGTCGGAGCAGACGGCTTGGGCAGATCAATGGCCTTGGCAGGCGCAGTTGCAACCGGGGCCACAACGGGCGCAGCCGCAACAGCCGCAGGCTTCACAACTTCCGGCTGCTTCAGCGGCGCAGGCGGCGGGGCCATGTATTTTGACGGCGCGGTCGCAGCTACAGCCGGCGCAACAGCAGCTGGTGCAGGTTGCGCAGGTTGCGGCCGCTCTTCAACCACCGGCGATGGTCCGCCTTCAAGGATCTCGATTTCGGTCGCCGGCACGGCAACAGCAGCCGTCTCACGCGGCGGCGTCTTGAACGTGCCCGCCGACTTCAGCGACGGCGTCGCTTCCGGATCATCCGTACGTACGCCTTCGCGATAGGCGTTCCACACGACCACGCCGAACACGGCGACGATCAGGATCGCGGCAACCAGCAGGATCGGTCCACGTCCATTACCTTCGACATGGCGCGGGCGAGCGCCCGGTTCGCGCAGCGGTGCGTAGTCTGACCGGCGACGGCTATCTTCCTTGCGGCGGTCAACACTCTTGCGGCGATCCCCATTGCTCGCGCGACGATCCTTTGACGAACGGTCGACGAGGAAGCCGGCCTCATCGACATCCATGTCCATTGGGTCGGTGTAGTCGCTCTCGCGATCGTTCGCCGGCGGCGTGATCGCCTTCTTCTTCGAGCCGAAGACGATGCCATCAAGGCTCGGACCGTCCTGGTCGTTTGCGTCCTCAGCAGGACGCCCCGGAATTACAGAACGAGAATAGCGTGTCATCGCCGCGCCCACAGCCTTCCACGCGGAGCGCCCGCCCCGCTATCAGGAAAAACCCTGCCAAACGTGCGTTAACGAACAGGAAAGAGTTGTAACGACGAACCAGAGTTAGCCCTCATCCTGAGGAGGATGCGAAGCATCCGTCTCGAAGGACGAGGGCGTGCTCACAGCCGGAAAGGCCAACCCACGAAACGGACCCTGCCGTTTGGCCAACTCCCGAAGCCTCGCCCAATCACCTCTCGCGAACGCCAACTTCTTAGCCCGCGACCAACCTTTCAGCTTCCGCTCAAAGGCTATAGCGTCTGTGATCAGCTGAAAGTTGTCCGCCCAGATCAAGGTCACTGGCCGCCGTGAGTAGGTCCAGGCATCGGGATAGACGCCCGCCTGGTGCTCACCGACCCGATCATCAACGAACTCGCCGCGATGGCTTCCAACATACAATCGTCCGTCGGCGCATTCGAGCATGCAGACCCAGGCAAGCACGACCAGTCCCCCCAACCGGTCCCCGTCCTTCGAGACGCCGCTACGCGGCTCCTCAGGATGAGGACCTAAGTTCGCAGCCTAACCTGTAGCCCTCATCCTGAGGAGGCCCGAAGGGCCGTCTCGAAGGACGAGGGCGTGCTCACACCGCCCGCGGCGCGTACAAAATGATCCCTGCCCCAACCAGACAGACAGCAGCGCCGATCATGTCCCACCGGTCGGGGGCAGACTTTTCGACCAGCCAGAGCCACATCAGCGACGCCGCGATATAGACCCCTCCATAGGCGGCATACGCCCGCCCTGCGGCCTCGGTCGGAACCAGCGTCAGCAGCCACGCGAACAGCATCAGCGAGCCGACACCCGGGATCAGCCACATCGGCGACTGGCCGTTGCGCAGCCACGCCCAGAACGCAAAGCACCCGGCAATCTCGGCCAGCGCCGCCAGCGCATAAACCAGCACCGTCACCGCGCTCACACCCAGCGCTCCAGGTTGAACAGTCTTCGATGTTCGTCGATCGCATAGGTGTCGGTCATGCCGGCAATGTAGTCGCAGATCAGACGCGCACGCTTCATCGGATCGGCGGCATTGGCCCGCTCGCGCCATTGATCCGGCAGCGCCTCGGTGTCGGCGATGTAAAGCCCGAACAGTTCGCGCACCACGCGCCGCGCCTGGCTCATCATCCGGTTCACCTTCGGATGGCGATACATACGCGCAAACAGAAACTCGCGCAGCGGCTTCTGCTTCTCAAGCAACTCGTCCGAGAACGACGCGAGCGGATGATCCAGCGCCCGCACCTCTTCCACCGAGCCCGGCTTCGCCCTGGCGGCGCGGCTCTGGAACTCCGATATCAGGTCACGCGTCCAGATGCCGATCAAACGCCGCACCATCTCGGCCAGCACGCGATCATGCTCCAGCCCCGGAAACTCGCTGCGCACGCCGCGCAGCACATCGCCGGTCAGAGGAATATCGAGAAGGTCATCGATGTTGAGCATGCCCGCCCGCACGCCATCGAGAATGTCGTGATTGTTGTACGCAATATCGTCAGCCAGCGCCGCGACCTGCGCCTCCGGCCCGGCAAACGTATCAAGCTCCAGGGATTGCAGCGCTTCGTAGTCGCGGAACGCCGCCGGCAACATCCCGATCGGCCTCGTCGCCGTCACCAGCGGGCCGTTGTGTTTGATAACGCCCTCAAGCGTCTCCCACGTCAGGTTCAGCCCGTCGAACTTCGGATACTTGCGCTCCAGCTTGGTCAGCACCCGCAGCGCCTGCGCATTATGATCGAACCCGTCATACGGCTTCATCACTTCATCCAGCGCCGTCTCGCCAGCATGCCCAAACGGCGGGTGGCCGATATCATGCGCCAGCGCCAACACCTCTGCGAGATCCTCGTCCAGCCCCAGCACACGCGCCACCGTCCGAGCGATCTGCGACACCTCCAGCGAGTGCGTCAGCCGCGTGCGGTAATGATCGCCCTCATGCGCCACGAAAACCTGCGTCTTCTGCTTCAGGCGACGGAAGGCGTCGGAATGGATGATCCGGTCCCTGTCACGCTGGAACTCCGTGCGCGTAGCGCTGGGCGGCTCGGCATGCAGGCGGCCGCGCGGAGCGTCCGGATCGCTGGCAAACACCGCTTTTGGCGGCGCGTGAAACCCCTTCGGGGAGACGCCCTTTTGAGAGACGGGGGCCATTGTAGTCTTCCCTTTAAGCTTCAGGCTTCATATCTGAGAGGCTGCGAACAACGAATTAAGGCCCGGAAAGGCTGAATTCAGTGCCCGATACTGCAACAGCGACACCCGAGATCGGCCTCAGCGCCTCGGCTGCCCGGCGGATCAACAAGATCACCGCCGCCCGGCCCGCAGGCACCATGCTGCGAGTCGAGGTCATAGGTGGGGGCTGTTCCGGCTTTTCCTACCGCTTCGGCTTCGCCGAAAAGGCGAACGCGGACGATTCTGTGATCGAGCGCGACGGCGCCAAGGTCGCCATCGACGAGGCCAGCCAGCCCTTCCTCGCCGGCTCCGAAATCGACTTCGTGGAGGAGATCATCGGCGCCTCCTTCCGCATCCACAATCCCAACGCCACCAGCGGCTGCGGCTGCGGCACGAGCTTCTCGGTCTAAGGTCGGCCAGCTCCAGAAACGAAAACGCCCGGCTCAACGCCGGGCGTCTCTGTTTCATGACTGGCATGATCACCTAGTCGCGATCGCGTCCACGGCCACGATTGTTGTCGCCGCCACCATCGCGACGTCCGTTGTTGAAGCGGTTGTGCCCGCTATTGTCGCTGCTGGGCTGTTGCGGACGCGCTTCGCGCTGTTGCGGAGCCGGAGCAGGCGCCGCCTGCTGGTCGCGCTGCCCGCGGAACAACGGCGGCGAGTCTCCGCCACGCCCGCGATCATTGTCGCCACGCGAGCGGTTGTCGTCATTGTTGCCACGCCCGCCGCGCGGCGCACCATCAACTTGCGGCTGCGGCGCAGGATTCGCGCCCGGCTGCTGACCCGAGAACAGCGGCGGCGATCCACCGCCACGCCCGCCATTCGCGTTGCCGTTATTGCGTCCGCGATCATTGTCACGGTTGCGGTCGCCATTCCACTGGCCACCGCCCGGCGCCGGATTGCCGCGCGGATTGTTGTTGTTGTCGCGCCCGCCATTCCAATTGCGGTTGTCGTTGCGGTCGCGGTCATTGCGCTGACCGGAGAACAACGGCGGATAGGTGTTGCGGTCATTGCGCCCACGATCCCAGTTGCGATCGCCGCCATGATTGCGGTTGTCCTGATAGCGATAGGCCTTGTAGCCATTGTAGTGATCGCGCCGGAAGTGACGGCCATGATCGCGGATATACGATCCGCCTATCCGGCTCTGATACCAGAAGAAGCCGTCAGAGGCCCAATACCCGCCATACACCGGACCATAAAAATCGTCGTAATACGCGTCGTACCAGATCCCGCTGCTATAGCTGGGGCTGACATACCCGTAGTCGGTGTATCCGTAGTCGTTGTACCCGTAGTCCGAGTACCCGTAGTCATAGACCGACGAGCACGCGCTCAGGCCGATCAGGGCGGCGGGCACTGCCGCGAGGGTGAGGAATTTTTTCATATGAACAGTTTCGCAGGCGAACCTGAACGCTGCGCAACGACACATCACCGAGCTGCAGATTCAGCATCTCATATTACGCAGGTTAACCCTGGTTCGCCACCCAAAAGCCCAGGCGGCGCCGCGGCAATGCTCAGGCCTGATGACCCGCGCTGGCGGGCGTCTCGTCTTTCGGCGGCGCAGGCAGCTCGGGATAGTCCACCAGCGTGATCCGTTTGGGCCGCGTGAGGCCCATGATCGCCAACAGCACCATGGTGACGACGGCAACCGCAATAAGGGTCGCAATCAAGGGTTGTGACATGCCCGGCCCTCCGATCCGTAACTGACAGCGAAGAAGCTCGCTGCGTTGCACCAACAGGGCAACAGAACAAATGGTCATGTTGAAGGCCATGTTCTCGCCCGATTTGGCATGGCCGACGCATGCGCCGCTTCCACTCCCCACTTCGCAAAGGCTAAGGTTGGCGCAAGAGGGAGTCCGAAATGAACGTGACCGAAGCCGTCCGCCAGCGCATCTCAACGCGGGCCTTCCTCGACACGCCCATCCCGCGCGACCAGCTCGCCGACCTGCTCGAAACAGCCCAGCGCTCACCCTCCGGCGGCAATCTCCAGCCATGGAAACTCATCGCCGTCACAGGCGCCGCGAAGGACGAAATCATCTCGATCGCCCACCGCGTGCTCGCAGCCGATCCCATGGGCGCTGTCCCCGGTGACCGCCCCGTCTACCCCGACCTCAACGCCGTAGCTCCGGTCTACAACGAACGCCGCAAGCGCGTCGGCGAAATGATGTACGAAAAAATCGGCATCCCGCGTGAAGACCGCGCAGGCCGCCTCCAATGGTTCGCCAACAACTACCGCTTCTTCGGCGCGCCCGTAGGCCTGTTCCTGATCATCGACACGCGCATGGGCCACGGCCAGTGGGCGCATATGGGCATGTACATGCAGACCATCGCGCTGCTCGCGGAAGAACGCGGCTGGGGCACCTGCATGCAGGAATGCTGGGCCCGCCTGCGCAACGAGCTGCACGACCATTTCGCTCTCGACGAGCACCACATGCTCTACGCCGGAATCGCCCTCGGCGTGCCCGACCCGGACAATCCCGTGAACGACCTCTACGCCGAACGCGCCCCGCAACCCGAAGTCGTGGAGTTCAAGGGCTGGTGACGCGGGTCTAAATCGACACGCTGCCAACGATACCCATCTTCCTCAAACCATTGCGCTGAGCCGCCGCCATCACGTGCGCGATCACGCCGTACTTGGCGAGCCTGTGCGGCGCGACATGCACCTCAGCTTGCTCCGTACGTTTGGCTTCAACCGCAAACCGGCGATCCATCTCCTGTGAAGATATCGCCTCGCCATTCCACGTCAGCGCACCGTCGAAATCCACCGCTATGCGAACCGGCTGCAGCGGCTCCGTCTCGGCAACGCATGTCGGGCACGGCACAGGCGTGTCGAGCTTCACCGCATGTCGCTGCGGCGGCAACGTCACGATGATCATGATCAGCAGCACGAGCATCACATCGATCAGCGGCGTTGTGTTGATTTCAGATACAGGTTCGCCTTCCCGCAGAGCACCAGCCTGCATGGCCATACGCCTTCTCCCTTGTCAGAGCGCGCCAACTTGGAGCGTATTACAAATGTAATCCGCAATGACCGCTTCGGCAAGACTGATCAGCTAGAAACCCAGCGCCTTCATGAAACCCGCCGCCGGCGCGCTTTCCGGCCAGCACGGCGCCCGCCTGCAAACCCTTGCGTTTCCATCGCGCTCTCGACCCGCCGCTCTTCCGTTTCCGGCCAATCACGCTATCAACAATTGCATGAAAATCGCCACCTGGAACGTCAACTCGGTCAATGCCCGTCTGCCCGTCGTGCTCGACACGCTGAAGACTTGCGACGCCGATGTCTGGTGCCTTCAGGAGATCAAATGCGTCGACGAGAAGTTTCCGCGCGAAGAGATCGAGGCGCTCGGCTTCAACTGCGCGGTATTTGGCCAGAAAACCTATAACGGCGTCGCCATCCTCTCGAAGCATCGCATATCTGACGAAGTGCGCGGCCTGCCGGGCGAACCGGAAGACGAACAGAGCCGCTATCTCGAAGTGCTGGTCGAAGCCCCGCGCCCCATCCGTGTCGCCACGGTCTACCTGCCCAACGGCAATCCGCGTCCCGGCGACAAGTACGAGTACAAGCTGCGCTGGATGGACCGCCTGATCCAGCGCGCCACATCATTGCTGGAAACCGAAGAAGCCGTCGTCCTCGCGGGCGACTACAACTGCATCCCGCGCGATGAAGATTGCTGGGACCCGCGCGTCTGGGGCGAGGATGCGCTCGCCTTCCCCGCCACGCGCGACCGCTTCCGCAAGCTGCAATATCTCGGTTACACCGACGCCTTCATGGCGCGCGATGGCCGCATGCAGAAATACACCTTCTGGGATTATCAGGCCGGCGCCTGGCAGAAGGACTGGGGCATCCGCATTGACCATCTGATGTGCTCGCCGCAAGCGACCGATCGCCTGCAGTCGATCTCCATCCATCGCGCCGCGCGCGGCACAGATGCTTTGGGCAAGCCATCGGACCATGTTCCGGTCATCGCGACCTTCGAAGACTGATCGCATCAACCTCGGGAACCGCCATGAACCTGTTTCGGATTCTTCCGGCCGCCGTTGTTCTCGCCACCGCTGCCTGCGCCAGCACGCCCGGCAATGGTGCGTTCGTCCACATCACCGATCCGCAACAGCTCTTCTCCGCCGCCGACTACACCGCCGATGTCGACGCAGCCGTGAAGTCCGCCGGCTGGGGCGACCGCGCCGATGCGATCAAGGCCGCCATGAACGAAAAGGGGGGCTGGCCCGCCAAGATGAAAGACGAAAGCGATCGCTGGCTCGGCGGCGAAACCGTGAAGTCCTACAGGGCGGTCGAGATCGCGCGCCTGAACTTCTACGACCAGCCCGCCGTGCTGCTGCATATTCCGGCCGCCGCGAACAAGCACATGGCCGAAGGCTGGAAACCGGCGAACGATTTCTTCGTCATCATCGGAAAAGCCGGCATGCCGGGCTGACGCCTAGTTGGCCTGCGCCGCGAAACCCTGAGCCGTTGCAGACGCAACCACCGGTGGCGCAAGCGCTCCCGCTTGCGCCGGAGCATTACGATCCGGCGGCTGCACGCCCATCAGCGCGGACACGAAGAAGTCCCACCGCCGCCGCTCGCCATACTGCCCGCCCTCGGCATGCTCGCCGCCCGGCAGGAAGATGAAATCGAACGTCTTGCCAGCCTTCACCAGCGCATCGACCACCTGATAGGTCGACGACGGATCAACATTCGTATCGAGCTCACCCACCACCAGCGCCAGCTTGCCCCGTAGCAGGCCAGCGTTGTCGACATTGGATGCGGCGGAATACTCAGGCCCGACCGGCCAGCCCATGTACTGCTCGTTCCACCAGACCTTATCCATGCGATTGTCATGGCTGCCCGCAAAGGCCCACGCAGCCTTGTAGGTATCGTTGTAGAACAGCAGCGCCCCCATCGCATTCTGCCCACCCGCCGATCCGCCATAGATCCCGAGCCGGCTCATGTCATACCACGGGAACTTCGCAGCCGCCGCCTTGTGCCAGAGAATGCGATCGGGGAATCCCGCATCCTGCAAATTCTTCCACGCCACATCGTGAAAAGCCTTGGAGCGATAATTCGTCCCCATCCCGTCGATCTGCACGACGATGAAGCCCAGCTCCGCCATCGCCTGCATTGGCCGATAGGGCGCAAAGCCCTTAGGCGTGAACGCGCCATGCGGCCCCGCATAGATATTCTCGATAACCGGATACGACTTCGCCGGATCGAAATTGCTCGGCTTGACGATGACGCCATAGATGTCCGTCACGCCATCGCGCCCCTTCGCGACGAACGGCTCCGGCGCCGTCCACCCCGCAGCCGCCAGCCCATCCGTCGACGCGCGCTCCAGCTCCATCAGCATCGCGCCATCGGATGACCTGCGCAGCTGCGTCACCGGCGCCTGATCCACACGCGACCATGTATCGACATAAACCGAATAGTTCTTCGCAAACGTCGCCGTGTGCGTGCCCACGCCATCGGTCAGCGGCGTCAGTCCCGTGCCGTCGAAATTGATCCGATAATAGTGCACGAAATACGGGTCCTCACCCGCCCGCATCCCGTTCGCGCTGAACGTGATTTCCCGCCGCCGCGCATCGACATTGATCACCGCCCGCACAGCCCACGGCCCCTTGGTGATCTGGTTCTTCACCACGCCTTTGGCGCCGTCATAGAGATAGAGGTGCGCCCACCCATCCCGCTCCGACATCCAGACGATCTCTTTCCCGTCATTCACCGGCTCGAACACGATGCGCGTGCCATAATCGATGAACGTCTTCGCCTGCTCGTCGATCAACGCCCGCGCCTTGCCCGCCCTGTCGATCTCGATCACGCGATAGGCCTGATGCCCGCGCTGATTGTAGCGGACATAAACGCCACGCCCGTCCGCCCACCATTTCGGCTCCGACTGCGCATACGCATTCGGAAACAGCTTGCGATCCACAACGATCGTAGCCCCCGTCTCGACATTGATCAGCACCGGCTGCTTGTCCGTCAGCGTGTCGCCCGGCTTCTGGTAGAACAGCTCCGTCAGCACCGGCTCGCGCCCATCCTCCGGCGCGCTGTCGATGTAATGGACATACCGCTCCTGCCCCGGCGTCGTCTTCGACACCGCCAGCATTTTCCCATCCGGCGACCAGCTATCGGTCGACGTCACATAATAGACCGCATCCGATCCATCGAAGGTCAGCTGCCGTTCCACCTGCGCGCCCAAATCCCGCACAAACAGATTGCCGCCCCGCACGACGACCTCCGCCTTGCCATCAGGCGACTTCACCGCCAGCCCCTCCGGCTTGTCCGGACGCCCCGAGCCGATCGGCTTGCGCACGCCCATGCCCAGCAACGGCGGCGGCCTGTTCAGATCCTCCAGCTTCTCGCACGAGCTATCCGCGAACAGGCATTTCCACCGCCCACCATTCGCCTCGAACTCCATCCAAGTCCGATCCGCCGCCAGCTTGTACGAATTGAACGGCAGCTGCCCGCCCTTCCATGGCTTGCCCGTCTTGTCCGCCAGCGACTTCGCCACCGCCTCCTGATCGAAACCCGGCGTCTTCGTCAGCGTCGTCAGATCCACCTGCACGAACTCGAACCCGCCGCCCTTCACGCTGCGGCGATAGACCAGCGTCTTCGAGTCCTCCGAGAATGTCGGCTGATCAACGATCCCCTCAACCGCGCCATAGAGCCGTGTACGGAGGCTTTCGGCACGGGCGTAATCTTCGCTACGCCCCTGCGACAAAGCGGGCATCGCCGCTGCGACAAACGCGACAACGATCAGCAGCACACGCAGCGCTGACCTAACGCCAATCCCGATGTCATATGACAACTTCATGCGCGAAGAGCAGACCGCGCTACGGGCTGTGTCAACTTGGCTGCCGCATTTGCGCCCCAAACAATCCCGTCATCGCCCCTTTGTGGACGTGGGGTTGGCGCCGCCGGGGTCGAGAACACAATCATTCTCTCCCCCGAGAATCACACTTTGGCCCCGTCGGTATCCGACGGGGCCGTTTTATTTCAGGGTTTTGAAGAGAACCTAGTGGTCCTTCTGGTGGCCCGTCAGCCAATCCATCAGCGCCAGCAGCACGCCAGACACGACGAACACGATGTGCACGATCACCTGCCACATCAGGCGCTTCTGCTCGTTGTCGCCGAACTCCGCGCCATCGCTGATCTCGAGGAACGATTTCAGCAACGCGATACCCGAGATCGCCACTATAGACGCAATCAGCTTCAGCTTGAGGCCGGAGAAATCGACCGTGCCCATCCACTCCGGGCGATCCTCGTGCGCGCCCGTGTCGATCTTCGAAACGAAATTCTCATAGCCCGAGAACATCACGATCACGACCAGGTTCGCCGCCAGCGACAGGTCGATCAGCGTCAGCGCCAGCATGATCGCGCTGTCGCCGTCCATCCCGTGATCAGCCGCCCACAGCAGCGGGAACTCGTGCGCCAGGTCCTGGAAGAACACGACCATCAGCGCGATCACCGCCCCGATCAGGCCCACATAAAACGGCGCCATCAGCCAGCGCGACATGAACAGGCCGCGCTCGAGGACGCGCTCGATAATTGGCTTTTGCATCGTGGGACCTTTGGATCAGGCGCCGAAGACCGGGCAATGGCCGCCGATACCCCGATTTCCCTAAACAAATCTTGCGGCTTCTCGTGACGGGCGAACCAGGGCCCTCCTGCCGCACGTCTACCCAATCCCCAGCGGGTCCGCCTCGCCGCACGCCTCGCACGGCAGAACCAGCGCACGGATCAGCCTGTAATGAAGCCCCAGCGGAATATCGTTCAGCACCGCCTTGGCCGTCTCCCGGCGCGCCCAGAGCGGGTCATCTTCCATCTGCCTGCGGACATCTGCGTCGGTGCGGATCAGGTCGATGAGCTGCTCGCTCGACACCCCACCACTCAGCACATTCTTCCCCAGCCACGGGTCCGGCGGCGGCATGCGGAGCTCGTCACGGTCCTCTTCCACGCCGGAGAAGAACCTCAGCTCGCGCTCGAACGCATCCTCGGGTTCGATGTGCTTGCCGCACGCACGGCACTCCAGCTCCCAGGGCGAAACCCGCGCAGGTTTGGGCTTCGGCAACGCGTACTGCTTGCCGAAATCCGCGCCGCACAGAACACAGAAGCGCGCCTGCCCCGAAACTGCGCCATGGCATTTCGGACACTCGGTCAACCACGTCACGCCGCTCATAATCCCCCCTCCCGGAACCGAGCCTATCCGTTCGGACCCCGCAACGCGTCGGGCGTCAGCCGCATGGACATCGCATCGATCAGCAGGAAGATCGCCGCGAAATCGATCAGCATTTCCCGCACGCGGCCCAGATCGTCCATCTTGCGATACATCGAACCCGGCTCAAGCAGATCCTTACCTTCGCAACACAGGAACATTTCCCCGCCGGAAAACGCACACCGTACCTGCTTGCCCTTGAACGCCCGCTCCAGCCCCAGCAACCGCTCCATGAAGTCCGGCGTCAGGATGAAGCGCGCCTCGATCTGGTCGGTCGAATAGACTTCAAACGCCTTTTCGAAAACCGGATCTTCCAGCTTCACCTTCTGGAACTTGCCCATCTGGCCGATCTTGCTCACCCAGTTCATCAGGCCCATGTCACGATACACCTTCGTGACGCCGTTGAACTGCTTGTGGAACCGCACCACCATGCACTGGCCGCGGAACACCGTCACCCACGTCGTGCGCGTGCGTCCCTTCGAGTCCGTCGTCGTGCGCTTCTCTTCCAGATGCGCTTCAAAAAACTCGAACGGCGTGTCGTTGCGCGAGCCCGTCAGCCTGTCCTCATACTTCGAACGATCCCAGCCCGGCACGAGCCCGAGAGAGCGGAACGTCGCCATGTCCTGCGGCTGCCCCGGCGCCACCTCATAGCCCAGGCCGAATTCCGACGAGACCGGCTCGATCAGCATCAGCTTGGTTTCCTTGCCAAGCTTGCTCAGCGCCATCCCGCCCCAGGCCATCATCCCGCCCGCGATGAACACGGCCAGGAACGCCCCGATGATCCACCCATCCGCCTGGCCACGATTGGCTTTGATCAGGAAGGCGCAAGCCAGGAACACCGCAATGCCCAGCACGACGCCGATTATCGTGAATTTCCGCTGCTTCTTCACCGCCCCAACGCGGTCGCTCTCACGGCTCAACAGCTTCGGCTGGATGGTTGAACGGAAGCGCTCTTGGAAGAACTGGAAATCCGCCGGCAAGCCTTCCAGCGCCTGCTCGATCGTCAGGATTTCCTGCTTGTCCGCCATTCCCGCCCCGACTCGTACATAATCCTGAAAAGCGTCATACACGATGGCGGCGCATCGCGCGATTACCGCAAATCAGGCTGAAATACCGGCCCCAAAACCGGCCTAGCCCGGCATCCGGATCACATGGCCATCATTGGGCTTGGCCTTGCCTGTCGCAAGGTCGGCCCACACCTGCGCCGCCGCCTCCAGCCCTTGTCCCTCGACCACGTGCGTCGTCCGCGCCGCCGTCGGCAGGAAGCCGCGCCACGCCTCGCCCACGCGCTGCTGGAACCCGGCCCCGCCCCAGTCCGCGATCCGCTTCTGCACAATGCTCGGCGCAAAGAACATCTGCGGCGCCGGCCCGGGCAGCTTCTCGTCAGGTCGCGGCGCATCCCAGTGCGTCGCGCCAACCGCGCACGAGTATTTCAGATTGTCCGCAAACTGCCTGTGCACCGCCGCCCGTACCGTCGCATCGCCCGCAATATCCACGAACACCGTCGGCACATATCCATCCAGCGACCCGATCTCGCCATACGGCACGACCCGATCATAGAAGCCCAGCTCCTGCGTGAACCCGACATTGCCCGGCGAGGTCAACCCGATCACCTTCACATCGCCCCGCGCCTTCAGCAGCTGCGCCGCCGCATAAGACGTCTTCGCCGACGCGCTCGAGAACACCACCTGTTTGGCGCCGTAATATCCATTGTCCGCAATGAAGTCGTCGATCAGGAACGAGGTGATGAACAGCGGCCGGAACAACACCTGCACCGCCTCCGTCTCACGCGTGTACAGCGGATCATCGCCATTGAACGTGTAGCCATTATACACCGGCGCGAGCCCTGCCCGATGCGCGCTCTCATCCGCAAACCCGCCATGCCGCCGCGCACCCGGCTTCAACCGGAACAGCGTCGACATCGGCAGATAGCCATAGACCCGCTCACCCACCTTCGCCGTATCAGACTTGCTCGCCGTCACCGTCGCAAAGCCCCACACCGGCACACGCCCCCACGCCGCATCCGGCGCCGGATAGAACTGCCAGTATTTCAGAAAGTCGCCGAACGCCCCGTAGGTGATGTTGTTCGCCGTCAGCGAAAACAGATCGACCTTCAGCTCGATCTCACCATCCGCAATCTCCGGCAGCTTCACCGCCATCACGGTCGTCTCAGCCAAAGCCGACTTCTTCACCAGCAGGTCCATGCGGGTCTCCCTTTGCGGAGAGAATGGCGCCCCACTCACCGCCTGTCATCATCGACATATATGCCAACGAACTTCGCGCCCGTCGCATCCGCGCGGCCACGGAACATGCCCTCTGTGTTCATGCTCAGCGCCACCGAACCGTCACGCCCCAGCACAATCACGCCGCCCGTGCCCCCCAGCGCCTTCACCTCGTCCAGCGTCACCTGCGCCGCCGCTTCCGCGCTCATCCCCTGCATCTGCACGCGCGCACAGATCATCCGCGCCACGCTCGCCCGGATGAAATACTCGCCATCGCCCGTCGCCGACACAGCACACGAGGCGTTGTCCGCATACGTACCCGCGCCAATGATCGGACTATCGCCCACCCGCCCGGCCGGCTTCGCATTCATCCCGCCCGTCGATGTCGCCGCAGCAAGATCGCCCCGCTTGTCCATCGCCACCGCACCCACCGTGCCATAGCGATCCATCGGCATCAGATCGCCCGCCATCGCGCGCTTCAGCGCATCGAGACGACGCGGCGTCACAAAATACTCCGGCGGCACAATCTCCAGCCCCGCCTTCGCCGCCATCTCGTCAACAGCCTTGCCCACGAACATCACGCGCCCAGACTGCTCCATCACATAGCGCGCCGCACGGATCGGGTTCTTCACCGTCCGCACCTGCGCCACAGCCCCCGCCTTGCGGTCGCGCCCATCCATGATCGACGCATCCAACTCCGCCACGCCCTCGCGCGTCAGCACGGCGCCCTTGCCCGCGTTGAAGTTCGGATTGTCCTCCAGCACCCGCACCGCAGCCTCGACAGCGTCCACCGCCTGCCCGCCACCCGCGAGAACCTTCGACCCAGCCTCCAGCGCATCATTCAGACCCGCGCGGTAAGCCGCATCCATCTCCGGCCTCATCTCCGCGCGCCGCATCACGCCCGCCCCGCCATGGACCAGCAACGTCCACTCAGGCTTGCTCCCGGATACCGACACTGGCGCCTCCATGCCCGCACACGCCGACAGCATCGCCATCAGCACTCCCGCGATCAGCAACCTCATGCGCAGCCCCCTCCACGTATAAGGTGGAGAGCCTATCCCGCCGCCTTCAGCTGCACCAGCGCATCGCCCAGCTTCACCACCGCGGTCTCAGCCGCAGCACGCCGCGTGTGCTGTTCCTCGATCACTTCGGGCGGCGCCTTCGCCACGAACTGTTCGTTCGCCAGCTTCTTGTCGATGCCTGCGATGTCGTTCTGGTTGCGCGCGATCTCCTTCTCCAGGCGGGCGATCTCCGCCTTGATGTCGATCTGCGCCGCAATATCCAGGCACGCCGTCGCCTCATCGATCACGATGCGGATCGCGCCCTTCGGCGCCTCGCTCGCAACCGACACAGACTCCAGCCGCGCCAGCCGCTCAACCAGCGACTGATACGTCTTGAGCCTCTGCTCCGTCTCCGCCGAAGCGCCCACCAGCGTCAGCGGCACTTTCGCGCCCGCCGGCACGTTGAGGTCCGACCGCGTCGAGCGGATCGACGTGATCAACCGGATCACCCAGTCCACCTCCGCCAGCGCCGCCTTGTCGCTCAAGCCCTCGCCCAACTCCGGCCACGGCCGCGAGATCAGCAGCCCGCGCTCCGCGCCAGCCGACTTGTTCAGCGACTGGAACAGCTCCTCCGTCACATACGGCATGAACGGATGCAGCAGGTGCGTGATCACATCCAGCGTCCATGCCGTCGTCGCCCGCGTCTCCGCCTTCGACGCCTCGTCGCTGCCATTCAGCACCGGCTTGGTCAGCTCCAGATACCAGTCGCAGAACACGTTCCACACAAAGCGATAAGCCGCGCCCGCCGCCTCGTTGAACTTGTAACCGCGAATACCCGCCTCAACCTCAGCCGCCGCCTTCGACGCCTCGGAGATGATCCAGCGGTTCAGCGTATGCTTCGCCCCAGCCGGATCGAACGCCGCATCGAACTTCGCGCCATTCATCTCCGCAAACCGCGCCGCATTCCACAGCTTGGTCGAGAAGTTGCGATAGCCCTCCACCGTCTTCATCGCGAGCTTGATATCGCGACCCTGCGTCGCCAGCGCCGCCAGCGTGAAGCGCAGCGCATCCGTGCCATAGCTCGGAATGCCCTCGGAATACTGACCGCGCGTTTCCTTCTCAATCCGCGCCGCATCCTTCGGGTTCATCAGCCCCGTCGTGCGCTTCTTCACCAGCGTCTCGATGTCCACGCCGTCGATGATGTCCAGCGGGTCCATGGTGTTACCCTTGGACTTCGACATCTTCTGGCCCTTCTCGTCGCGGACCAGCGCGTGGATGTACACATCCTTGAACGGCACCTCGCCCATGAAATGCAGACCCTGCATCATCATGCGCGCCACCCAGAAGAAGATGATATCGAACGCCGTCACCAGCACAGCGCCCGGATAGAACTCCTTCACCGCCGGATCATCATGCCCCGGCCAGCCCAGCGTCGAGAACGGCCACAGCGCGGACGAGAACCACGTGTCCAACACGTCCTCGTCCTGCGTCAGCTCCACGTCCTTGCCGTAATGCTTGCGCGCAAGCTCCGCCGCGCCCGCCACATCGCGCGCCACGAAATACTTCCCGTCCGGACCAAACCAAGCCGGAATGCGATGCCCCCACCAGAGCTGGCGGCTCACGCACCACGGCTCGATGTTCCGCATCCACTCGTAATACGTCTTGTCCCAGTTGCTCGGCGTGAACACGGTCTTGCCGCTCTCCACCGCCTCGATCGCCGGCTTCGCCAGCGTCGCCGCATCCACATACCACTGGTCCGTCAGATACGGCTCGATGACGACCTGAGAACGGTCGCCAAACGGCTGCTGGATGATGGTGTCCTCGATCTTGATGAGGCAGCCTTCCGCCTCGATATCCGCCACAACAGCCTTGCGCGCAGCAGACCGCTCCAGCCCCTGATACTTCTTCGGGATCGCCGCCGCCGTCGCATCATCCTGCTTGGCAGAAATGCGCTCGCGATCCGGCCCGCCCACAATGTGCGCGTCATCCGTCATCACGTTCAGCATCGGCAGGTTGTTGCGCTTGCCCACCATGTAGTCGTTGAAGTCATGCGCCGGCGTGATCTTCACCGCGCCTGTGCCTTTGGTCGGGTCGGCATACTCATCCGCCACGATCGGCACGAGCCTGCCCACCAGCGGCAGCTTGACCATCTTCCCAACGATCGCCTTGAAGCGCTCGTCATCGGGATGCACCGCGACGCCCGTATCGCCCAGCATCGTCTCCGGTCGCGTCGTCGCGACAACGATATAGTCGCGCTCCTCGTCGACGGTGATGTTCCCGTCCGCATCCTTCTCGACGTACCGATACGTGGCGCCATCAGCGAGCGGATACTTGAAGTGCCAGAAATGCCCCTTCACTTCCCGCGTCTCGACTTCAAGGTCAGAGATCGCCGTCTGGAATTGCGGGTCCCAGTTCACCAGCCGCTTGTCGCGATAGATCAGCCCTTCCTGATGCAGGTCGACGAACACCTTCGTCACCGCTTCAGAAAGCCCCGCATCCATCGTGAACCGCTCACGGCTCCAGTCACAGCTCGCGCCAAGACGCTTCAGCTGGTTGAGGATCGTGCCGCCCGACTGTTCCTTCCACGCCCACACGCGCTCCAGGAACTTGTCACGCCCCAGCTCACGACGCCCGGCATTGCCTTCCTGAGCCAGCTGCCGCTCGACCACCATCTGCGTCGCAATACCCGCATGGTCCGTCCCCGGCTGCCACAAGGTGCGATAGCCCTTCATCCGGTGGAACCGGATCAGGATGTCCTGCAACGTGTTGTTGAGCGCATGCCCCATGTGCAGCACGCCCGTTACGTTCGGCGGCGGGATTACGATCGCATAAGGCTCGCCATCGCCCGAAGGCTTGAAAGCGCCGGACTTTTCCCAGGCCTCATAAAGGCGGGGTTCTGCGGATTTGTGGTCAAAACGATCGTCAATCATGCCCTGCGGATAGCTTGGCGCGGGCCAGAGAACAAGGCACCGCCCCGCCCCATCCCACCCAGCCCAACCAAACCCCAAATGACGCCGTTTGAAGGGTTTGTAGGGTGCATTGAAAATGCACCACGCCACCCTCACCCCACCCACCCCCGTCATTCCCGCGAAAGCGGGAACCCAGCGGCCCCAACCACCACCGCGCATTCCTCGCCCCGCTCCTCCCGACGAAAGTCGGGACCCAGGGGCGGCTCGTCCCGGTGCGCGAGGCTAAACCCGTAGGGTGCATCAAAGATGCACCGTGGCATGCGCTGGCGGCGCGGTGCATCGTTGATGCACCCTACAAGGCCGGAATCGGGGGACAGAGCGGGACGAATCCGCAGGACAACTTTCGCATGACCCAAACAAACTCAGCGCGTTAGCGCGAAAGTTTGGGGGGTACTCAGCGCCAGAATCTACAGCGCCCCGTGCCGGGGTATTATCCTCCCCATGACACGCGCACGAAACCACGCAAACGGGGTACGATCCCCATCGCTTCCTCAGCTCTGGCTGACAGCGATGCTGCGCGCTTTCGTCGAGCTCGTGCACCTCGTCGCCTCAACAATCCGGATGCGCCTGCGCCGTCCCGCCGTGAATGCCACACGTCAGATGCCACAGCCTCTGCCCGGATCGAAGATCCGACACCCAACATCAGGAAACCCAAACCGTCGCCGCAAGCAACATGGACCACGCGTGCGCTCGCCCTACAGCTTGTCATCCCGGAAACGCAAAGCGTTATCCGGGACCCATTGCGAGAGCACGACACACCATCAATGGTTCCCGGCGCTCGCTACGCTCGGCCGGGATG
>ERZ795059.1962-NODE-1962-length-22052-cov-7.333864_pt1 | contig 22052 bp, 11 predicted proteins | sample MGYA00375143_ERZ795059 | MGnify/ENA primary metagenome ERZ795059 (study PRJEB30188, sample SAMN05720168) | activated sludge metagenome | isolation source: Anaerobic digester | place: USA | collected 2015-01-07 ... | reverse complement strand
ATCTGGGCAACCATGGAGGGTTGCCCCTACAAATAACGCGGTTGCCTGTGTGCCACAGTTTTCGCCGTCAGGCGAAAGCTGTATAATTTGTCTTCTGAAGGATTATTCAATTTTATCACGTTTGGACAAATTGTGTTTTGCACAAAGCAATTGAATATTTTCAGGTGTATTCGAAGATCCGCCTTTGGAGAAAGGTATAATGTGGTCAAAATGCAAATCGTCAGTCGCACCACATAGAACGCATTTGCCTTGATCGCGCTTCCATACCTCCCTTTTTACTGATGTGGGAATTAGTCGTCTTGTTTTTAAATTTTTTGGAATTGGTTTGGAAAAATCTTCTTCCCCTTCAACAGCCTGCAGTTTAAATTTGAACACGTACCTTTCATTCTTCTTTTCTCTCCACGAATCGATAAGGTGAAAAACTCCATTGTAAGACCAGATTCCAGGTTTGATTTTTTCATAAACTTTGATTCTTAATGGAATATTTTGGTTTTTTTATAATCCTGTGCTGCTTCGTGAAATTTTCCATTGTCGGTAAACGTACCTCCTTTTGTACATTCTGGTTGATCTACTAATTTGGGATAAGGAGTCTCTTTCGTTTTCTTTTCATCATGGCCTTCATAAATAATTATTGTGCCATCTTCTTCAATTCGATCTTCATAAGGAGCATTACGCATTGTAGACATTAAAATTACACTATGGTTTCCTCCAACTTGATAATTCATCCCTTTCTGCAGACTTATTCCTTCACGCCGGCACATCTCAATATAAGAAATGATTTCATTCGCCATTTTTCAATTCCCACCTACCCTTTAAAAACCTCATCCTGCTCGATTTTGGCGAGGGTCCAGTCGAAGTCGCCGCCGGTAATGTTCGAGCCGCAGTATTCGCACACGCCGTGCATCGACACCTTCAGCGGCGCACCGCACGACGGGCAGCGGTCGCCCGGCTCGTCCCATTCGCCTTGGGGCTCCTTCTTTTTGAAGCCGGCCTTGCGGATGAACGTCCAGTACTCGGAGAACTTGCGCGTGCGGTTTTTGCCGCCCTCGACGATCTTCCCCTCGCGGTCGACGGTATAGTCGATCATCGAGGCGTACAGACGCACGGTGATGATGTCGAAGAACGGATCGCGCTCGACCTTGACCACCTCGATCTTCTGCAGGTTGATGTTCTCCAGCACGTTCGTGTAACCGTGGTCGCGGTAGCGCTGCAGCCAGAACAGGTGCGTCTGGAAGAGGCGGTCGGTTTCGTAGGGCCGCAGTCGCTCCCACTCCTTGGCCGACCAGGCCTTTTGCAGATGCATGAAGGTCGTGCCGATGCGCGCCCGGAACTCCTCCCACTTGAACTCCGGATACGCCAACGCGAAGGCCTTGCGGTCCGCGTCCAGCGTCGGCGAGTAAACGGTCGGGAAATTCGTGCCCGCCTCGACGCCGCCCAGCGACAGCGGCTGCCGCCGGCGATCCTCGACGGTCAGCTCATTGATCACCGTCAGTTGCCACGCGAACTCGCCGGGTTTGACCACCGTGCCGCAGTAGGCGCACGCGCCGCTGGCGTCGACCTTCACCGGGCTGCCGCACGAGGGGCACGACAGCGCCCGGGTGAATTCCGGCCCCTTGGAAACGACGCCCTTCTGCCGCCGGAAGCGCATCTGCGTGCGCGTGTAGAACGCCTTGCTTTTCTTCTCGTCGGCGACCGGCGTGAGCGTGTAGTTGGTTTCCAGGTTGACGACCAGTTCCCACCCGCTCGCCTGTTGCAGCACATCGCCGAGGGTCAGCGAGCCGACGATCGCGTCGTGCACGCGCATGTCCGTTCGCCGCCATTGCTGCAGCCGCTCCATCGCCGGCGGCGAAAGGTAAGGCGTCAGATTCGCCGGATCGCCGTCGACCCCGCGCGCCTGGTGGTAGCGCGCGTAGATCATCTGCACGAAATCGAGAAAGAGCATTTCGGAAAAATTCGGATCGTCGCGGCGTAGTTCGGCCAGCGCCTGCCGGGGGAGCTTTTTAAACTCCGGCCGCGGCCCCTGCATGCCCGGGCGCGGCTGACTTTTGTACTTCACGGCCACGATGATGCCGCCGACGATCACCGCGGCCGTCACCGGGTAACCGACAACCGGATACTCCACGCACAGCCAGATCAGCAGGCGGACGAGCAGGTAGACGATCTCGACCCAATCGCCGTCGCTGCTGCCGCCGCCTCCGCCGCTGCTGCCGCCGCCGAAGCCCTCGCCCCCGCCCAGGCGGGCCCAGGCGAGCGGCGCGGCCAATAGCGTCAGCGTCAACGCCAGCAATAAAGCGACGGCGATACGGCGCTTCATAGCATCACCGGCCGGTCGGGAATTTCATTGGGGTTCTCGCCTGCCGGCGGCAGATGTTCGCCCAGCAGCGCGGCCGTTTCGTCCAGCGCGGCCAGGAACGAAGCGGGGAAATCCGCCGCGAGCGCGGCCTGCTTGAGCTTCGCCGCCGCGAGGTTCCACGCGGGGCGCGGCACGGCGCGCTCGATCCCGATGTCGGCCAGCACCTCCGCCCGCCGCTCCAGCCACGATACGTAGATCAACAAGCCCGTGCGGTCCAGCGTCAGCGTGACGCCGCGGTCGGTCATCAGCGCCGCGGCCCGCTCGCGCACCTGCGCCTCGCGTCGGCGCGCCGTCGTCAGCCGGCGCCGCACCGGCGGCCAATAGCGGCTCGCCAGCCAGCCCAGCAACAACGACACCGGCAGATCGTACAGCAGGCTCCAGACGGGAAATTCGAGCGGCGCAAACAGCAGCGCGAGCAAGGACAGCGCCGCCAGAATCAACCCGGCGCGCAAATCCACGTCGGCGTAATTGCCCGACTTCCCGGCGAAGACCAGCACGAACTCGACCGAGGTTTTGCCCTCGGCCGCCGCCACGGCCCGTTCGATGCGGTCGAGCATCGCCGCCGCCTGTTGTTTTCCACGTTGCGCCATGGCGCCAAGATATCTTAGTTACACGAAGGGTGTCAAAGGAAGATGATGTTTGCGATTGTCCGGCGATTCCCTTCGCTTAGCCTCGTCGCGCCGGCGGTCCTTTAGTGGCCGCGTCCGATGTTGCGCCCGACCTTGTTGTGCTGCGCGACGTCGCGCCGCTCGTGGTAGTTGCCCTTTTTCGGCGATCCGGTCGCGTCGTGCCGCCATTTCTCTTGGAATCCCGAGGCGTTGAAGAACAATTTTTCGTCCCCGCGCCCGTGCTTGTCTTTCGGATGTTGCGACGCTTTGGTCATGGTGCGCCCCCCCGTCTCGTTTTCTGCGGGCCCTCGCCCTCCGCCCAAAATATAAGGCCGAAGCTTGGGAAAACAACTTACCGTGGGCCGTTCGTTTTTTCCCGCCGGCCGGTTGAACATTGTAAAAATTTTGCTAGAATAACTTCGTAACCGATGGAAGGGGAGGCTCCAATGAATGGATATCGCTTCTTGTGCGCCGCCGCGATCATTTTCCTGATGCTGGGTCCACTGTACGCCTGTCAGCCCGACGACGACGACAATGACTCCGACGACGATGACGATGATGACGACAACGACACCGGCGACGATGACGACACCGACGACGATGATGATGATGACGATGACGACGACACGCCGATCTGCCCGGAGATCGTCGAAGGCGGGCGCGCAGGCGAAGACGGTTCCTGGGCCGCGCTCGACGGCGCCGGGCGCACGCTGGTCGTGACGACCAAGGCCGGGGAGCTCGTGCTGTTCACCTCCGCCGACGGCCTGACCTGGACGATGGAACATATCGTCGGCCGCTGCGAAGGCTTCCTGCCGCGCGACCCGCAAATCGTTCTCGCCGGCGACGACACGCCGCACGTCGTGTTCTTCGACGACGTTGCCGAAGTGCTCGTGTACGTCCGCCGCAGCGGCGACGGCTGGATCGCGGAACCGCTCGATACACTGGATTACCAACATGCATTTTCGCTGGCGGTCGACCAAAGCGGCGCGGCTCATCTGGCCTATTATGGCGACGACACGCTGTATTACGCCACCGATAAAAACGGTGCGTGGGAACGGGAAGTCGCCGTCCAGGAATACATGTACTCGCATTTCGATTCGCATCTTGAGCTTGATGAAAGCGGCAATCCGCGCATCGCGTTTATCGGCGGCGGTTGTCTGGTAAAATTGGCGACCTACGGCGAAAAAGGCTGGGGCGTCGAAACGATCGACGATCAGCGGTACAAGGCGCTGACCCTGGGCGTCGACACCGACGGGCACAATCATATCGTCGCCTGGCCGGACGATGAAAACGCAACCGACTTGCGCTACTTTCACGACCTGGCCGGCACGTGGAGCGAATACACGGTGCTCGACCGTTTGGAAGGCCATCTCTCGCCGATCGTCTTCGCCGACGACAAGCTCTATTTCAGCGTGATCTATAGTTCTCCCTTTCTGGAGGTTGACTGGGTGTTGTCCAGCCTCGAGCCGGACGGCTCGACAGAGATGGTGGCCGGCCTCAGTTCGTCACAGTCCTTTTTCCCCGCCTGGACGCGCTCGGTCGACGGCGTCTTTCATTGCCTGTTTACCTCCGAGTACCCCTTCGACAACTATATGGATTACACCAACATCAACGGCGATTGGGAATTTCACCTTGTCGACCAAACCGTCACGCCGACAGACCCGTTGGCCCAAACGATCGACGCGCTCGGCGCAACCCACCTGCTGTATTTTGCGGACGGCGACGACCTCTTTTATCATGCGCAACGGCGGGAAACGGGCTGGGAGCGTCAGCCTTTGATCAATAATCTGCTGCCCTCCACGCTGGATCTGATCGCCGGAGCCGACGGAAAACCGACGGCGGCGTTCATTCAAGACAATTATCCGATCGTTGCCGTGTACGACGACGGCGCATGGAGCTATACGACCGTCGAAACGACCGCCGAGGTCAACGATCTGACGCTGGCCTTCGACAACGACGACCGTTTGCACCTGGCGCTGTGCGACTACAGCAATGAAGCCTTGCTGGTGTTGCAGTTGCAAGGTACGACCTGGAACGAGATTTACTCCGCGCCGATCAAATGCAGCGGTTTGCAGTTGTTGTTCGACCACAACAACAACACGCACCTGTGGTACGCGTATAACGGAGACACTTATTACGTCACTGACGCCGGCGGCACGTGGAATAAACAATTGTTGCAGGCCGGCGCGCATCCGACGGCGACGCCGCTGCTGACTTCCGACGGTCAGGTGCACCTGCTGACGATCGGCGACGGGGCGTTGCGGCACTTCGCCGGCCCTCCGGACGCTATGCAGAGCGAGGAACTTGTCTTGCTGGAAGACAACATGAGTTTCTTCCCCGGATTCGCCGCCGACGACGACGACCGGCTGTATGTCACCGTGCGCGAAGACGACAAACTGGCGCTGCTGGCCGGCACATTCGGCGATTGGCAGACCGTGACGTTCCCCGAATGGGGTGAAGTCGATATTTATTCGACGATAAGCGTCGACGCGGACGGCAATTGCCGCCTGGCCTGGCAGGCCGACGGCGCGCTGTGGTTCGCGACCATGCCTTGTCCCTAAGCGCTTACGGCAACGGCGGAAACAGTCCGTCGGCCAGGGCTTGCGCCATCAGCGCATGGCCGTACTTGGTGAAATGAACGCTGCCGTCCAGGAACAGAAACTCGTCCTTATGCGCGCGGAAAAGCGGCGCCGGGTCGATCAGCAGCACGCCCTGCTCCCGCGCGAGTTCGCGCAGCAGCGCATACTTGGCTTCGAGCTGCGCGCGATACTGCCGGATCTCCTTCGTTCCGCCGCTGGTCTGCCCGACCAAATAATAAGAAGGCTCGAGCGCCAGCACCGGTCGCGCGTCGTATTGCCGGCACAGTTCCAGCGCCTCGACGAACTGTCGTCGCACTTTGTCGTCGCTGAGGTTGCGATTGTTCTGCACCGAATTGACGATGACGTGCGACGGCTGCATGCGCGGTAGATCCTCTTTCATCCGCGAAAGGATGTAATTGATTTTTTTGGCGTTCACGCCCAGGTTGAGCACCTCGGCGGCGGGGTCCAGATCGCGGCGCAGAAGTTCCTGCATCACCGGCGGATAGGTAAACGGCCAATCGCGCGGAAACGGAAAACCGCCGGTGCTCGACCCGCCGTAGCACAGGATCCGCACCGGCGCGTGTTCGGCCCGCCCCGCAGCCTCTTCCTTTGGTTCGGGTGCGATGCTCATTAGAAATTTAAGACTGAGCGCTACCGTTATCACCGCGAGCACGGTCAAGGCGGCGGGCATGAAAAACGCGCGCTTCGTCCAGCGGAACCAGGCGCCGCTCGTTTGGCGGCGCGGCCGGCGCACCGCCAGTCGCATCAGCAAAAACGCCGCGCCGATGAAAACGACGACCATCGCGCGGAAAATGAAATCGCCCGGAAAGTTCGGCGAGGACAGCTCCAGAAACACGCGATGAAAATAAACGGCGACAAACGCCAGGATCGCATCGAGGCAGACCAGAAACAGCAGCACGGGGCGATAAGGCGCAACGGCAAACCACCACGCCAGGCGCCGTCGCGACCACCAAACGAACGGCGCCAGCAGCAGGCCGGCGAACAACGCCATCGCGGGAACCGAACGCAACAGAGTGCGCCCATACGAACGCGGCGACTCGCCTCCGGTGACCATGATTTCGCGCAGCACGCGCACCCGATGGAAAATGCGATTGGAATTCTGCGGCGTCAGCACGATCTCGAACGAACCGCTCGCTTCCGGAACGGCCGTTTGCATCGCCGTCCGTCCGTCGACGGCGATGGCAACCCCCTCGACGGTCTGCGTGAACCGCACGATTCCCTCCGCGGGCGGCGGCGAACCGGCAAGCGATCGTTTGTCGACCAGCCGCCCGGTCCGAAAGGTCAACAGCGCGCTGTCGAAATCCGGTGCGCGGCTCAGGCGGAAGTCGAGAAAATCGTCCCCCTGCCGATGAAAAAGAAAATGAAGAACCTCTTCGGGCTCCAACCGATAGGCCAGTTCGATTTCGTGCCATCCGCGTTGCGAAGCCTGGGCCAGCTTGACGTTGTTGAACGACAGCGCCAGATCGCCGTTGCGCGCGTAGCGCAACCGACCGTCCGGCGAAGCGTCCGGCGGAAAGGCAAAGTGGGAGAAAAAAATCACCAGAAAAAGAAAGACGAATCCATAAACCGTCGCATAAAACAGAACTTGCGCCCGTCGAGACAAAATCGTCCTTCCACCGGTTGATCGATTGATGGATTTCTGCGGTTACACGCGTGGATTGTAGGCCCAATGGCCGGCAGCGTCCAGCATTCGCTGCGCGGCGGGCGATCCGGCGTGATCGTCCGGCCCGCCGGCGCCGATTCCGATTGTCTTGACGGCGACAAATCATCAAAATATTATTTTCGCTGAAGCGATGGACGATATCCCGCTTCGATCGACCGATTTTTGCGGGAGGGATCATGATCAAATACGATTTCAAACAGTCGCACAAGGATCTTTACAAGGCGCGGGCCGGAAAAATCGTCGAAGTGACCGGCGACGCCGGCGTGTATCTGGCGGTCGACGGCAAAGGCGAACCGGGCGGCGCGGCGTTCTCGCTGGCGATTCAAAAAATCTACTCGGTGGCGTTCACGGCCAAGTTCGCGCTCAAGGCGCAAGGCGTGGTCGACTTCGTCGTCAATCCGCTGGAGACGCTGTGGTTGGTCGACGATCCGCAGTCCACGCCGTTGGCGGAATGGGGCTGGACGCTCTTGGTCCGCATTCCGGAAACCGTGACGAGCGCGCACCTGACGGCGATCAAAAAGGAAATCAATCGCAAAAACGGCCTGGATACGGCCGAGGTCAAACGCCGCAAGTGGAAGGAAGGCCGGGCGATGCAGACGCTGCACGTGGGCCCCTACGACAAGCTCGGCGAATCCTACGCAAAGATCGCCGCGCACGCGCAGGAGCGGGGTTGGACTCCCCAGGGGCCCGCGCACGAGGTCTACCTCTCGGATCCGCGGCGGACGAAGCCAGAAAACCTCAAAACCATCGTGCGGCTGCCGATCGTCAAGGCGAAGTAAGGCGCCCCGCGGCGGGCGGTCCGCCATAACGCTCCGGGGCTCTACTTGCCCAGCGCGCGTTTGATGCTGTCGGGAATGCGGCGCGGTTGTTTGGCCAGGTCGACGGCCTTTTGCATGTTCGTGCGGTTGTCCGGATGCTCGCGGCGCCAACGATGCTCCTGCCATTTGCGGTTGGCCTCGCCGACGATCTCCTCCAGGTCCTGCGGCGACAGGTGATCGGTGCGGATCACCGCGCTGCGGAAGCCGTCGTATTTGTCGAAATCGTCCGACAACAACCGCCCCTGTTCCTTAAGCAGCCGGTGATACTTGCTGCCCGGGAACGGCGTGGCGATGGTGAACTGCAACGATTCCGGATCGGCCCACAGCGCCAGGTCGATCGTCCGCTGCGCCGTCGCGCGCGTCTCGCCGGGCAGGCCGAACATGAAGGTCAGGTGCATCTTGATGTCCAGCTCGTGCGTCAGCTCGACGATCTCGCGCGCCTTGTCCAGGTCCAGCGACTTGTCGGCCTGCGCGATCAACTCCGGATTCGCCGTTTCGATGCCGTACTTGAGCGAATACAACCCGGCGTCCTTGAGCGCCTCGAGCGTCTCGCGGTCCATCCGGTCGATGCGCGCCATGATCGCCCACGGTGCGTTCAGGTTGCGCCGCTTGATCTCGCGCGCGAATTCGATCGTCCGCTTTTTGTGCACGTTGAACGTGTCGTCGTCGAAGTACACCGACCGGAACCCGCCCTGGCGCACCAGCCATTCCATCTCGTCGACCGTGTCGACCACCGAACGCATGCGGTACTTGCGCGAGTCGTACATGATCTGCGGCCACGCGCAAAACACGCAGCCGAAGGGGCACCCGCGCGAGGCCCACATCTGCACCGACGGACGCGGGATCGAGCCGGGTTCGTCGTGGTATTCGCGCATCGGCAGAAAATGGCGCGCGGGCCAGGGGAAGCGGTCGAGGTTTTCCTCCAACGGCCGCCGGCCCTCGTCGACGATCGTCGCGCCGTCGCGCCACAGCAGCCCCGCGCATCCTTTTAAGGAGGCGCCGGCCGCCAGTCGTTGCGTGAGTTCCAGCAAGGTCAGTTCGTACTCGCCGACCAGCACGACATCCAACTCGCGTTGCTCGGCCAGCCAGGCGGGTTCGTACATGAAAGCGTGCAGCCCGGCGAAGGCCAGCGTCGCGCCCGGCAGCCGCTTGCGCAGCTCGCGGGCCACGGCCAGGTCGGTGTCGATGGAAATCGTGCTGGCTTCGAGCACGACGATCTCGGGCCGGAAGTCCACCACGCGCGCGACGAACGATTCGCGGCTCGTCTTTTCGGCGCAGCCGTCGATCAGCAGCGCGTCGTGTCCCGCCCGTTCCAGCACCGCCGTCGCATAGGCGAGGAAAAAAGGAAAGGGCATATACTCGAGTTGCTCCTCCTCGTAATGCGGCCAGCGGCTGCCGGCGCGCACCCCGTAAAAGCCCGGTTTGGCCCACGGAGCGTTGCCGAGAAATACGCGCATCGTCCCTCCTGTCGTTCACCCGCAGCTTAATGCGCCCCTGGATTTCCCGCAACGTCGACTTATCGTTTAACCCATGACGCCGAATGGGTGTCTGCATTGACGTAAACGAAGCAACCTTGTTGGAAAGGAAACCGAAAATGAAAAATAAACTCCTCCTCGTCAGCATGTTAACCCTCCTGACCGTCGCCCTCATCGCCGTGCCCGCCATGGCCCGGCAAGGACGCGGCAGCCACCACGGCGGCGGTTACGGCCAGGGCATGGGCCCGGGCAACGGCCCCTGCGGCATGGGCATGGGCCCGGGTATGGGCCTGGGCTTCGGTCCCTTCTGGCTGGACGACAGCGCGGTCAAGGATCTGGGCCTGAGCGACGCGCAGATCGACAAGCTCGACGCGCTGCACCAGGCCAAGCAGCAGGATCAGATCGACCTGGACGCCGGGCTGCGCAAGGCGCACCTGGCCTTCCAGAACGCGATGCGCGCCGATAACGTCAGCGAAGCCGCCGCGAAGAAAGCGGCCGATCAGGTCGTCGCCGCGCAGAGCAAGCTGATGTACGCCCAGATCGAACATCAACTGGCCGTGCGCAACATCCTGACCGCCGAACAGTTCGACAAGCTCCAAACACTGCGCCCGATGAATCGCGATTGTCGTCGTCATTCGCAGCGGGTCGGCGCGCAGGATTCCTTCCCGCGCGGTCGTTGACCCGCGGGGAGATATATCGACCCTCCCCTCCTTTGTCCCGGATGCGGCCGCTCGAGAAATCGGGCGGCCGCGTCGTTTAAGCGGTCGGCGTCTTGTCGAGGACCTCGCGGATTTTCCTGGTCAGCGAGCGCGTGGTGAACGGCTTTTGGATGAACTCGATGTTCGCATCCAGAATGCCGTGGTGGGCGATGATGTTCTCGGTGTAGCCCGACATGAACAGCACCTTGAGCCCGGGGCGTTTCTCGCTCAATTTGGCGTACAGCTCCTTGCCGTTGAGCTCGGGCATGACCACGTCGGTCAGCAGAATGTCGATGTGATTGTCGTGCTGCTCGCAATAACGAAACGCTTCGCCGCCGTTGTTCATTTCGATGACGGCGTAGCCGTGCTTCTCCAGAATTTTGTGCGCCAGCCGCCGCACCATGTCCTCGTCCTCGACCAGCAGCACCGTTTCACGGCCGGTGGGATTTTCCGTTTCTTCGCGCATGGTCGCCTGCTGCGCTTGTTCGATAATGGCGGGAAAGTAGATCTTGAACGTCGTGCCGACTCCGAGTTCCGAGTAGACGTTCACCAGCCCCTGGTTCTGCCGCAGAATGCCGTACACGGTGGCCAGACCCAGACCCGTGCCCTTGCCCTTGGCCTTGGTCGAAAAAAACGGCTCGAAAATATGCTGTATCGTCTCTTCGCTCATGCCCACTCCGTTGTCGCCGACGGCGAGCATGATGAACTTCCCGGCCTGCAAGCCCGGATGCGCCTGGCAGTACTCCTCTTCGATAACCACGTTTTGCGTTTCGATGGTGAGCTTGCCGCCGTCGGGCATGGCGTCGCGCGCATTGACCGCCAGATTGACCAGAATCTGGTCGAGTTGCCCGGGGTCGACCTTGATCGACCACAGGTCGCCGGCCGGCCGGAACACGAAATCGACGTCCTCGCCGATGATGCGCCGGAGCATCTTCTGCGAGTTCTCCAGCACCTCGTTGGGCCGAATCACTTTCGGATCGATGATCTGTTTGCGGGAAAACGCCAACAATTGGGTGATCAGTTTGGCCGCGCGCTCGGCCGCGGTGCGGATCTCCTCGACATCGGCCTGGATCGGATCGTCCCAGCGCAACGACGATTGCACGATCTCCGCATACCCGGAAATGCCGGTGAGGATATTGTTGAAGTCATGGGCGACGCCGCCGGCCAACCGGCCGATCGCCTCCATCTTCATCGCCTGCTGCAACTGGTCCTGCAAGCGCGCTTGCTCCTGCTCATACTTCTGGCGCTGATGGGCGAGAATGGCGATGGCCAATTGGTCGGCCAACTGGCAGGCGAAGGTGATCTCATCGGCCAGCCAGCGGCGTTTGGCGCCCCGGTGCTCCAGGCACAAAACGCCCAACTCCTGGTCGCCCGCGCGAATGGCCGCCGCCAACACCGATGCGATGCCCCTCGGTTTCAGGTAGTTGTCCCGGCAACCGGCCGTGCGCGCATCGTCTTGCACGTCGTACACGTCAGCGAACGGCGCGCCGGCCAGCGAGATAATGTGATCGTCGCACGTCTCCCGATCCAGGACTTCCCCGCGCTCATGCCGGCCGTCGGCCGCGTCGTAGGCGTCCAGGCAGGTCAAGCGCGTGCCTTCCGGATTGAACAACCAGACGGCCAGACGATGCGTCTCGGCCGCCTTCGCCGCTTTTTCGGTCAATTCGGCGGCCAGCGACTCGATGTCCGTATCGGTCAGCGTCGATGAAGTGCTCACCGCGGCGATCACCCGTTGCTGTTCCTGCGCCCGCTGCAACGACGCCTGCAGCGAGGCCGTGTGCTGCGCGACTTCCCGCTCCAGATCGCTTTGCCGACGGCGTAAAAAGGACACGAACAACGCCAGGAGAATCGAGAGGATCGTCCCGCCGACGCCGATGCCCCACGCCGAACGGATGGGATAGGCTCGGAAGTATTTATCCGTCGGTGTACAGATCAGTACATAACAACGGCCGAACAGAAACACCGGCTGGTAATATTCCAGCGAAAGCCGCAGGATCTGCCCGGATTTGCCCGGCGTCGGATGAAAGGCTTCGCCCGCGGTCGGAAACTCCGCCAACAAATCGGACCGGCCGTCCATTGCCGCATGCAACAGATGAACGACTATATATCCTTCGGAAAGATTGGCTCGATCGCTGCGCAACAGATTTTGAAAGTCGATCTCGGCCAGCAGAAAGCCCTCCAGGCGCATCGAATCGACTCCGTTCCGGAAAACCGGACGGATCACCGTCATGGCCGATTGTCGCGCATCCCCCTCCTTCGGCTGATACGGCTCGGTTGTTGTGGACAAACCCGAAGCGGCGGCGATCTCCAAACCGGAGCGGCCGAGCTCGTCGACGCCCAGATCGAAACCGGCCAGGCGCTCCCGATCGTTCGCCGGTTCCACATAGAGAATCGGGAAATACGCCTCGCGGCGAGCCGCTGGAATCGCCTTGTTTTCCGTATCCCATTCCCAAATCCGAAACGGTTTTTCCCTGCCGGCGTTCGCGGCTTTTTCGAATGCCTGGCGACGGGAATCTTCCACATACGGCGCCCACTTGAGCGACTCCATGGCGCTGTTGCGCACCATCTTTTGCGAAAAATGAGCAAACTCCTCCTTTGTTATATGCTCGCTGCCCGTAAAAAAATTGGCGACGGCGGTCAGGTTGTTGTCGATGAGGAGCAACTCGTCGACCACCCGTTCCGCGTTGGGATCGGCCAGGTGTTGGAATTGGCTTTTGCGGGTTCGGCTTTCGGCTTCGTAAACCAGCAACGTCGCCGCCGCGACAACCGACAAACCGACGATCGCCACCAGCAGCGCATCGGCCAGATGCAACGGCACATTCAGCGGCGCCGGCAAGCGCAGGCGCAACATTAAAAGGGCGAAAGCGCCCCAGACGATCAGCAGCAACAACGCCGTGCCGACGATCGGCGCCTCGCGCGTATGCCCCAGCGCCTCCCGCCAGACGGCCTCTTCCACGTCCATGCCCACCGCGTACAGCGCCCGGCCGTCCACCGGATCGAACACCGGCGCCAAAACGGAAACGAACGTTCCGAAAGCGTCGGTCTGCGGTTCAAAAGAGCGCGCCGCACCGTCGACAAAAACCTGCAGATCTTCGGTTGTCGCACGTCGGAACACCGTTCCCGAAGGCGCCGCGTGCGGATCGTCGGCCGGCAGACTGGTGGGGCCCAGAATTAAATTGTCGTTTTGCCGCAATAACAAGAAAATACTGTGCACCGGCACCAGATGGCTGTAAGCGACCAACTGGCTGCGCAACCGTTCGAAATGAATACGGCCGTGATCGACGGCGGTAAAGGTCAGTTCGTTCGCGTCTTGCTCGTCGATCATCTGGGCGATCGAAACGGCCTGCTGCACTAGGCGCTCGCGCATGCTCCGGTCGACGGTTTCCACCCGGCGCAACGTCACATGCCGCCCCAGGATGACGATGAAAAACGTCATCAGGATCAACGCAATCCACGGACGCCTTTTTTGGCCGAAAACAATCATCTTCTCTCCCGTCTCCACCATGAGAACCGGCTGGTCACAGCAACTCGCACGAGGGGATTACCCGCTTCGGCAACGACTCCATCGATATTCTTCCATGACAATAATGATCTCGACGCTAACGCAACCGCCACGTCGAGTGATTCGGAACGATCTCGAAATAATGGGCCGTTTCTATCGTCTCAGCGTTCTTTTTCATTGCACACCGACCCGCCACCATGTCGTAGTTGTTAGACGCTGCATCGGTCTGCATGTTTCTTTCATTATCCAAGCGCTCTGGAATGTGTCAAGGCTGGGCCGTGGCTAATAACTTTATAATTTTATATAATTTTAGGGACACCTTACTTAATTATCGGCGAATTAAGTAAGGTGTCCCTTAATTGGGTAGTCCTGTTATTCGGCCAGCAACAGCGCCTCGTAGGGGGCGAGGGAGATGTTTTTCGCCGCTTCGTTGCGCGCGGGCGACGAACTCAGCAGCACCGCGCCGCCCACGTCGGCCGGCAGTTGCGCCGGGCGGCCGGTGAAGTTGAGCGCGACGACGATCGATTGCGTTTCGTCGCGCCGGCGGTACAGGTAGACGTCCGGACGCGGCGCGCCGATCGGCTCATAGGATCCGGTTTGCAGCGCGGGCGTGTTTTTCCGAAGCCACGACAACCGCCGGTAAAAGCTCAACACCGATTCCGGATCGGCCGAGGCGGTCGCCACGCACAGCCGCGCGGCCTGCGGATCCACCGCCAACCACGGCTGGCCGCTGGAAAATCCCGCGCCCGGCTCCGGCGTCCACAGCATCGGCGTGCGGCAGGCGTCGCGCCCCTGGTACAGCGGCCAGACCATGCGCCCCAGCGGGTCCCGCACGTCCTGGCGCGGCCACCAGCGGTTGGTCATCGCCAGTTCCTCGCCGTAGTACATGAACGGCGTGCCGCGCAGCGTCAGCAGCATCGCGGCGCAGATTTTCGCCCGGTCCATTGCATAGGGCCGGTGCCCGTAGATCGCGTACCCGCCCAGCCGCCCGGCGTGGCGCGGCACGTCGTGGTTCGACAGCACGTAGGCCGGCCAGCCGTCCGCCGGACAACGTTCCTCGAAGCGGTCGACCACGCGCCGGAACGCGTCGGCCCGGAAGCGCGCCACGGCGAGAAACTCCATGTTGAACGCCAGGTGCAGTTCCTCACGGTTGGTGTAGGCCGCCGCCGGCGACGGCTGCCACGGGAACGAAACGATCTCCCCGACCATCATCCGGTCGCGGTATTCGTCGGTGAGGCGGCGGAACTCTTTGAGCACCGCGTGCGTTTCAGGCAGGTCGCGCGTGTAGGTCGTGTCCTGCAGCTTGCCCATGTACCAGCCCGCCAGCAGCCGCGGATTGTCGCGGAAGTTTTCGTCCTCGAGCAGGTAGTTGATCAGGTCGAGCCGGAAGCCGTCGACGCCCTTGTCCAGCCAGAAGCGGATGTCGTCGAGCACCGCGCGCTTGACCTCCGGATGGCGCCAGTTCAGATCGGGCTGAAAATCGAAGAACGCGTGGTAGAAGTACTGGCCGGTCTTTTCGTCGAACCGCCACGCCTTGCCGCCCGGCGCCGCCTGCCAGTTGTTGGGCTCCCGGCCGCCCTTGCCGTCGCGCCAGATGTACCAATCGCGCTTGGGATTGTCGCGGCTCGCACGCGATTCGACGAACCACGGGTGCTCGTCCGACGTGTGGTTGGGCACGAAGTCGTTGATGATCCGAATGCCGCGCCGGTGCGCCTCGGCCAACAGCCGTTCGAAATCGGCCATCGTCCCGTGCTCCGGATGCACCTGCCGGTAGTCGGACACGTCATAGCCGAAATCGCGGTTCGGGCTCTGGTAGAAGGGCGTCAGCCAGATCGCGTCGACGCCCAGCGAGTCGGGCGTGGAGTCGTTGAGGTAATCCAGATGGTCGCAGATGCCCGGCAAATCGCCGATACCGTCGCCGTTGGCGTCGGCGAAGCTGCGCACATAAATCTGGTAGACGATGCCGCGTTGCCACCACGGCGCGGCGGGGGTCGGTTTGCTGTCGCTCATTGATCAACTCTTCGTTCGTTGTCGCCTCGGTGCCGTCTTCGCCCGGTCCAGGCACCGTACTTGATTCACGAACGCGAGTCAATTTTCATCGCGCTCAATACAGCCGGTAGTGTTCGCCGACGATGAACTGCCGCGGCGGCGCGGTCGGGCCGGTCATGTACACGCCCCACAGGTGCTCCAGTTCCGCCGGTAACGTCAGCTCCTCGTAACCATCGGGGTTGAAGCGCAGCACCCGGCCGCCGAACGTATTGTTTTTGCGGTCCGCCGCCACGTACACCGTATCGTCGCCGTAAGCGATCGCGTTGCGCACATAGAGGTCGGTGACGTCCGTTTCGAACGAACGGCAATGCCATTGACCGTCGCGCTTTTCCAGGAACCGCGTGTCTTTATGCAATTCAAAAGCCACGACGTGATCGCCGTGCCGCGCCAGATACTGCGGCGTCACGCGCTCGGGCAGCAGACATCCGGCCGGCATCGCGATCTGCGTCCACGCGCCGTCGGCGATCTCTCCCACCCAATACACGTCGTTTTGCTGGTAAACGACATAGCCGTCCAGCGATTCGTCGAGGCTCAGGTCCATCAACCAGGCGTCCGTGAAACCGGCGGGCAGCGCGTAATCGCTCCACTGCACGCCGTCGTATGTCAACGTTTGTCGGGCGCCTTCGTAATACATCTGCAACATCCCGGTTGACGCGGTCGGCAGGTCGATCGCATAGATGCCGCTGTCGTCCCCGTCGAACACGACCTGCGGCGTCGCTCCGTCATAATGCAGCAGTTGCATGTTGGCGAAGGAAACCTCCGGCTGCAGGGGGATGAACAAAAACCACATGAACCTCGCGTTTGCCCACAGCGTGTCGCCGTTCGGCCGGCCGATCCATTCCACATAGCGCATCGCCTGCGCGGGCGCCAATTCGTCGGTCGCGCGCCAGCCGTTGGTGCGGTCATAGGACAGCCAGCGGTTGCCCGTCGTATAGAAAATTATGTCCAGGTTGTCGTAGTTGTAAAAGAAATTCCACAGCGAGTAACCGTACTGACCGTCGACGATCAACACCGGGCCGCGCAGCAACTGCGTGTCTTCATCGACCGTCGGGGCCGGAATCGTCTGCCTGTCCCAGCCGTCGGCGGTCTGCGTCCAGGCGGCGTACTCGTCCGCGGTCGAGCCCAGCAGTACCAGACGATCGTCGGCAGACGGCGTGGTGTCGTCGTCGGCGTCGTCGTCGCTATCGTCGTCGCTATCGTCGTCATCATCGCTGTCGTCATCGCTGTCGTCATCGCTGTCGTCATCGATATCGTCATCGGGCGCGGTGTCGTTGTCGTCGTCGTCGTCGCTATCGTCGTCGGGGGGCAACGTGTCGTTATCGTCATCGACGGGGGAAGAATCGTCGTCGTCAGCACCGTCATCATCGTCGTCGTCGCAACTCGGCGCTCCCATCAACGCCAACGATAAGATAATCAGAATCAAACCGATCGGCAGACGCCGTGCATTCCATTTCATCATCGCCTCCCATCCGGTCCTTGATGACCGCAATTAAAAATACCTCAATTCGGCCAAAAGTAAATAGCCGTTATTTTGTGGAAAATGATTAAAAAGGATTCCCCCAAGGCCGACCAAATGCGGCGCAGGGTTCGCCCGCCGGCCGCTTCGATGGGTACAAGTACGATTGCCTGCACCGGGCCGTCGGTTGGATTCTGCTGCTGCGCAAGGTAGCGCGATTACCCTTTCGCCATCGGCCCGGTCGCGCCGTCGAGGGTGCGGCGGACCATCTTCGCCAGATCGCCGGGCGAATAGGGCTTGCCGATGAACCGCACGCCCTCGTCGATCACCCCGTGGTGGACAATGATGTTTTCCGTGTACCCCGAGGTGAACAGCACCCTGGCTTCCGGATGAATTTTCGCCAGGCGTTCGGCCAGTTGCCGGCCGTTGATCACCGGCATGACCACGTCGGTCAGCAGCAGGTGAATCGGCTCGCGGTATTGCTCGGCAAGAGCCAGCGCATCGCCGCCGCTGTCGGCGTGCAAAACCTGATAGCCGAGGCGCTTGAGCACCTTGACCGCCAGGTTGCGCACGATCTCCTCGTCCTCAACCAGCAAAATCGTCTCCTTGCCGCCCGGCATTTCGTTCGTACGGCCGATCAACACCGGCTTTTCGGCCTTCTCCTCGACGCGCGGCAAGTAGATCTTGAAGGTCGTGCCCCGGCCCTCTTCGGAATACACCTCGACGTTGCCGCCGGCCTGCTTGACCGCGCCGTAGATCGTCGCCAGGCCCAGGCCGGTGCCCTTGCCCTTCTCCTTGGTGGTGAAAAACGGCTCGAACAGGTGGGCTTTGACCTCGTCGCTCATGCCCGCGCCCGTGTCGCTGACCGCCAACAGCACGTACGCGCCCGGCGTCGAATAGGAGCGCAAGCGGCAATACTCCTCGCTCAATTCGACGTTGGCCGTCTCGATGATCAGCTTGCCGCCGTTGGGCATCGCGTCGCGCGCGTTGACCGCCAGGTTCACCAGGATCTGCTCGAACTGCCCCTGGTCGATTTTCACCACGCCCAGGTCGTGGCCCGCCAGGGTTTGCAGTTCGACGTCCTCGCCGATCAAGCGCACCAGCATTTTGTGCATCGCTTCGATGAGTTCGTTCAGGTTCAGCATCTTGGGTTCGATGATCTGCTTGCGCGAAAAAGCCAGCAGTTGACGGGTCAGCGCGGTCGCGCTGTCGGCCGCCTTGCGAATTTCCTCCAGCGTTTCGGTCAGCGGATCGTTCTTTTTCAGATCGAGCAACGCCAGTTGCAGATTGCCGCTGATGCCCGTCAGCAGGTTGTTGAAGTCGTGGGCCACGCCGCCGGCCAGGCGGCCCACCGCTTCCATCTTCATCGCCTGCTGCAGTTGATCCTGCAGTTTACGTTGATCGTTTTCGGCTTGCACGCGCTCGGTCATGTCGCGGATGTTCAGCACGACGCCCTGCACGGACGGATCGTGCAGCAGGTTGATGCCGACCGCTTCCAGGTGCACCCAACTCCCGTTTTTGTGCCGAAAACGATACTCCACCTTCTCGACCTCGCCCGGTCGTCTCAGCCCCTCTTGGAACGCTTCCTTCACGCGAGGCAAATCCTCCGGATGAACGCCGCCAAAGGTGTTCATCCCGTTGACCTCTTCGACCCGATAGCCGAGAACGCGCGTCACCTGGTCGCTGATGTAAATGAGACGTCCCTTCTCGTCCAGAATTTCGAAGATGTCGTTGGAGTTTTGCACCAAAAAACGAAACCGTTTTTCGCTTTCGCGCAACACCGTCTCGACCCGCTTGCGCTCGGAAATGTCGCGATCGAAAGCGATGGCGAAAAACTGATCGTCGAAGCTGAAATAGTTGGTGTTCACCTCGACGGGAAAGATCGTGCCGTCTTTTCGGATGTGGCGCGATTCGAAACTCATGTATCCGTTTTCGCGCATCTGTTGTTTATGGTTTTCCCACTGGCCGGCGGGAAAATCCGGGTCGATGTCGAAGACTTTCATCTGCAGCAATTCGTCGCGCGGATAGCCCAACGAGCTGCAGGCCGAATCGTTCGCGTACACGATGTTGCCCGCGTTGCCGACCCATAAAATGCTGTCTTTGGCGTGATCCATGGCGAACTGCGTGCGCCGCATCGCCTCCTCCGCCCGCAGCCGATCGGTCACGTCGCGGATCAACCCCAGAATGCCGGCGATCTTCTCGCCCTTGGTGACGATCGAGGCATTGATTTCGACCGGGAAAATCGTTCCATCCTTGTGTTTCACCATGTACAACGCATTTAAAACCCGCTCGCCGGAGCCGATGACCTGCATAAAATGCGTCATGGCGCTCGGAATTTGCTCCTGCGTTACATGGTTGATAAACATCGTCCCGATCATTTCCTCCGGTTCATAACCGAAAACGGATTTCGCTGCGGGCGAGATGTAATCGATCTTTCCTTGCTCGTCGGTGATGAACAGCACGTCAAGCAGGCTTTCGGCCATGCCGCGGAATTTCGCCTCGCTCTCGCGCAGCTTTTCTTCTCCCTGCAACCGCTTGGTCACATCGAGAAACATCACCGTAACGCGCCCCGGCGACGCCTGGAATGCATAAACGTCGTACGCGCCATGAATCGTTTCTTCCTGATAATTCACCTGCGAGTTGACCCAATGACCGCCATCGCGGGCGATCTCCAGGTAGCGGGCGGGCACTTCGGTCTGCGCCAGCGGGGGAAACGCTTCCTCGATCGTCCGGCCGATAAACGGATCGTGGTCGACGCCCAGAATCCTATTCGCGGCCGGATTGGCGCCGGTGAAAATCAGCCGGCCGTCGTCCTCCAGCCGATACATGTGTATGCCCATCGGCGAGGATTCGACGATGCTGCGGTACTTATGCTCGGACGATTCCAGCTCGCGTAGAATTCTCTTGGCCTCGCTGATGTCGCGTGCAACGGAAATTACCGCCTGCACCTTGCCCGCGGCGTCGAACTCCGGCATCAACAGCCGGTCGATCCACCGGCCATCGGACGTCGGAATTTCCCGGCGAGAATTCCGGCCGTTCTGAAAAACCTGCCGCACCGCTTCTTCCAATTCCGCGCTGATCGAAGCGGGCAAACCGGCTTCGGCAAAGGTCTTGCCGATGAATCGCTCGGGCGGAATGCCGGTCTGGCTTTCAATCACCGGGTTGATGTAAAGCACGCGACCATTTGCGTCGAAGCGAATGATCGTATCCACGCTGTTGTCGGCCAGCGCGCGGAACGTCTCCTCGCGCTCGCGCAACGCGTCTTCCATCTTCTTGCGTTCGTGAATGTCCGTGTGCGTGCCGATGATCCGCACCGGCCGACCGTTCGCCTCGCGTTCGACGACCTGCCCGCGGGCCAACACCCATTTCCACTCGCCCGCCTTGGTCCGCATGCGAAAATCGACCATGTACTGCGGACTGCGTTGCTCGAGGTAATCGTTCAACGCCCGCTCGACCCGCTCCCGGTCCTCCGGATGAAGCAGGTTCAGCCACGTTTCATACGAAGGGACAAACTCATTGGGCTCATAGCCGATCATCGTGAAATACAAGGGGCTGAAGTACATGTCGCGGGTCGCGTAATTCCAATCCCACACCGCATCGTTGACCGCCGACAACGCCAACGTCAGCCGCTCTTCGCTGCGCCGCACGGCCTCTTCCGCCCGGTGACGGTCGGTAACATCGCGAATCACGGTGATGAAACCGCGCGGCGACCCGTCGGCATAGCGCAACAACGATGAATGCGCCTCGATCATCGCCAGGCTGCCATTCTGCAAATGGATGCGGTATTGCGTGTTCTGCGAATGGCCCGTTTGTAACGTGAAGGCGAAGTTGGCGAAGGCCTTCTCGCGATCCTCCTTCACCAGCAAATCGCCGATGTTTTTATTGGCCCGATAAAAATCCTCGAACGATTCCGCCCCGTACATCTTCAACGCCTGCCGGCTCAACGACATCAGATTGCCCTGCAAATCGTAGACGATGACCGGGTCCGGCATGGTCTCGATCAGCGTGCGGTGCCATTCCTCGCTTTCCTGCAGCAGCTTTTCCGCCTGCTTTTGTTCGGTCACGTCGCGCGCCATGGCCAGGTTGATCCCCTTGGCCGGAATCGGGCGCACCATCCAATTAAAAATGCGATAATCGCCCCGGGCGGTGCGTACGCGGTTTTCGAAATGCGCAATGTTCTTGCCGCTGTGAAGCTGTTGTTGAACGATTTCCGTCGTGCGGGGAAGATCGTCGGGGTGGATAAGGTCCAGAATCGATCGGCCCAGCAATTCCATTTCCGCATAACCGAGGGTTGTTAGAAAAGCCGGATTGATGGTCAACAGCTTGTCGGTGTCGAATTCGGTAATGCAGATCATATCCAGCGACATGTTGAAAATCGTCGCCGTGTTCTGTTCGATGCGCTCCAACCGGGCGATGCGCTCCCGCGCCTCCTGCAACTCCCGCTCGAGCATTTGCACGGTATTTTTCTTTTGCGGCATGCCTCCCCCATACACTTGGGAAACCGGGAAGGAACGTTGTTTTAACTAAACAATGATACTATAGATTTTTGTTTTTGGCGAGATGGAGAATCCTCGACCCCGCCCGCTTGCCGACCATTCTTTCACCCATCGACAATCCTCACACAATTGCGAGTATTATCAACAGCATGCATCGACACAAAAAACGTGCAACTTGAGTAATTATCAAGCGCTGCCGATCGCGGTTGCGGCCATTATCAAATGATAATAATTATATATCCTCCCTCCCCTCGGCGCTTAACCGGTGGAAACGACAGTATCTTTTTCTGATTGAATGTAGAAATTTTCGAAGTAAATGAAGTCGCGCGCCAGC
>ERZ795059.1960-NODE-1960-length-22059-cov-16.551400_pt1 | contig 22059 bp, 25 predicted proteins | sample MGYA00375143_ERZ795059 | MGnify/ENA primary metagenome ERZ795059 (study PRJEB30188, sample SAMN05720168) | activated sludge metagenome | isolation source: Anaerobic digester | place: USA | collected 2015-01-07 ... | reverse complement strand
AAAACAAAAAAGAGAGTAGAATTAATCCTACCCTCTTTTTATATATTCTGTGAAAGTCAAGTCTTAAAGACCAAGTGCTGCAATAACTGCATCGTCTACAAACGGTGCAAGTTGTTTTGATACACCTTCGATGGTTACTGTCGTAACAACATCATCGCCAGATGCCTGACCGCTAATGTCGGTAAGTGCAGTTGCTCTAAGACGCTTTGAATCAACTCCAAGCAATCTCCAGCTTTCATCGTTTGTCTGCATCAAGCATAGGAATCTTCCGATACCGATTTGTTTAAGTGCAGCAAGTACTTGCTGAGTATTAGCTACGACTCCGAAAGTTACAGTGTGGGTAAAGTTTCTTGTACCACCGTTTACTGCCAATGCTGTATTGAAGAAAGCTGTGCCTTCAGCAAAAGCAATCTGGTAAACAGATGCACCTGAAACTAAAGTTAAACCAGTAACTTTGCCATCAGAATCCTGTAGTATTGCCTGAGAAGTAGTTCCTGATAAGTCAGCTTCGTTAACCAAGTATAAGGCTGCTACGCCCGGTACTTTATAGTCATCGCAAGTTGAACTTCCACTAATTCCCTGTGTTAAATTACAAGCCATTTTAATTAATTTTTAATTCTTAGAGTTATTTTTAAACTTTGTACCACTTAGCTGCCTGTGCTTCATAGATTACTTTTACATCGAAACGACCAGCAATTGATAAACCGAATTTCCTGTCACCAGTAGTTCTACGGAAGTCAATTATCTGGAATTGTTCGAATTCACCCATGCTACCAACACCCAAAGCGATGTTATCAGTTGAGATAACTATGATGTGGTTATCAGCCATCTTGCTAATTGTTTCAATTCTGAAACCATCGTATGTACGAGGTTTTTCAGTTGCCGGGTTAAATCCCCATGCTGCACCCGATGCTGCCAATGCACTCTGATAAATACGAAGCATTTTCTGGTTCATAAGTACGATTACATTGTCCATAGCATTTTCCAAAACATCGTTGTCGAGTTTCTGGATGGTTGCTTCAACAGCAGCGATTATGTTGCTTGAAGTTAATGCGGAGCTACCAGTAACTTTGTTTGTGGTTATCTGTTCCCAGATACCTGTTACGCAGTCATTAACGGTTGTTCCTGTACCACCTGTTGCATACAATGCTCTCTGCATAATGTTTTTGTTGAATTCACTAAGGAAAACTTCCTGAAGTGCACTCATGAAAGCCTGTGCTGGCTCAATACCCTGTTCGCTTGCATTCTGTAAACCATTGTAAACGCCTCTAAGGTCGTCATAGCACATTTCGTAGTCTGCCCAAATCTTGCAAGGAACGAGTTTAACGTCTGATGTTGCAACTGTACCTGAAGGACTCCATGTACAATTGTCACCAAACTGAACAAGATTGCTCACACTCATCTTAGCGATAGGTGCTTTGTCGTTGATGTCCTGAACGATAGTTCCTGCCAAGTCAGCCAATTTGTTATTGGTGAATGCAGCTAACACGTATGGTGCAGCGTCAGTACCGAAGTATGACTGTGTGCTGGTAAAAGTACTTGCGAATGCTTGGTATGCTTTTTCGAAAGATTCTTTTTTCATGTTAATTTGAATTTTTAAATCAATTTTATTTTACGGATTGCTTCTTTATTATACAATTTAAATTCGAAGCAGTTCGCTAATTATTTTTTAGTTAGCTTTCTGTACTTTCGGCACATTCGTCCAACCATTTTCAAGTGCTATCTTTTCGTATGCACTTAATTTGCTTACATCAACTGGCTTAGTTTCAGGAGTTTCGAATCCTAAATCTGGAGTTACTGCTGGTTTTTCACCATTTTCTTTTTCAAGTTTCTGGATTTTTTCGTTAAGTACTGCTATTTCAGCGTCAACATCTTTAGCAAATCTTAAATCCTTCCACATAGAAACTGAACCCCATTTGTATTCGTCACCACTTTTACTTACCATGATTGAGAAGTCACCATCACCGTACTGTCCAAGCAATGCATCAAGCATAGCTTTTAAGTCGCCATTTGGTTTTTCCTCTGGGTTTTCTTCTTCTTTTGCCATTTCTTCTGGCTTTGGTTCTGCAGACTGCTCAACTTTTTCTTCTTCAACAGGTTCTTCTGCCGGAGTTTCTTCTTCTGAAGGCTGAATTACTTCAACAAGTTTTGAGTCAGCATCAACAACAATACTTAAACCTGATTCAGTTACAAAAGTACCTTCACCTACTGGTTCAGTTACTTCTTCTTCACTACCTTCAGGAATGTAAGTTTTGGTTACATCAGCACCTACTTCTGTCCAGTTGATTGTGAAATTCTGTTCAGGTACAAGTTCTGATTCAAATTCTTTTTCTTCGAATTCATTAACCTGTTGTTCCAAGAATGTTAAAAACCTCTTAAATAAGTTTTTTTCTTTCTTATTCATTGGGAATAATTTTTTAAAATCATCATTATTTTTTAGGAGCTTACGCATTTCTACATCCAAGAATGCTTCAATACTGAAACCTGTTAACTCCCCTTTTACCACTCTCTCAAAAGCTTCTTTGCCTTTGTCGGTTTCAACGTTAATCTGATAAACACCATACCAGTCGCCAAGTTTGGCTTCTTCGATTCCTTTAGCCTTTACATGTGCAAGCAATTCTTCAGTGTCAATTATGAAATCACTTACCATATATGCGTCAATATAACTATCATCACTATGGTCTGTGTTAACATTATTTGATTGAAGTTCACGATGGAATTTTTCCTGTAGCTGCCTAACTACCGTTTCACTAAATTCACCGTTATAGTAATCACCGTTTTCAGCCTGACGAAGAATAGGATAAGAATGCCTGAGAAGCAATCCTGCAACCTTACCTTCATACTCTTTATCATCAACCTTAACGAATCTACTTTTCTGCTTACCAAAGAAAAAAGCCTTGGAATCTATGGCAGGTACATCTACCAAAGCAACTGCCTTGATGCCTGACATAGCATCATCTTCATCGAGCGAGAATTGAAATGTTGGAATCTTATCTTTAGCCATAATACATTTCTTTTATATACAATTAATTATTTTGATTTTTCGCTTATTTAAATACCAGCACTTTGCTTGGTCTTGGTTATATTATTTAAACCATTGGCAAGTGGTATTAACTCTGTAACAACCGTCAATTCTTTAACAGCTTCTACCATAGCTAATTTAATTTGATTGTAATCAATTATATTGCTATTACTTATAGCTTGTGATACTGGAGTTATTGTACCACCTTCAGCCATCTTTCTTCTGCCTTGGTTATTTATAGCTTCAATTACTGGTAAGTATTGTTCAGTTGCTTTTCTGTTAACGACAAATTCTCCACCCTCTACTTCGATACCAGTATTACCCACAGGGATACCACCATCTTTATGTAAAGCACCTTGAAGTAAACCACCACGTGCCAAACCGAAATCTTCTTTCTTCGGTTCGATGACCTTTTGTGATGCCACAATCGCTATCTGCACGGCTGAAAGTACGCCAGTTGCTGTAGCGAGAAAAACGTTTGGTAATGCCTTAATAACGGCAAGTGCAGCAGCAATAGCAGCGTCAACGATTGCTGCAGCTTTACGTCTTTTTTCTGCCTTGTATTCTGCAACTGCAATTGCGTATTCGGCTTCTTTTTGTTTACGTAAATTAGCATCAATGTCTGCTTGTTCTGCAGCAACTGCTGCCTGACGTTGTTCTTCAGTCATACCCATTAATGCTACGAGTTCGTCATAACGTTCCCCGTTAGCGTCTTTGAGTTCTTCTTCGTAATCCAATTGTGATTTGTTTAAATCATCAATTTTCTTCTGTGACTTATTAATGTTATTCTGGTAGTCCTGCCATAAGCGTTTGTTTTTCTTGGCAATGTTATCCTGTTGTGTTGCCCATAATTCAAACATAGCACCAATGCCTTGACGTACTACATCAATTTCTGCTGCGTATTGATTGGTGAAGTCTTTTAGCTGTGATGATAATCTGCTTTGTTCAATAAGTTGTGCTGTTACTTCCTGTTGTTTTGCAGCAACATCTCCACTTATTTTAGCTATATCAGCTTCAGTGTTTTTTAATTCAGTAGCATTGGCATTTTGTTCTGCAGTTAAATTAGCTATTTCGCCCTGTGTTGATGCAAGCTCATCATTCAAACCTCTCAATTCATTTTCCAATTCAATAACCTTTTGAAGATTCATTAAACGTTCTTCATCATTCTTTGACTTCTCTAAATCACTTAACGCTTCATTAAGTTTATTTTGAAGTATTTGTTTTTGCCCTTCAATTAAATCTACTTGGAAACCTCTTGCTTCGATTTGTGAATCAATTATTTTCTGTGTTGCTTTTAATTCATCTTCTTTATTTTTCAACACTTCCTTTTCAGCTTCTTTAAGTGCAATATATAATCCAAGCTCATTTGCTTTTTCATTACTGATTTTTTCGCTTATCCTATATGTACCTTCAAGTAATCTAAAATTGATTTCCTGCTGTTCGGCTTGTTTTTGTATGAATTCACCGAAATCAGTAGTTGTTTTGAATCTGCTGTTTTCGATGTCAGCAGTACGTGCAATAATCTTTTCAATTTCAGCATACGCTTCTTTTGTTACAAATAATTGCGATGGTATTAACTGCACGTATTTATATTGCGCTTCAAAGTTTTTAGCTAATACTGCAGAATAATCATTCAGTTTACCGTACTGACTTATCTGGTCTTGAAGTGACCTAAATTTCTTAACCTCAAAATTGGTGCTTTCTTCCTGTGAAGATAAGAAATCCTTATAGCTATCAATTGCTGTTGTAAACAGTCTCTGATAATCTTCCTGTAAAGCATTACGATTGGTAGTTAAAATCATACCCTCTGCAAGCTTTTCATTTTGCTTATCAATTGCAACAAGAATGTCATTCATCCTTAAACTATATTCACGTGCAATTTTAGCTGCATCAAGTTCAATGGCAAGTTGTTTCTTTCTTTCCTTTTCCTGCAATATAAGCGCAGTACGCTGTGCTTTTAATGCATCGTAATTCTTCCATGCTTCATCAACCTGTGCCTCTGTTGATTCGAAGATTTTTAAATAAGCTTCCTTAATCTCATTATCTAAAATTTCAAGTTGTTTCTTGTATATTTCTTCAGTCTTATTAGCTTGTGCATTAAGTATTGTTAGTTGATTATTTGCTTTGGTTATATTTTCCTTAATTAAGAAATGTAAAGAAGCATTCTTTTCGAGAATCCTTGATAGGTATTCTTCATTGCTTAACCTATTTTTAACAACACCTAAAACTTCCCTTTCGCCCTTTATATTGGTTATGCTTAATTTAAGTCTGTCAATTTCAGTTTGGAGTTCTTTACGCTTCTCTTCCTTTTTTTCTTTGGTTTTGGCAAGCTCATCTTCAGCAATTTTTAAACGCTGCTCTTCCGCTTCAAGTTGTTTATCTAAAAGATAGCCTTGTTTGGTTGCCAATTCGTATTCTTCTCTTGCAAGCTCATGCTTTTTCTTGTAATTTTCTTCATTAATCTTAGCCTCTTCTCTTATCTTCTCAACGTATTTTTGCTTGGCAGCATACTCTTGCTCTGCTTCAGCAACCAAACCTTCCCTTACCTGAAGTATTCCTTCTGCAGCCTTTTTTTCTTCCTTATCTTTCCTACTGACTAAATTCTTTAGCTTATCGAAATTAGTAATTAATAACCCAACAGCTACTACCAATGCTCCAATACCAGTTGAAATTAATGCTGTCTTCATTGCAGTAGATGCCCCTTTAACACTACGCACAAGATTGCCAAAACCTCTACCAATTGATGATAACCCTTTTAAGTTTTCAGCACTGAATGCTTCTGATGCTTTTCTTATAGTATCCAAAGCAAGCATTAAAGTACCTACTTTCGCAATCACCTTCTGAAAATCTTCACTTGCTTTCTCACCAAACAATAACGATGCACTCTGCATTGTTGCAAATGCACCAGCAAATGTTTCACCAAGCTTGAATGCAGCCTCTGCCTGTTTCTTGCCTGTAACACCCTCTAACTGTACCTTGGCATTCTTTAACTTACCAGATACCTCAGATGCCCTGTTTGAAAGCGTTTGAAATGCCTTTGAATTAACATCAATGTTTGAAATCTCTTGATTAATCTGAGATAATTCATTCTCTAAACTGGCAATGCTTTCACTACCAGTTATCTTTATATCAACCTGTGCTGTTTTCTTAGCCATTGTAAATCAGTTAGTTAAATACTCTTTATTAGTCTTATTGTCGCTTCTTCAGTTATTGGTGAATAACCCTCTATTGCAAGTAGATGGTATATCTCCCCATTATATAATACTGGTCTGTCGATTTGCAATTCATTAAAATCATAAGAGGACATTCTTGTTGTTGCTTCCAGTATCATACCAGTCTGATACCTGTCGTATTTATTCTTATGAAATTTTTGCCATAAGCTTGTATGGAAGTAACCGTTATCATCAAATACCAATGAGAAGTCAGTTTCTGTTGTACCAGTACCCATCATGGTATAAATTGTACGTAGGTATGTACCTGTTATTGTACGTCTGTCTGTAACATCAGCAACGTCCATATAGTTATTTATTTTGCCTTGGTCATGGATTAATTGGAATGGAGAGCAAAAACCAATGGATGTCCTGTAAAACGTCCCACCCGTTGGAATGTTAACATAATAGTAGTCTGAGGCAGCACCTTTGGTACTGTGATTAACAAAGGTTGCATTTGAAGTCCCGTACCAGTACATGATAGGAGATTGACCATCACCAAATTTGTATTGACTTTCATTATTAAATACATTGCTTTGTGTTATATCCTTGTTAAATGCTTTATTGTCGTTATCGTTAGGTGTCTGTGCTGTTATTGCCGGGATAAAGATTTGTTGTGCCGGGCAATAATTGTTTGTGCCAGCCTTATTCCTTTTATTCCAAAGCATGTGACGTTTAACCATAGGTACACTAAAGGGTAACTCAATAATGTCACTATCATTATCACCGACACGATTAAAAAATTGATTAAGATTCTTATCATCATACTTTACAAATGTCATTTCTGTTGCATTATCAGTGTGACCAGTACTGATAAAACTGTCTGCCATTGTCTTGAAGTTATCAATCTCGGCAAACATGATTGAAGGATTACTGTTTTCCTGAAAACTAAATACAACACTATCAGCAAAAATCTTATTGGTCATGTCATAAGGATTATAAACATCACCAAATAAGTTATTCCATGTGTCAATATAAATCATTTTCTGTCCAACATCCAGTTTAAAATAACAATTAAACATGTTGAAGAATCCTTTGATGAATTCCTCTTGGTCAATGTCAGGCAAGAATATAGCTGGATTCAAATAAGTTGCAGTGCTACCACTTACCTGTCCGGTTGCCCTGTCATACACATCATCATCACCAGTATATAACATCACCATTCTTTGAAAATTCCTGTCATCAAACAGTGGTGATGAAACCCTGAATCCTGCATCAATAAATACCTGCTCAACAACTCTCATTAAGAAGATTGCCATAGGCACTTGGTGATGATAGGTATAACAGTTATTGTCAACATTATTGTTAACTGTATAATAGAAGTTTTGATACGTGTCCTCTCTTGTTATCGCTGTGCCCCTGTTGTCCGTGAGACCTGAGTAAACGCTGTATGGCGTAAAAGGGGTTGAATAATATACCAATGGATAAACATAGAGATTCTGAGTGCTGCCTGTGTATTCAGCCTTCAAGACACGTATCAAATCCTTCTCATAATCATAGTTATTTATTATGCCTAAATTTAATTCCTGTAAATTCTTACCATCAATAGCATCAATGAATTCCTTAAACTTGCTGAAGATAGTAACGCTATATGTTTCCTTGCCAACACTATTTAAATTTAAAATACCATCAATAATCAGTTGCTCGTTATTGAATACCTGACAATTCAAATTCCTGTTATCTGGGAAGACATTACGAATTCCTTTGGTATTGGCATACCTGAAAATCCTGTTATTGGATTTGGTTTGTGGTACATCAAATGAAAATGAGAATTCGCCAAGACGTGCACTGAGGTCTGCAGCATCATCGACAATTCGGTTAAATTGTATGCCTACATTTTCAGCAGTCTCATAATCCAATTGCTGACCCTCAACAAGTATTTTTAAATTATAGTTTTGCATTACACCGAAACATTATTGCTATATGTCGTTAATTTAAATGTCACGTTAACCTGATATAAAGTATCGTTGGTTGACTTGGTTGCTTGGTCTACACTTTCAACAAGCAAGAAATTTTCATCACCTTCATTAATGCTATATATCCTGTTGGATTTTAACATTGAAATAAGATAATCCCTGTGAGCCTCATCCAACCATCCCGAATTACACTTAACAGTCTTGGTTAATTTGGTGTTATATACTGTGTTTTTCTGGAATCCTGCATTATAAGCACCTGTGTTTGTTGCTTCAATAGGTACTTCGTATGTACCTACTTCTCTTTGTACACCTTCTACAATCTCACCAATCATTGAGAATGTCTGCCAAGTACCATATAATCCAAGCCATGCAATCTCATAACGTGAAGGCTGCTGGTCAATCTCAAACCTGTATGACTTTTCTTCTGTCAATCTTGCATCATTACCTGCATCATCAACAAAGTATACTGCAAAATCCAATCTGCGAATCTTCCTTGTTACACTACTACCAGTAGGATTTTCATAGTTTTCAAGATTAAGCTGCTCATAACCTGAAGGTAAACAGAATACTGCACCAATGTTATTTGTATTGGCTGATGTGGTTATCTGATAAAGAGTTTCACCAGTTATCACATCACCATTATAGAATTCCATTCTTTCGGCTTTTACTTTCAGTATCCTGCCAAATGATTTGGGTAATAGCATATACTCAAACTTGCTTGAATCCCTCTGCATTAAAAGTGGTGAAGGTTGCTCTGTTAAGAATAATATATTACCAATCTGATTAGTGCTGTTATTAGTATAGCCACTACCGTATGGATGTACATAATAATCTGTTTCATAAACAAATGTAGCACCACTTGTCAAACCTGATACGTATATTGTACCAGTATATGCTGTTGCAGTTAAGCCAGTGAAGTCAGGTGAATCCTGCCAGTCAATTGTTTCTGCAGGTGTTGTAGAAACCAGTTTAAATTGTACACCTGTGGTATTACCTGTTGTACCTGTACTGAAGTAATAATCAGTTACACTGATAGTATCTGAATCCAAATCAAATGAAACATTATAATCAGCAGTCACATCATGAATATAACTACCAGCAAATGCTGTCATGTCATTATCATCTTCCCAAGGCAATGAAGAATTCAACACAAATTTCGGTGTTGTCTGGGACTTAACCCTACGCTTCTTGGTTAAACTATTCTGAATTAGCGGGTATCTTTCACCATAGACACAATAATAGCTGCAGTGCATCGAAGGTAAGGTAAAGAATGAAGTGGCGTTAAAATCAATTTTAGGGGTACTCACGAAGTTTTTGAGTATTGGTGCTAAATCAAACTTATGTTGATTATTGACATTATTATATGGCAATTCTAATGAAGCCATTTTAAGATAATTTGTTAATGCAGATGTGTCACCATACTGCAAACTCTGATTAACATATAAGTCAACCCACAATGAATAATTAGCAGTTACACTACCATCGTATTGTGCAATACCTGATTGTGTTTTGGTTATTGTGATGTTGCCATCTATTGTAACATTATCTGAATCTAAATCTAATTTTTCATTAAATTCCTTTGCCTGTAAATAAATATAAGCACCTGATGAAGATATATAATATATCCTGTTAAGTATGGTTGATGATAATGCTTCAGCAATTGATGTAGCGATTTCTGTTGCATTGTTTGTACTACCATCATCAAGCACTGAGGTTAAGAAGTATGTGCTTCTGTCAGGCATGCCTTTGGCATAGAATGTTAAATCAATTTCAAATGGGTATTCGAGTTGTATTCTTATGCTGTCACCATCATCAATAGTACCACTCACATAAAAATAGGATTTGCTTGCCAAAGGATTTGCAGTGTTAGTGGCTGTGGCTAAATTAAGCATAATAGGTTTTTCAACACATGCTAAATTGAATGGCTCTGAAACCACGTTAAACGCTTCAGTTCGAAATTCTCCCTGTGGTACAAATAATGCTGGCGATTCTGCTTCACAATCGCCATCAACTACTGTCACATAATAAGTACCTGTGGTTAAACCTGTAAATGTAGCACCAGTAGTGCCAGTTTGTCCTGTTATTTCAATACCATTTAAATACCAAGTTAAAGTCGCACCAGTTGCACCACTACATACAGCACTTACAGTACCATCACTACCATTACGAATTGTTGGTGCTGTGGTGCTGCCTGATATATAATCTAATGTACACTCAGGTGCAACATAACAAATTGGACGTGGATTTTGTGCAGCTATACTATATTCATATAAGCTGTCATATATATCTAAACCACCTATTGGATAAGCCATTGTATTTTCAATTTAAATTATCTTTTTATTTATACTGCTTGTTCAGGGAAACCTGTAGGGTTATCACCAACACTACCTACAATGCTTGATGAGCATTCTCTAACGAAATCATAAGTTAATACACCTGCAGGTACTGTTATAATGTCAAGATAGTAACCACTTGCATAGGGTGCATTATTTAATTCAACAGTATATGCAACATTGAAGTTTACATCGAATGCTACTGGTGATGGTTGGTCTAATGTTATCCTGTAACGCTGGTAGCATCTTTCGTTATTATAATAATCAGCATACCAGCTATCGCAATCACCACAGCTACCAACTTTTGATAGTGTAAGTGAAAGTGTTATTGTAGTATTGCCCTGACAAACTCTGTAAAGTAAAGCCATTGTATTAATTGTTTTCTATTGCTGCAACCAAGTCATCACAAATATATTCTGATAAATCAGTTGCTAATTTTTCACTTATTATTTCTGATGTAACATCCACCAATGGCTCTGAGTAAAACTTACCCTTAATGCCATTCTTATAAATTGATTGTTGTATACGCCAAGCCATTTGTACAGCACCAGCACTACCAATCTCTTTCTTAACCCAAGGTATTAAATCCTCTATTGGTATTTTCCTTGCCCTTGGTCTTCGTCCGGTATCCACCCATTGGTAATAATCATTAACAAGCATGATGAATGAATCTTTCTTTTCATCATAAGTCCATTCAATACTTTTGCTCATGTCAGAATCTCTGAGCTTATATTTATCCAATACCTTCTGTGAAGCAACTCTTAACTCTTTTAAAAGTGCCTTGCCAGTTGCATCCATTTGGTCTGTTAAATCCTTCATGCTGTTTCGAAATTATTCTGATAACACCTGAAATTACTTTGAGTGTTTATTGTTATATCATAACGAATACCAACTAAATCCGATGTAGTGAAATGTCTTAATGTTATTGCATTGACATCAGTTATGTCCATCATTGTCTTGAATGATTTTAACTTATCTTTTAGAGCCTGAATTAAATCATCGCCAACATCTTCACAATCTGAAGTGTTTTTAACAATTGAATCTAAATCATTATAATCCTTTTGGAGTTGCAGGATGTTAATTGCAAACTGGTAGACTTTGGTTTCTGCACGCAGGTATGACACATTGACTGGTGTTTCAATCCAGCATGCCATATAATTCTGTTCTTTGGATGAGATGTCCCATACATCGGAAATTTCACAGAAGTTAATCTGGTCGTGGGTTAATGCAATGGTTTTTATTTGCTGCAATAAGTCATATAAAGTATAAGCACCCATAATGTAATTTCTTTCTTATACAATTAAATGAAACAAAAAAGGGAGCGATTTTAATCGCCCCCTTCGGGATTTCTCTTGTTAATGGAAGGAAAACTAAGAGAAGATGTGTATATGACATTATCAAACCTCAATGGAAATGGGGGCGGGTTATTTATAATAGACATCGGAAAAAATAACAAAAATCTAATTTTAATTAAAACAAAAACAGAAAAATCCCGCCCCCGACTGCCAAAATGAAAATATAAAGAACCATGTATGTAAATACAATACAAATATAAAACAGTTCGGTTAAATTTGCAAGACTTTTTTTTTAATTTAATCTTTTGCCTTTTCCTTTAAGTTTTGCTTTTCTTTCTTCTTCCTCAATGCGAATCTTTTGAATGTCTGCGATAAGTTCTTCGTTGTGGATTCTGAGGGAGTAGTACTGCATAATGAATCCAAATTTTTCTCCAAGTACGATAAGTACTTTTGCATAATCCCAATCTGCAATTTCGTAAACCATTTTCCACGCCCATCCTGAACCGATTTGCTTAGTGAAGTCTTGCAGTCTTTTAATTTCTCTTGGAGAAGTGCTTGCAGTACCTCTGGAGAAGACATTAGGGAAGTAAGCTCTTGTACGTTCCCAACCTGCAAAAAAAAACCATACGCTGCAGCACCTTGTGGTAAACTAAGACCTTTAAACAATTCCTTCTTCTCATCAAGGTTAAAATCATCCAACCTCTTCTCATCTTCGCTTCTGTATATGACAGCTAATATAATAGGATACACTTCGATAGGATTCTTCTTATTATTTTCATGTGCAGTCAGTATACTGACAACATCTTCAGTACGCATTTCAAATACATCTTCCTGTAATGTATAATGCTTGCCCTGAAAATCAAACTCTCTTGGATTTTCTTTTGGCATTTCTTCCTGCAAGAATGTTAATGCAGCCAATGCTTCTTTAACCTGATTGAATGGTGCTGCTTTTAATTCTTCCATCGGTATGCCTGAATACCCCGCAAGAAGTGCAAGGACATTATTATCAGTTTCCTTACTTAATTCTTCAACCTTAATTTGATTAGCTATTGTAACTTCATACCAGTTTTCAGGTATTTGCCAAGTCCTGCCATTTAATTTAAATTCTTTCATCTTATTACTTTCTTTATTTTAATTCCTGATGTTGATAAATACTGTTTCAAAGCATACCCAACCAAATCTACAAATTCATCGTGCTGTGCATTGGGGAATAAAATCAATTCATCAATCACTAAGTCATTTGATAAGTCTTCTATTAATATAAGTCTGCCACCTTCAATGAAGGGTGAAACTGCTTGCAATCTTGTCATCTTATCATCCTTTGGTGAAGGTAATTCTACAATGTTAAACTTTGTCTGTCTTTTAAGCTGTGCTATAACATCTAACCCGCTACTCTTAGGCTCAATGAATACACGACTGCTACCATTACCATACTTGGTTATTTCATCCCTGAGTGCCAGTATTAAATCTGGAAAGCTTAGTTTCTTTTCAATTGCCTTTCTAACATAAACATTATTTAAGAGTTTGCAGCATACCATTATACCAGTAGGGTCTGCACTACGCTTTTCTGATTGTGCTGTATCTACAAAAATGTCCCATGTTGGTGTTATGTGATTAAGTGTAATCAAATCCTGAAATCTCTCAGGTGTTATCTTCTGAATCCAGTGACGTTGAATAATGTTACCTGAATCCGGTACGACTTTCTGTTGTAACTGGTTTGCATAACCAACGCTACCAAGAGTGCTGTGGAAATTAGCCAGTACTTCTTTACTGAATCTTTCTTTCCACAGTAAACCCTCTTGGTAATTGACTGACAGGAATGATGGTGAAATGTTGTTATCTAATTCTGCTGGTAAACATATATGCTCCCATTTATCTGATTCCTTTTCAAGCAGGTATCCTGAGAGGTCATAGAAATGCAATCTTTGTTGCACCACGATAAACAAGTTTGTTTCCGGTTGATTAAGTCTTGTTGAAATGGTATCTCTCCAAGCACGAATTGTATTTTCTCTTTCAACCTCTGATAAGCGTTTAGTGTTATTAGGGTCATCAAGCACAATGACTGTAGCACCACGCCCAAGCACAGTACCAGTCACACCACCTGAAAGTCTTGAGAAGCCATTTTTTAATTTAAAATCTGTTTTGGCAAACTGGTTATTTTCAAATTCCAAATCAAAGTATCTTTTAAACTCAGGATTGTTAATCAGTGCAACAACCTTATTGCTATGGTCTGTTGATAAGTTAGCACTATACGATAGATTGATAAATGATAATTCAGGTGCAATTATTGCTGTCCATAGTGGCAGACAAATTGACACTATGAGTGACTTACTTGAACGGAAAGGTACGTTTATTATCAGGTGTTTCTTACGTGGTTGTTTATTCTTTATCCTGATTATTTCTTCCTGTAGTTTATTGCAAATATATTCATGATGAAAATTCCACTTCCAGTCAGTGTTTTCCAAAAGGGGTGCACAGAATTTAACAAACTCATAAAAGTTACGTTTATATAATTCCTGCTGATGTAAGAATAATGCAACTTCAATTTGTTTAGCGTTTAATCCTTTTGTCATTTTTAATAATACGCTTACATAACTCAATGTCCACACCTGTTGCTTGCACAACTTCCAACAATGAGTGCTTATTTAAATTCCACATCTTAACAACTTCAAGCTGCTTTTCAGGACTTAATTCTTCATCCTTTACTGGTGGATGCATTTCCCATGAATACTTAATAGGTGAATTGGGGTCTTTTAAAATCTTCAGTATATTTTCATTGTCTTCTTTCCTCTTTTCAATCCTCTTAGTCTTTGTGCTTTCAATGTTACGCTTCTCTACCTTGCCATAAGTCCTTGAAATTATCCCAGCAACATGGCTGTACTTCATTCCTAACTTCTCTGCAATGTCAACTGCTGATAATACACCGCCATCCCATAACTCAAGCACCCTCTCCTTGGCAGACCTCTCAACTACTTTTTCGCTGCTGTCGTTTTTTTTTAAATCAACCCTATTTCTGTAGGGTCTGTTTAACCTGTCATATACCGTCCTGTAATTCAAATTCAACTTCTCGCAAATCTTCGTCAGTGGCATGCCTTCCTTCTGCATCGCCTTTACCTTCTCCAACTCTTCATCACTTATAAGCTTCCTTAAATTAACCTCACCATTAGCTTTTACTATAGTTGGCTTATTATCAGTTACTTCAGACTGGTTATCTAAAGTGCGTGGACTTTCTATAGTTTCCTGAGTTTCAATAACTTTGGTGGTGTTATCTAAAGTGCGTGAAGTATTATTATCATTCACTTCGAATTTTGTATCAGAAGTCAGTGTAGTATTTTCCATAGTCGGCTCATACTCAGTTACTTTGGACTGGTTATCTAAAGTGTGCTCTGATGTGTAATTGACTGGTGGTGAGTAGAATCCGTACTTTCCCACACTTGAGATAGCATCAGCTAACTCTTTCAATTCCTGTACACTATGTAATTCAATTGTTATTTTCATTTCAATTCTTGGTTATTATTTTCATCTTGTTTTGCTTTCAGGAATTTAATGTTTTCGATTATTTCCTGAGTTGACATACCATCGAAGGACATGACATTATTCTGTATTGCTACAAGCGGTTGGTCTGCATGTATCTTCAAAAGCTTTTCTATTGCCTGTAATGCCTGTATTGCTGACCTGAAATCATAAGCCTCACATGCTTTATCATAAACCTTTTCATACCTGTTAACATGCACAGCAACTATATCATCAATGTTTCTCTTTACATAACCCCTTAATGATTCATAAGCCATAGTAATGTCCTTCTCAACAGTTGACTTGCTTACACCATAAGCAGATTGAATATACGCCACAATACTCCTTGTAGGCTTGCCATCTACCATCATTTCTGTTACAGTATCCCTGCGCTTATCTATCTCAACATTAGTAGTCCTTGCCATAATATACTCTCTTTTCAGTAATTTAAATTCAATTAATTATTTGTAATTTAAAACATTATGTTTTTCAACCATAATTTTTTATAATGTCTTAATGAAGTTTGTCATGATGTTTTCTGCGTTTCTTGGTGTTACTGATTTTCCTATGAGGTAGTATTCATTCTTATATTTATGTATTATGTAGTATTCCAATGGCATACCGCATGCATCAACTTTTCTCACAAGCAATGTATTTTCTATTTCTTTGACGACCAGACAACGCATCTTTTAACATTCTTATTTGCTCCGATAATTCTTCAATCTTTGCTTCAAGTATCTTATTGTGGTTATAAAGCATAGTTAATTCCTCATAACGATACAATTTGATTATGACTTCATCTTCTTTAAGACTTACCTGTTTTTCTTTTTCTGCCATTAGTACTACGTTGTTTACGCTTTGGCTTATTATCACTAACTTCCTTTGTTTCAGACTCCCCATTTTTGGGTAGGGTATTTAAGTCAGTGTTTAAACTTTCTTTTTCTGTGACTTGGGTATTTTGTTTTGCATTGCCTAAGTCATCATGTGCCAATGATTCCTGATGTGATTGTCCTTCGTTAGTCAGTGAAGCTGCTGTATCATCATTTAATTCGATTTTGCGCCCCGAATAGTTAGTTTCGGTGTTGTCCTTCATCTTGGTTAAGATAATGGCTGATTCGGCTTCTTTTGCCTTAAATTCTGCCATCAGGTAATGATACCTTGTCATCATGAATCTGGTAATGGTTAGTTTCTTTTGGTTATAGCCTCTTAGAGCCAAGTCAGTACCAGTTATGAGCTTATAGCATTTATTGGTTAAGTCAGGTGTATTAATACCTACGCTTAACTTATTGTTGTAGTAGTCTGCTATAAAGTTAAGTTCTTTTTTTGTCATGATTTTTCATACTTATTTTTATTAATGGTTAAGAAGACTTTAAAATCTGCTGCCATTATGTTTATGCTTCTGCCTTTACAGCCTAAACATAAACCTTTTATTTTATCCGGGAATGCTTGTTTATACAGGTCAACTGCAATATAGAATTTCTCTCTTGGTATTCCTGTACGCATAAGTTCCTTGATTTGAGTATAAAGTTCTTTTTCTTCCATATACTTTATTAATTTTTCTCTTATTGATTTTCTTGTTGCCTTCAGTATGTTGTCAATCTTCCATTCTTTTATATTCAACAGGATTGAAATGTCTTTATAACTTAACTTCTGTCCTGAAAAATAATAAACCTTAAATACATAAATCTCATAGGGGTCATGGTATTTATCCAGAAAGTCCCAGAGATTTGCCATTATGTGATTGACTTGATTCCTGTACACAACATCATCTTCCAGTATTTCTTCCAGTACATTTAATTGCAATTCCGCATCATACATATATCCATCTTCAGTTATGCTTCTTACATCACGTTTTTTCTTATGCTCCAGTCTTCTTTCGTTTGCAATTGATTTCCTTATATAATTGAGGACATTACAGTATGCTTCATTTACAGTCTTGCCAGTATCAATTACCGATTTTTCCAGTCTTTGTTTAACATTACAATATACTGTGTGCAGTTGGTCTGTGTTATAATGTGCGAATTGTTTCAACTTTACATACTCCGAAACAAATACATGGTCATAGAATTGAATGATGCTCATACCTGTTAAACCCGTCATATACGTTTTTCACATAAATACTCAATAATATAAACACCGACTATTGATAGTGGTGCTAATAACAAACTTTCAGCTATTGGGTATTTCAATATAAAAAACATCATGAGCCAAGCTAAGTGAAATGATAAACATCTTGGACAATCTGTGACTTCACACATAAACCACATTACAATCGAAAATAACATTACAATCGGTGCTATTACAGTCAATAATACTAATAAGGGTAACATCATAAACTTGCCTATGGTAGTATTGGCATCTATAACCAACTTACTTAAATTTACCCAAAAGGCTGGCTTGGATAATGTCTTCCACTTCTTCACCCTGTCATAATCTATATGCAACAACCTCTTAACGCCTTGCGACAACGTGCTTTCATTAGCCACCTGTCTGGCTAATTCGGACATTGCTAAGATTGGTACTATATCAATTATTTCAAATTCCATGATACAAATATAATAACTTCAATCTATAAATACAAGGTTTTTTGAAATTGGACAGAAATTAGTGAAAATAAAATTTTATGTAACAATTTTAATTTAAATTCTGGGGCGGGGGGACTACGCTATCTGGATGCTCACGCATCCGAGACAATTTGGAATGTATGTTGGGGTGTGACTCTTTTTATTTAATCATTGGAGTATGATTATACATTACACACCCCTTGAAAAGTGTGTAGCGTTGTGGCGTTGCCCCAAAGGGCATAAGCCACAAAAAGCGTACACACACTTTTCAAACCATTTAATCATTAAATTTCATCGAATTCGTTTACGACACCAATCGCTGTGCCCTGTGCAGGTGGCACACCTGTGCTGGGCACTTCTTCTTGTTTGTATTCTTGTTTCTTTTTTTCTTCTTGTTTCTTTAATTCTTGTTTATTAGTACGTGTACTAAGTATGTATACTAATAGTATGTGTACTAAATTACTATTAGTATCTGTACTAAATTTGAGCTTACCATTATCCTGTAAAATTTCAAGGTATTTTCGAAATGTGCGATAGTCCATACCAGTACCTTTTTTCACAAAATACTCATTCATTTCAAAGCCGTCTTTGTGATTAATAAGCCAAATATAGAGAAAGAATGCTGTCTTATTTTTTATTGTGAAACAGCTTTTAGGTACTCTGATAAATTCACCGTCCTTTGGTTTCTTATTATTAATTATGTATTTCATACTTCAAATTTTTATCATCGCAAATATAATAATAAATACCGAATAAAAAAAAATTTTTCATCTTTTTTTAAAATACTATCAAAATTACTTGCATTTCTCGTATTTATTATTTTACTTTGTATCATCATTTAAAATTAAAGTTATGGAAGAAGAAAAGGTAACATTGACGAAGGAGCAGTATGAATTCTTAGTTGCCAATCAGAGGAAGAGAAGGGGTAGGAGAAAGTTAGACCCAAGGGATAGGTTGAAGTTTGTTAACTATAAAGCATCTAATGAGATGGTAGAAAAGATACGTCAGGCTGCTGCATTTCAGGGTGTACGTTACACTGATATATTCAGGTTATGTATGACTACTACGCATCATCTTGATGAGTTATTGGTCAATAAGATTAATCAGGAGTAAACAGGGATTTTAACAATGGAAGGAAATAAAAGAAGTATCACACAGGAAGAGTGGTTAAGATTCACAAAGGAGCAGAGACTGGATTATATAATCTCCAATGAATTATTTGCACAGTATGGTGACAGGTTAACAAGGAATGAGTTACTTGAATACATTAAACGCAATGTAGCTCATGGTAATTGTAAGTGTCCTGTTTGTGGTCGTGGTGTCGGAGCACAGCATAAGAGTCTTGACAGTGGAGAATTAAGATTTGCTGTTGTGCTTTATAACATGACATTTGCTGCATTGACAGAGATTGATGTTAAGAGCAAGGGTTATGACAATGACTTATTGCTTGAAAACCTGCCTTCATTTCATTATAAGAAGGTGCTTGATACTTGCAAGGAAAAGCATGGTACTTATCCTACCGGGTTTCCTGTGCTTAAACATTGGGGGTTGATTGAGAAGGATAATGATAAAAGAAGTCCTTTAATACTTGGCAGAGGCAAGACTAATGGTTATTGGTATCTTACAAGACGTGGTTATGATTTCATACATTCCAAGATGAAGTTGCCTAAAGAATGTTCAATACTTAATGATGAAGTAATCTCATGGAGCAAGGAAGAAGTATTATTCTGGCAATGTGGCACAATACCTTGGGAAGAAAGACAGCAATATAGGACAACTTATTTTTAAAATTAATAATTATGAAGTATTTAAGTAAAGCAGAAGCAGAAGCGTTAGTAGCCAGTGACCAGTTTGTTGGCACAAGAATGGAGTGTAAGACACATAATCCTGATGTAACTCCAAAGCGTCTTGATGACCATGATGAGGATTATCATGGCATTGACAGTATGGTTACTGAGGATGGTGATTATTATTGGTATAAAACATTAAGAGTATAAATAATCATGTTATGTCCAGAATGAAAGAAGTTTTTATGGAAATCAGAGAAAGACAATGCCAAGACCAGAATGACGATTACTTTGAATTAATCTCCGAGCAGGAGTTTGAAGACTATGTGCACAGAAAGTATGGTTGGGGACTTACGGGGAGAATGATGATAAGTAATGGTGAAACATCACTTAATATAATTAATTTGGATAATGAAGCTAAATTTATTGACCCGCACACACAATCGTGAAACCTATTTTAAAGCCTGTAGAGCGAGTGTAGAGTCTCAGACATATAAAGACATCAACTGGATTGTTGGAAGCGATACAGACTGTCCCTACTACCCACAGGCGATAAAATTATTCAAAGACTATAGACAGCCTTTGTTAATTCCACAAGGACATTATCATGCACCATATAATCGTTACCTTGAAGTTATGGCAGAGTATTGTCAGGAAGGAATAGTGTCCTACCTCGATGATGATGACATGTATGTTAATGAAAAATCAGCACAGAGGATTGTAAATGCGTTTCAAGACGAAAATGATTTGTTGATTTGGAAAGTACAGATACTGCCAAATTGGATTGTACCTTCACATTCTTTTGGCAAATATATTGCTGCAGGGGACATAAGTGGCATAGGCTTCGCATTTCATACCAAACATCTTCCTGTCGAATGGGGAGTATTAAGTTATGGTGATTTTAGAGTAGCAAAACAATTAATAGAAAAAGGGTTAAAGCCACGTTGGATTGACATGGTATTAACCAGAACGATAGATAAGCCGAATAATGGAAAATGAATTTAAACCACAGAATGAGAATGGTAGATGTGTTGATATACACATTGCTACATTGCCACGTCAGATGCACGTGTTAAAGACTGTTGAAAGTCTTTTGAAGAATCCTGAAGTATTGACAATAACAATTATTGCCAGTGAAACCTATACCGATAAACAGCGTATGGAATTAACCTCTGGCTTAATAGCACTTAATCGTGGATTATTTGTGCCTATAAGAGTGTGTTATACCGATGATGCTAAAGGCTCAAATGAAAAGCTTAAATACCTTGATGAAGGATTTGGTGATTACATTTGTTTAGCGGACGATGATTGTGTGTATCCTGATAACTATCTTCAGACTTTAATTCAGGGTGTTGAGAAACATCAGGCACACGTATCCCTGCATGGCGTATGTCTGCATGACTTGCCAATTAAATCCTATTATCGTGACCGTGATGTTTACAGGGGATTAGGTACAGTTATGTTTGACATGCCAGTGGACATTGCTGCATCCTGCATGACCATGTTTAAAAGAGAATGGCATGATGACTTAGACCAGTGGTATGACAAGTGCAGTAATGTAAGCATGGATGACATACATGTATCTTATTTTCATAAACTTAAAGGCATACCAAGATACGTACTTGCGCATAAGGAAGGTTTTGTTAAGCATAAGCCTATACTACAAGAAGATAATTATGTCTTTGACAGACATGCCAGAGTAGCTGGTGCAGATAAACCTCAGACTGACTTTATAAACAAGTATTGGAATGTTTAATCCTAAATTGTATCAGAGAATTGACGTTGAAATCATCAATCATAAGGATGAGATTAAGCCAGTCGTATTACCACCAGTTATAATAAAAAATGTCTGTGTAGTAATTTCCGCTTATGATGCTGCTGAATTCATTGAAGAATGTCTTGATAGCATACAAGTACAGACATATAAGAATTTTCGTATATTGCTTGGCATTGATGGCTGCAAGAAAACCTTAAATAAGGTTAAGGAGATTATGGGTAAGTACGAGAATCTTCAGGTATATTATTCAAAGAAGAATAGTGGAGTTTATTTGATGTTTAATGCGCTTTCTGAGCTTGTTGATGATAATGAATATATTCAATTCTTCGGTGCTGATGATGTAATGCATCCTGACATGCTGGAAAAAATGGTTAAGCATGAAGTTGCAATTTCAAGGCATGTAGGTGTATTATTTGTACAGGCAAAGGAATTAAGGAAAGCTGGTGGTTTCAGACCTTGGCGTTGTGCTGCTGATGCTGACATGGTATTAAGACTACGTATGATAAGACATAGACGTGAAAAAGTAGAGGAAATTCATTATTATCGCAGATTGCATCCAAAACAATTAACAGCAGTAGGCACAAAGACCGGAAATGGAAGTGAATTAAGACGAGAATACCAGCAAATAACTGCAGAAAATTAT
>ERZ795059.1955-NODE-1955-length-22082-cov-6.310573_pt1 | contig 22082 bp, 15 predicted proteins | sample MGYA00375143_ERZ795059 | MGnify/ENA primary metagenome ERZ795059 (study PRJEB30188, sample SAMN05720168) | activated sludge metagenome | isolation source: Anaerobic digester | place: USA | collected 2015-01-07 ... | reverse complement strand
TCCTTGGACCGACGGTGCGTGTGGCCGATTACGCGCTGCCGTCGACCAAAAAGGTCGTGGACAAAACCATCAAGGCGCTTAAAGGGCGCAACGCCGCGCTGATGGCCAACCACGGCGCGGTATGCGTCGGCGCCACGCTCGACGACGCTTTCGCCGCCTGCCTGGTGCTGGAAAAAACATGCAAGGCCTTCATCGAGGGCGAGTTCCTCGGCGGGGCGAAAAGCATCAACCTTTTCGAGGCGCATGTGATGCATCAGTACTATCTGCGCAAGTACTCGAAACAAAACGTTAAAAACCGGTCGAGAAAAAGCGGATGAGCGCGGCAGCAAAAACGACACGGACCAAGGCAAAAGCAAACGAGCCGGCGCCCGAGTTGGTGCTGGCGATCGATCTGGGCACCAGCGGCTGTAAAGCGGCGTTGGTCGATCTGTTCGGCCATGTGCACGCGTGGGAATTCAGCCCGGTGGAGACGTTTCTGCCGGCCGGTGGCGGCGCCGAACAGGATCCCGCTGACTGGTGGAAAGCGCTCACCGCGGCCAGCGGCGCGCTGATGAAACGGTGCGAAGTGCAACCGGAACAGATTGTCGCTGTGTGCGCCAACACGCAGGGCGAGGGCACCCTGCCGGTCGATGCCCAGGGTCGGCCGTTGTCCAACGCGATTTTATGGATGGACACCCGCGGCGCGCCCTACGTGCAAAAACGGTTGGGCGGACGCGTCAACGTGGCCGGCTTTGCGCCGCACAAGATCGCTCGGTTCATTCGGTTGACCGGCGGCGCGCCGTCGCTTACCGGCAAGGACCCGGTCGGGCACATGCTGTTCATCAAGTACCGCTGGCCCGACATGTACCGGCGCACCGACAAGTTCTTGAACGTGCTGGACTACCTCAATTTCAAGCTTACCGGACGAATGGTGTCCACGGTCGATTCGCTGATGACCTCGTGGATCACCGATAACCGCAATCCCGCGCACATCGTCATCGACTCCGGGCTGTGCAAGATGATCGGCATTCCCGAGCGAAAAATTCCCGCACCGGCGCCATGCACGGCGGTGTTGGGCAACCTGCTTCCCGAGGCGGCGGCGGCTCTGAAACTTCTGCCGACAACCCCGGTGATCGCCGGTTCGATCGACACCACGGCGGCAGCGGTGGGGTCGGGCGCGGTGGCCGACAGCGACGTCCATTTGTATCTGGGAACCTCCAGTTGGCTCGGCGCGCACGTGCCGTACAAAAAGACCGACATCCTGGCGGCGATTGCCTCGCTGCCCTGCGCGGTGCCCGGCCGCTACCTGATGACCGCGTTGCAGGCGACCGCCTGCGGCAATCTCAATTTCGCGGTCAACAAGCTGTTGTATCCGGATGACGCTCTGCAAAGCGGCCCCCCGCCGGCCGACGTCTACGCGCGGTTGGATCGTCTGGTCGAAACCGCGCCGCCGGGCGCCAACGGCCTGATTTACACGCCATGGATTTACGGCGAGCGCGCGCCGATCGAGGATCAAATGATTCGCGCGGGTTTGCATCATCTGTCGCTGGAGCACACGCGTGCCGATGCGGTGCGCGCGTTGTACGAGGGGATCGCGCTCAACACCCGGTGGATCCTTCGCCCGGTGGAGCGCTTCCTGGGGCGTAAGACCGTCGCGATCACCGCGGTCGGCGGCGGCGCCAATTCGAACGTGTGGTGTCAGATCTTCGCCGATGTGCTGCAGCGGCCGGTGCGCCAGGTGAACAAACCGATCGAGGCCAACGTACGCGGTTCGGCGTTCATTGCCGCGTTGGCGCTGGGCAAGATCCGCCTCGAGGATATTCCGCGGCGCGTCGAGGTTGCCGCGACCTACCAGCCGCGACCGCAAACGGCGAAAGTCTACGACACTCATTTCCGCGAATTCACCGCGCTGTATCACGCGACGAAAAAGATCAGTCGCCGCGTCGTCGCCTTCCATCGCGGCCAATAGCGGCGCGGTGATCGTCAGCTACGAGAATCTCGGCCGGGACGCGCCCGCGCGCTTTTTCGGCAACGCCTTTTTCAGCACGCCGAGCAGATCGATTCGCGCAAAGGGTTTGGCAAGAAAATGGACTGGGGCGAACTGATCCGATTGCGGCAGGTTCGCCCCCTTTCCGAATTCGCCGACAAGGATGACCGGTATGTCCTGGTGCAATTCCCGGATACGTCGCACAATCCCCTCGCTGTCCTTCTCGGGAAGGTCAAAACCCACAAGAACGGCGTCGATTCCGTCGATTTGCTCCTTCAATACCTGAAGACCTTCGGCGGTATTGCCGACCGTGATGACCTCGTATCTTTCCTCAGTGAGCAAAACCTGCGCGACGATTTGCGTTCGCTCATCATTGTCGAACAACAGGATCGTGCCGGCCTTCTCGGGTTCGACGGTGGGAAATGGGGCATCCAGCGCTTCGCGAACCTTCCGCAGCAGTTCTTCCATTTTAAACGGCTTGGACAAGAAAAAGGTGCCGGGATCCAGAATGCCGTGGTGCACGATGGCATCGTCGGTGTAGCCGGACATGTACACGACCTTGATGCCCGGCCGCAGGCGCGCGAGGCGGTTGTACAGCTCTTTACCGTTCATGTTGGGCAACACCACGTCCGTCAACAAAAGATGAATGTCGCCCTCGTAGTTTTCGCATTTCAAAAACGCCTCGCCGCCATTGGCTGCCGTCAACACGCGATAGCCGTGTTTGGTCAGGTACACGCTCGACAATTGGCGGACAATGTTTTGATCCTCGACCAGTAAAATGGTTTCGGTACCGATGACCGGCCCGGTTTCGACATCGTTTTCGGCGCTCGCCGGCTCCGCCGCTTCGGCGATGCGCGGAAGATAAATTTTAAAGGTCGTTCCCTCGTTGAGTTCGGAATACAAATAAATGAAGCCGCCGTGTTGCGAGACGATGCCGTACACCATCGACAGGCCCAGACCGGTGCCTTTGCCCAGGTCCTTGGTGGTGAAGAACGGCTCGAAGATCCGTTCCTGCACTTCCTTGGACATGCCGCACCCGGTGTCGCTTACGGCCATCATGACGAACTCTCCCGGGATGGTTCCAGGGTGATTGCGGCAATCCTCCTCGCTCATCACGATGTTGGCGGTTTCGATGGTCAGCTTGCCGCCCTCGGGCATTGCGTCGCGGGAGTTCACCGACAGGTTGACCAGGATCTGGTCGATCTGCGCGGGGTCCGCCTTGGTCTTCCAAAGGCGTTCGCCGGGAATGAAGGCGAAGTTGACGTCCTCGCCGATCAGTCGACTCAACATCTTGCGGGAGCGGTCGATGACCTTGTTCAGATCGATGGGCTTGGGCACAATGATTTGCTTACGAGAAAAGGCGAGAAGCTGCTTAGTCAGATCCGCTGCGTTTTTAGCTGCCTTCAGGATTTCGCCCAGGTAATCCGCCAGCGGATCGTTGTCGTTGAGATGTTCCTTCATGATTTCGCCGAACCCGAGAATACCCTGCAGCAGATTGTTGAAGTCGTGCGCGATGCCGCCGGCCAGGCGACCGATCGATTCCATTTTCTGCGAGTGGCGCAGTTGCTCTTCCAGCTTCTGGCGATGTTCCTCGGCCAGTTTTCGTTCGGTGATGTCCTGAATGGCCCCGTGTAAGGCGACCACCTCGCCGTCCGGGCCGACCACGGGCTGGCCCAGTGAATCGCACCAAGCGATGGAGTTGTCGGCGCGAACGTGGCGATACTCGAAGCGATAGAGTTTCTTCTGGTGAAGGGCTTCCTGAATGATTTTTTTAAGGGCGTCTTTGTCTTCCGGATGAACGTATCGGAAGGCGTCGTCGATCTTCAACTCGGTGTTTTCTTTCAAGCCTAAAAGACGATAAATCTCCTTGGTGCATTTGATGCCGCCCGTTTGCAGATCCCAATACCAATGACCGACGCGGGTCAACTGCGTGGCTTGAGCCAGCGCTTCTTCGGCCGCCTGCCGCGTCACCAGTTCTTGTTCCGCTTCCAGCATTTTTTGTTCGAGCTTGCGCACCAACCGCTCGTTGTACAGCTTGAGAATTTCACCTTCTTGCGGCAACGGCTCCTGCGGGGCGTCTTCATTTTGCTTGGCGGCGGCCAGCACCTCATCGATGTGCTGGAGGATGACTTCCGGTTCGCAAGGCTTGATGATGAATTTGTTCGCGCCGAGTTTCCGGGCGAATTCCTCGTCCTTGGGACCGGTGTACGTGGCGGTGTACACGATGAAGGGGATCGTGCGCAACCGGTCGTCGGTTTTCACTTGCTGGCACAATTGGAAGCCGTCCATAACCGGCATGAGAATGTCGCTGATAATCAGGTCGATCGTATCGTTTTTTAATCGTTCGAGGGCCTCCGCACCGTTGACGGCCGACGCCACGGCGTACCCGTTTCCTTTGAGCAACGATTCCAGGAGATAACGGTTTTCGTCCCGATCATCGACGATGAGCACTTTCATGGCAGCCCTCATTTTCCGCTTGGCGATTGTTCAACATGAGCAAACAGACATCGGACGCACGTTCCTGCTCGTCAGACATCAAGACTGAACTGTTTTTCCTCAAAAAGCCGCAAACATATTTCCACGACCGTCGGATCGTACAATCGCCCTTTTTCCGCACGGATTTCCGCCAACGCCCGGTCGATGCCCAAAGCGGGGCGGTAAGGACGATGGGAAGACATCGCTTCGACCACATCGGCCACGGCCAGGATCCGCGCTTCGAACAAAATCGCGTCGCCCACCAGGTTGTGCGGATACCCCGTTCCATCCAGCCGTTCGTGATGCCGCAGGGCTATTTCGGCGATCGGCCAGGGAAACCGAATCGGCCGCAGGATTTCATAACCGGATTGCGGATGCAGCCTGATCAAGGCGTATTCCTGTTCGGAAAGCTTGCCCGGTTTGGCGAGGATTTCGGCCGGAACGGAAATTTTTCCGATGTCGTGAATGATGCCCGCCAGGTAAATGCCCTCGATTTTTTCCGGCGGAAAACCAAGTTCCGTCGCGATCGCCTTGGCCAGTTTGGCGACGCGGATCTGATGACCGGCCGTGTAGGGATCGCGTTTTTCGACGATGCCCGACATGGCCGAGATGCTGCCGATCAGCGCTTCTTTCAATTCGACAGTCCGCTCGCGGAGCGCTTCTTCGGCCGCCTGCCGCGCCACGAGTTCCTTTTCGGCTTCCAGCATTTTTTGTTCGAGTTTGCGCACCAACCGTTCGCTGTACAGCTTGAGAATTTCCTCCTCCTTGGGCGGATGCGATGGCGATTTTTCTTTATTGATGTCGGCGGCTTCGATTACCTCCTTGACGATTTGAAGCAAAACGTCCGGTTCGCAAGGTTTGATGACGAAGCGGTCGGCGCCGATTTTCCGCGCCAACTCCTCATCCTGCGGACCGGTATAGGTAGCCGTGTAAAAAATGAATGGAACATGTTGCAGCGTTTCTTCCGCCCGGATCTTTCGGCACAACTGAAAGCCGTCCATGACCGGCATGAGGATGTCGCTGATGATCAGGTCGAAGCGCTCTTTTTGCAATCGTTCGAACGCTTCGGCGCCGTTGGCCGACGACACGGCGGTGTGGCCGTTCCCTTTGAACAGCGATTCCAGCAAGTAGCGATTTTCCATTCGATCGTCAACGATTAGAACATTCATGGCCGCTTCCTATTCAAAACTGTTTTGTTCGAGATACCCGATTATTTCCGAGACGAACGTTTCCGGGTTGATCGGCTTTTCGATATATCCCGTCGCGCCGGCGGCCAGGATGCGTTCCCGGTCGCCCACCATCGCGTAGGAGGTGACGGCGATGATCGGTGTGTTATCCAATGCGCGATGCTTCTTCAGCTCGGCGGCCACGGCGTAGCCATCCATTTCCGGCAGTTGGATGTCCAGCAAAATCGCTCGCGGAAGATGCGCCAAGGCCATTTCGATTCCGATTTTCCCGGTCTCCGCGACGAGGATGGTGAAGCCGTGCTTTTCGAGCAGAAAACGCATCATGTACGCATTTTGAAAATTGTCTTCGATTATCAGGAGTGTTTTATTCATGGGTTGTCTCCGGCGCATTGGTGAAATTGACATAGAAGGTGCTGCCCACGTCGACCTGGCTTTCCACCCAAATCTTTCCGCCCATGATATCCAGCAACCGTCGGCAAATAGAAAGACCCAAACCGGTGCCTTCATGCTTGCGCGCCAGGCCGGTGTCGATTTGGTGAAATGGTTGGAAGAGCTTTTCCAATTCCTCGGCGGGCATGCCGATGCCGGTGTCGGTCACGGCCATTAGAATGCCGTCGTTATCGTTGCGGCAGACAACGTGCACGCCACCGTGTTCCGTGAATTTAACGGCATTGTTGAGTAGGTTGAGAATAACCTGTTCCAGCCGCCGTTGATCCGTTGTTACCATCTTGACGTCATCGGCGAAATCCAAACTCAGTTCGAGCCCTTTTTTCTGCGCCATCGGCGTAACCAGCGAGATCATTTTCTCGATGGATGTTTTCAACTCGAACGTCGTGGAGGAGAGGGTCAGTTGACCGGCCTCGATTTTGGAGATGTCCAGAACGTCGTTGATCAAGCTCAGTAGATGACGCGAACTGTCCTGCACCATGACCAATTGCTTTTTCTGTTCGGGATTCAGCGGCCCCGCCAGTTCCTGCAGCAAAATGCCGGTGAAGCCGATGATCGAATTCAGCGGCGTGCGCAGTTCATGCGACATCGAAGCCAGGAAGGCCGATTTGACCCGGTCCGCGGATTCGGCGCGGTCTTTGGCGACCAACAACTCGGCGGTTCGTTCGGCCACTCGCTGCTCCAGCACCTCGGCGTGCCGTTCCAGATCCTCGTTGAGGCGGCGGACTTGATCTTCCGCCTTTTTCCGCTCGGTGATGTCCGAGCCGATGCTCAGGATTTCCTTTACCTCGCCGTTCTTGTCGAAGACCATTTTGTTGGTCCAGTCGACCCAGACTCGCTCACCGTTGCGGCGGATGTTCTCATTGATGTTGCGCTCGTATTTTTGCGGATTCGCGGTGATTTCCGTCATCAACGGCCGCAGGTCCCGCCCGGTGCTTTCGTTCAGCGGAACGATGGAGCCGACGACGTGACGGTTGATGATTTCTTCTTGTGTGTAACCGAAAAATCGCTGGCCGAATTCGTTTAAAAAGATGATTCGCCCTTCGCTGTTCCACCGCAGAATGATGCTGTTGGCCAGCATCACCAACTCGCGATATTCCCGTTCGCTGGCGTGCAGGGCTTCTTCCGTTCGTCGTTCCTCGGTGATGTCACGAATGCTTTCGATCGCGCCGCGACGGTTTCCTTCCTGGTCGAACAGCTTTCGCGCCGCGCTCCACAGATGTCCGCCTTCTCCGTTGCGCCAATTTGGAACGAACGCTTCCCCATAGATGGCGTCGCCCTCGCGTCGGACGTATTGATAGCCTTTTTCCCTCTCTGGCGAGGGCGCTTCGTCCAGCAGATCGACCAGAATCGGCCGCCGCTTGCCGATAAACGGCTCGGCGTAAGCGTAATCGCCGCGTCCCAGCATCGTTTCCTTTTTGATGCCGGTCATCGTTTCGCAGGCATTGTTCCAGGCGATGACCCGCTTGTCCTGATCGATGACGAAGGTGGCGTCGGGCAGAAATTCGATGATGCTTTCCAGCAAGCGATAAGTCGCCTGCTTTTCCGCTTCGGCTTTAATGCGTTCTTGCTGTGACCGAATGGTGACGATGCCGAATGCGAGATCGCCGGCGAGTTCTTCCAGCAATTTCATTTCGTCCGGATGGAAGGCATGGGTGGTCGAGGAACAAACGACCAGGGCGCCGAACGTGTGATGGTCCTGTTTCAACGGCAATGCCGCCATCGACAAAAAATTGTGCTTCAGGGTCAAATCCCGCCACAGAGCGTATGACGCATGGGTGGAAAGGTCCTGCGCGGCCACCGGTCGACCCGTGCGAATGGCCGTCCCCGTGGGGCCGCGCCCCCGTTCGATGTCGGCCCAGGAGATGTTCAACGACTCGAAGAAGCCTGGTTCGGCTCCCACTTGAACCATGGGTTGCACGGTCTTGTTTTCATCATCCAGCGCATACCCGACCCAGGCCGTGCGATACCCGCCGTGCTCGACGAGGATGCGACAGATCTCGTTCAGCAACGTCGGCTCATCTTCCGTATGGACCAGCGCCTGGTTGCATTCGCTGAGCGTGCGCAACGCGCGGTTTGTGACGCGAAGGCCGATTTCCGCATTTTTACGCCTTGTAATATCATGAAAATATATGGAAAGGCCGTCCGGCGAAGGATAAATGCTGTATTCGAACCACCGCTCCGTCGGCGCATGATAGTCTTCGAACGTCAGCTGCTTCTGGTGCGCCATCGCCCGCTGAATCGTTTGCTGCAATGACTCGCTGATGGCGGTCGGCAACTCGACCCAGATGTTTTTGCCCAACAGACTTTCCGGCCGACGGTTGAGTATTTCCCCCGCGTGGGCGTTGATCTGGGTCAGTTGCCAATTGTTGTCCATGGCGACAAAGGCGTCGGTGACGCGTTCGAATTCCTTGTTGCGGATCTGCAGTTCCTGCGTCCGCTTGTTCAACTGAATCTTCCAGTACCACGCTTCCACCAAAGTGATCGCCATGGTGGCGACCACGATGAGAATGACAATCAGCAGCCAGGTGGGAATTTTAAAGTGCACTTCCTCGGACGTCCAATGCCGGAGGGATCGATAATATTCGGATTGCGAATCCTCCTTCATTTCTTTGAGGTGCTTATCCACGGCGCTCAACAACGCTTCGGCGCCTTTTTTCGGCGCGGCGAAAAACAGGTCGGAGGGATTGAAGATGATCGCCGTGTCTTCCAAACCGTACTTGCGGGCGTTCATCGCGCCAAAAAATTGGTTGACAATGGCGGCGTCCGCATTGTTTTGCACCACCATTTCGAAAACGGACCGATAATCCGCGGCGGGCACCATCGTGATGGAAAGCCCGAAGCTCTCGGCGAGGGCCTGGAAAGAATCCTGCTGGACCGATCCGTCCAGGACGGCGATCCGTTTCCCGTTCAAATCCAGGATGGAGCGAATGCCGCTGCCTTGGCGTGTGTAAACCTGAAAACAGGAAGCGAGCACCGGCGTCTGGTGAAAGGAATACAATTGTTCGCGCTCGGCGGTGCGGGCCACATCGGGCATCAAGTCGATTTGGCCGTTTGCCAATCCGTCCAGACATTCCGACCATCGGCAGGGGACGTACTGCAGGCTCCAGTTTTCCGCTTTGGCGATTTCCTCGATAATGTCGACAAAAATGCCGGCTGGTTTGCTTTCCGGCGTCGTAAAAATCTTGGGCGCGTTTTCGTACAGGCCGACGCGGACCACCCGTTTGGCGGCGTGCGCCGGCAGCGGCAAAAGGCACCCAAACGTCAGCAGGACGATGATGACGAGAAGACCGACCGCCGTTGTTTTTCTCGGTGAAAAGGGGTGGCGCGTCTTATTGTCGCGGACATGCCTTCGGTCAATCATCATATCGCCTTCCACAATTTGATCGAGTCGCGAACGGATTCCCCCTATAACAAGGACATAACGTTTGTTTCTCCATAAATAAATTCGTCTTTAACCCACAAAAGAGATGCCGTATCGGCTCTCAGCAATTTTTAAACAATATGGATTTCACAATAAAGCAAGTATAGCACACGCGATTATGGACGCAACAATGTGAATTTGTATGAAATTTTTCAATACAATGCCGATTGTCTTTTAAACAAAGCGGCTTTCCATTCGTTTGTTAAGCGGTAACATAATCAACAATCATATTCGATCAGTTGCCGGCCCGATGACAAAGGGATATGTGCGGATGAAAGCGGTTAGAATTCTTTGCTTTGCTCTTTTCTTGATTATCACCGCCGGACCGGCTTACGCCTGCACGCCGGCGGTGCCGTTGGTTGTTTTGTTCGGCATTCCGTTGTTTTCCCTGGTCGGCGTGATTTTCGTCAAAGCTATGATGTTTGCCGTTTTCGATAAGTCCCTGCCCAACTTTACGGCGTTCGGTTTGATGGTCGTCGGCAATCTGTTCAGTTCGGTGATCGGGTTGGTTTTGGTATTGGGAACGATTCCTTTTCTAATCATCGTGTTGTTCCTGTTGGTTTATGCCGTTTCGGTTCGTCCCGCGCAGCGCTTCATTGAGTACAATCCCTGGGGATTGATGAAAACAACTTCGCCGAAACTCCTGGCGGCGCTCATTACCGTGGCGTACGTCGGCGTCTTCTTTCTCTTTTCCTTTGCGATGCACGCGAAGGAGCAATCGTCATTTCTATTGTACTGGGTGTTGAAATACATCTATGTGCTGATTGCCGTGTCGATCAGCATTTTCCTCACAACCTTCTGGGAGGAATACGTGGTCGTCTCGCTTGCGAAAAGGGATGGCAGCTTGTTCATCCCCGCGCTCAAAGCGAACCTGATTGCGTTTATCATCATCCTCGGCTTCCTGGCAGCCAAGGCGCTGCCCGAACGGATGAGAGCTCATGATCATTTTATTGAAAACGATTACCAGACGACTGTCGCCCGGGTGGAAGCGTCGAGCGATTCGATGATCGCCGATGACACGCGAACGATTCCGGAGTGGGAGTAAAGCGTCAAGGCGCCGGCGCCGACCAGCCGATGTCGTACAGCCCCGGAATCGCCACCGGCAAGCGTCCGCCGGGCGAAGCCTCACCGTACAGAACACGCGCCACCGCTTCGACGGCCAGATCGTGGTTGCTGAAAGCCGCGAGGTAGGTTGTCGCCTCGGGAAACGCCAGCAGATCGTAGGGCATGGCCAGGGCGACGATGACCGTCGGGAAATGGAGTGCGAGCAGTCGTTGGATCATCTCCGTTTGCCGCTCGTCATACAGGGCGTTGTACGTGGCGACGATCAGCACGTCCGGCGCGGCGGCCGCGGCGTCGGCGACGATGCGGTTAACGACCGACGGCAGCGGAGGCGAGCTGAACCACGAACCGGTCGTCGCCGGATGGTAATGGCGCATCGCCCCCACCAGCGTTTCGGTGGCGAAGTTCGGCCATGAGGCGGTGGGGTACATCTGCCAGACCACCGGCCCGGGCGCCACGACGTGCACGCGCGCCTCGGGCGAGAGGGGAATAAGCGCGGCGTCGTTGCGCACCAACGTCACCGCGCGATCGTGCAGGTCGGCGGCGAGTTCCTGTTGTTCGGGCGTGTCCACCCGCGCATCCAACCCCTCGACCTCGCGAAACGGATTGTCGAACAGGCAATACTTCATTTTCAGGCGCAGAATGCGGCGGACCGATTCGTCGATGCGCGCCGGCGAAATCTCGCCGCCTTCCACCGCGGCGACGACCGCGTCGATCTGCCCGGCCAGGTCGGTCGGGTAGGGGCCCGCTTTCGCCGCGACGGGCTCGAAGCCCTCGAAAATATCCATGATCATGTCGGCGCCCGCTTGAATCGCCAACACGTCGGGCATGCCGCCCCAATCCTGACCGGCCAACGACCACATGTTCATGTCGTCGGTGATGATCACGCCGTCGAAGCCCATTTCCTCGCGCAGCAGTTCGGTCAAAATGGGATAACTCAAAGTCGCCGGGTAGTCCGGATCGTAGGCGAGGAAGCGCGCGTGCGTCGGCATGATCAGATCGACGCCGGCGGCGATCGCCGCTTCGAAGGGCGGCAGGTAGATCGTGCGCAGGGTCGCTTCGTCCAACTCGGAGACGACCAGGGCCGTGTGTTCGTCGCCCGGTGCGGCTGTCTGCCCGGGGAAGTGTTTGGCGGTCGGCGCGACCAACTCGGCGCGCATGCCCTCAACGGCCGCGGCCGCATGTTCGCTGACGGCGGCGACCTCCTCGCCGAAGCAGCGCGTGTACATCGAGGTTTCCTCATGCGAGGTCATCACTTCCAACACCGGGGCGAGGTTGACGTTGATGCCCAACGCGGCAAGCTGGTTGCCCATCAGCGCGTAGGCGTCGCGCGTGGCCGCCGGGTCGAACGTGGCGCCCAAGCCCAGGTTGCCGGGCGTGTCGGTGCCGCCAAGCGCGGTGGAAAACGATTGCGGCGCACCGCCCTCCTGATCGATGCCGATCAACAATGGAATCGCCGGGTCGTTGTTCATCGCCAATGTTTGCAGTGTGTTGACGTTCTGCACCGACCATTCCGGCCACAGCCCGAGCGTGTAGAAAAGCTTTTCGTGCACCGCGCCGACCTTCAGTTCCTGAATCGTGCGCGCGACGTTGGGCAATTCGAACCAGGGGAACAAATCGACGCCCACGTAGTACATCTGCCCGATCTTTTCGCGCAACGACAGCGTGGCAAGCAGATGCTCGATCTGTGTTTCGTCGACTTCGCAGAAAGGCGGCGCCTCGTCGTCGTTGTCGTCGTCATCGTGGTGATTGTCGTCGTCGTCCGCTGCGTCGTCGTCGACGGCGTCGTCGTCGTCGTCTGTCGAGTTGCTGTCGTTATCGTCGTCGTCATCGTCGCCGCAACCGATGCAGAAAACGATGGCCCAGAAAGCCAAGAGAAACATCAGACGGGTTGTCAGTTGCCGATTCATCATCGACGCCTCCCAGTCGGTTCATTAAACCCCGTACTCCTCGTACACGAAGGCCAGATCCTGACGGATGCGTTGTTCGTCCAGACCGAATTTTTCCAGCGAATAGGCGTGCTTGCTCTGGTAGCCTTTTTGCTTCTCGGCTTGTTGGCGGACCTTCTCAAAAAACTCGGGGTCCGGTTCGATTTCCAGAAATTCGACCACTTCCTTCATGGTGTTTTCAAACTCGTTCATCAATTTCGGATAGGGCACGACAATGAAATTCTCCAGCGGAACGGCCCCCTGCTTTTTCAGGTCGTAAAACGCGCGATACATGTAGCACGAACCCTGGTAGAGATTTTCCAGGTAACGCGCCAGGTCTTCCTTGCGCGTGGTGTTGAACATGTCATAGGACTGCTCGAGTACGCCGGTCAGCAGCGACATGCCCGAGGGCAAAGTCTCCAGCGGATCGCGCACTACATAGATGATTTTGCAGTCGGGATAGCGTTGGAGCAGCGTCTTCACGCGCATGGTGAAAATGCTGCTTTTGACGATAATGCGGTCTTTGTTCTTCGCCGCCATGTTGCGCCGCCAGCAGCCCTCAAGGTAGTCGAACAGTCGATTCTTCTTGGACTCCGGTTCGTCATCGAGTTCGAAATAGGATTTACTTTGCGTGCTGCCCCAGGTGTCGTCCCAGGCCAGAAAATACGACCAAAGAAATCCGCCGTCCACGAAGTGGAAGAAAGCCATGGCGTCGTCGGTTTCCACGTCGCGAAGGCTGGTTTCGTGTGCGTCCGAACTGTGGTAGCGCGCTGGCGACAACGGGGCGAGCCGATGAACCAGCCGCCCGAACAGCTTGCGCGCGGTGATCGCCGGGAAGAGCATCTCCCACAGTTCGAAGGCGCACAGGCGATCGGTGTTGAGCAAAAAGCGATGGAGAAAGGTTGTGCCGCCGCGCGGATTGCCCAGGATGAACACCGGTCGATCCAACGACAACGTCTGGAACTCGGAGTACAACAGAAGGTCGAGCGCGCGGGTCGTTGCATTGATCGCGCGATGCAGCTGCAACAGCAGAAACGTGCCCAGCGGGCGCAGCTTGAATCCGAAGGTCTTCAAAATGATGCGATAAATATTAAGATATTTAGTCATGACTCTCCCGCAATGCCGAACAATGCTTGGGTTGACCACTTGTTCGGCGCGATGGTTCGACGCTTCCCGCGCGACGTTGATCGCCGCTTAGTGTAGCAGGCGCGGTCGGGTTGGCGCTACTGGGATTCATCAAGCCGGCAACGTGAAATAGGTCAAAATATATTTACCCTCGTTTCGCCAGCCGACTGTCCATTCCGCCTCGGCCGGGAAATCGGAGCCCAGCGCCCGTTGCAGGCGGCCGGTGAGTGTGTGGGGTGCGGGGCCGGGTTGCAACGCGAGGTCGTGAAACGACAGACACAGGCGGGGCAACGCTTTGATGAGACTCTCCTTGGCGGAAAACCATAACTTGATGCGCTCGGCCGCCGGTCCGGGTTGCGCCAGGATTAGCGCCAGTTCCGCGGGCAAACAAATTTTTGGCGCGATGCGTTGTAGATCGACCCGCGTGGGGCCTTGCAGATCAAGCCCGATGACGGTGCAATCGATCCGCCGGGCCACGGCGGCGACGGCCAGGTCGTGTGAGTGCGATATCGCGCCGACCACGCTCGCCGGCCACCGGGGCTCGCCTCGCTCTCCCGCCGATACCGGTTCGGGTTCGACGGCCAACAACCGCCGCAACGCCAGCTGAGCCGCGGCGCGTCCGAGCGTGAATTCGTGAATGCGCTTGGGCGTTGCGCGCGGGGAGAGCAGCGCCTCTTCGTCAGGATGCAACCGATAGTTACACGATTCTGCATTTTGCACCGCGAAGGCGACAAACGGCGGAAACGGCGAGGGCATTGTCAGCATTCGACTCGACATAAAAGAATGGTAGCACAGGCGATGGGAGTGTTCACGTATGAGTTGCCTTCGTGCATTTTGTTGCGTTTTGCAGTATGCATGGAGTCACCGATCGCTCACGAAAGTGAAACCATGCAGGAACATCAGGCCAGCCGGACCGCGCAGTATGCCGCCTCGTTTCGGGCGTTGGAAGACGTGCGCCGTCCCGCACGGGTGCGTTTGTTTGCCGACCCGTTCGCGGTGCAATTTCTCGCTGTGCGTTATCGGCGGATTGTCCGCGTTGCCTCCTGGCCGCTGCTGGGTCCGGCGGTGCGCCGGCTGGTGGAGTGGCGCTATCCCGGCGCAATGACCTCCGGCATCGCCCGCACGCGGCTGATCGACGATTTTCTACACGAAGCACTACGCGACGGCATCAAACAGATCGTCATCCTCGGTGCGGGCTTCGATTGCCGCGCCTGGCGCATGCCCGAACTGGCCGACTGCCGGATCATCGAGGTCGATCATCCGGCGACCCAGGCGCTCAAGCGCGAGCGGCTGGAGAAAATCGGTGCGGCGATTCCACCCTCGCTGACCTTCGCGGCGATCGACTTCACCCGGCAGCGTCTGGACGAAGTGCTGGCCGCGACGTCGTTCGATCCCCACCAGCGTTCCTTCGTTTTGTGGGAGGGCGTGACGCACTATCTGGGCGAACGCGCCGTCGACCAAACCCTGCGTACCATCGCCGCCGTAACCGAGCCCGGCAGCCGTCTTGTGTTCACCTACCTGCACCGCGGTCTAATCGACGGCACGATGACCTTCGCCGGCGCGCGCTCGTCGCAACGGCAGGTGGCCGGCCATCGCGAACCGTGGATCTGGGGGATGATGCCCGCCGAGCTGCCGGACTACCTGGCCGAGCGCGGCTTCACGCTGCTGGAGGACCTTGGCGCCGACGATTACCGCGCGCGTTACTGGGGCGAACGCGGTCGGCGCATGCGCGGATTTTCCTTTTACCGGGTGGCGCTGGCCGAGATGGGCGTCGACGAGATGACCGCCTGATCAGCACCCGCATCCATCGCTATGGTCGTCATCATCATCATCATCGTCGGTAGCGTCGCCATCCGTCGTGTCGTCGTCGGGTGCGTCGTCATCCGTCGCATCGTCGTCGCTAATATCATCGTCTATATCGTCATCGATCGAGTCATCATCGTCGACAAAGTCGTCATCCGTATCGTCGTCAGTCGCATCGTCATCGACGATGTCATCGTCAACCGTATCGTCGTCCACGGTATCGTCGTCGGTTGTGTCGTCGTCGAGCGGCGCAAGCACGTCGCGGAAATTTTCGATGCGGTGGAAGGTGAAAAAGTTGGCGTCGTGATAGCCGTGGGGCAGCACCTCGTGGCCCATCGGATACGCCGTACGCGACACGAACACGATGTCTTCGCCGTCGATGCGCCAGTCGACGTATTGCCAGGCGTGAAACACGAAATCCCAATGATAGAGCACCGTTTCGTGCGCCGTCCACTGCCGCAGATCCGGTGAGCTGCACAGCGTCAGCTTGTTGCGCATGGCGTACGGATGCCGCTGATAATTGGAGAGCGTCCAGTACAGCTCCGATTCTTCGTCGTAGCGAATGACGAACTTCACGCCGCCGCCGGGCAGGTCGATGAAGTCGTTGTCCGGATCGAAGGAAGCCGTTGTGCCGTCGTCGCTGACGTGCATTACCGCCGCCGTGTCGACCGTGCCCAGTGAAGGAATCGCCGAGGACACGCGCAGGATGTTGAGCATCTCGCCGGCGGGCGAAACCACCACGTTGCCCTCCAGCCAGCCGGTGCCGGTCCAGTTGATTTCGTCGTGCGACATCGGCGGCGTGGCGGTCCAGTTGGCGGCCACGAGCAGATCGGCGTCGACCGGTGCGGACATCACGAAGGCGCGGAAATGATAGCCCCACTCGCCGGGATCGGCGCGATCCTCCATTCCCCGCCAGATGCGGCCGTTGTGAATCGCGATCGGCACCGGTCCGGTGTGATAACCCTCGTTTGTGCCTTGCCGCAGCAAGCCGGAATTTTCGTCAAGCGCCTCGGTCCAGGTTTCGCCGCCGTCGTCCGAACGGCGGATCGTCACGCTCGGATTGCCGCCCTTGCCGTCGATGCCCATCAGGTACAGCGCGTCGTTGTGATAAAACGTCGAGGACCAGAACTGATCGTACACCGTGGCGATCTGTCGCCAACTGCGCCCCTGGTCGGTCGAGCGGAAAATCAGCGTCTCCTTCGCATGGCCGCTGCTCCACGGGCCGCCGTATTCGTGATTGGCGATGTAGGTGCCGTCGGGCAGGATGATCAACGAGGGCGACATCAGGTATTGATTCACCGGATCGCTGCTGTAATTGACGACGTTGCCCGGAATGTCGATCGGTTCGGTCGTGAAGCTCCACAGGTCGCCGGTAACGACGCTCGCGTCCTGCAGCACGGCGTCCACGCGCCAATAATAGGTCGTGTCGCGCGCCATTTCGTCGATGAGAAATGAGGGCGTCGGCGATGCGGCAACGTTGCCGGCGTACGCGGGCGTTAGCGCGGGATTTTGTACAACGTCCGGATCTTCATCCAACCGTAATGTATAATGATCGACCGGCGAGGGATTGTCCTGCGGCGGCAGCCAATTGAGCGATAGCGCCAACGGTTCGATGTACTGTCGGCCGTCGGGCGGATAGGGATCGATCGCCGACGATTTCACCGGCAACTGTGTCGTCGGAAGTACGCCCGAACCGATCGCGAAAACCGAAGATAAAACGATAATGCAGAGGCGGCAAATGTTTTTCATCCTTTGTTTATAGCGTATCCGCGAACGCTCTTCCAAGGTGTTTCCGAAAACAAGCAGGATTTTTCGGAAAAATCAGAAGCAGGCAGTTTGCCTTGACAGCTATATACTTTTATTATAGCAATTGATGAACAAAGCCAACGTGCAACACTTGCGGACAAAACAACATTAGACGGTTCAACAATCTCGGTTGCCGCGGCAATCCGCACGAGATGTCGCCTGCACTCGTGTCGGTTGCGGCGAAAGGCGACAACATGTCGAATGAGCGGGAGGGCGGCCATGAGCCAATATTATCGCGATGCGGATCATCTCTATGAAATCTACGGGTACTTCCTGAGCCGCATTTTACAGGACGAAAAAATCGGTCAGAAGATGGCCAAAGCCGGCATCATCATCCGCTTCATCTACACCGATCCCGATGGTGAAGTCACCATCGACCTGAAAAATCCGCCGACGCAGCCGGGCTTCTACGGCACGTTCTACCTCGGGCCCTGCGACCTGAAACCCGACGTGTGGACCAAACAGTCGGCCGATCATTCGCACAGCTTCTGGCACGGGCACGAGAACCCCGTGGCGTCGGTGGCGCGCGGTAAGGTCAAACAGGGCGGCAACATCGTGGCGATGCTCAAGCTGTTGCCGGTGGTGCGCCCGGCGTTCAAGATGTTCCCGGTGATTCTGGCGGAGATGGGCTTGGACAATCTAATCCTTACCAAAGAATAACAGATCGGAGGCGGCCGTGTCGATCAAATACGCCATTTTGGGTTTGCTGCAATACAAAAACATGCACGGCTACCGCATCAAGAAATTGATCGAGCGCGACTTCGGTTTCATGTGGACGGTCAACTACGGGCAGATCTACCCGGCGTTGCGCTCAATGCACGAGGAAGGCCTGGTTACGATGTCGGTCGAAACCAAAACAAATTCGCCGGACCGCAAGCTCTACGCGATCACCGACAAAGGGCGACGTGAATTTCTCGACTGGCTGGGCGCCGAGCCGGAACGGCGGTTGTTCATCCGCGATCCGTTTTTGCTGCGCTTTACTTTCTTCGGGCAGGGCGATGTCGAGCGCTCGCTGGAGATCGTCGAGGAGCAGATCGGCTTTTATCGGGAGCAACTGGCGTTGCGGAAAAATTTTAGCGGTGCGCGCGGCCAACGCGATATCTACGTTCGCCTCGCCAGCGATCTGGGCCTGCGCTTCAACGAGATGATTCTCGCTTGGCTCATCCAAGCGCGCGGGGAAATGTTGCACGAAGCGGACGGCCGTGCTTTACGCGTGCACGGCGGCGGGAAGGGATGATCATGCAGTACCGTGGCATCACCTTGGTCACCGGCGCGGCGGGCTTCATGGGTCGGTACGTGGTCAAACACCTGGCGGCCAAGGGCGTGCGTGTGCGGGCCACGGCGCGGCCGAAAAAGGACACCTCGTTTTTCGACGACCTGGGCGTCGAATTCATGCCGGCCGATCTGACCAAGCCTGAAACGCTGCCGCCGTTGTTCGCCGGCGTGGACCGCGTGTTTCACCTCGGCGCGATCTGCAATTTTTCCACCCCTTACGAAATGCTGGCGCCGACGAACGTGCGCGGCGTCGAGCGCATCACGCAACTGGCGCTGGAAAACAAGGTCAAATGTTACGTGCACGTCGGCTCGACCAGCGTTTACGGACCCTATCGCGGCACGCCGTTTGTCGAAGACGCGCCGCGCCATCCGCAGGACAACTACGGGCGCTCCAAACGCGATGGCGAGGATGTCGTCTGGCGGCGCATGCGCGAGGGACTGCCCGCGATCGTCACCCGGCCGTGCACGGTCTACGGCCCCGGCTGCAACGACGGCGCGGGCAAGGCGTTTTCGCGTCCCACGTCGATCGCCGCGATTCCCGGCACCGGGAAGGTGCGCCTGTCGAACGTGCGCGCCGAGGATGTCGCGGTGGCGGTCGAGCATCTATCTCATTGCCGGGAGGCCTTCGGGCGCGCCTTCAACATCGCCGATGGCAGCTATCCCACGCTGGAGGAAGCGCTGACGCTTGCCGCCGAAGAGTTTGGCCAAAAGCCGCCGAAGTTGCATCTGCCGCTGGCATTGGTCAAGGCGATGGCGCGTATCGACGGCGCGATTTCCGCCCGGCGCGGACGCATTCCCGATCTGGAATATGACGCGGTCAATTATCTTGATCGTGATTATATCGTCGACAATTCCGCCCTGCTGACGACCGGCTGCCGACTTCTTTATCCGGAATTCACCCAATCGATGCGGCAGATAGGGCAATGGTATCGACAAAACGGTGCGAGTGGTTGATTAACCGTACAAGGAGGGACCACATGCAGGTGGTAGTGATTACAGGCGTGGCCCAGGGCATGGGGCGCGAAACCGCGAAATTGCTGGCTGCGGAGGGGTATGCCGTCGCCGGTTACGACATTGACGCCGAGGGCATCCATTCGTTGCAGGCGGAACTTCCGGGCGATCATCTTCTGGAAGTACTCGATGTGACCGACCTCAAGGGCGTACTCAAGTTTCGCGATCGCGTGCTGAAAAAATTCGGGCAGGTCGACACCGTGCTCTCCAACGTCGGCATCGGCTTTTTCGGTCCCTTCGAGGAAATCGACTTGACCAAGGCGGCCAAGTGTCTGGAGATCAACGTGATCGGCACGGCCGCCATTTTCCAAGCCTTCATTCCGCACATGCGCGAGCGGCGCGGCGGCAAGCTGATCGCCGTATCCTCGCTGGTCGGCCAGATCCCGTTCCCGTTCGAATCGATTTACACGGCCAGCAAGTTCGCCGTCGAGGGACTGGTGCATTCCATGCGCTTGGAACTGGAGCCTTTCGGCATCCGCATGGCGCTGATTCAGCCCGCGCAGGTGTCCACGAGCTTCGCCGCGAAAATTCACGTGCTGCCGCCGGAGGGTTCGCCCTACCGCGAGCGCGTATCGCGCTTCATCAACAAAGATGAAGAGATGATTAAAACCGCGCCGAATCCGCTGCAAGCAGCGCGGGTGATCGTCGACGTGGTGAAAAATCCGCAGCCCAAGCTCGACAACCAGATCGATTTCAAATCGAAGTTTTTCATGGGCTTGAACAAGGTGCTGCCGACCAAGCTGCGCGACATCATCTTACTCGATACGATGGATATTAAATAACCCCAAAAAGGCCGAACGCCTTTGGGAGGTGCTCATGCCTCTGCAGAAAAACCTCGGCGGAACCCAGCGCGTACAACGATTGCGCCGGCGCATCATCGACGCGCCGCGCGAGGTGTGCGTCGAACGCGCGCGGTATCTGACGCAGTCGATGAAAGCGCATTGGGACCGGCCGGCGCTCACGCGCATGAGCATGGCCTTGGCGCACATTCTGGAAAACATCAGCGTGATCATCCGCGACGACGAACTGATCGTCGGTTGTCGCACGAGCAAGCTCAAGGGCGGTCCGCTGTTCCCGGAAAACAAAAGCGGCTGGATTGAAGGCGACCTGGAAACCTTCAACGACCGCGAATTGCAACGAGTGTTGATCACCGCCGAACAGCAGCGCGAACTGCGCGACGAGATCCTCCCGTTTTGGCGTGGTAAAACCGTGCAGGAGCGCTTCGAAGAACTGGCGCCGCCCGACGTGCAGGCCGACATGGACAAGTACATCTTCACCATGATTCTGGAAATCACCTACGGCGTCGGCCACTTCACGATGAATCACGACAAGGTGCTCAAAGTCGGTATGGCCGGCATCATCGCCGAGGCCGAGGGGCGGCTGGCGCAATTGAGCGTCGATGACCGTGCCGGCGAAAAGGGCCTGTTCTACGAAGCGATGATTCGCTCGTGCCGCGCGATGGTGACCTTCGCCAATCGCTACGCCGCGCAGGCCGAGGCGCTGAGCGCGCGCGCGAGCGATCCGCAACGCGCCGCCGAACTGGCGACGATCGCCCGCGTGTGCCGCCGCGTGCCGGAGCATCCGGCGACGACCTTCCACGAGGCCGTGCAGGCGGTATATTTCACGCACCTGGTGGCGCAGATCGAATCGGGCGGCAATTCCATCTCGCTGGGCCGCATCGATCAAATCTTGTCGCCGTACTATTTCCGTGATCGCGAGGCGGGCGTCATCACGCCGGCGCAGGCCGAAGAACTGCTCTCGCTGCTGTACCTGAAAACGAACGAAATCTGGAACATCCTTGAAGAAGCCTTTATCCCCGGCGGCGAGGGCACCGAAGGCAAGACGACGCAGAACGTCGTGGTCGGCGGCGTCGACGTCGACGGCGCCGATGCGACCAGCGAGCTGAGTTCCATTGCGCTGGACGCTTATGCGGCCGTGCGCACGGTACAGCCGAATTTCGGCGTGCGCCTCGGGCCGGACGCTCCGCCCGAGTTTTTTGCCAAGGCGGTGAGTTACGCGCAGGACGGCGTGCTGCTGCATTTGTTCAACGATCGCGTCGTCATCGATTCGCTGCAACGCGCCGGGCACACGTTGGCTGATGCACGCAACTACGGCGTGGTCGGCTGCCTGGAGCCCAACGCCATGGGCAAGACCTTCGGTTCGACCTTCGCCGTGCAGTTCTCCGGCATCAAGTGCCTGGAACTGGCGTTGGCCGACGGCGTCGACAACATCTTCGGCTATCAGTCGGGCCTCGCCACCGGCGATCCGGCGCGGTTCGCGAACTTCGACGACGTATGGAACGCCTACGCCACGCAGTCGGCGCATTTCATGAAGCAGATGGTGCGCGGCATGGCGGCGATGGATCGGGCCGTGGCCGAACTGGTGCCGTCGCCGTTTGCCTCGGCGATGATCGAAGGGCCGATGGACAAGGGTTTGGACCTGACGAGCGGCGGCGCGGTGTACAACTCGACCGGCGTCGAGATGATCGGCTTCGCCAACGTCGTCGACAGCCTCTACGCCATCAAGCAAGCGGTGTTCGAAGACCGCACGATCGCGATGGACGAACTGGTCGC
>ERZ795059.1949-NODE-1949-length-22145-cov-7.515663_pt1 | contig 22145 bp, 18 predicted proteins | sample MGYA00375143_ERZ795059 | MGnify/ENA primary metagenome ERZ795059 (study PRJEB30188, sample SAMN05720168) | activated sludge metagenome | isolation source: Anaerobic digester | place: USA | collected 2015-01-07 ... | reverse complement strand
GTTGGTTCGTTGTTGTTGCTTCAGCAAGAGTTCAGGGATTTCGATTTCATAGTCAATAACATCATAATGCTTGCGCTCAAGCAACCGCGAAATAATTTCAGCAGTTGGTGTAAGTTGATTCGTCTGACTCACCTGAATAACCAATCGATCAAGCTGATGATAATTCTTTTTTTCAAGCTCTGATTGTTCGTTTGAGCTGCCTCCTCCAAAAAACATCCCTCGACTTTGCATGGCAGCCAACCGAAGTGCTTCAGCGGTTATTTTATCGCGGTTCTTGTATCGAATTAAAACCGTTTGAAGGGGAGTGTAGATATCCATGTTGAAATTACGAATGCCCAACTTGCTAATACTCGATTCAGAAACTACCCGTTCAGCCAAAACACCCACAATCTTTAACCACTGTCGTCCTACCTTAATACTTTTTCCGATAGGGTTTTCGGTTGGGAAAAATTTTGTTCTGATTGAATTACCTATAATACACACGGGCGCTCCCAGCCGTTGCTGCTCTTGGTTAAACACCTGTCCTTCTGCTAAAGTAAAATTATAAATATCAAAATAAACAGGTTCTACACCTACCAGCTTTGCCGACCTTCTTAGTCCATTTCGAATAACGTATGTATCCAAAATAATTTCCGGGCTTATAACGATTTCACCGGGGATAACTTCTTCAATACTTCTAACATCACGAATGGTTAAACCCGGAGAGAATTTCTTTTTTTCTTTCTGACCTGCTTGTTCCGTTACCTTCTCTTCTTCCTGCTCAATTATGGGCTTTACAACAATGTTATTAACACCCACTAATTTTATCTGATTCAGAATTTCTTGTTGTGCTCCGTTACCTATGGCCAACATAGCAATAACAGCAGCAACACCGAAAATAATACCGAGTGCGGTTAGCAATGAACGGACTTTGTTTGTTAACACTGCATCAATAGCAATGTATAGATTGGCAAGTAGGCGCTGAGGCAACATTTCTGAGATGTTATTTATTGGTGATACTTGCCGGAACAACAATAGATGGCACAGGTTTTTCTTCCTTCTTCTCTTCCTCCTTTAATTTTTTCCGTTTGCCATTCATTTCTTTTAATAATATAACCTCATCGTCTTCCTTTCCGGGAGGAACAGATAGATATACTTTATCACTTTCAGAAAGGCCACCCAGCACAACAGCATCGTTCGCATTAATTTCTCCAACTATTATTTCTTGTTTCACCACATTGGCTCCATCCTTTTTAAATACATAGGTAATGGTATCTGATTGACTGTGCAGACATTCTAATGGAATGAACAATGCACTGTCTATTACATTCGCAACAATTTTGTTACTGGTTGTCATGGAAGGACGAAGCGTAGGATCTGTTCCGCTAATCTCTACAGCAATTTCAAAAACTTTTGCATCCGAATTAGGGCGTTGTTCACCAACATTGGCCACACGAACAACCTGCCCATTTAATTTTTTATCCGGGTAGGCATCCAATCCAATTTCTACTTTTTGTCCTGGTTTTACTTTGCGAACATCAACTTCATTCACATACGTCTTAGACATCATCTTCGTCAAATCCGGAAGCGTTGCAACTGTTGGCTCCCAAACACTGATTTGCGAACCCGCCTTAATTGCTTTTCCATCCCAACCTTTTTCATAAATCACCATTCCTTCTTCAGGTGCAATGACATTAAATGACTCTAACACTTTTGTCATGTTATTGAAGTCATTATTTACTTTACGAAGTTCGGCATCTACTTCGCGCATCTTTTCGATATTCTGTTTCTTTTTTATCTTATAGTTCTCCAAAGCCTGTTCATAACCACGCTTTGCTTTATCCAAATCAATACCGGCTTGCTTAATCGTGGCTGGAGGTTCAAATTTTGATTGCTCTAACACAATCCCTTTTTCTTCTACTGCATACTTAAGATTAATTAGCTCATCACGTGATTGCCGCATAATTAAAGTAGTATCCAATTGTGTCTGTACAAATTTTGAATTGGCTTTTTCAACTTCAATCTGCTTGGCTTGAAATTTATTTTGAAATTCTGAACGATCTAGCGTGGCTACCCAATCCCCCTTTTTCACCACTGTACCTTCATCGATTATTCCCTGAATATTGACCTGATAGATTCCAAATTCGCGAAGCGTGGAAGGTCCTAAAATTTTTACTGAGTTCTTGGCTTCTAACTCACCTGTGGTTTCAATTTCTACTTTAAAGGGACCACGTTTTACGTCTGCTATAATATCCGCTACACCTCCAACGGTATTGGTCCTGAAAATAAAATAGGCAGCAAGGATTCCAATGGTAATTCCTGCTCCAATAAGTACTTTTCTCTTCATGTGTGGGTTTGGTTTAGCAACTCTGCTATTAGTTAATTGCTAATGTTACTTTACTCCAAAAAACGAATAAGGTTACAGCACTACCTACCACTCACACACATCAATGCCCTATCCTGTAATTAGTGAAAGGATAACGGCTATCCTTTCACCTTTATTGTCATTAATTATTGGTTCGCCCCCTTTTTTACAGACATCTTACCAAGCGCAGCGTTCTTATCAATTTTGCCAGCATTAAAATCTTTCAATACACTTCCTTTAACGGTACACTCAAGTGTTGTGGGTATTCCACAACCTGTGCACCTGGTTAACTTGATCTGAAAAATAAGATTCTCATCATCCTTCAGACTTTTTAGTGTTCTACCATAATCGAGAATATTCTCTTTCATTTCCTTTTCAAACTTGGGATACAGTTCTGCTACCTTTTTATTTCGTGTGGCCAGATCAACATCCTCAAGCCCCAGGGTTGGCAAAGCAAAACGTCTGTATTCTGTTTCAATTCCGCTGTACATTTGCATGTAGTACACCACACCATAATCCTTCAAACGCTCAAAGTATATTTTGTCTTCCGTGAAATATGTTTTAGAAAGATCAATTCGATACAAGCTGTTGAAAATGCTTGACAACAATTCGAAATCCGGCTCCACTGCTTCCATTGTTTGAGTATTCACCACTTTCACTTTCGCCAGAACCTGATCACGGTTTACTTTACCTTGTTTGTAGCTTGTTAAATCAGACTTCGTTACCTCTACTGAAAGATGGGTACGCTGTGGCGTGTTAAAATATTGATTTACCCAAACACGAGGCTGATCTCCCTGATTGGCCACAATGATTTTTTCATCAGGCTGAAGTTGTGTAATCATATCACCATAATCTACAAGGAACATCTTTGCTGCTTCAATCACTTTTAAATTGTAAGCATCTCGCACGCTGTCCATATCCAAGCGTTTACTTTTAGTCGGTTTTCCGGCAAGCTTGATTGTATTGTTACCACGTGCACGGTCGCTTTCAGATCGCGCTCGATCATAAGCTTCTCTTTCACTATCTGATGAACCATAACTGTAACTGTAAGTCACCACTCCAGGAGGTTGTGGCGCATCGGCTGGTTCAGGACTACCATCCCAGATCATTACATTATTACTTCCATTCATTCCCATTCCTCCCACTGCAAAAGAAATAGGTGTTGTAAAATCAGCTGGCAAATAAAATGTTACACCATACCCAGGTTGATAATTAGCCGTTACCTCCAGTGGAAAAAACATCCGCTGTTGATCAAACTGCTGTTTAATCAAAGTGCTTAATACATTTTGGGCAACAGCAATATCGCGTTGCATTCTTTGCTCATCTACCTTTTGTGCAAAGAGAGGATGCGATACCATCAATACCATCCACACTACACCTTTCCAGAATTGAAATCTATTTTTCATATCTATACTATTTTGTTTTGTAAAGCTGAAAGCAAAAAGCTAAAAGCTGAAAATTTTAAAAAATCTTAATTCTTAATCCCTCTTGTTGATGTAGGATTGCCAACTGTTGTAATAATACTCGATAGAATCTGCTCCGTCTCCTGCTTAAACACATTGGTATTTTTCTCCATACTATTTAATCTCGTCTGAACCAATTGTAAATCATCATTGCGCTGTTGTTGTAAATATTTTGAAAAGTCAACCAGTAATGCCTCAACATATTTTTTCTGATCGTTAGCCGTGAGTTGAAAATAATCTTTCACCATTTTCATGTTCTCCGCCTGGATGTTGGATACATAATCACTGATCTGAGCTTGAGATGCCAGGGAAGCCTGACGCACCAGTTGATCCATGTTACCAGAATTCGCTGCCAGTGTTTTTCGGATGGAAGCATCTAGCTTTTGTTGTGATGCTTCAAAGCTTGACTGAAACGATTCGTTATTGTTTGCCAAAGATGAATTGATCATCTCCTGAACCTGATCGGGTGTTAATGAAGCTTCTGTTGGTTTTGTTTCCGGAATAATTACCGGAAGCACCTCTTGTTGTTTCCCAAAGCTGATCTTAAATTCGTTTCCACCCATACTGATTCGGGCGTTCATAAAATATCCCACCATCATCACAAGCAACAACGAGGCTGCAATACTCATGATGGTTTTAAAATACGGAACGTCCCAGAAATAATGTTTTGCATCGCCAATAAAAATGGGTGGAGCAATAACTTCCTTATCCTTTACACGCCCTAAAAGATTACTGACGCTCTTTAAATTTTCAAGTGAACGCCTCTCGTCCTCATGCAAGGCAAGGTATTGCTCTACTTTCATTTTGGCTTCACCTTCTAACTCTCCGTAGAGGTAAGCCATCAACTCGCTTTCATTTGGTTTATAGTTCATAACCCAAGGTATCTTTAGTGATATTTTTACGATCTAAAATTTTCTTTAACCCATCAAGCCCATAATACATTCTCGACTTCACAGTATTTTCAGAAATATTCAAAGCTTCAGCAATCTCCCGAAACTTTAGCCCCTCATACTCTTTCATAATAACAACCTCACGTTGTTCAACACTCAACTCCAGCAATGCTTCTTGCAAAATGTCGGCAAGTTCAAGTTGCTGAAGCTGGCGTTCCGGGTTTTCATTTCGCTGCCGCGATGATTCCCACTGAGGGGATTCCTCCGCTTCCGGATTCCATACCTTATCAAATGAAATGGCCCTGCTACCTTTGATTTTCCGAGCCTCTTCACGACAATAATTTACGGCAATAGTATAGAGCCATGACTTGAACCGCCCATTATCCTGAAGGCTGGGCAGATTACGACACATCGAAATAAATGTTTTCTGAGAGACCTCCATGGCCAAGTCATGGTCGAGAAAAAATTTATAGGCGTAGTTGTAGATTCGCTTGTACCAGAGCTGCACTAATTTGCCTTGCGCAGGTTGATCCCCTTGTTTGGCCCGGATTACGAGGGTATCAGCATGCATCATTGCGATGTCTAGTAAAGTATCAACCACAGATTAGGAATTTAAACTATCAATTGGCGCTCTACTGTTTCCATTACCTCAGCCAATCTGGTATAAAGATGGACATGTAAGCCAAATAGTTTTACCGTGAATGGATATTTTTATGTGTCCACAGACCACAGTCGACAGTGGTCTGTGGACCAAAACCTGACGCTTTAAACTTTAAACTTAAATCTTGATTTCTATCTTTGCCGGCCATGAAAAAACTGATTTCCCTGCTGATTCGCTTCGTTCCACGAAAATACCTGCAACGTATAAGCGGAATTGGGCTTAAAGTACTGGGTATTTTTTATAGCGGTAGTGATGTTACATGTCCGGTTTGCGAAAAGAGCTTTCGTAAATTTCTTCCTTACGGCCGATTAAATCCAAGGCCAAATGCCCTTTGCCCTAATTGTCTTTCGCTGGAACGTCATCGATTAATCTGGTTTTATCTTAATCAAAAGACTGACTTTTTTAAGCATCCGATGCATGTGTTACACATTGCACCTGAAGCCTGTTTCATAAAACGATTCGAGAAAATTCATGGTGATCGATACATTACAGCCGACATTGAATCACCTCTGGCAAAAGTGAAAATGGATATTCACGACATTCCTTTTCCCGAAAATACATTTGATGCATTGCTCTGCAACCATGTACTCGAACATGTACGAGACGACATCAGAGCTATGAGTGAGATTCATCGGGTGTTGAAGCCCGGAGGTTTTGCCATTCTCCAAGTACCTTTCTTTAATCCGATACCAGAAGTAACATTAGAAGATCCATCTATTACAGATCCGCGCGAACGCGAAAAAGCGTACGGACAAGATGATCATGTTCGCAAGTATGGAAAAGATTATGCAAAGCGGATGGAACGTGCAGGCCTGATCGCGACTGAAAATGAATTTGTAAATACCTTATCGGATGAGACGCGTAAAAAGTTTGGACTTGTGAAAGGTGAGATGCTATTTATTGGACGGAAGCGATAGTCCTTCTTCAGGTATCTTAACACTATATTATCCTTATTTTTAATTCAGCACAGTGCTCCATTGTGTAGTTCAAAGTATTAAAATTAGCTACCTTTTTTTCTATTGAGTCATATCAAACACCTTTAATACTCCTTGTGCTTTGGTTTTTTAAAGACTAATAAATCATTATCTTTTCATCAGGAACCCAGAATTGATTTATCTTGAATTAGTCAGCGACAACTATGACATTATTACGTAGGCTCTTTTCAATGCAAATCCTTGCCTTGATACCTCTTTCACATCTCGCTGCACAAGAAATAAGCTTCGATCATATCACAACCGATGGTGGTTTAGTAACGGGCAATGTCCGAACTATTCTGGAAGACTATCAGGGATTCATTTGGTTTGGAACAGAAGATGGTTTGCAACGGTACGATGGACATTCGATGGTAAACTATCATCATGATGAAGATGATTCAACCACTATAAGCAGCAATTACATTTTATATTTATTTGAGGACAGTAAAAAAAATTTATGGATCGGTACGCTTGATGCAGGTCTTTGTCTCTACGACCGTAGCAAAGATTCTTTCAGACGTTTCATTCATAACCCTGCTGACAACAATTCAATTCTTGGAAACTATGTGAGAATTATCTACGAAACTGCGGATAGCACACTTTATCTGGGGCTTGAGGAAGGTGGTTTTAGTCATTTTAAAACGCCTTCCAAGATTCCATCCTCTATCGAGTTCACTAACTTTAAAATTCCTAAACGGAAAGATCGTTCTGGCACCAACCTCGTAGGTTCCATTGTTGAAGACACAGATCATTCATTATTGATAGGCGTAAATGGTGCTGGCTTAAATCGCTTTAATCCTAAAACAAAAAAGTTTGAGCAACTACTAAAAGACTCCTGTAGCAACAGCATCCACCATATATTTCTGGATTCTAAAAACAGAATGTGGATTGGATCGTGGGACAACGGATTGTTTATCTATGATCGAAATTCCAAAAAATTAATTCATCACACCAGTGAGGCGCGAAAAGGTTTTCTTCCGCACAATCAAATCGAAAATATTTCCGAAGATTCGGAAGGTAATTTTTGGATCGGCACTGACAACGGACTTAGCGTGATCCGTAATGGTACTGATCCTTTTTCACTAGCTCCTTTTACTACCTTCAAACACAATCCATTTGAATCAAACAGTTTATTAAGCAACTCTATAAAAGTATTTTTTATAGACAAACGGAATAGATTTTGGATTGGCTCATACTATGGTGGCATCAATGTTTACGATAAGAACGCTTTGAAGTTCTTCCCAATCAAATCCAAAGCATGGTTGACTGGCACACTTACTCACAATAACGTCTTTACTTTTGCTGAAGATGGTTATGGTGATCTGTGGGTAGGAACGGATGGCGGTGGTCTTCATCATTTGAAGAAACCAAGCCAGGGCGTTAAAGAGAGTAATTTTACAAAAGTACCAATTGAACTAAACCATGCTTTAGCAGACAAAATAAAATGCCTGGAGACTGATGGACTGGGGAATCTTTGGATCGGAACATGGGGCACGGGTATGTTCAAATTAAATATCAATACAAAATCGTATGAGCATTTTGGTCACGATGCAAATTCAACAAATGGTCTCTTAGCAAATGAAGTTACCATCATCAAAGCAGATTCGCTCAACAATCTTTGGATCGGAACTTTTAATGGAGGCTTACATTATTTCGATCCCAAGCAGAATAAATTTACCCACTACTCAAGGTTTCCTTCCAAAAGCAACTCAGCTCAAATAAATAGGATTACTTCTATTCACATTGGTCGTGATGGAAAGGTATGGGTAGCGCGCGAAGTTGGAGGATTAAATCTTTTCGATTCCGAAACGCAGTTGTTTAAAACCATCGAACAAGGAATATTAACTAAACTACTTACCATTCTGTCCATCCATGAAGACAAAGAAGGTGTGCTGTGGTTAGGTACGAATGGTGCAGGACTAATTCGGTATAACCCTAAAAAAAACACGGTAAAAGTCTATAATGAAAAATCAGGACTGTCCAATAATGTTGTGTATGCGATACTGGAAGACACATTGAGTAACACCGCATGGTTTAGCACAAACAAAGGTCTTTCTGTTCTGGATCTATCGAAAGAAACTTTTGTAAACTATTCAAAAGCAGATGGCCTGCAGGGAAATCAATTTAATCATGGCAGTGCCTTGCTTTATTCGAACGGCACAATGGTTTTTGGAGGAACCGATGGAATGAATGCTTTCATTCCCGGAGATATAAAAAAGAGCAATTATTTATCACCTCTTGTTTTCACCAGGTTTTCACTTCAAAATAAAGAAGTAAGTATTCGTGATCCACAATCACCACTTTCAGAAAATATTATACTGACACCCGTGATCAACCTGAATCATGATCAAAATTCGTTTGATGTTGAATTCACCATGCTCGAATACAATCTTTCCAACCGAAATGAATATGCTTATTTTTTAGAAGAATTGAACACAAGGTGGCAAGAGATTGGAAGAGAACGGAAAGCCACCTTCACGAATCTTAATCCGGGTACTTATAAATTAAAGATCAAAGCAAGCAACAGCGATGGTTTTTGGACGAATGACGAAAAGAGCATCACCATTGTTGTTCATCCGGCTTGGTACCAAACTATTTTATTCAAAATTATAGTGATTGCCTGCATCGGGCTTTTCATATTCGCAATGGTAAGGATTCGACTTAATTTTTTGTTGAAACAAAAAGCAAAATTAGAGCGACAGGTCTTAGAACGAACCACTGAATTGAAACATAAAAACAATGAACTGAGTGAACGGTATACTGAAATTCAAAATCAGAATACCGAATTGCAAATTCAGAAAATGGAAATCGCATCTATGAACCATGAGATTCAGGCTCAAAACGAAGAACTTACATCACAAAATGATCACATCAATTTGCAGAGAGAAGATCTGGAAGAAGCCCGAACTAACCTGAAACAAATTAATGATCAGTTAGAACTTCTGGTTGATCAACGTACCCAAAAACTAGAAGAAACAATTGCCGAGCTCGATAAGACCATCGCTGAATTAGATCGCTTTGTTTACAGTGCTTCTCACGATCTAAGCGCACCACTAAAATCAATACTCGGCCTCGTAAACATTGCAAGGATTGAACAGAATCCGGAAACGGTAAAAGGTTACCTCGACTACATTGAGACCAGCATTCGGAAATTAGATAAGGTAATTAAAAGTCTGGTGGAGTTTTCGCGCAACTCAAAACAAGAAGTTAACATTGCAGAATGTAATATACATCAACTCACTCAGGATGTTTTGAACGAGCTCGCCTTCTGGCCGGATGCGCAGAAAATAAATTTCATCAATAAAATCGAGGTAGATAAACTTATTTTAACAGATCAAGATCGGCTTAAGGTAATCTTGCACAACCTGATTGGGAATGGAGTTAAGTATGCGGATTTATCGAAAGAGAATTCTTTTGTTCAAATAGAAACACATTCAACTAACTCACATGTCATCCTTACTGTTTCTGATAATGGAATAGGCATTGAAGAAAAGTATCAACCTAAAATCTTCGATATGTATTATCGGGGAACAGATCGCTCTAAAGGATCAGGCCTAGGACTTTTTATCGTAAAAGAAATTATGATAAAGCTCGGAGGAAATATTGACGTTTCTTCCTCAAAAGGAAAGGGAAGCACGTTTACATTGACGCTCAAACAGAGCTAATCATTATTGTCTAATCAAATTCTTGATAGGCTATATTAAATTGTAGCAATGCATTTCAATTCAATTGCAATAGGTGTAGGTAATGCATTTACCTCTACGGTAGTACGACAAGGTTGACTATCTTTAAAGTACTCCGCATAGATTGTATTGAAAATGTGAAAATCATTTTTCATGTTCGTTAGGAACACAGTAACATCAACCAGATTCTCCCATCGCGAACCGGAAGCTTCCAGAACAAATCTTACGTTTTGAAAAACGGAATGACATTGCGCTTCAATGTCATAGCTTAAAATATTTCCATCATCATCTAACGTTACCCCCGGAATTTCCTTCAAACCTTTTTTACGTGGACCAACTCCGGAAAGAAAAAGTAAATTACCTATTCGTTTTGCGTGAGGGTAAAGACCTACGGGTTCGGGTGCCTGATCGGAATGTATTGATGTTGTCATGTATGTGATCCTCTAAAGGTTAGAAAATTAGAGCTTAAAGCCTACAGGCAAAACAAACCTAGTCCGTACAGGTTTGCCACGTTGATATCCCGGATTCCATTTTATGTCTATCTCGCGCAAGGTGTTGATTGCCTCATCATCGCAGCCTGATCCAATTCCCTTTATTATCTTAAAATCGGATAATGATCCATCTTTATTCACTAAAAATTCCACAAAAACCATTCCTTGAACGCGATCCTTCTTTGCCTTTTTTGGGTAAGTTAAACTCGAACCAATGCTTTTATAAAACAAAGTCAAGCCACCCATTGGCTCCGCCATTTTCTCAATTTCAGTATAGGTATACGAATTCCGATCATCATCATAACTAATGCCTGAAATCAATTTTCCCTGGTTATATATTTCTTCATAGTAAGTAACAGAGTCCCGAACTCCAGTCCATACAGAATCCTTTTGGCTATCTATTAGTTTACCTCGCTCAACCATTTTCCCACGCTGATAAATTTTAAAAACACATTCACAATATCCTGTGCCTGATTTAACAATTTGTTTTCCTGATTCTGTCCAGTAATCCACCATTTTAAACGAGCCAGACAAATATTTTTCAACGCTTTGTCTGTTGCCGTTTGAATACCAATTATTAAATATGCCCAAGGGAAGATTCTTCTCAAAATTGCCTTCAATTGCCATTTGTCCATTGGGGTGAAATTGGATATAAGCCCCATTGTTTATCTTACCTTCCGACACAACCTCTTTCGATCGAATGGTTTTTGTGGCTGTATAGAAAGATCGCATTGTATCAATTTTATTGGGATTCTCCACTTCTACCACATAATACGTACTGAGTGCAATATCTTCCGTCTTTTTGTCATCATCAGTATAATACGTACGAATTTCATCTTGTCCTTGTACCTGAAATCCAACACATAAGAGCACTGCGAATAATAATCTCATTCTATAGTAAAATTTAAAATTTAACACCAAACACTAAACTACCCCAATAACTTTCCCAATCCGCTCCTTCTTTTGTTGAAGGTATCATTCTTACAACACTCACCATCCATGCACCCGGATTGCTGATATGCGTTTCCATGGTTCCGTCTTGTTCGGTATAAATATTTTGTATGGTGGTGCGATTATCAAAACGATTCCACACTTTTATCCTGGCTCCAAAAACTGGTTTGCCTTGCCACAAAATTTTAAAGCGAATCAAATCACCTTTCTTTAATGAATACGGATTTCGATCCGGAACAATTTCAATAGGTAATCCCATTACCTTTTTATAAGTATCATCTTTTACATCGCCAACTTGAAAAAGTAATTTTGTGTGTCGTGAATAAAACTCTTTTGATGGCTTGTTTAATGTATTGGTGTTTTTACGGATATCATACACATTATCAAGCCCATCTTCTTTTAAATAGCTATTGAACTTATCCGCCTCCAATTCGATGAAAGCGTTATTGCTTTGCATAACAATTAAATGCGTTCCATTTTCTTTTAATTCAATTTCAAGATTATCCTTATCCCCTTCCTTTACATTTGTTTTCAAATCAATTGTCTGACTGCCTCTAAGTAATTCCAGTCTTTCAATTCGATGGTGCTTCAAATTCCAAGGCTCGCCCGTAAAATTCTGGCCTACCTTAAAGCTTAATGTTGCTTTTTCTCCTATGGCATAAAAATATTTCTGCGGCTGAATCCAGAACTCGTGAGCTTGAACTACAATTGAGATTGTTATTAAAAAAAGTATGGCTAAAAGTTTCTTATTCATTTCATTGTTCTTTGTCCACAGACCACGGTCGACTGTCGACAGTGGGCCGTTGACCGTTTACTATTTCTTATTCATTATCTCCTCAATCTCATCCGCTTCAATCGGAATGTTTTTCATTAAATCCAATACTCCGTTTTTTTGAATCATCACGTTGTTTTCAATTCGAACGCCAAGACTTTCTTCCTTAATGTAAATACCGGGTTCAACCGTCCATACCTGGCCGACTTGCATTTTGTGATACATGCTGCCAACATCATGCACATCCAATCCAAGCTGATGACCTGTGCCATGCATAAAGTATTTCATAAAGAGTGGCTTGTTCACATCCTGATTCTTGATGTCCTTTTTGTCTATAAGCTTCAAACCAATCAACTCACTTTCCATAATCTTTTGAACTTCCTTATGGTATTCAAAATATTTTGTTCCCGGCTTTAACATTTTGGATGCTTTTTGATGTACACGAAGCACAGCATTGTAAACATCCTTTTGTCGCTTGGTGTATTTTCCGTTTACCGGAATGGTGCGCGTCATGTCGGCATTGTAATTGGCATACTCTGCACCAACATCTAACAATAAAATATCGCCTGACTTACATACCTTATTATTTTCAATATAATGCAACACACAGCTGCTTGCGCCCGATGCAATGATCGGTTCGTAGGCAAATCCTCTCGAGCCATTTCGCAAAAACTCATGCGCGAGTTCTGCTTCAATTTCAAACTCCATTACACCCGGCTTTACAAACTTCAATAGCCGGAAAAATGCTTGTTCCGTAATATCACAAGCCAGCTGCAATAAGGCTATCTCTTCTGCCGATTTGATGGAGCGCAGTCGATGCATAATAGGCGCTAACCTTTCATATCGATGCAATGGAAATTTTTCCATACACCATTTTACAAAACGATTCTCACGCGTCTCAACACTTACCTCTGCCCGATAGTGGTCGTTAGTATTCAAATACACATGCTCAACATCACCCATCAACATCATCGTATTGAAAAGCTTTGGAAATTCTGAAAGCCACAACACCGTTTGTATGCCCGTTGCTGTTCGCGCTTCTTCTTTAGTCAGTTTATGTCCTTCCCATGTTGCGATTAATTCACTCGTCTCTTTCAGAAATAAAACTTCGCGATATTTTTCATCCGGAAAATCCGGGCACATCACAAAAACAGTTTCTTCCTGATCAACACCTGTTAAATAAAACAGATCACTGTTTTGACGGAATCGCATCGTTCCGTCTGAGTTGGTGGGCATAACATCATTGGCATTCACAACTAAAACAGAATTTGATTTCACTTCCTTCATCAATCTTTTGCGATTGGTAATGAAGAGTTTCGGATCGATGCTTTTGTATCTCATATTGAATCCCTAATTTTCAGGGATCGCAATTTAAATAAATCTCCATGAAGAAGAATCGCTTTATCCTTATTGTCCTCATACTTATCACCTTTATTGCAAATGCGCAAAAATATCAACCCTCGCCAGAGAACCTCAAGAACCGTGAATGGTTTCAGGATGCCAAGTTCGGTCTCTTCATTCATTGGGGAGTGTATAGTGTTCTGGGCGATGGCGAATGGGTGATGAATCAACAACAAATTCCCATTAAGGCATACGAGAAAATTCCAGCGTTTTTCAATCCAACGGAATTTGATGCAAAGGCTTGGGTGCAAATGGCAAAAGGTGCGGGCATGAAATACATTACGATCACCAGCAAACACCATGATGGATTTGCCATGTTTGATAGCAAGGTATCAGATTACAACATCGTCAAAAAAACTCCTTACGGGAAAGATGTTTTAAAAATGCTGGCGGACGAATGCCGCAAAGAAGGTATTAAACTTTTCTTCTATCATTCTCAACTCGACTGGCACAGCACTGATTACTTTCCCCGGGGCAACACCGGAGGTGACTGGACCGGGCGACCTCAAAGTGGTGACATGAATAAATATTTGGAATATATGGATGCCCAACTATCTGAACTCTTAACCAACTATGGTGATGTTGCCGGCATTTGGTTCGATGGCATGTGGGACAAGAAAGATGCGGATTGGCAAATAGAAAGAACGTATAGCTTAATTCACAAGCTTCAACCCGGAGCGTTAGTAGGAAGCAACCACCACAGAACCCCGTATGAGGGTGAAGATTTTCAAATGTTTGAAAAAGATTTACCTGGCCATAACACCACCGGTTTTGCCCCGGAACAAACTATCGGACAATTACCTAAAGAAACCTGCGAAACGATCAATAACTCATGGGGCTTCAATCTGAAAGACGATCAGCACAAAAGCAAAAAAGATCTTATTCAATACCTGGTAAAGTCTGCAGGTTATGGTGCTAACTTTCTGTTAAACATCGGCCCCATGCCGAATGGAAAAATTCAAACCGAGCACATTGCGCGATTGAAAGAAATGGGCGAATGGCTTAACGTTTATGGAGAAACTATTTATGGCACCCGAGGCGGGCCACTTACTTCGCGAGAGTGGGGTGTAATGACACAGAAGGGAAATAAGGTATACCTGCACATATTGAACTGGCAGGATGAATCCATTGTGTTTCCTTCATGGGGGAAGAAAATAAAATCAGCAAAAGTCTTTACCGATAAATCGCCAGTGAAGTTTTTAGAAAATGAATTTGGAATTACATTAAAAGTTCCGAAGGCAAAGATGGATGGTATTGATACGGTGATTGAATTGGAAATGAAGTAAGTGAGTCGTTACCCGTTAATGGTTAATCGTTAATTCGAACTCAATAAAACAACAATGCCGAATGAAGTTCATTCGGCATTGTTGTTTTATTACAAAGACAATATTTATTCTTTCATGGAAAATTAAGGTTTGATTTTAAAGTTCTTTATCGACCGGATCGGCAACATCATCTGTGTTAATGTAATTGATCAAGATAAACGTTACTAAGAATCCGGAGAAGAAACCTTCAAAGGCTACAATAAAGGCAGAGATGTACGGATTTAAATACCTACCCATTTCAGAGTTTGCTTTTATATCCGCCATCATATTCGGATCAATAATCATATACAGAAAAAGAAAGGCCGAAAACACAAGCGAACCGACAGCGCCTGTTGCTACACCTGTAACCAACGCTCTGAAATAATTAAGATGATCGCGATGCGTTTGTTTGAATTTCTTAAGTGCCAGATAAATTCCCGCAACCAAAATAACGAGGTTCAACATGCGCAACTCAACGTGGTTTGATAAGTTTATTAATTTCATAAACAGAAAAAATACAATGAGTCCACCGGCAATGCGCAAGCCGTAATTTTCAGGAATTCGGTTGGGATTATTGAATATGCTCATACGATTTGATTTTTGGTTTTTTTCAATTTTCTATTTTTTTAAGACAATTACAACGATTTCGGAGGTTATAATTCACTAACTTCGATATAAACCAAAATATCATTTGATATGAAAGCATTAAAAATTATAGGAATTATCCTAGTGGTAATCGTTGCCATCGGTTTGGTGGCCGTAGTGATGCAGCCGGGTCAGGGACACATTGAAAAATCAATTGTGATTAATGCTCCTGCCGCTTCTGTCTTTGCAGAGGTAAGCGATTTTGAAAAATTCAATGTCTGGTCGCCCTGGGCAAAGATGGATCCGGAGGCAAAACAAACTGTTGAAGGTACATCTGCCAGTGTCGGACATAAAATGGCCTGGGATGGACCAAAGACCGGAACCGGATCTATGTGGACTGAAGAAATTAGAGAAAACGAATATGTGAAAAACGGAATGAAGTTCGGAGGCTCTGAAACAGCATACTACAGCGAGTTTATTTTAACACCAGAAGGAGAAGGCACTAAAATTAGCTGGACGTATGATGGCCCAAATGAAGGTCTGAGTGGAAAAGCAATGTGGCTTGTCATGGGAAGTATGATGAGTAGCCAATATGAACAAGGATTAAAAGATCTAAAGGAAATTGCAGAAAGCAAACCTGCTATTCAACCTGAAACAGCTCCCGTAGATTCAACCTCAATAATGCAGTAGTTATTAAAAGAAAAGACTGCATTCAAGAAATTATAAAACATAAAGCACCGAGTCGGTGCTTTATGTTTTATAAAGGGATGTCTGGCTTCTTTTAAAAATTGAAACATTCAGTTTTCATAGTACCTTCGTATTCTGTCTATAAAACAAATACTTTAATCTCAACCCCACATTTATGAAAAAAATGATGACCCTCGTTCTGGCGCTAGTCGCTTTAACGTGTAATTCTTTTGCCCAAAGCATTTACTTTAAAGCTGGTGGTGGTTATGCTATTCCTATTGCATCACAATCTATTGGTGAAAAATATCATTACAAACAAGATTATACGAATGCTAACAATCCCATTAGCAAACAAACAGCTGAAAATGTTTCAGGATCTTTTGGCGCTGGCGCAAATTTTAATGTGGGTGCAGGTTATATGTTCAACGAGTATATTGGTGTCGAACTTAATGCTCAATATACATTAGGAAAAAAAATCGAAACCAGTAATATCGAAACCTATACCACTGGCAGCTATTCCAGTTCTACCGAGCATATCATCCAGCACTATTCCAGAGGTATTTATTTAAATCCTTCTTTCATACTAACTACCGCCAGAGGATCGAAAATTCCATACGGTCGGTTTGGTTTAGTTGTCGGATCCCAAAAAATAATGAAGGATTCAACTTACACGTATACTGATGGTTTCTACAACTCTACAGGAACTGGCAAGGGAGAATACTCTGGAGGTATCAGTCTTGGTTTTCAAGGGGCTGTTGGTATAAATTGGATGCTGAGCGACAAGATTGATTTATTCACTGAAGTGAATTTCATTAGCATGACCTATTACGCAGAAGAATACGAGGTAACAGAATATAACTCCAATGGCTATGATTATTTGCCTGAGCTCTCAGTTTCACAAAAGAAAACCGTATTTAAAAAAGAGATTGAATTAGGTGAATCACAAAATCCAGACAAGCCAAGAGAAGAATTACGCGAGGGAAGTGCCTTTAGTTCATTATCGCTTCAGGTCGGTATTCGGTTTTTATTGAATGGCCACGGGATGTAATTAAAGTTTGCGTATTGAAAATAATTCCAGAGTAGTACGGTTCTCTGGAATTTTTTTTGTCAAGACACTACTAAAACATGACACAAAAATTACCTTTGCACCATGACACTTGATCAATTCACAGCAACATTGGAAGAGGATGCTCCTCCACAAAACGTTACCCTGTTATTACAAGCTCTTTGGTTCGAGGCCAATGGTGATTGGAACAAAGCGCACGATCTAGCACAAGAGGTTGAGTCGGCAGATTCATCGTGGGTTCATGCCTACCTTCATCGCAAAGATGGTGATTTAGGTAATGCAGCTTATTGGTATCAGCAGGCCGGTAAACCAGTTTGCAAAAAATCGCTGCATGATGAGTGGGAAGAAATCGTTTCTGCATTTCTTTCCTAAAAATCGGATTCGTGTTGTTTTGATTTGACTTGTTCTTTCGCGAAGGAGTATTACTCTACTTCACTATCTGGATCCAACCCTTGTAGATTTTATTGTTTTTTACGAGATGTAGCTTATAGTAGTAGGTGCCATTGGGTAAGCCATCAGCGTTCCAATCGTTAGTATAATTTTGTCTCTGATAAACCGGTGCACCCCAACGGTCATAAATGCTCAAATTATTTTTAGGGTATAGGTATAATTTAGGTATTGTGAAGTATTCGTTTTCATCATCGTCATTCGGGGTGATGATGTTCGGAATAAAATCTATTGGATTCTCGAAAGCAAGTTCAACTTCGTTAGACCATGATATCGTGTTTTCATTTTCCTTCTTGGCCTTGATCCTCAGCACATGCACAAATCCATCGGCACCATGTTTCCCTAAATAATTGGTGATGTCGCCCGAGGTTACATCAATAAGTCTGTACACGGTATCGGCATCTAATTTTCTCCAGACTTCATATCTTTCTACGCCATTCCATCCATTGTAATCATTCCAGAAGAGGTCTATCAATTCTTGCGCTTCGTCTTTGTCGCCATCCAACTTAATGGTGTTGTGGATTACCGTCTGAAGACCTTCATCGCATTTGTTAAATCCTTCTACTTTGTATTCATAACTATTTTGGTCGGTCTCAACGTTCTGATCTAAAAAAGATTGAACATTTTTTTTCAGCGTGGTAACAATCTCCCAGGGTGCGTTGCTTCCGGCAATTCTCCTACTGACGATTATCAAATCCGAGATCCGCTCAAGCAATGTAGCGTCCCATTCGATCTGCACTTTTTCGTCATCCTCATAATCTACGCTCACAAAATTCATTGTGATCGCAGCCAAATCTTTAAACACAGTAACGTTTAACGTATCCGAATAACCTTCACAATAATCTGTGCTGGTGGTGTTTTCTTCTTTTAACCACAGTTTATATTGACCCAAATCGAACCAATCCACTTTGACTTGTGGTGTTGTTTGTCCTTCTGTTACAATACCGCCATCAGCAAACCATGTATACATTGATCCATTGGTATTTGAAGTCTGATAAGGTACGCCTGATCTGAAGTTATAGCACACCGAATCCATTCCCATAGGTAAATCAGGCTTGAGCTGTATTTGGATTTTAATCGGGAAGGTGACGGTATCTTTTAAACAATGATTTTCATCTACACCAAGAACTTTCACCAAAGCATTGAAATTACTTGCGCCCCAATCTACTTTTATCGTATTGTTTTGTTGTGACACTAGAGTCCCGCCATTAACGAACCAGGTATAAGTATATTGATCATTATCTGCACTGTACTCAACAGCAGTAACATTGGGGCATACTACGGAGCTGCCAGAGATAATAGGTAATGGCGGATCAAGAGGTGGATTGATTAAAGCTGATGTACTGTCTGAATAGCAGCCGGTGCTACTTAGAATTATGACGGAATACTTACCCTCAGTCAGTCCCGATTTGCTATTGTTCGCTTGGAAAGTTACGCCATTATCAAAGCTGTAAGCATCATCTGTATTTTGAATGGTAACAGTAATGGTTCCAGTAGAACCAAAGCAAATGGGATGAATGAGTGAAAGCTCAGGTAAAGGTACAGGTTGGCTAATTTTACTATCCCCTGTTATGATCCAACCTTTATCCTCTATCAGCTTGGAACGAGCCGCCTCACCGGCACAATATTTTAACCCAAGCGCCCCTAATTGAACATTGGGTTTTACATTTTGCGCTGCCCAGCCAATTAAGGTCTGGTTGTAATTGCGAATACTAAGACCACTTGAGTTTAACATCTGCCCCATCGATATTACGTTGCTCACATCCCAATCTCCAAGCGACTGGTTGAAATTTGTGGCCCCCTCAAATGCGCGACTCATATTTATTACCCTGCTTACATTCCAGGCTCCTATTGGCTGATTGAAGTTAGCTGCCCATACGAACATCTGTGCTATATTCGTTACGCTGCTCATATCCCAAGCTCCAATGGGTTGGTTGAAACTAGTGGCATCAACAAACATATTTGACATATCTGTTACACTGCTCACGTCCCAACTTCCAATAGGTTCGTTGAACCTGGGAGCATAAGAAAACATTCCAGCCATATCCGTTACGCTGCTCACATCCCAGGATCCGATTCGCTGGTTGAACCTTGTGCATTGAAAAAACATTTCAGACATATTTGTTACGTTGCTCACATCCCAAGTCTCAATCGGCTTGTTGAAATAAATAGCAGAATGGAACATTCCTAGCATATTCGTTACGCTCCCCACATTCCAGGTTCCAATCGGCTTGTTGAAACCGGATGCAAAGAACATTTCATGCATATCTGTTACACTGCTCACATCCCAGCCTTTAAGAGGTTGATCGAAACTGGTGTAACTGAACATTTTATGCATATCCGTTACACTGCTCACATCCCAATGTTCAATGGGCTGATTAAATGTGAGATTACCTTCAAACATTGAACTCATATCTGTTACAAGTGTCAGATTGGGGGCATCAGTAGCTGGTATAGTCAGGTAGGTGCAACCCTTAAAAGCACTAGCCATACTTTTCCACACATTGCTTCCCCATTGTTCTACTGTCAGTATTTTATCATGATCATCATTATTACTATTGTTAAAACCATCATTTGGTCCGTCAAAATATATCCTGGGAAATGAACCTGTAATAGAAACGCGGTAGATACCTACACTGGGGAAGGTTATGGTTTGATTTCCGGTAATAGGACCAGGTATGGTGCCGTTGCTGGCAGTGTTGTCCACACTCTCCCAGGCAATACTGTAGCTATACCCTGTGCCTATTGTTGGAATGGTAATTTGGTTATTTGCACTAACGCCAAAATTGTTTGTTTTCCAGGTGGTGATGAAAGCTTGCCCGGTTGCTTGGTACGCAAAGAGAACTAAAAAGAGAGAAAGGAGATTTTTCATTAAGGATTTACCATTAACGGTTATCGAAATTATGAAAATATTTCAATGAATGATGTCGAGACCTAAAGAAACCAATTCAAAGAATGTGTTTCGCTCTCACCTGCTTTCCTAAAAATCAGATTCATGTTGTCTTGATTTAATTTGCTCTTTCTTCCATGCATCAACTTCTTCGCGTTTCTTTTTCAGTTCTTCTTCTGTTGGTTTATAGTGGATCAACTTTTTTAGATCAGGCTGCCCGGCATCTACCCACGCACTGTACCACAAGTCACCAATCATTTTAATAGTGCTTCGCATTTGTCGCTCCACCATTCCATTTAAAATTTCATGATAGGCTTTTGAATATTCTACAGAATACACTTTAGCAGTTTGTCTTCCTTTCGTTTCAAAGGAATATTTTGATAAGCCTAACCGATCCGATAATTCTTTTTCTAAAATCAAAACTGAATCCAGCGCCTGATGCGATCCTTCTATTGCCTTCCATGCAGCTAGTTGAACCTGATCGATGCGTGACGCCTTACCCACAAAAAAATCATAATCATTCGAAAACAATTCAGGCAACCGCGATTCCCAAAAAGCATGAATACCTTCCTGTCCGGTGAGCTGACCATTATAATTTTCGGTGGTATGTAGCGGCACATGTGCATCCGCTACATAATGACCAAGCTCTGCTGAAATTCGGAGGATAGCTTCCGGATCGCGCACGAGAAACGCATCCTTCAACCGATAATACATGGCGTTGATATGCCAGGGCACAATTCCATAAGCCTTCAGCGTATCTTCCGAATACCTTTCAACCGCATCCTTCCAGAACCGGGGCATTTTAAAAAGCGCACTATCGCCATAATGATCAATGTCTATATAATGGCGGGGAGCTTCATCTGGACTGGAATACCTTCTTCTGTCCGGATTGACAGAAGCCTCTGTGATGTAATTGATATTGGCTTTATAAAAACCAATCATTTCAGGGGGAAGAATGAAAACGGCCAATCGGTTAATGCGCTGATGGGCGAAGAAGCCCCAGAATCCGAATAAAAAGGGGGATATTCCCAAAAGAATGCAAACAACGGTACGCTTTATCATATTGAAAAGATAAGAATTTAAGCAAAAGCAAAGCAAGTCTTTGCATTTCCGCCAAATCCCTTTATTTTTGCACTCCTTTTAGAATAAAAATTACCATGGCAAACCATAAGTCAGCAGAGAAAAGAATACGTGCAAATGAAGCGAAACGCGTTAAAAACCGCTATCAGCACAAAACAACCAGAACTTCTGTAAAGAAGTTAGTGGCAACAACCGACAAAAATGAAGCGGCTACTCTTTTAAAAGAAGTCACTTCAATGATCGATAAATTGGCAAAGAAGAACATCATCCACAAGAAAAAGGCTTCTAACCAGAAATCGAAGTTGGCTAAGATGGTGAACAAACTAGCCTAAGCTTTTTTAAAACATAAAGACAAAACCCCGCCCAAAGCGGGGTTTTGTCTTTATGCTGTTTGCCGATTTGATTACCTTGAGGCTATTAAAGTTGTGTATAATGAATGCCGAAGAAAGACCTCTC
>ERZ795059.1943-NODE-1943-length-22171-cov-16.327953_pt1 | contig 22171 bp, 16 predicted proteins | sample MGYA00375143_ERZ795059 | MGnify/ENA primary metagenome ERZ795059 (study PRJEB30188, sample SAMN05720168) | activated sludge metagenome | isolation source: Anaerobic digester | place: USA | collected 2015-01-07 ... | reverse complement strand
TGCCTGCCCACCATGAAATCGGGGGTGTAGTTTCCAACCCTGTCGGTAATATCCGAAACACCGCCTGAAAGGTAGATATAGCCGTCATTAATCACCTCATACTTTGCCCCTACTGCCCACTCCCGTAGCTCCCATTCCACGCTTTCCATAAATGGTAACCCAAGCCTGGTGGTTGTTATTGTGCTGTAGTCGGGCCCCTTACGGCTGACGGAGTAGCTCATGGAAACTTGAAGGCCTCTGATAGGCCTAAATAGCAGCGATACGTAAATTTCATCGGCATTGTCCTGCAGGTAGTGCCCCAGGTTAAAGTTGTTGCTTTCGTAAGTTGTTGTATTAATTATATGCCTGTACGTCAACGGGTTTGTGCGTGTATATTCACCTGTTACGATGAGGTTGCTAAATGGAAAATCCGAAATTCTGACACCGGTTTTCAGGCTGTAGAAGTTACTGTGCATATCGGGGTTGAACATGTTCTTCATCGAAATTTCATCGAGGAAAAGGGTGGCGTACAGGTGCAGGTGTCTTATGTTTCGCGACGAAATGTCAAAGAACATCTGGGAATTTTGTCCCACCGAGTTGCTCATCCCGTTCAGGTGGTGGTCAATGGACTTGTAGAACAGAAAGGGGATGAGGTACGCAGGCTGAACGTTAATATCGGAGTAGATAATGGAGTTGCCAACCGACAGGCTTAGCCCCCTGAAGGGTTTAAAGGCAATTAGGTTAGCGGCAATATACTTGGGGTGGTACACCTTTCGCACCTCATCACCAGAGGTGTAGGTGCGGCTGGAGTCGATAACCTCGGAAACAAGCCACCCGTGCAGGTAGTTCAGCTCAACCCAACGTGCAGGAGTGATGTTTAGCTTGATCATGGCAAAGGAAGGTGTCCGCCCGCCGAGAATGTTGGAACCGTTGTAGCCCGATCCCCACTGAATGTTGTCCTTTACAACGCCAACGTTACCCCACCTCCAGCTATAGGTAACCCCTCCCCTCATCTCGCTGAACTCCCCGCCCTTCCCTGAATACTTATAATTTCCACCCTGCTGCCGGGTTAAATAGGTCGGCATGGCCAACCGGTAGTTCTCGGCATAGTCACGTAAGCTGGCGTAGTAGCCCCATCCGGCAACATGCCCATGAACTTCAGCTCCCACCCAACGATGGTAAGCAAGTGCGCTATCGTTCGAAATAAGGTCAACACCCAGCAGCGGGTTTAGGGTTATGCTGAATAGCGAATCTTTTCGGTAAAGAAGGTCGAAACGCTTGCGTTTGGGAAATGAGCCTAGCTCCTTTCCAAAATCGGCAAGGTAAAAATCAAGCTCGCCCTGCTGACGCCTGTTCAGCTCCGACCTTTTAGCATCGGCTTGCTTAAGCGCCTCGGCAATTTGCGCACGAGAGTATGGCTTCACCGTGCTATAAAGCTCAACCACCTTAAGCGATGCCAGCTCATCAATAAATTCGTACACACCAAAGTTGGAGATATGATGGTAGGTGGTTTGGGAGTATCCCGCTGAGCACAGGAGACAAAAGAATAGCAGGATAAAACCAAGCTTTCTCATTTCCATAAATTTGAATTCTATTACTAAATTGATAGCCACGCGGATACTGCTTATAGCAAGACGGTAAGCCGCATTCATGAGTGACGAAATTTCCTCTCCAAATTTCCTTAAACACCATGCTGATATTTGGCCGAATGGTAGCAGAAATCCACCAAGCGCCATCGAAATCACCTGGCCACCTGCTTGTAAAAATCGTTGCCCTTGTCATCAACCAGAATGAAAGCAGGAAAGTCGGAAACCTCAATCATGTAAACTGCCTCCATTCCAAGCTCGGGGTACTCCAGCAGCTCCACCTTTTTAATATTCTCGTGCGCAAGAATGGCAGCAGGTCCGCCTATGCTTCCCAGGTAAAAGCCTCCATATTTCTTGCAGGCCTCAGTAACTGCGGCGCTCCTGTTACCCTTGGCAATCATCACGAGGCTTGCTCCCTGCGACTGGAATGCATCAACATAGGAGTCCATCCGGCCGGCAGTGGTGGGGCCGAAAGAGCCCGATGGCATACCCTCTGGGGTTTTAGCGGGACCGGCGTAGTAAACCGGATGATTCTTAAGGTACTGAGGCAGCCCCTCCCCCCTATCCATACGCTCCTTAAGTCGGGCATGGGCAATATCGCGGGCCACAACAATTTTGCCGCTTAACGAAAGTCGTGTGCCAACCGGGTGCTTCGATAGCTCGGCTCGAATAGTCTCCATTGGCTGATTCAGGTCTATACCAACAGCGCCTTCCTCATCAGGTTTACGCCACTGCTCGGGGATAAACCTTCCCGGGTTGTTTTCCAACTTTTCAACCCAGATACCGTGGCGGTTTATCTTGGCCTTTACATTCCTATCGGCCACGCATGATACCCCGATTCCTACCGGACAGGATGCGCCATGGCGGGGAAGCCTGATAATCCTAACATCCAGGGCAAGGTACTTGCCCCCGAACTGTGCACCAAGTCCTATACTGTTGGCTGCACGGAAAATTTTCTCCTCAAGCTCCAAATCCCTGAAAGCCTGCCCAAACTCATTCCCCTTAACGGGCAGGTTGTCGAGATACTTAGCCGAGGCTAGCTTTACCGTTTTTAGGGTTTCCTCGGCCGATGTGCCGCCAACTACAATGGCAATATGGTAGGGTGGGCAGGCAGCGGTTCCCAAGTTCTTTATTTTCTCAATAAGAAAAGCCTCCAGCTTCTCGGGGTTAAGCAAGGCCTTTGTTTCCTGAAATAGCATGCTCTTATTGGCTGAACCTCCGCCCTTGGCGATGAACAGGAATTCGTACTCCTCGCCAGTGGTGGCATAGATGTCAATCTGTGCTGGAAGATTTGTCCCGGAGTTTTTCTCGGAGTACATATCCAGCGCAACTGTTTGCGAGTAGCGCAGACTCTCCTTGGTATAGGTTTGGAAAATTCCCCTTGAAAGGACTTCGTAATCGTCGGCACCTGTCCATACCCGCTGCCCCTTTTTAGCCACAATTGTTGCAGTTCCCGTATCCTGACACAAGGGAAGTATGCCCTTAGCGGCTATTTCGGCATTCCTAAGCAGAACAAGGGCAACAAACTTGTCATTCTTACTAGCCTCGGGGTCGTTAAGAATAGCTGCCAGCTGCCTGACGTGCCCGGTGCGAAGCATGAACGATGTGTCGTGCATGGCTGTTCTGGCCAACAGCTCCAGGCCCTGCGGGTCAACCCTTAGAATATCCTTACCCTCAAATTGCGAAAGGGAAACAAAATCCCTGGTTAGAAGGTAGTACTCGGTCTCCTCCTCTCCCAAAGGAAACCTTTCCTGGTAGTAAAATTCAGGAACAGCCATTTTGGTTGAATTTTATGTTAACGACTAAGTAGAAAAATCTGCGTAACAAAAACCTTCCCATCGGCAGACTGCACAACTCCAATGCCGGTAAGGTCGAAGCTTCCCTCTATGGTCTCTCGTTGCCTGGTGCTGGCCATCCAGCTGTTAAACACCTCCTTGGCAGTGTAGTAGTTATAGGCAATTATTTCGGTCATGGCAACAGCATTCATCTTTGAAAGCAACGCCTTCATGGGGTTATCGTACCCCGGAGGACCTATAGGCGCTCTACCGGCTGCCATTTGCCCGGAGTAGTTCACCGCTTCGGCCTTAACCACATCGTTGCTTTTCAGTGCGCTAAGCCCTAATCCTTTACGATGCTCATTTATCAGCCCTAATAGTTCTGACTCAAAGTCTGATGCAACAATTTTAGGGCGTTCCTGACTTTTGACAAATATCTGGGTGTAGAAGTAGGTGCCGTTGGGCGCCTGGGCAATCCCAATTCCGGTTAGGTTAAAATCACCCTCAATATTTTTTTTATGCCCGGGGCTTAACAACCAGCCATCGACTATGTCCTGAGCCGAGTTGTAGCCGTTGGCAACATTTTCGGCCCCGGAAGTAATGTCCAAAAAACCGCTTAGCCGTTCAAATCGCTCTTCAAAACCCTTATGGCTAAAGGGAACCTTACCTTCGGCCATGTTCAACGAGTGCTGGTAGGCCTCCTTTCGAATATAGCTATTAGGAGCCAGCTCTCCCAGCCCAATAGATTTTCTATGCGCATTTACCAGGCGGTGAACCTCGTTCTCCAGCTGTGAAATGCTCAACTCATTTTCGTTCTGAGCTGGCAAAAATCCGCTCATAAGGACGGAGGCAAGAAAAATCAAGACAAATTTCTTCTTCATCAGGACAAACTATTTATTTATTTAAAGAGTACATCCATATTTTCAGGAGGAATAGCCAGCACGGCTTTATACCTGCCCACCACGATGGGTCGTTGGAGAATGGCGGGGTTATCAACATAAATTTGAACCCATTCATCATCGGAAAAGTTTTTCCCCTTCAAATACATCTTGTAGTAATCATCCTGAGTTCGGGCTAGCTGGCTTGGTTTAATATTCGACTTTAGGAATATCTCTCGAACCTCATCTGCCCGGAGCCCCTCCTTCATATAGTTTTTAACCTCAAACTCTATCCCCCTGCTACTCAAATACTCTAAACCCTTTCTGCTCTTTGCACATCGAGGGTTATGGTATATTTTCAGCATAAAATATTTTTTTTGAAAGTTACAAAAAAATGGCGATGGTTTTACCCGCTATAATTCTTATATGTAAAATTAGCAATTTTACAAAATTACCTTACTTTTATACGGGTATTACAGAAAAAATGCCACTAAAAGCTACGATAAATGATTAAGCCTTTTAAAACCCTTTTGTTTCTGCTATCGGTTTTCATCGTGTTTCTAGGAATTTCGTTTTTCTTCCCAAGCGGAAAGAAAAACATTGCCAAAATCACCCTGTATGTTCCTTCCACCGACAGCCTGCTTGGGGCCATCACCTCAAAACCAGCAATGGCAGAACAACCAGAAGCAAACAAGAAACCACCCATAATGCTCAATGCTGAAGTAGATTCAAATAAAACCGTGCTACCCACCCCTGAAAATGGCGAATTCAAAAAATCAATGATGAAAACCGACACGTTGACAAGGAATACGTCGTTGGCATACTCCACAAACAGCACTGCTACCGACAAAATTGTTCCTATTGAATTTACTACCGAGGCCCTGGGTAGCTTCTTCGCCGCTTTAAAAAATGGGGAGGCCGGCAGCTCCCAGGTTAGGGTTCTACACTTTGGCGACTCACAGGTTGAGGGCGATCGGATTTCTGACTATCTACGTTCGGTGTTACAGGAAAAGTTTGGTGGTTACGGCCCAGGCATTCTTCCTGCCTACCCACAAAACTACCAACCTTACGGAATCAGGCAATCGGCGTCAAAAGGGTGGAATTATTCCAACCTTCTCCAACCCAACGAGATGGTGAGGAAATATGGTATCCTGGGTGGATTATCGGAGACTAACGATAAGGATGCTACCGAGTACATTCGCTTCAAGAAAAATGCAAGAGATGCCAGAAATGCCCTGTTCGATAGGATAAGAGTATTCTATGGAAAAAATGATGGTCCCTGTATGCTGCAGCTTCTGAAGGATGGAGAGGTGGCTGATACCGAAATACTTCAACAAGCTCAAACGCTGGCACAGCATTCCTTCACAATTAGCCCCGATGCCAAAACCGTTGAGCTTCAACTCGCCAACACGGGTCATATCCTGATATATGGTCTATCGCTTGAATCGGAGCGGGGTATTTACGTTGACAATATTCCCCTAAGGGGAAGCTCGGGCGAAATTTTTACGGGATTCGACCATGAACTGGCCAGGCAGCTGTTCGGTATGCTTAACGTGAAGCTGGTTATCCTGCAGTTCGGTTTGAATGTAGCCCCGGGCAACCTAACCAGCTACGACTACTACGAAGAGCGTCTCTACAAGCAGGTAATGGCCATCAAATCGTTTAAACCCGATGTTTCCGTTCTCATCATCGGCATTTCGGATATGCTGCGCAGGGTTGATGGCCGGCTCGAAACCTATCCCAGCATCGAGAAGATCAGGGATGCTCAACGGAGTGCGGCTTTCAGGTCGGGTGCGGCTTTCTGGGATTGCTACCGGGCAATGGGAGGGAAAAACTCCATGCTCACATGGGTCAATTCCAATCCTCCGCTTGGGTCAATGGATTACGCTCACTTCACCTACAGGGGGGCCAGGGTGATTGCCGGGAAACTTACAAAATCGCTGCTTGAAGCCTTTGATAGGTATAGTTTCCCCGAAAGCTCCGCTATACCAACCGAAGCAATTGCCAGACCCGACAGTAGCCAGGGTGGTTGAGCTGAATAATCTGTCAGCATTTTGCCATAAGAAAAAAATCACCACGGGTGGAAGATATCAAAAACGATTAGACCTAAAAGAAAAGAATGGGATCATGGACCAACATACTGTCAAGCATCTTCAGCTACACTGAGGGCAATCCCCTGCTATTTACCGAGATGTCGTTCTGGGTGTTTTTTGCCGTACTGCTTACGGGTTACTCTTTCATCTACAACCGGCCGTTGGCCCGCAGCGCATACCTGCTTGCGTTCAGCCTTTACTTCTACTACAAATCGAGTGGATTGTTTTTCTTCCTGCTCATCTTCTCAACAGTATGCGACTACACCATTGGGCTACTCATTCCCCGCTACAGCTCAAAAACCGCCCGTAAGCTGCTGGTGGCGCTAAGCGTTATCATCAACCTTGCCGTGCTCTCCTACTTCAAGTATGCCTACTTCATCACCGAAACGGTTAACCAGCTGTTTGGCTTAAACCTTGAAGTGGTCAACTACCTTTCGGGGTGGGCAAACGGAATTTTTGGTTCCCACTTCGACACCTCAACCATCATCCTGCCAGCCGGCATTTCGTTCTACACATTCCAAACCATCAGCTACACGGTTGACGTTTACCGCCGCAAGGTGGCTCCTGTTAAGAACATCATTGACTTTGGCTTTTATGTTTCGTTCTTTCCCCAGCTGGTGGCCGGCCCCATTGTGAGGGCAGCCGAGTTTATCCCCCAGCTCTACAGAAAGTTTAGCCTGACCTACAGGGAGTTTGGTCATGCGCTTTTCCTAATTATTGCAGGGTTGGTGAAAAAAATGGTCATATCGGACTACCTTTCGGTCAACTTTGTGGATAGGGTTTTCGATAACCCGCTTAGCTTCTCGGGATTTGAAAATCTGATGGCCACCTACGGCTATGCCCTGCAGATATACTGCGATTTCTCGGGATACACCGATATTGCCATCGGGGTTGCCCTTTTACTAGGCTTCAGACTCCCGCCAAACTTCAACTCGCCCTATAAAGCAGTCAGCATTGCCGACTTCTGGCATAGGTGGCACATCTCGCTGTCCACATGGCTTCGCGACTACCTCTACATTCCGCTTGGCGGTAGCCGTAAGGGAAAGGTCAGAACACACCTCAACCTGATGGTTACCATGCTGCTGGGTGGGTTATGGCATGGTGCCAACCTGAAGTTTGTGGTTTGGGGCGGCATCCACGGGGTTAGCCTTGTTCTGCATAAGCTTTGGACTTCACATTCGCCCAGAGTCAAACGTGCTGACAGCTGGTGGAGAAGGGCGGTTGGCGCATTTTTTACCTTCCAGCTGGTATCATTCTCCTGGATATTCTTCCGCTCTTCAACGCTTAGCTCCGCCTTCGACATGCTAGGCCAAATATTCACCCGGTTTGGCACCCCCTCCATTCCGCAGATGCTAGTATCCTATGCCAAACCATTTGCCCTGATGCTTGCAGGCTTTGCCATTCATTGGCTGCCGTTCAGGGTAAGCGAAGGGGTAAGGGGTTGGTTCATCGAAACTACAGTTCTCGTAAAACTACTGATTACTGTTATGGCTGTGCTGCTCATCCTCCAGCTCAATTCAGCAGAGCTTCAGCCGTTCATCTACTTCAGGTTTTAAAATGATGGTATCTTGTTATATATCGATGATAAATGGATGAATGAAAACATAAGCTGCTCCCCTCAACAGGATCAAAATGCATCCCCAAGTACACTTAGGACGATTTAGAAAAATTCCGCCAGCTTAACACCATACTGGCACTCAGCCTCAAGTTTGGACCCATGCTCCAGCTCAAGGCTGTTTATAACAAACCTTCCGGCAACTATCAATAAACCACCGCTCAAAGGCAGCTACTTCCGATTGGGAAATGCGCTGGATGTTCACTCCCACACACCTTTCACCATTGAGCCGCAGTATGCGCACTTCCCGTTTTTAAGGTTGATGCTGTAAATGGAAAACCCCCTGCGCTCCAAAACAACCTTGCCGCAATTTGGGCAGGTAGTGTTTGAGGCATCCATGCTGGGCACATTGCCAATGTAAACATGCTTTAACCCCGCCTTCAGGGCAATATCCCTGGCCCTTATCAGCGTTGAAACAGGGGTTTGAGGAAGCTGGGTGAGCTTGTAAAGCGGAAAAAACCGGCTGAAATGAAGCGGGTTTTCCGAAAATCCATTTTCAACGAGCCAGCCGCACATCCGCCTGATCATGTCCATATCGTCGGTCCACGACGGGATCACCAAATTGGTAATTTCGAGCCAGACGCCAATTTCGTTAAGAGTTTTCAAGGTGTTCAGCACCGGTTGAAGCGTTCCAGCCGAAAGCTTCAGGTAAATGTCGTTGCTGAACGATTTCAGGTCGATGTTGGCAGCGTCGAGGTAGGGTGCAAGCGTGCGTAGCGGCCTATCGTTTATGTATCCGTTGGAAACAAGCACGTTTCTTACCCCCCGCCGGTGGGCGATTACAGCGGTGTCGAACATGTACTCGTAAAATGAGGTGGGCTCGGAGTAAGTGTAGGCAATGGTCTTCGATCCGGATAGCAGGCATTGCTCCACCACCTGCTCGGGGAAGAGTTCAATATTCCGGGTTTTTCGAGGGCTGGTTTGTGAAATTTCCCAGTTCTGGCAGTTCATACAGGCAAAGTTGCATCCGGCAGTAGCGATTGAAAAGGACTGCGAACCGGGCAAAAAGTGGTAAAGAGGCTTTTTTTCGATTGGGTCCACATGAACCGAGCAGGGGTTGCCATAGGCAATGGAGTAAAGCTTGCCGTTGGTGTTCTCCCTGTTGCGACAGTCGCCCGATTCCCCGGGACGAATAGTGCACTCGTTAGGGCATATTTCACACCTCGCACCCCGTGGGGTTAGCGTGTAAAACATAGCCTCCCTGCTCCATTTCCATGGCTTTTGGTTGCCGGCAGCCGTTGCCCTTAGACTTGTAAAACGGGTAAGATATAAACCTCCCGCTGCCAGCAGGCTGTCCCTGATAAACTCACGTCGTGTTAACCTTTTAGCCACGCTACCTAGCTATACGTACACAAAATGTTACCCAAAACTTACCTCATAACGGTATCATTAGCCCTACCTGAGGTGGGCAATAAAGTTAACCATTACCATACATTTAAGCAAATTTGGGGGGGTAACCCCTGCCAGACAACGGCAGCAAAGAACCATATACAGAGAAGCTGGTCGGTACCGATAATAGGCGTAGCTTCCAAAATTCGTCAGGTAAACTCCCTTGCTGCCGCTGGACTTCCGTCGTGTGGGAGCAAGAGGGTCTGTTATGCGCTTTCTCATAATGGCTGAGGCCATATACAGTAAATTATTGGGTGGTTACCTCTCTTCCCAAATGCACCTAATTTAGATTTGACAGAACGTACAAATTATCAATGAAACCCTTATGGTATATGGGCTTAGTTATGTCTTTGTTCATTGTTTTCATCCGTATAAAATCTAATATTATTAATTGACAATAACTTACGATTTCGCCTTAAGCACTCGTTAACGTTCGGATGGAACACCAATATTTTATTGGCTTCGCCGAGCTCTCCGCCAGCTGGCGGATCGGTTCATCCCTGTTTGTGCAAGCTGCCTTACATGAGTGTTTCATCAGAATATTTTTAACTGTTTTTCTTTCTTAGGCGTCATTTCGCTAATAAAACTATCCCATTGCGACAGGTTAATATCAAAATTATACTTGCCGTTTAGGAAAACTATTTGCTTTTCAATTTCATTTTGTGGAATTACCTTTGAAAGGGATAATATATCTATACGCATTAAAATATCTTTGGTAAAAATTCTTTTAGCATCTGGAAATGTAATTGATTTTAAAAACGCTTCTGTTGTTTTAGAATTTAAAAGTATAAACGAATAAACTGCATATTCTATTTTGTCGAAACCAATAAAATAACAAGTATCATCTAGCATCATTGGTTTGTTATTTTGTGGTAACACTAATGAAAAATGATATGTTTTATACAAACCCGAAATTGCAACTTTGAATGGTTTGAAAGAATAGTCACCTATACCAAATATTGAAAATAATGGATTGCCATTATAAATACTAGATTTTCTTGCTTGAAAAATGGAAATATTCTGCGATAAATAAGAGTATGTATCAGGATATAAATGCTGAATATATGAGGTTTCTTGCCCAACTTTTGTTTGTGTAACAATAGTATATTTTCTTGAATTCATTATTACAGAATTTTTTAAATCAGAACTTTTTAAAAGACCATAAACCAAATCTTCATCGAGTTTTATCTCATCAGATTGGTTATTCACAAAATGGTCGTTTATTCTTTCTAATTCCATAATGGCGGCGCAATCGTGCTTTATCCCCTGCCTCCACTCAAAAGGGCATAAGCCATCAATCCCTTTCGTTTCATTATAATCGGCAAGATTAGATACGAACTTAGAATTAAGCCATCCAAAGCTTAATCTTTTTTCAAAACTATAGAAATCAAATTCATTACACTCGAAACTTGGGGTTAAATTAAGCTGGCAATAAAGCAAAGCCGCTTCAACTGAAACATTAAATTCCATTTTACTATCAATGCAATATTTTTCTATTTCACCTATTCTATACTTTTTATCTTTTTGGTCGAAAACAATATTTTTTATCACGGAGTTTTTTACCAATAGCGCCAAATAACCGTTGTGCGTTTGAAAGGTATCTAAAAGCATTAAAGTAATATACTCGGCAATATCAAAATTGCCTTTGCCTGTGATTGCATCTAACCCGTTTTGATTTTTGAAATTTGATTTTTTTGGAAGATTATTCGAATTAAGGCTACCTAATTTTGAGTTTGTTACCCAAGGCGGGTTCCCAATTATTAATATTTTTTCGGCTGGAAACTGTTTTGAAATATTTTTGAAATCAAAATCGAAAACGCTACAATGTGTGATTGTAATTTCAGGTTTGTGATTATCAGGATTTGAGAGATAAAAATCGAGAATACTGAATTTTGTTTCCCAAACGTAAGGTTTATAAATTTCGATTCCAAATACTTTTTTAGCTGCTTTAAAATTCGATAACGAGGCAACTATGAAATTTCCATTTCCACAAGTTGGCTCAATAATAATTTCGGGGGATATATTTCTTTTTACTAAATAGTTCACAACCTTATTTGATAGATTTTTATTTGTTTGAAAATCTCCATACTCTGCACGGTCTGGCTCTTCAACTGAACCTATAGCGACAAGAGAAACAGATTCTTTGAGTCCTTGAAAATCATCATTACTTGTAAAAAATGTATTGATGCCGAAAGCATCAAACAACATTATATTGGCATTTTCAAAAGATGATGTTTCTTTTAAAAATTCTTTTAAAAACGTACAAACTTGCAATGAAATATTTGCACCAAATATTCTCATTACCTGACCACTTTATCAATTATTCTACTTATACCTTGCACCGCTTTTTCAAGCGTAACAACTCTTTGATATTGAAGTCGCCATTGTAGAGCGTTTGAAATAGTTAAATACCCTTGAACCGGCGGTGTTTTTAGAATTTGTTTAGCTAGCTGATTTAGAGTTATTTCATCGGCAGGAATATTTTTATCGTTTAGGTAGGCAACAATATCTTCTACATTAGCCTTATCCTTAACCATTTCACGCAAACGATAAGTTGTTGTATAATCGGAAGTTCGTTCTTTTAAAATAAATGAGCAACTAACAAAGTTAAGTCTAGTAGTTTTGGATTGGAAGTCATCAATTTTGTCGTAAACAAATACAAGTAGGTTGTATCCAAGTCCAAAAATCTTTTGTTTAGCATCTATAAATGGACAAGATGATTGAGGTTGTTTTATTGATGTAACCTTAATGTCCGTTAATATGTCGTCAGATGGCAAATCAATTCCATTGGCTGAAGAACCTATGGTTATTTTATATTTTGCATTTAATTGCTCTTGAAACTTATGTTCAATATAAGTCCCAACTGCTTTTCCGTCAGTTACGCCAAAAAGTGATTTATTTTGAATTTTCGATTCAGTTAAGCAAAAAACTTTGGCTTCTGCTTTAAGTTTTTCTATTGTCAGTTTTTCTTTCATCTGATTTCCTTACATTAAGTTACAAATTTAATCAATTTTTCAGTCCGATTTGTACGCTGTCAGTTTTCTTTGCATGAGGCATAACAGGCAGGCAGCTGGTTTTGTCATATTAGGTTTATCTGTTGTTCAGTGCTAGTAGGCAGGCTCCTTGCTCGGCGAAGTCTGTAACTTCGTCGTTTTCATGCAGCGGTCTCTGACCGCATTTGATATCATCAGTAAACTTTCCAATGGGGTAAATATACACGATTTCAAGCGGTTTAACTTTCGTTCGGTTAAAGCTGTGTACATCAGCCGAATCTATTTCCCTCGCTGCCGCTGGACTTCCGTCGTTTGGCAATCTCATCCAGACCTCCCGACCAGCGCAGTCAACAAACCCATCATTAAATTTACAACTCATAATCCCGCCGAGTTGGCTTTTTTAATAGCTACTAAAGCTCACTCTCCTTTTCTCTACTGCCACACGGAAGGACTCGTGCGGTAGCAGAAAAATCAAGAATTTGCACAAGGGTTGAGTACTTGTTTGGATTTGTAGGAAACAGCATGAACGGTTCGTTTATACGCACTATTGGAATTTCAAGGGCTAAAGCAAAAATAGGGATGATGAACCTGACGTACAATATTTTCCGCTGTACTCAATTAAAAATAGTGGTTGTAATGGGATAGGTATGACCGGACATAAAAAATAATTTAGTATGTAACTGATAGTTAATTAAATAAAAAATAAGAAGAGTAATATTTGATTTTTTCAAAATCAAAGAATAAATTTGTTTCGAGCATTAGCACAAAAAAAGTAGTTTTTCGAGGTGCCCTTTAGTAATGGGAGTTTTGAACGCTCTGGTTGAGAGGTATAGATAATCTTGCCATACGACTAAAGTCGTGCGGCAGGAAGGGGGAAAAATGCCCTCAATTTCTTAGTGTCTATATTGTGGCCGTTAGGGTCAATTTGACATAGATGCTCGGAAAAATTGAACCACTGTTTGGCTTAGAAAAACATACCGATGTGACTACACGAAAATTTAAATAAAGGGTGAAGAAGTTGACCCGAACACACCTGAAACCAAAGTAGGGCAAAATTAAAAACAAATCAAAATGAAAAAGTTATTAATTTTATTATGTTTTTTGGGTTTTGTTAACCTGACTCTTTCTGCTCAAAACATCTACATTCGAGGCCACCTTCAGGTTATCTATATTGGGCCTGAGGGAATGGATGTTATTTGCAACCCTCCGTATGATAGAGATTGCGTATCGATTATATCTGAGCCTGGACTACCAGCTAAAGCTACAGCTGAGGTCAGCGATAAAGGAGTTACAAAGATTCAACCCAGAGTTCAAGTTGTGGGAGAAACACTAAATTCCAACGGTTTACCAACAAAAATATATCGCATACGGAAAGATGCCGTAAAAGAGGTTGTTAAAAACTAGATTGCTAACTTAAGGGGTGGTATCCCCATCCCTTATTTTATACCAAACCATGCGAAACATACTAACAACATTTGTCTTTTTATGCTTATCGTTACCGGCAATCAGCAGGGTTGGAGGGGTTGAAATTTTCTTTGCCATTAAACCCTCGGACTGCATATCGTGCATGGCTCCCATCAGGGATATACTTGCCGAAATTGAGAAACAGGAGCTCATGGAACAGGTTACCTTTATCGTAAGGGATGTTCCTGAAAAGGCGCTTCCCAAGTACACTAAGGAGGTTTTAAAGATACCCAACAGTATAAATGTGGTTTCATCGGAACCACTTTTCAGCAAGTACTCCTTTTACAACGCTTCTGCAATTACGGTGATTGATAACTCCACTGTGCCTATACAGCGAATCACGTTCCCCCTTGCTTACTATTTTGTTAATAAAACCATGTTCGTTGAGCGATTATCCAAAAGTAACAAAACGATTGTAGCACTGGAAAGAGTAAAACTTAAAGAGTCGCTGGGTGGAATCAGAATGTTGTCCATATCAAACGATTCGTTGCTTTTTATAAATGACAGGCTGTTTAACACCATTTCGCTGTTTTCAGCTGGCAGCGGAAAACTAGTCGGAAATTTTACGCTAGACAGCGCTTGGTACGCGGCACCCTATAGTAAGGATACCTTTAAGCTAAGACAGATATGGATGAATCAGCATGTACTTGAAAGGGCATCTTACCCCCAGTACTATTTTAAAGGAGTTTTCAACCATAGAGGTAGAACTATAATTTCTGCAATATGCTACTACCCGTTCACAACTGGTAAAGACTTTTTTATACTACCCAAAAACCTTTTTTTTATGCTGGACACACTATTGATGCCCATAAGCTACAGGTGGCTTTACATTGATAAGGAAACCCCGATAGTTAATTTTTATAATGCTGTATTTTTTCAAGATGATAACCTCATCACCACCACCTTTGATGTTGTCAACAACCGGCTAAACTTTAACCCCGATTTTTTATACTATTTTAAACCCGAAGGCGACTCGTTGATTTTTGATAAATCCCTACATGTAGAGCCACCAAGTTTTATCAAGAATGGATATTCTATGAATGGTTTTTCATTGAACTACATATCTGAGTATATGGGCAATATTACCGTTTGGTTCTCCTACTACCCTGAGTTCTTCGACCTAAGGTTGGAGAAGTGGGTATCAATAGATACAGGCTACGTTGATTCTAAAATATCAACTAACACCTTTGAACAGGGTCAGCCTGTTAATTTTCAAGTGCTGGGCGTATGGGCTGAAGCAAACCAGTACAGCATGATTCTAAGGTTTGGCCTGCAAGTTTACTACATGGTTCAAGCTGATAAGAACATAATTCAAAGCGCTCTAATCTATACCCTTAGCGAAGGGAATCAACTCCAAATGGTTCGAAAGAGTAAGAATGAGTTCGTTGGAACTGATTACAACTCAAAAACGGGAGATACTGAGATTATCAAATTCACAATTAATGGGGTGCAAACATTTATTTCACCCTCGCTCAACGAAGCCTGTGCCTTCGTCGTACCTATGTAGCGTTCTCTGACCTCATAAGATACTATCAGTAAGCTTTCCATTGGGGTAAATATAAACAATTTCAAGCGGTTTAACTTTCGTTCGGTTAAATTTGTGGACATCAGCCCACTCTGTTAATTCGGGCTTTGCCAGGTAAATATAGCTAATTGTAAGTTTTCCAGCGTATGTCATTTCAAAAATAGCAGGCGCAGCCAGCTACTGATAGCCCTGCGGCCGCAGAACCACCGCCGAAAGCGTTTAGATTATTTCAACCTGTAACATCAGGCGGGCTGAGGCTAGGTTAGTGTTTCCCTTCACTAATCCAGCCCAACCTTCAGGGGGTTAACTTACGTTGCCTTACCGTTTAACCGTTGGAATTACCGGTTACGGGGCTGAATTAGTAGACGGCCAGCCAGGTTTAGGGCGGCCAGGACTGCTGCGGTTTGAACAACACCCAGTAGCGGAATTAGCGCTAGTGTAACCACAACCACACCAAGGGTTGACCCCCACAGGTCGGCAGAGTAACTCATTGCCGCGGGGTTTGCCCTATCGGCAACTGCACTCGTCCATAGCACATACTGGTAGCCAACAAGGACTGATGGAATAAGGGTGAAGAGGGAAATAACCAGCAGCAACAGCCACACTGCAGCGACATCACGTAGCATCCATATCAGCGGAATTAGCGCAAAGTAGCCCGCCATGGCAATGGTCAGGCTTCCAACCGAAAGCCTTATGAATCTGGGAAGAACGTAGGCGCCAACAGCCAATCCGGCCATAAAGAGCGCCACGATAAGCCCGATACCCGCATACAAAAAACCAAAGAGCACCTGAAACATCAGGATGATTATCATTTCGGCCGAGGCCCCCGAAAACCCGGCAAGGAACATTCCCCTTAGCGGTTTCCCAAGAAAAAAAACAGGTAGCAAAACTACAGCTAAGCCTACCAGCATCCACACCAAATGGTTGCTGCCAAACTGCCCCAGGTAGCTCATGGTGAAAAGGAAAACCGGGTAGGGATGGTTGTCGGTGTTTAGCCTGGCGTCGCTCAGGATGCTGGCATGGAAAAACCGGTTACGGCTAGCCAGGTAATCATCATCAATAAAATCGGGATTTACATAGGTGTTGAGCTCGGCCAATCCCCTCTCAACTGCAAGCCTCGAAATGTCGATGAGAATCTCCCCGTCGGAGGCCAACAGGTAGTCCCTTTCGCCCGGCACCACCTCAACGTTGGCAAATACGGCTGTCAGGGTGTTGTAAACTGACGAAATGGCCCGTTGCCTTTCGGGGCTGGCGTAGTTTCCCACCGGCGGAAGGTTGAAGCAGACCACCCCGTTGCTTAATAGATGGCTCCTGACCATCTTCATAAACTCCACTGTGTAGTAACGGTTGAGCTGAAGGCTTACCGGCTCGGGCAGGGCTACTATAATTACATCGTACCGCTTGCTAGTTTCAGCAAGGTACCTCCGGCCATCATCCCTGATAAATCGCACACGCCGATTTTCGGGAAGCGGTGCATGCTTTTCACAAAGCTTCAGCAGCGGCCCATTCACCTCAACGTAATCAACGTGAGCGTTTTTATACTTTAACAGTTCAGCTGTAAGCCCGGCATACCCCCCTGACACCAACAGTATTTCCGAAGGGTTACTACGCTGAAGCATTGCGTAGTGCACACCTTCCTCGGCAGCCACGGGGTTACCGGTTCCAAAAAGCAGCAAACCATTCTCAAAAAAGTTTAGCTGACCGCCATAATCCGTAACGGTGATGCTTCCGTAGGGCGACTCCTTCACCGCCAGAACCCGCTGCCCGTGCATAATGTTCTGTTCAATAAGCCTGTCGGCTTTTGCAGCCATGAACACAGCCATAACAAGGAAAAACATCAGGGGAACAGTTGTGATTCCTTTTCCTGGCCTGATCACCGATATGATAAGGGTGGCTATGACCCCTATAACCAGGACCGACTGGTAAACCGTGAGGAAATGTATGATGATGAGCGATACCAGCACTCCGCCAGCCATGCTTCCAAGCGATTCCATTGAGTAAATCCGGGAAGTGCATGAATCGTCGGCTTTAAAACGGCTCACCATTAAAGCATAAACAATACCCGCCGGAATAGCCACCGGGATGAGCAGAAAACTTGAAAGGGCAATGGTGGCAAGGGGTGGTGAAAGCACCCCAACAGGAAAAATCAAATTTTTAATGTAGCCAAGGCTGAAGGTAACTACAGCTGCAGCAACGCACTGGAATATGATTAGCCTGCTGATAACGGGAAAAGACTCGCTCCCCGATTTAGCCCTGCGGCCTAGGGCAGAACCCACACCCGTAAGCAGCATCCAAATGCCGATTATCCATGTTTGAGTGAACTCGTTACCCTGAAAAACCTTGGTAACCTGTCGCAGAATTAGTATCTGAAATGAAATGGAGGCAAGCCCTGCGGCAAATGCCAGAATGCCCAACTCGTAGGATGTAACCCAAATTGGAGGTTCTTTTTGTTTGATTTTTCCATGGCATTTCCTGTTTGTTCCCGTAAAGTACCTCACATGCCAGAATATATGGATTGCAGCCACCAGGCTCATGGCAATACCAAGGTTAACATGCCATTTCAGGGCAACGGAAACAAAGGGCCAATCAAGCTTGTAGCTAATTTGGATGGCCAGCAGCAGGCCCAGCGCTACACAACCAAGGAATACAGCCAGAAGGGTGTAGTTCCAAATTTTACGGTGAAGGTTTTTGGAGAGTATGCCCAGGTAAACCAGCAAGCTGCCCATAATGTAAGCTACGCCAATACCCATGCCAATCAGCAGTAAATGGTAGGGCATATTCATAACCGGCAGATTTAATTCATTTTAAAATCCTTTTCCTCAAACACAATGGCCTCGTAGGTAAAAATCTCGGCATCCCTCCATCCGTCCCAGCCAATAAGAGCCTTGTCGCGTGCACAATGGCCAAGGAATTCCTCAAGGCTCCAGCCTGTTTCGGCGGCAACTTGTGGGAGAAATGTTCCGGAGTGTCCGCCTTTCCGGATGTATATGCCATGCCTGCCCAGCTCTATCTCGTCAATGCTGCTAATTTTTTTCATTGGGGTAAGCACCGAAATTTCAATTTCAACTTCACCAAGCTCATTACGGGTTACAGGGGGAAAACGGTAATCCTCCGTAGCGGCAGCAACGGCCATGGCCATAACCACCTGGTAGAGTGGAGTAGTAGTAGAGAAGCTGCCAATACAACCCCTAAGCTGTCCGTCCCTGCGAAGAGTAACAAATGCACCGGCATTGGTCTTCAGGTTAGCGCTCAGGTTCTGCAAATCGGGAGGTGTTGGCTTTAAGCCGTTGAGGTGGTCGGTAATGGTTTTACGCGCCAGCTTAAGCAGCTCCATTTTGTCCTCTTCGGTCAAAGAAAAATCACCAGACCTATTGCTTTCCCTCACGGCAGCAATGGCCCAGTAACCCACTACCCTATCTTTTTCGCCGTATGGCGAATCACCCGAATTCATGTAGATGAGGGGTTGGTAGGTAATCCCTTTAATTTTTTCGGTCATCTTCAGCAGGGTTAGCCCCGAAGTCCAACCACACATGGCGGTAACCAGATTGTCAGCACCAGAGTTTTCAGAGTTCAGCTTAGCTTTCATGAATGCTGAAGACGAGTTCGAAACAATTGCATCGGCCATGCTTTTGTCGGATTTTGTGGCCTCAGCATATGTCGGGTAATGCGAAAAGTCTGAACTTATTACAAACAGGTTTTCCTCGTTTAGGTATGGGGCAAGAACTTCGGCGAGCAGGGTGCTGGTACTTTGCGATTCACCACCGATGATAAGAGGAACAATGCAGAATTCATGCTTAAGCCAGTACTGGAGAAAGGGGAGCTGCACCTCCAGCCCATGCTCCCGCTCGTGGGGCATGGGATCGTCGTTGATAAAATCGTACCTATCGGCCAGCTCCTTTGCCAGGTCGTCAACCTTAACACGCCCAAGGGGGGTGATAAAATGACCTTGGGTATATGCTGATACACCGTTGAAGTACATGGTGTGGCTGGAGCCAATCAAAAAAATATGCTTAAACTTCCTTTCCCTATCGAGCTGCTTAAAACCTGCAGCTGCAACAGGCGCGGAGAAAACGTACCCGGCATGGGGAACTATTAAAGCTATTGGTTGAGATGTAAGGCTAACCTCAGCCGCATCAAAATAACCCTGCAAATCCTTTACCAGCTGCTCCCTGGAGGCTGGGTAGAACGATCCGGCAACTGCAGGTTGACGGTCAACTCCCCTACTACTTCCACCCGTTTGCCCTTTACATGACGATTCCATTGCTACTAGTGTTATTAGTAAACTTATCGTTACAAAATATCGTGATTGAAAGCCCGGCATGATAGCACGAATATTTACCTTTCCCATTCAAAGTTATTTCAAAATAAAAGAAAAATCAAGTTCATATCACTCCAGCCAGCTACCATAAGACAACTTTGGGAAAAGTTGCTAAAACCTATTCAAATTCCCGATGGTTAGAAGGCTAACGGTTGGTCGGGAATAGGGTAAGCGAGGAGTTGAAATTCAGAAATGCTAAAAATTAACCCGTTCGCATTCAGCTTCCAACACCGTCCGATTTCGTTAAGATAAATTTAGGGGTTCGGTAAGATTGTTTAAAAACAGGGTTATATTTGTGCTAGACTAGTAAGCTAAAATGCCGGCAAAAAAGAAGGAAATACTTACTGTTGAGCAGGGCAGGCCTTTTATGTTTATTGCACTGTCCACCACGCTTAACCTAAATAAACTACTCTGGGCTGCTAGCAACCATTGTGGCTTAAGGTTGGTTAGAAATGCCGAGTTAGAACAGCTCATAGGTGTATCCTCGTTTACCGACAGAACAAGCAAACCAGGCTTAGTTGTCTCTCTTTTTCCAAACCGAAGCAGCAATGGTCTTGTAGTTGGCCAGCTACCAAATGTTGACTATATAGTTGAAATAAACGGAAATGCTGCAGAAGCTGAAGTAAAAATCCTATCCGCCTGTCTCAGGGGCTTTCAGGGCATACAGGCAGCCATTACCATTAACCCATCAAAAATAAAAATAAGTGAACCCTTTTGTCCGGAGTAAACAAGTTGCTGGTCTCCAAATTCTCAGCGCTAACCCACAAGTCCAAGGCTACCACCAACAAAACCTTTGTTAAACTGTGTTAAGGTAACACCCTTCAAAATCATTCCCGTTATCTTTGTTTTTATGAGCAGAAAATTACTTTGGATTCTAACAGTAGTTATTGCCATCGCATCTATCGGCCTGATATTCCTACAGTCGAGGTGGATAGGGGTCGCCCTGCAGATAAAGGAGGAGCAATTTGTTCAAACGGCAAGCCTTGCCATGGAGCGAATTATTGATGAGGTTGAAAAGCAGGAAACAGTTTTTCAGGTAATTGACGAGATAAAGCCATACTACTCGGTCAACACCAAAAGCAGCGCCAGGCTAGACTACCAGCAAAACATTCTGAACAAAACAAAAAGCGGGATTCGGACCAAGCAAATCAACCAGCAGGTGCTCACCTTCAGCAGCCTTGATTCTGTGAAAATACCCTCCATCACCAAGAAGTTATGGGACAGCAGCTTGGTGAGCATCAACAACGGCGACCTGCATATACCCAGCCTATCGAAGGGTAAAAATTTGAAAAATATTGACCTGGGACTCGATGAGAAGCTGGTTAACAAGACCATTTTTGTGGAGAACATTGTTGACAAGATGATTCGGGTGGAGCTGCCCATTCAGGAGCGCATTTCGCAGGTACAGCTCGACTCTATTGTGCGCCGTGAATTGCTACGCAAGGGAATAAAAGCTCGCTACGAGTACAGGATAACCAACGAAAGGGATAGCACCATTTATGCCAGCCCTAAGTTTAAGGCCGATTTCAAAGGTCTTGTGTTAAAGGATAAGCTTTTCCCAAACGATTTCTTTGCACGCAGGTATTTCCTTACCCTTTACTTCCCCAACCAGAAGACATACCTGCTCAACTCGCTGGGTCGAATCACCCTTTCATCGCTGGCGCTCACCTTTCTAATTGTCTTCACCTTTAGCGTAACCCTTTACATCATATTCAAGCAGAAAAAAATTTCGGAGATAAGAAACGATTTCGTCAACAACCTTACGCACGAGCTAAAAACGCCCATCTCCACCATTTCGCTGGCAGCGCAAATGCTCAACGACAAATCTATACCGCTTGAACGAAAAAATTTAGACTACCTTGGCACCCTGGTTGCCGACGAGAGCAAACGGCTCGGGTTGCAGGTGGAAAAGGTGCTACAAATGGCCATCTTTGAGAAAGCCAAGCTAAAACTTCGGCTCAAGGAGGTGAACGTCCACGAAATTATCAAGCGGGTATCCAACAACTTTGCCCTCCAGCTTCAATCCGAAAACGGGGTGCTTAAGCTTGAGCTCGAATCCGATAAACCGGTGGTGTTAGCCGATGAGGTGCATATAACCAACGTGGTAAACAACCTCCTCGACAATGCCGTGAAGTACAAAAAGGGCAATCCCGAAATAACTATTTTTACCAAGAATAGCACTGACGGGATAGTGGTAACATTTCAGGACAACGGAATTGGCATTAGCCGGGAAAACCTGCGAAAAATATTCGATCAGTTTTACCGCGTACCTAGTGGTAACATTCACAACGTGAAGGGCTTTGGACTTGGACTGAGCTATGTGAAAAAAATTGTTGAGGCACATGGGGGTCGAATTTGGGTTGAAAGCACCCCTGGCGAGGGTAGCCTGTTCTCAATATTTTTGCCATGGAATGGCCCTTCAGAAAAAAAGTAAAACCATAAACCAAAATCCATTACAATCATGGAAAAAAGAACAATTCGAGTGCTGCTGGCCGAAGATGATGAAAACCTGGGGTTTCTGCTTAAAGAGTACCTCCAGGCCAAGGAATACGATGT
>ERZ795059.1942-NODE-1942-length-22187-cov-6.487439_pt1 | contig 22187 bp, 19 predicted proteins | sample MGYA00375143_ERZ795059 | MGnify/ENA primary metagenome ERZ795059 (study PRJEB30188, sample SAMN05720168) | activated sludge metagenome | isolation source: Anaerobic digester | place: USA | collected 2015-01-07 ... | reverse complement strand
TTAACGCTCACTCACTCCAAAAATACTATGCAAAAAAAACTCACTTTTGGCTTTGTTTCAATGTTTTTGCTACATCAGCACCGATTCATTGGCTTGAGGACACTTATAGTTCGAACAGTTTTTTGCACTTAACGTATTTTTGAAGTTCGTCAGCTAAAAAAAATAAGGCCGATACAAAACTGATCGAGTAGCACAGGACCCAAGCACGGTGAATAGTGCCCAAGCAGTTAAAAGAATTACAAAAGCCAGATACGAGTTTTTTGTCCCTACACAGTGTCACAGTGTAGGGAGGAGGTTTTTTGGTTACTTTTTTGACGGTACAAAAAAGTGACAACCCCAGGCACAGGCAGTGGACTCATGATTTAGTTAGTTTTCTTTATTGTTTCCAAAGCAATTAGCCTTATTATTCCGATCTGAACTTTTTCTGAAATTTCTTTCAGCTTGGAATATAAACCTCATTTTATAAAAAAAATATGTGACTTAATCTGAGACTCATCCTCAGTATCTTGGTCAAGAATTGTCATTGTATTTTTTTTTTCAAATATACTTATCAAAAACCAAAGACGATAGGATATAATTCTCATTGCAATAAACTTATACTTTGCACTTTTCCTATTGTTAAAGCTTCCAAAACAGTCTAGATTAAACTATAATCCTCCGCCTCATTTGTCTTAATTTATTGTTAACCCCAATGCTTTTAAAGCCGTTTTGCAGCGTTTTCATTTTGCAATTCAAATATTTTCTCTACTTTAGGCAATCGATTGTTTTGAATCTTAGATTGAGCAAAAAACAATACAGATATCAATTAAAATTATTACAAAAGCTACATACAATGTTGAGACAATTAGTGCTACTATTCCTTATCTCCCCACTTTTCTTATCCAGCCAAGTCACCGTCCTCACACAAAACAGCGATAAAAAGTCAGTGTTTTCCATCGTGGACGGAAATGATGTTGCAACTATTCTTTACGATGCAAAAGATGACATCCTCGTAGAAAAGTCGGCCAACTTCCTAGCCTCAGACATTGAAAAGGTGAGCAATAAAAAACCTTCCATCATTCAATCTTCAAAAAATGTGAAAGGACCCGTCATCATTTTGGGAATCCTTGGAAAAAGTACTTTCATTGATCAGATCATCAAATCCAAAAAGCTGAAGGCGGATGTTATCAAAAATGGTTGGGAAAGATTCATCATTGAAACGGTCAAAAACCCTTTACCAGGTATCAAAGAGGCTTTGGTTGTAGTAGGAAGTGATAAAAGGGGTTTGGCTTACGGCACTTTGTCCATTTCTGAAAAAATTGGCGTTTCTCCTTGGTATTATTGGGCCGACGCCCCCATTAAAAAAAGTGAAAATCTCTACATTAAAAAAGAGCGATTTGTTTCTAATACTCCTTCTGTAAAATACCGGGGAATCTTCCTGAATGATGAAGCTCCTGCTTTGAGAAACTGGGCCAAGGAGAAATTTGGGGATTTCAACCATGAATTTTATGAAAAAGTTTTTGAACTCTTATTGCGCAATAAAGCCAATTACCTTTGGCCAGCTATGTGGCAACCAAGTGTATTTGCAACCGATGATCCTGAAAATGCCCGGGTTGCAGACGAATATGGCATCGTGATTTCCACCACTCACCATGAACCCATGATGCGCTATCACGAGGAATGGGGAAGGAGTAAAAGTGGGGCGTGGAATTATGTAACCAATAAAGAAAAACTCCAACAATTCTGGAAAGAAGGCATCGAGCGCATGGGGGATAAAGAAAGTGTGGTGGCTCTGGGTATGAGAGGAGATGGTGATGAAGCAATGACCAAAGAAACTGCGGTGGATTTGATGAAAGAAATCATGGCCGACCAGCGCAAAATTATTAGCGAGGTCACTGGAAAACCTGCCAAAGAAACGCCTCAAGTTTGGGCTTTGTATAAGGAAGTACAGGATTACTACGATAAAGGCATGCGCATCGATGACGACATCATGGTGTTGTTTTGTGATGACAACTGGGGCAATGTGCGCATCCTTCCTAAAAAGGAAGATTTAAAACATCCCGGTGGATATGGCATGTATTATCACTTTGATTTTGTGGGCGGACCTGTTTCTTATCGGTGGATCAATGTATCTCAGATAGAGCGCGTTTGGGAACAAATGAATCTCTCTTATCAATGGGGTGTCAAAGACCTCTGGATTGTAAACGTGGGCGATCTCAAGCCAATGGAATTGCCCATCAGTCTTTTCCTGGACTTTGCTTATGATACTAAAGCCATCCGAGCCAATGACTTGCCTAATTATTATGTGAATTGGGCAACTCAACAATTTGGCGATCAACATGCCAAAGAAATAGCAGATTTATTGGCACTCACCACCAAATACAGTGCCCGCAGAACGCCAGAAATGCTCAAACCAAATACTTACAGTTTGACCAATTATCGAGAAGCCGATAGAATCCTTGAAGAATACCATGATCTTTTACAAAGGAGCAAAAAGGTGTATGAGGTTTTGCCGAAAAGCCATCAATCAGCCTATTATCAATTGGTGCACTTTCCCATTGAAATTGCCTACAATCTGAATGAAATGTACATTGCCGCTGGCAAAAATGAAGCCTTTGGAATGCAAAGTCGAGCTTCAACCAATCATTATGCAGAATTGGTAAAAGATAATTTCTTCAAAGATGCGGCTTTGACCAAGTACTACCACGACACCTTGGCCGACGGAAAGTGGAATCATATGATGTCTCAAACACACATTGGTTATACCAGCTGGAGCAATCCGCCCGTCAATAAAATGCCAGCGGTCACCTACATCCAACCAGAAGCAGGAGCATCCTTGGGATATTTGCTTGAAAGTTCACCCATTTCGAGATTCAGAAGAGATGGTGCGATGGGCAGGAGTTTTACGAGTTTTGACCCACTCAATGATCAGCAATATTATCTGGAAATATTCAATAGAGGAAGTGAAAAACTAACCTACAATCTTAAAACTGAAGACGATTGGGTAAAATTATCTTCCAAAAGCGGCGAGACTCAGTTTGAAGAAAAGGTCTTTGTCAGCATTGATTGGAATAAAGCACCTAAGGGAATTGATACGAGTGCCATCATATTAACTGGCGGCGGTCAGGATTTCACGATTGCTATTCCAATTCGAAATGATTTGCCTGCCGTAGCTGGATTTATTGAAAATACTGGGGTAGTGTCCATTGAAGCAGCTCATTTCACAAATAAAAAAGATGCAGCCGACATCACTTGGACCGTTATACCCAATTTGGGTCGCACAGCTGATGCGGTCATGATCGAACCTGCAAATGCAGCCCAGCAAACGGTAGGTTCAAACACACCAAGGTTGGAATATACGTTCACCACTTTTGATGGAGCTGACTTAAAAATTGAAACTTACCTCTCTCCTACCCTCAATTACAAGAAAAACGAGGGTTTGAAATATGCCATCGCCGTTGATGACGAAACACCACAAATCATCAATATCAATGAAGGGGAAGAAAAACCAGATTGGGAATACCCAGAATGGTGGAACAATGCGGTTACGGATCACATCAGAAAAAAACTATCTACGCACAAAGGCGTCAAAGCTGGAGTCCATACATTGAAGATTTGGATGATAGACCCAGGTCTTGTTTTCCAAAAATTCGTAATCGATAAAGGTGGATTGAAACCTAGTTATTTGGGTCCCCCAGAAAGCCGATTTATAAAATAACAGGAAACAGGCAGAGACGCAAGGCCTTGCGTCTGTACAACGTAAAAAATTTAAACGCAGAGACGTAGGGCCCTGGGTCTGTACAACATAGAAAGTTTATATGCAGAGATGCAAGGCCCTGCGTCTGCACTGAGTATTGTAAAATATGAAGTGACGCAAGACCTTGATTACAAGAATGGATAACTCAAAAAACTGAAAACTGATAGCTGACTGCCTAATCAACTGGCACAAAATAAAAAGTCCCGATTGGAATATTTCCGACCGGGACTTTTTTGATTACAAGACTTTTAAAAAGTCAATTTCTTATAATTCGAATCTGTCGAGATTCATCACCTTGTTCCAAGCGGCAACAAAATCTTTTACAAATCTTTCCTTAGCATCGTTGCAAGCGTACACTTCTGCAATTGCACGCAATTCTGTATTCGACCCAAAGATCAAATCAACTCTTGTACCTGTCCATTTAACAGCACCAGTTCTTCTGTCTCTGCCTTCGAAAGTACTGTCGTCGTCTGAATTTGCTCTCCAAGTGGTTGAGAGGTCTAGCAAGTTTGTAAAGAAATCATTCGTCAAAACACCTGGTTTATCAGTAAATACTCCGTGATTTGAATGGTCATAGTTTGCTCCTAAAACCCTCAAGCCACCAACGAGTACTGTCATTTCTGGAGCCGTCAAAGTGAGCAATTGAGCCCTATCCACCAACATTTCTTCTGCTGATACCTTGTATTTACCTTTTGAATAATTTCTAAAACCATCTGCTTTTGGTTCCAATGCTTCGAATGCTTCTACGTCTGTAATTTCTTGTGAAGCATCGGTGCGTCCAGCTTTGAACGGAACGGTGATGGAATGTCCAGCAGCCTTTGCCGCCTTTTCTACACCCGCACATCCTGCCAAAACGATCAAGTCAGCTAATGAAACTAATTTATCACCCGTTTGTGAAGCATTGAAGTCTTTTTGAATGCCCTCAAGCGTTGTCAAAACAGAAGCCAATTGTTTTGGGTTATTTACTTCCCAATATTTTTGTGGAGCCAATCTCACACGAGCCCCATTTGCTCCACCACGTTTATCAGATCCTCTGAATGTAGAAGCTGATGCCCAAGCGGTTGAAACCAGTTGAGATACTGACAAACCAGCGTCCAGAATTTTCGCTTTCAATGACTCAATATCATGATTGTCAATCAATTGGTGTCTGACAGCTGGAATAGGATCTTGCCAAATCAAGTCTTCTTTTGGAACTTCTGGTCCCAAATATCTTACTTTTGGCCCCATGTCTCTGTGGGTCAATTTAAACCATGCTTTTGCAAATGCGTCTGCAAATTCAGCTGGATTTTCGTGAAAATGTCTGGAGATTTGCTCATAAGCAGGGTCCATTCTCAAAGCAATGTCCGTGGTCAACATAAAAGGTGCATGACTTCTTGAAGGATCGTGCGCATCTGGAACTGTGCCCGCGCCTGCACCATTCTTAGGTGTCCACTGTTGCGCTCCAGCTGGGCTTTTGGTCAATTCCCATTCGAAACCAAATAGGTTCTCAAAATAATTATTGCTCCATTTAGTAGGTGTTGTTGTCCAAGCACCTTCCAAACCACTGGTAATGGTATCTACTCCGTGACCTGATCCAAAACTATTTTTCCATCCCAAACTTTGCTCAGCTATCCCTGCGCCAGCTGGTTCTACATCTACATAAACACTCGGATCTGCTGCTCCGTGAGTCTTACCGAAGGTATGGCCACCAGCGATCAAAGCAACCGTTTCGTAATCATTCATTGCCATGCGGCCAAAGGTTTCTCTGATGTCTCTTGCTGCTGCCACTGGGTCAGGATTACCGTTTGGTCCTTCAGGATTTACGTATATCAATCCCATTTGCACAGCTGCAAGGGGATTCTCCAATTCTCTATCTCCAGTATATCTTTTGTCACCCAGCCATTCTGACTCAGCACCCCAATAAATATCTTGCTCAGGTTCCCAAATGTCTTCACGTCCACCGCCAAAACCAAAAGTTTCAAAGCCCATAGATTCCAAAGCGCAGTTACCCGCTAGGATCATAAGGTCGGCCCAAGATATTTTCTTACCATATTTTTGTTTAATTGGCCACAAAAGCAATCGTGCTTTGTCCAAGTTGGCATTGTCTGGCCAACTGTTGAGGGGAGCAAATCTTTGTGATCCAGAACCTGCACCACCACGACCATCGCCTATTCTATAAGTTCCTGCACTGTGCCAAGCCATTCTGATGAAAAACGGACCATAATGACCATAATCTGCAGGCCACCATTCTTGTGAATTGGTCATCAATTCAAATAGATCAGCTTTTACAGCGGTGAGGTCGAGTGAATTGAATTCAGACGCATAGTCAAAGTCTGGCTCCATTGGGTTTGAAAGGGAGGATTGTTGGCGAAGAATGCCAAGCTTTAATAAATTTGGCCACCAATCTCTGTTGGTTGTACCACCTCCTGCAGTTTGATTCAATGAGCCGCTCAAAAACGGGCATTTCGCCATTGATTCGTTGACATCCAATGCATTGCCTTGATCTGATGCATGTGAATGTGTTCCATTGTTATCCATTCGTATGTTATTTTGTGTATGTTGTTTAAATTCTGCCTGCAAAGTTAGCAATCTAGGCCTTTAATGAGGTTTAAAACAAGGATTTATATTCTTACCTCTCATGTTTTAAATCATTTTAAAAAACCATAATACCAACCTTTATCCTAGATATTTAACCTAGAAAAATTGCAAAAGTTGTTTTGACGAGAAAATAAATTATTCGAGTCTTGAAAGTTCGGGGAGGCACGCGTGTATTCCCCTACCAGTTGTTCCAACTGGATTTCGCATTTCACATCTCACATTTGACATCTCACATTTGACCACACCATTCACCATTCACTATTCACTATTTATTATTTACTTTCATTCGTGCACAATAGAAAGGGGCAAGTCCTTTCTTTACATGTGGTTCCATCACACATTTGACCTGAGAAGCCAAGGGGTGCCTTGGCTCAACTAGCATGGTCTCAAACATTTCACAACTTAGGCCTCAGATTTCACATCATTAACAATCACACCTCACAAAATATTTTTTGGTCGGGAAGGCACGCAGGCCTTCCCCTTCGAGTCGTTCCAACTGGAATATCGCATTTCACATTTTACATCTCACATTTCACCCCACACCATTCACCATTCACTATTTACTATTTACTATTTACTAGACTATTCAAAACCAAATTTCTTCAGCCCCTCATGACTGATTTTGATGGCCTCCAAAGCAGTTTGATTATCAAAAGTCATATCCTGTTCAACTAAATAATACTTCATACCAGCCAATTTTTTATTTGCTCTGATTCTAGCAAAATCAATAGTCCCAGTGCCTACTGGTGCAAATCTACCTTGACTGTCCATATCCTTTACGTGCCAGATTTTGAAACGACCAGGGTATTTTTTGAAGTAAGCAACAGGATCTGCGCCAGCTTTGACAACCCAATACAAATCCATTTGAAAATTCACATATTTTGGATTGCAGTTTTCGAGCAAATATTCAATAGGAACAACGCCATCAGCATCCTTTTTGAATTCAAAATCATGATTGTGGTACAAAAGTTTGAGACCAGCTTTGTTTGCTTTCACACCAAGTTCATCCAAGATCTTAGCAAGGTTTGCAGCACCGCCAGACATGTTCATAGACCTCGTTGCCTGATCAAATTTAAACAATCCCATGGGAGGAACAGGCACGACAAAATATTCAAAACCAGCTGCTTTGACATCCTTCATCATTTGCTCGGCATTTTCCAAAGTCACAGAACTCTGGTGGGTACTGATTGGCTTTAATCCCAAAGATTTTACATAAGTTTTGAATTCGAGTGGCGTCATTTTATAAAATTTTCCATCGGCATATCCAGCAGCCTCAATGTTTTTATAACCCGCATCGGCGACTGCTTTGAGCGTAGTTTTGGCATCAGTAGTCATGTCATTTCTCACTGTGTAAAGGGCTAAACCACCAAATTTCTTTTGTGCTTGTAATTGAAGCGCAAAGATCATGACCAATAGGACAACGACCGATTTAAATATTCTCATTTTCATATTTATTGATTTGAATTTTTTTATTAATGTGAATTTATAAAATTTAATTTGATAGCACGGCTTCTTGGGAAAGTTGCTCTGTCAATTCGTGTTTAAAACTGTAAAGGTAAGGGGCTTTGTGTGCACCGCCACTGAAGAGTTTTTCATGTCTTACAAGGAGATCCAGGGTCAGCATTTTACGTTGAAAAGTGGTGCGGCGGAGCTTTTCGCCAAGGATTGCTTCGTAAACTTTTTGCAAAACTTGCATGGTAAATTTGGGAGGTAATAAATTCATACCAACCAACTTTTTGTCCAAATTTTCTCGCAATATCAACAAAGCTTTCTCTACAATTAATTGGTGATCCATCATCAATTTTGGTAGGTTATCGATGGGATACCAATTGATATTGTCAGAGAGTTCATCTGGTTTGGGCACTACCTCATCATAATTGATGAGTGCATAATAGGCAATAGAAATAAACCGATCGAGTATCCAGTAATCTTCAGGAATTTCAAAACCATTTGCTTCCAAAATTGTACGCATGATGTCTGGTCTTGACCTGCTGAAATTACCAAAAGTGTAAAATTGCTCCAGATAGATATTGTCTAGTCCAGTTCTTTCCCACAATCCCCTTTTTGCCGCCGCATCCACATCTTCATATCTTCTAACAAAGCCACCAGGCAATGCGAATAGCCCCGTATTATGGTATTCCAATACCAATATTTTGAGCTGTGTGCCATTGAATCCAAAAATTACAGAATCAAAAGCAAGGTGAGGCAAATATTCCTCATTTGATGGTGGCTGCTTTAACAAATTCAAAATTTAGAACGAAAGAAAGATTATTATTCATCATTTCAAAATATTAATGTAACAAAGTGAGACAATAGTTTTTTTTATACGCAATTTCTTCCAAAAGTATCAAAAAGTACATCCCCAACTGTTTTGGATGTGTAGTTGAACATTAAGCTTTGACAGACCGTTTCAAAAATTATTAAATGGTTAAATACCAAACCAAAAGCTTCATAAATAATGTTTTTGCGGTATTCCACAATCATATGAATGTTTGATTGTAAACTCTGGATTCGTCCATCATCATAAAATTTAAAAAATGAAAAAAGTATTATTCGTATTGACCAGCCACGAGGACTTGGGAGATACTGGCCAAAAAACTGGTTTCTGGATAGAAGAATTTGCAGCACCTTATTATACTTTATTGGATAATGGTGTTGAAGTTACCATTGCTTCTCCAAAAGGCGGCCAACCACCAATTGATCCTAAAAGCAAAGCTGATGATGCACAAACCGATGCAACTAAACGCTTCAATAAGGATGATGAAACAAAATCAAAATTAGCACATTCAGTAAAATTGACTAGCATCAGCCAAGATGACTTTGACGCCGTTTTTTATCCTGGAGGACATGGACCTTTGTGGGATTTGGCAGAAAATAAAGATTCTATTGCCCTCATCGAAGACTTCTACAATCACAACAAACCTGTGAGTGCAGTTTGCCACGCACCCGCCATATTCAAACATACCAAAAAGAAAGATGGCTCTCCTTTGGTTGAAGGTAAAAAAGTAACTGGTTTCACAAACAGTGAAGAGCAAGCCTCGGGGCTCACAGACGTAGTTCCATTTTTAGTGGAATCCATGTTGAAATCCAATGGAGGTATTTATTCCAAAGGAGGCGATTGGGAAGAGTATACTGTACAGGATGGTTTGCTCATCACCGGTCAAAATCCGGCTTCTTCCGAAATGGTTGCAACCCTACTTTTGCATCAGCTGAATTAAAAATACAATTGTTAAAGCATTGCTAATTGGAGAAGCACGAAGCATAAGTTTAGTGCTTCTTTTTTTTATTAACAACCACTATTACAAAGTGATAATAATCTACGGAATCTCAAGATTATTTTTTCCTGCTGACCTCGCTGATTTTTTTGTTCTGGTATCATCTGCGGACTCTGCAGGAGATTTTTCATTCTGTGTCCTTCTGAAGAAACTCAAGAATATTTTTCCCGCTGATCTCGCTGATTTTCGCTGATTTATTTGTTCTGCGATCATCTGCGGAATTTGCACAAGATTTTTCCCGCTGATCTCGCTGATTTTCGCTGATTTATTTGTTCTGCGATCATCTGCGGACTCTGCGGGAGATTTTTCATTCTGTGTCCTTCTGCAGAAACTCAAGAATATTTTTTTCCGCTGACCTCGCTGATTTTCGCTGATTTTTTTTCTGCGTTCATCTGAGGAATCTGCGGGAGATTTTTCATTCTGTGTCCTGCTGCAGAAACTCAAGATTATTTTTTCCGCTGATCTCACTGATTTTCGCTAATTTTTTTGTTCTGAGTTCATCTGCGGAATCTGCGGGAGATTTTTCATTCTGCGTCCTTCTGCAGAAACTCAAGATTATTTTTTCCCGCTGACCTCGCTGATTTTCCCTGATTTATTTTTCTGCGTTCATCTGAGGAATCTGCTGGAGGTTTTTCACACCGTGTTCATCTGCGGAAAAATTAAACACCAAAATGTTACCTTTAGCAAAATTTATATCGGTAAATGGACTATCTGGATTATCAATTTGTTGACTCTGAGGATTTTGTAAATACTTATGATGAAGTTCCTCTTTGGAGTGCTTCCTTCGGGCTTTTACTTTTGAAACATCTTGAGTTGAAAGCAAATCAAACCATTTTAGATATTGGCAGCGGCACGGGATTTCCGCTTTTCGAATTGGCAGAAAGGGTTGGGAATTCCTGTAAATTATTTGGACTTGACCCTTGGAAAAATGCTAATCTTCGGGCACAAGAAAAAATAAAAAACTATGGCATTTCCAATACCACTTTGATTGAAAGTAGCGCTGAAAATTTACCTTTTGAAGATCAATCCCTGGACCTCATTGTTTCAAATTTGGGAATCAATAACTTTGATGATCCCGATCTGGTTTATAAAGAATGTCACCGGGTCCTTAAAACTTCTGGTAAACTCGTCATAACAACCAATTTGCATGGCCACTGGAAAGAGCTCTATGAAATATGGTATCAGACATTGCATCAAATAGGCAATGAATCATACTTTAAAATGATTGAAAACGAAGAAGCGCATCGTCGGAATTTAGCTGGTGTTTATCAATTATTTACAAACAATGGTTTTCAAATTACTAAAGCGGTGGAAGATTCTTTTACCATGAAATTTCTAGATGGCAGCGCCTTTCTGAATCATCATTTCATCCAATTAGGTTGGCTCACTGGATGGATTTCCCTTTTTCCAAAGGCAGAATTACAAATGATATTTGCCAAATTTGAATCTAATTTAACTCAATACGCGAAACAAAATGGAGGTCTGAATCTCACAGTTCCAATGGCCTATATAGCAGGTGAAAAGTTGTAATTTGAATTTAACCCAAACAATTTAATAATGAGATTTTTCCCCGTAACACATTCCATTTTATCAACATCTCATCTTGCTGAATTCATACAAAATAAATACACCTTAGGGGCAGATGTTCACTGCAAATTGATAAAGTCAGGCATCAATGATACTTATTTGGTTACGGCTGGTCAAAATCGGTTTGTATTTAGGGTTTATAGTTTGAATTGGAGAAATCCTACAGAAATCGAAGCAGAAATTAATTTTTTAATCCAGCTTAAACAAGCAGACATTTCAATTTCATACCCTATTACGGATGCACAAAAGGTTTATTTACAAATCCTCAACGCTCCTGAAGGTTTGAGATATGGTGTAATGTTTTCTTATGCTCCGGGTAATAAATTACATGAAGTTGCGGGTGAAATTCACTATGAAATAGGACGTACTGTTGGTCGAATTCATCAAATTTCAAAGAATCAAAAAATTGATCGAATTAATTATTCCCTGGAAGTATTGGTGGTCGAGTCACTTGCGCAAATCAGTCATTTTCTTGCTGCTGATTCCACAGAAATGCAATATTTAAAAAACCTACAAAAATTTATCCTTGATCAATTGAATGGGGCAAATATAAATAATATGCAAACAGGTATTGTCCATTTAGATATTTGGTTTGACAATCTCAATATTGATGAAGATGGTAACATTACCATTTTTGATTTTGATTTTTGCGGGAATGGCTGGCTAAGTCTTGATGTGGCTTATTACATCATGCAATTGCACAATCTTGAAAAGTATGAAGCTGCGAAATATCAACCAAAAATTGAGCAATTTCTCAAAGGTTATGAATCTATGAATGCCCTCAGTATGGAAGAAAAAAGATTATTTCCGATTCTTGGTTTGAGTTTGTACTTTTTCTATTTGGGCACTCAATGTCAACGATTTGAAAATTGGTCCAATGCTTTTTTGAATGAAAACTACCTGAAAAGATTCGTAAATATGATCATAAAAAGGTATGCGGATATTTACAATATTCCCGCACTTTAATTTACATCTCTTATTTATTAATCTTACTGTACCCGTTAATTATGATCATTTTGAATAGAAATTAAAATAAAAAATTGATAAGTATTCATAAGTAAATGATTATTCATTTATATTTGATTCATCATGCGAATAAGAGACGAAAAAAAGGAAGAAATTGTACGGCAAAAGGCCTTGGAGCTTTTAGTTAAGTTGGGTTTTGATGGCTTTAGCATGCAAAAACTTGCCAAAGCTGCCGGTGTTTCTCCAGCAACCCTCTACATCTATTACAAAGATAAAGAAGACCTTATTCTCAAAATAGGCGAAGAGGTTGGAGAGCGAATGGTGAAAGCTACTTTTGAGGGTTTTCATCAAGAAATGGATCTCAAAACCGGGCTTTGGCTGCAGTGGACCAACCGAGCAAATTTCCACCTCAATCATTACCTGGAGACACAATTTTACGAACAGTTGAAACTCACTCCTTACAAAGACAAACTTGCAGAAAACATCACGGCAAAGTTTAGCCAGGAAATGGGAGGCTTTATGAAAAATGCCGTCAAAAATGGAGAAACTGTTCGAATGAAACCAGAAGTATTCTGGTCAGTCGCTTTTGCGCCATTGTACAATTTGATCAAATTTCACATCGCTGGAAAAAGTATGGGCGGTGCACCCTATCAATTATCTGAACAAGACATGAAAGCAGCTTTCGACATAGTCATTAAGGGAATTAAAAAATAAAAAAGATACAAAGTATCACCTCAACAGCTTATGAGTAAACAAAGAATTTTCTCCAATTATCAAATCTTTATGATCGCGATCCTTGCCTTCATACAGTTTACCGTAATCCTGGACTTTATGGTGTTGTCTCCGCTCGGGGCCATTTTACTACCCGAGCTCGACATAACCACTAAACAGTTTGGTTGGGTAGTTTCTGGTTATGCATTTAGTGCTGGTATCTCAGGCATATTGGCCGCTGGATTTGCCGATAAATTTGACAGAAAAAAACTGTTGATGTTTTTCTATGTCGGTTTTATCGTTGGGACTGCTTTTTGTGCCAGCGCCACCAATTATCATTTCTTATTGCTGTCCAGAATTTTTACTGGCATTTTTGGGGGCGTCATCGGATCCATAGGTTTTGCAATCATTACTGACATTTTTGCACTTGAAGTGCGCGGGCGAGTCATGGGTTTTACGCAAATGGCTTTTGCAGCCTCGCAAATATTGGGACTACCTATTGGTTTATATCTGGCAAATGAGTTTGGTTGGCATGCTGCCTTTTGGATGATTGTGATCGTGGGTTCAGTCGTAGGATTAATCATCTTTATTTATATGAAGCCCATTAACTCGCACTTGGAGGCAAATAGCGGACAAAATCCAATCAAACATTTATGGAGCACAGTGACCAATACGGATTATGTCAAAGTTTTTCTGTCGACTACCCTACTAGCAACTGGCGGTTTTATGTTGATGCCCTTTGGATCTGCTTTTAGTACCAATAACCTGGGCATTTCATTGGATGATTTACCGTTATTGTATGGCGTAACGGGCGTTTTTACCATCATTTTCGGCCCAGTCCTTGGAAAAGTAGCAGATAAGCTAGGCAAGTTAAAGCTATTTATTGCAGGTAGTATTTTGAGTATGATTTTGGTAGGCATTTATTGTAATTTGGGCATCACTCCACTTTGGGCCATCATGATTTTAAATGTCGTTTTATTCATCGGCATCAATGCTAGAATGATTTCAGCGTCGGCTTTGATAACGGCTATTCCTGACCTCAAAGACAGGGGTGCTTTTATGAGCATCAATTCGTCAGTTTCACAAGTTTCGGGAGGCATCGCTTCAACAATCGCTGGAATGATTATTTCTCAAAGAGCTGATGGCATGTTGGAAAACTACCCAATGCTTGGCTGGGTGGTAATTGCATCTATGATCATTTCTGCATTTTTGATGATCGTGATTAATAATTTGGTGGACAAAAGAGCGGAAGCAGCCAAAGCTATCTCCGTTATCCCTTGAGTTGCCAGAAGAAAATTCAAACATGGAAAGATTTTAAAATAATTGAATTCTACTTTTATCGTTTGATTGGAGGATGAATTTATTTTCAGTTTAATTTCCATATCATGATTTTGAAAGTTGGCCAGGTCATCATTTTCGCGTGTTTTTGTCATTTTTTGACTTTTGCTCAATCCAGCCCTCAAATGATTGATTCAAAAAGTATTACAACTGATGGAGAATTTGGATTTACCTGTACTCCCAACGAAGAAATTGCATTATGGGTAAAATCTGGTGGAAAGAGAGATACGTTGGTCATCATGCAAGCCACAAAGGTCAAAGGAAAATGGTCAGCTCCAAAAATTGCTTCATTTTCAAATTCTGGAAAATGGAAAGACATCGACCCCATCTTTTCACCTGACGGAAAAGTGGTGTATTTTCAATCCAATAGACCTAGACCTGGTGGGGCAGATGCCAATGGGTTCGATATTTGGGCAGTAAAACGCATTGGCAATCAGTGGGGTGAACCTTATCATCTTGGTATGGTTTTAAATACTGATTCATCAGAATCATATGCTTCAGTTGCTAGCAATGGCAACCTCTATTTTATGAAGGAAAATGAAAATAAACAGGGAAATTCAGATATCTATTTTTCTAAATACATAAACAATGCTTATCAAAGTCCAACCAATATAGGTTATCCTGTAAACACTTTAGAATTTAGAGAATCCAACCCATTTATTTCGCCCGACGAATCTTATATCATTTACTTTTCATCTGATTCCACAGGTTTTGGAGAGGTAGATTTGTTTATTTCATTTAATGAAAAAGGCATATGGTCAACTCCCAAAAATCTGGGCCAACCAATTAATTCAAAAGTAGCAGAATTTTGTCCCTTTGTAAATAAGAATAAACTCTATTTCACACGACAAGAAAAAGGATCAGATGGAATGATCGAACACATTTACAGTGTCGATTTTGATCCGAATTTGTACAAATAAACCTTTCTGGGTTCTAACATATTCAACACCTTACACCAATCTTTGATTTCAAATTGCCTGTATTGTTTAGAAAGCTCATTGGCACAAATTCTCTTAAGTGCTTATGATGACAATTTACTTTCGTCTCTCGTCTTTCGTCTTTTTTCTTCCGAACTATTATCAAAATATCACTTCATAATTTTCATTAAACGGTACAATGGATTAATTTTATTCGATTTACGACTTTTAGAAAATAATTTTCCCGTTTCACCAACTTTACCGCAATGGCCCAAATAGAAAGAGACGACATTCACCTCATCAGTCGGCATAGTAATTTGCCCGCTTCCACAACCAAAAAATTACTCAAAGACCATGTATACAATGATCGGACGGCATGGGTAAAATTCCTGAAATTGTTTTTCATCAGCTTGGGCGTTGGATTTACCGTTTCTGGTATCCTATTTTTCTTTGCTTACAACTGGGCAGACCTGCATAAGTTTGCGAAATTGGGTTTGGTGCAAGGTCTATTGATCGCAGCGACCCTGACCGCTGTATTTTCTAAATTGTCAAAAGACATCAAGGACATTTTACTTACTGGGTCGGCGATTTTAATTGGGGTTTTATTTGCAGTCTATGGACAAATCTACCAAACCGGAGCAAATGCTTACGATTTTTTTCTAGGTTGGACAATATTTACGGTCATTTGGGCAGTGATGGCCAATTATGCGGTCTTATGGGTGCTTTTTATCTTGCTGATCAACACCACCATTTTCCTGTACGCAGAGCAAGTAGCCGATCACTGGTCCGACATTTTCGTAATGGCATTACAGTTTGTCATCAATTCTTTATGCCTCGCTTATTTCTTGCTGAGGCCAAAAGATCCTGAGGTCAAAACTCCTGAATGGTTTATCAATCTGCTCGCTATATCGGCTGTATCTTTTGCAACATTGGGCATTGTCAATGGGATTTTCAATACTTATGAGGTGAGCTTTTTAGGGTTGATCATCATCACATTAGTCTTATACGGACTGGGAATTAAATATGGCTGGGAAAACCACAAGACGATTTACTTTGCCATAATACCACTCAGCATCATCATTATTATTGCTGCATTATTAATAAAGGTCTCTTATGATGCCATCATGTTTTTTGTAATTACTTTATTTGTGATAGGCAGTGTGACTCTGGTAATTAAAAATTTAATTGACCTTCAAAAAAAGTGGAAAAATGGATAATGAAATAAAATTGTCGGAGATATTATCGCAAATTGCTTTGACTGAAGGATCTAATTTTCAATATGAGGAGTCTGCGATGCTAGCAGAAAAGGAACATCGTGCGTCCAATCAATCTAGCTTGTCTATCAAAATTCTTTCTATCATTGGAGGCTTTTTAGCAACACTTACCTTCCTAGGATTTCTGGCAATCACTGGTATTTATGACTCCAAAATAAGTATGGTGATTCTGGGAATTTTATTTATCGGCGGTGCTATTTTCATCAATTTAAAAACAGATCATCTTTTACTTGACACGATCAGCATTTCGATTTTCGCAGCTGGTTTGGCATTACTTGTTTTTGGTTTGTCAGAAATGGGACTTGGAGAAGTTGTTCTTTCTTTGATTGTGATGCTGATCAGTGTCCTTACCATGTACTCAACCAAAAGTTATATGTTGTCCTTTTTGTCGTTTGCAGCCATTAGTATTGCATTTATCACTATACTGATGACCTTTGATAATTTCAACTTAGTACATATCTACCTCGCATTGTATACTTTTTTACTTTGTTATTGGTGTTTGAATGAGTCCAAAATCATCAGCTTACACCCCAAATTAAACACCTTATACAATCCCATCAGAATAGGATTGATAATTGCGTTATTTTCTGGATTGATATTCATCGGAGCTCGCGGAATTATAGGCATTCAATTCAATTTTATATGGCTGTCGTCCATCGTGAATGCTGCAGCGCTGATTTATGTGGTCAGGGAAATTTGCATTGTGCTCGAAGTTCAAAGCCAAAAAACTAAACTATATGTATACGCACTCAGTAGTTTGACCATCATCATTACTTTTTATTCACCTGCTATTTCAGGTAGTATTTTGGTCATGCTCTTGTGTTTTTTAGTCAATTATAAAACAGGATTTGGTATTACCATCATTGGATTACTCTATTTTATTTCTCAATACTACTATGATTTAAACCTGAGTTTATTGACCAAATCGTTGCTCTTGTTTTTCTCTGGCATCGTCTTTATTGCATTTTATTTATTCACCAATTACATGCTGAAAGGAAATGAAAAAATATAAATGGCCCATCATCTTAGCCAATCTTTTGGTACTATTGATTTATTTCAATACTTCGATTTTCAAAAAAGAAAAAATGCTGGAAGAAGGAAAATTACTGTTATTGGAATTGGCTCCAGTTGATCCCAGATCCTTGATGCAAGGTGATTATATGAGTTTGAATTATGCGATTTCAACAGGAGTTGCCGTAGACAGCATCAGTAAAAGAGGCTATTGTGTGGTAAAACTGGACTCTTTGGGAGTTGCCCAGCGTTTGAGAATACAGCCAGAGAAAACTCCGCTCAATGATGGCGAATGGCTCATCGCTTATCATAATTCTGCATGGAACATGAATATTGGTGCAGAATCCTATTTTTTCCAAGAAGGCACTGCTGAGAAATATGCAGAAGCGAAATATGGTGGTATCAAAGTTGACGGTAAGGGCAATAGCTTGTTAATTGGGCTTTATGGAGAAAATTTAAAGCCAATAGAATAAAGTAGCTTTTGTTTGTAATCAAATCTTAAAAACCACTTTTTATTTAATTATAATGAAATGGAAGGAAATGCTGTAGAAATCGAAAATCACTGAGGCAGCACATAAAATAAACAAAGAAATTTTTTGACTAATTTTTTTCGCTCTAACACCTTACAGAGAACCATCAGAGGGATTTTTATTTTAATACCTTGGCAATGGATCAAGCTAAACAAAAATGAGAGTAATATTTTTCTTAATTATTTTTGGTATATCATGTCAAAGCAAAATAAAGCCTAGGTATTTAAGGTCTGATGTAGTTAAAACAGGATATTATTGTGATCATTTTAAAATCGATAGCTATGGCGTTGGTGGTGATGTTTATAGTTTATATTTAACAGACAGTATCAGCTTTAGAGAATTTGTTTGTAATTACCATGATAATGATGTGTTCGAATACTTAGATGAAGGAAATAAAATTGAAATCTTAAAATATGAAGATAAGTCAACTATTAACGGAGTTTTATTAGAAAAAAAGTTATTGAATAGGTATGTTTTTGATTTAATTAAACTTAAAGAACAAGACTAAGAACAGTATTTTAAATGTTATAATCGTAGTGTTAGCAGGTTATCCAGCCAATTAAACCGCAGCGGCGCATGCTGATTAGTTATTTACAGATTGGAGAAGGGATTTGAGCCATAGAAGTGGTATTTCTTTTGAAGACCATGAAACAACTAATTTAGACATTCATAAAAAAAATATTAGATACATATAACTAAAAAGTAGTTAAAGGTAGTTTTAATATAAATGAAAAAAATTATATTTTCATAAAGTTTGAAAGTTCTATAAGCGATTAATGAACTTGCGAATCAAGTCAATCGTTAAAAATTAAACTGTACAAATAAATATTTACTATTATGAAAATAACATCAATGATCTTGTTTGCCTTCCTTATTTTTATTTCTTGTAAATCTAAAGAAGAAAGTAATGCTTCCATGGAAGTTATGCAAATTGAGCAAGATACTACTATCAGCGTGAATCCCATATTGGAGTTGGGTTGTTACGGATATAAGGCAGACGGCAATGAAATAAAAATGTCCATAAACGAATTGAATCCAGAGGTGAAGGCCGACCTTACTTATGCACTTAAGGAAAAGGACAAAAACGTTGGAACTTTTGTTGGAAGTTTGGCTGATGATAAGTTGATCGGCACCTATACATTCATGTCTGAAGGAATGGAAAGCACCCGGGAAATAGCATTTATGGTCACTGACAATAAGCTTTTTGAAGGCTTTGGTGACTTGGATGATTCTGGAACGAAATTCCAAGGACAAAAATAACATTACTTATAGTACGAGCATGCCTTTGTCTAAACCAGGATGTGAATAATGATTAATGGTTAATGGTTAATGGTTAATGGTGGGACGAATTCATAAAGTTGAAAGCGAAATTATAAATTATGCAGAGACGCAGGGCCCTGTGTCTGTACTGAGTTGAAAGTTCATAAAGTTGACATGTTGTTGCCAAATTGCGCCCCTTGCAAAAGCAGGGACAGGCCAAAGGCATTGTCAAATTGCTGAATTGCTGCATTGCGAAATTACTCGCAGCTAATTGTCCCTAGTTATTGCTATGGATTGCCAAATTGCGCCCCTTGCAAAAGCAGGGACAGGCCAAAGGCATTGCCAAATTGCTGAACTGCTGAATTGCTGAATTGCTCGCATCTAATTGTCCCTAGTTATTGCTATGGATTGCCAAACTGCGCCCTTTGCAAAAGCAGGGACAGGCCAAAAGCATTGTCAAATTGCTGAATTGCTGAATTGCGAAATTGCTATATTGTCCGAATTGCTATATTTCCATATTGCCCATGTGTCCCTGCTTACTGCAAGGGATTGCTGTATTGCCATATTGCCTTATTGCCCATTGCTATATTGCCCATTGCAGTCTTGCCAAATTGCCCTTGCACGAAATTGAAAATCTACCTGTCCCTGCTTCTCCAAGGGATTGAACTCATTGATTTATTGAACTCATTGAATTTATTGTAATTCCACCTTTCCATGCTAACTGCAAGGCATTGCCTAATTGCCTATTGCTATATTGCCCATTGCAGTCTTGCCAAATTGCCCTTGCAAGAAATTGAAAATCTACCTGTCCCTGCTTCTGCAAGGGATTGAACTCATTGAATTTATTGGAATATAGGCTACCGTTTTCCTTTTTTGCGATCAGAAATATCCTTAAGGATTGCCGCTTTATCAACTTTTTTGGGTGAAGAATTAATGATCTCTTTCCACAATAAATCTCTTTTTTCTGTTGCAAAAGGGTTTTGTGGAGGAGAGGTTTTAGTAGCTGGCATGGTTGATATACTTTACATCAAATGTATAAAATTTTCACTTTACTTTCAAAAAAACTAAATCATTGAATTTATGGGAATCCATGTACTAGAGGATATAAAAAAATTTAAGCCTTTACTTTGAAGATTATGGTAAAGTATTATATTTATATCTTAATTAAAATCGCACCCAAATGGAATTGAAAATCAACTTCTTAAACCAAAAGCCATTGACAACCATCCCAATAGACTATCAATACTACCTTAGCAGTTGGCTTTACGGAATTATGAAGGAAGGTGATTCACAATATGCTACCTTTCTTCACGACCAAGGATATGCCTCCGATAAAGCAGGCAAGTTTTTCAAACTTTTTTGTTTTTCCAATCTGCATTTGCAAGATTTTCAGATCAATAAACACAATGCAACCATTGCTGTAAAAGGTGAAATCTTGTCCATGAAACTCCGTTTTTTGGCCGATGATGCGGTTGAAAATTTTGTGAAAGGATTGTTCATCAATCAAAAGTTATCGCTCAAAAATGGATTTAATTCCATGGCTGAATTTGATGTGAATATGGTTTCCACAAAAAGAGTTGAAGTTGACAAAGAAAGTGTCAAAATAAAAATGATGAGCCCACTTGTTTTATCCACAAAGGACGATAGGGGAATGGACCAGTATGCACATCCAATGGATGAGGGATACGAAGCCTTATTCTTCAGAAACTTACTGGACAAATATAGTGCTACCGGGCAGGATTTTGATCCAGCATGGCAAAATGCCACCATGTCACTCGAGATCATGAATCAGGAAAAAATCAAATCAAAATTAGTGATGATAAAAGGGGACACCAAACAAGAAACCAGGGTGAGGGGATACCTTTTTGACTTTATTTTGGAGGCACCAAAACCGCTGATAGAAGTAGGCTTGCTTGGAGGTTTTGGGAAAGAGTGTGGGATGGGATTTGGGTTTGGTGAGGTGATAAATATCCAATCCGAATCTAAATGAATAAGCTAAGAGCCAATATAATTAAATAAAAATTATGAGAAAGGAGATAGTAAATAATTGGGAGATTCAAACAACCGGAGACCCATTCGTAGATACTGGTGGAATAGTAATTGAGTATTTGATAAATAAATATCCTGAGAAATCAATATTGCAGCTTATTGAATTGGCTACTGATATATATATAAAGCAATGGAATAATAACTTGCATACATTTTTTTTAAATTCTACTATTACTCATAATTCTAATAAAGGGCAAAAAGGAATTAATAAAACTATTACTCTTTATAAAGGATTCTTGGAAGGAAAAGAAGCAGATGGTAGGGAAGCAGAAGATAGTTTTTGTAGGATTACGGGCAAATTTGGTAAAGTTTTCAATGCCACCAGAGACAATCATATTATGTCTGGTTCAGGTACATTAATAAACTTTCATCATGGATTTGAAACGGGTATCAAACTGTCAAAAGAAGCCTTAATAAGTATTTTATTTTTGCCACTTGGTGTAGAACAATTAGGAGACAAAGTTGCAATCTTGGCAAGTAACAATGATGATGTAAGTCGATTTTTTATCAACAAGAATATTGAAAATAATTTCAAAGATATCGCAAGCGGTATCTCTAAAGCCATTCAGCGTTCTGACTTTTCAAACCCAACTAATGCTTTATTTGATTATGCAAGTCAATGTATTGAAAACATCAAAATTGCTACCTACGATGATGAAAAAGAAACAAGTGCTACAAAGGGAATAACGCTCAATCTTTTTCATTTCACTAATTTTAGTTCCCAAGTAACTATAAGTCTTTATGAGCTACCTTCAACGGTATTTGGCTTTTACACTTATTGTTATACAAAATATAAAACGGAATGGTTGAATTTTATTTACCATTTTTATAACAGTTCAAAATTCAAAAATGCAACGTATGATAATATTACAAGTAAATGGACCAGCAGCAAAGAAATTATTGATTATCAAACATTTAGAATGTGGAAAAATCAAGTCTATGAAATGCTTATAAGA
>ERZ795059.1939-NODE-1939-length-22240-cov-21.365698_pt1 | contig 22240 bp, 25 predicted proteins | sample MGYA00375143_ERZ795059 | MGnify/ENA primary metagenome ERZ795059 (study PRJEB30188, sample SAMN05720168) | activated sludge metagenome | isolation source: Anaerobic digester | place: USA | collected 2015-01-07 ... | reverse complement strand
CATGCGTTAAAGGCACTGGACGCATCAACCGCCTGAAGGGTATCATTTATTATTTTCCGCAATGCGTTAAAGGCACTGGACGCATCAACCGCCTGAAGGGTATCATTTATTATTTCCCGCCATGCGTTAAAGGCACTGGACGCATCAACCGCCTGAAGGGTATCATTTATTATTTCCTGCCATGCGTTTAAGGCTTCGTCAGTTAAAACAACGGATTCACTTACCGATGGATAGATTGTCCGCGCGGCCGTCGCAAGGTCGGCAAAGCCCATCCATTCAAGGATAGCAAGTGCAAGCACCCATGTCGGAGCGTCCGCAATCGTCAAGTCTTCATTAATCGTATTGGCAAAGGTTTGAATCTGTGACGCAATATCGTATAGATTTAATGATTGATTGACAATTTCCCGCCCGTTCCAGTTGTTTGACTGTGAATCAATCAGCGTGATCCAATCAGAAATCATCACGCCGAGCACTTCGGCAAGCGAATCAGTCAAGACAAGGCTTTCATCCGTGGTCACTTTCCAACCGTTAATAAGCGCGTCCCAAATAAAGAGAACATCCGTCAAAGTGAAGCTGAAGGCAAAATTCGGATCATCGGCTATTGCCAGAGATTCGCTGTTTGAAGGATAAGAGAAACGCCGTCCAAGTGGTTCGGAGTCAGTCATTACAAGGCTTTCGCTAGCCGACTTCCCGAAGGTCACGGTCATTGCTGTTGTCGCGGTTATTTCCTCGCCAATCATATTTCTTCACCCATGTAGTCTATCAGGCCGTCAAAGTCTGTTGTTACCGTCGCTTCAATCGTTTCGTCCATTTCGACGTTCAGCGTATCAAATACCGTGCTTACGCTTGCGCTTTCCGCCGATCCGTCAATCAGTCCGTCCGTGCTGTCGGCTGCGGTGGCGTTTTCCTGAACGGCTTTTCCCCCGTCCGTCGCCGTAAAGCTATCGGCGGCTGTGACTGTCTCTGTCGTTAGGCCAGGAACTATTTCGGTTATTGAACTGATTTCTATTCCGGTACTTGTCGTGGTCATGGCAAAAGCCGATTCGCAATAGGCATCCACTGAGATTATACTTCCGTCCACTGTGGCGACAAACTCCGCGCCGGATATGTTATTGATGGCCGTTGCCAGTGCTTGTGCCGTCAATGCGGTTGTCGCACCGATCTGAATTTGTGTCGCATTAAGCGGATAGTGATCAACAAACGTGAAAACTATTGTGGCGCTGTTGGAAACTGTGAAGGTTTCTCCGGGAGAAGGGTTGGCGTTAATAGTTATATTGCCGGATTTAACAATTTCGGTTAATCTTGTGTCACTTTCGATACTATCAATAATGCTAATTTCTTTAATATATACAGTACCATCGGAAGCCAATGTAATAGACGCCGGGACACGCCACATATAAGGATCGTCGTTATAACCTTTTATTACAACAACACCATAGTATATGTCGTCCATATATACCCGCAAAGAAGGAATCCCCGTTGAGGAATCTCCTTCAAACCTATATGTATGGTATCCACTTGAGATAGATATTGGATGAAATTCCTCAGTGCCAGCAGCGCCATAAACGGAAAATCCAGTCCCTCCTATTATCACATAACACGGAACGAATGGTCCGATCAGCGCGATCATTAGCGCACTGGCGTCTCCTATGCCAGCAACTATTTCAACAGTATATTTGGTGATAGTAAAATAACTACTTAAATCACTACCTACAGTTACTAACCCAGTATTTACATAAGCAGAAACGCTTCCATTAACTAATTCCAACTCGCTGTCTGCTATTGTTTGGGTTCCGTCCCCCGCACTCCAGTAGGACGCTGACGTCGCAAACTCGTCTTGCCACGGCATTGTGATAATATTATCGCTCGTAATAATGCTATACGATGACAGCGTTGCTGTTCTTGGCCCGGAATATGTATGAAAAGTAAATCCACCTGGGTACAAAAAAGAGTCCACAACAACAGTATGGGTATATCCATTAACTGAAAATAATAAATCGTATCCACCACTTTCGCGTTTTGTGAATAATGCCTGGATGGAATTACTCCCTGTTATCGCTGCCCCGCCTATAATCGTAAATCCAAACCTGTTAATCCCATCGTAAATTGCCGTGCCGTCAGAACATAAACAAACACCATAACAATTAGGAAAACTCCCAAACCATATCATAGTAGAGTCGGCGTGTGTACTCCCCGCCTCTAATGCTGAAACGGTAATATTAATATCTACTAAATAAGATTCAAACTTCGTCGCAGGGGCCATGGGATTATATTTTGATAATTCAAATGTTACCCACCCTAGCGCCCACATATCCGTCCCGGAGTTAACGGTTAGGCCGTTTGCTGTAACTCCAGCGTCGCTACCATCTTGAACTTCAAGGCTCCCAACCTGATACAATTCTATGGAATCTTCAGTATTATATTCAATATCAGTCCCCCAGGATGATTGAACCGCCGAAACTGGCACGGGATCAGTTGGGACGGTATTATCGGAATAGGTTGGCAGATTCGTCGCTTCGACATAATTCACGATAAATGACACATCTCCAGGGAGCGTGAAATCTGCCACAGAAACCGTATCGCTCCAGCACCCAGTAGAGGGAATAATAAAATTAGAATATTCTCCGCGAACGCTTACCGGCGTTGATTTGCCGCCTTGTGTAATATACGCGCTGGCAATCAATGTTGTCCGTGGGCCGCTACAACCTTCACCCTTTCCGGAAAACCATAACTTAACCGTATCCGTATCTTTCGTTATAGTAAACGTCTCCGTTGCCACACTATAAAGCGTAGAGGTATCGCCGTCACTCATTCCGGATGGAGACCACGGATCACCAGAAAAACATCTAATTTCAAGAGTGCCCATTTACGCATCCGCCAATGCTATTGAACAAACCACCATCAGAATATCACCATCAACCACGTCTTTTGCCGTGGCAAATTTGCTGGAAGCAAACAATGTCCCGCCGCCTGTCGTATCGCTCTTGGTTGCCGCACCGGTACCACCGCCGCAAAGGAAAGCGCCGTAAATCGTCTTGGTCCCGCTGATCGTAAACGTGGATTTGCTTGCGGTATTGGTCATTACCTTTGTTGTCGCTGTCGCGGCCACATAAGCAATCCTAGTTGCCTCGTCATAAGCCGTGCTTTCAGTGAAGCCGGGTACCGCGTAGGTATGCGTTACCAGAGGCGTGGTGTCGCTCTCAAACAATCCCATGTACCAGGAAGTAATCTGCGTCGCGGAGTTAAAGGCCACATTCAATAAGTGGTTCAATCCCTGATCGGTGTTCACGTTCTTCTGTTCCCACTGGTCAATCAGCTTTCCCTTCCGGTAATGCTCAAACTCCCACCAGGAACAAATAGGCAGGATGGATTTAACTTCCGGGTGACTGATTAATGTCGCTCCAAATTTTGTTGATAAAGGCAGTCTTGATTTCATGTTGTTTCTCCTTATGTGTTTAATCGGTCAGCCATCGGCAGTTGGATCACGCCGACAATATCCTCATTACTGGCCAGGGTTAATGCTGTTTTAATCTTGTCAATATAATCAACGCCGTTACGGGTGAACCGGTAAACATTGTCTCCGCTGTTGGTTCCGTAACGCAGAATGTTATACGCTTGGTAGCGTGTGTTCTTATCTTCGATGTGCGTCCAAAAGAAGGGATAGCGCGTACTCGTGATCAGCGTTTCCAGGCCCAGCCCGTTAAAATACCATTGAACATTTTCCCCTTCTTCTATGGCTTTCCAATACGAATAATTATGAAAGGCCGTTGAGAATGTCACCGGTACCGGATAGACGTTATAATCGGGAAGATAGTATAAATGTTGATCAGCCATACATCACCATTGAACGCCGGGGACGTAAGGAACGTCTGCCGTCCCGTACCAGGGTTCGTAATCAAAATATCCTTCCGGCGTAATAACGTCGGCTTGAAACAGATAGCCGTTTTTGTGATCATCCGGATCATCTGAGAAATAGAATTTCACAATTTCATCGTAGATCTTCATGGTCCCGTCGCGCCCGATAAAGCCAGACTTTGCCCCGTGCGTATCGTCTGCCGGAATAACTGTCGCGACGCGGGATACCAGCGTCAAAACGCTTTCATCCAGTTGATATTTGTAGGTGTAGCCGTCATTTTCAAAATAGATATAATTATTGTCTGCCGAGAAATTGACCGACGGCGCCCGCTTCCCCTCATCCCCGCCCAATCCAGCGGAGTCGTAAACCGTTAAAAATGGCCGCGTGTGATAATCGTTCCCATAGTCCATCATGTGCATAATGTTCAGCACCGGATCGAATATGTAAGAAAAGTAATGATACAGATACGCATTCACGCAGGAAGTCACCGGGCTAAATGGCGATATAAACGCCCATTTCTGGCCTATTTGCCGCTTCCGTGAATAGAACTCTTTCCCGCCAAAGGTCAGCGCCGCATTTAACCCCACCGAATCGCTGTTGAGATCAAGGGCATAATCTCCGGTTGTCGTTTGAACCACCAGCCAGGCGTGTCCTGCCCTTGTCCCGGGTGCCGGATTGTCGATCTGGCTGCACTCAATATGCAGGGCCGACACCGGATAACCTAAATCCAAAAGCGCTTGTGCTTTAGTGAGCGCAAAATCCTCACAGTCTCCGCCCTCCCCGCTTCCCAATATCTTCCAGTTATCGTGCCCCAGCGGTTCCGACGTATAAGTGTGATCATGGTTGACGTTGTAATTGACCGTCTGCATATCCGACATTAATTGCGCGGAGTAGGCTATTTCCGTGTTAAGCGTATTCGTCACCAGGGGATGCGCTGGATTGGCTGAACAGAAGTTCACCCATCCGGTATAGGGCGTATCGTCGAACAGAATGGACGTAAATATGTAATACAAATCTCTTTTCGTCCTAACACCGTTGGTCAGCGCATTATGGGAAAACTTCTTAATAAACCACGCGACGGGCGTTTCCGTGTTGACGTAAGACGCGCTGTCCAGATTTAAAAAAGCCAGATCCGTTAATGCCGTCCTCGTATCTTTAACCGTCACGGCCGCGGGCAGAAAATCACAGGTGGAAATAGATAGCCCGCCGTCTTTCTTATACACAACGTAGTACCCTTCTCCGCCGGAATCGCAATGTCGGCAACCGTTCACATGCCCGATCACCTTAATATCAGATACGCTTTCTGCGTTTTTCTTTTTATGAACAATCACAGAATCGCCAACGACAAAGCCTGTCGCTCCTCCCTCTATCGCTCCATTGGAACGTAATGCGGACGTTGATTCGCAATGATAAAAGACGATGGCGGAGAGAATATCTCCGCCGATTCTTACTGTGCAGGTATCATCGGAAGCATCCAAGGTGACAATCTCGCCCTGCAAGTAATCGCTGTTCAGCACATCGCCTATATCAATGTAATCTATCGTCGGCATGGTCGCTCACTAGCTCGAGGTGCAAGTCACAACATAAGTTACTGCCAACACATCGTTAGCAATAACCGCTCTGGAAGAAGTGAATTTCTTCGCGCACATCAGCTTACCGGTCGTGTCGGTCTTCGCTGCGCCCGTTCCCAGGAAAGCGCCGTAAACGGTAATGCCGGCAGCCATTGTGAAGGAAGCCGCACTTGCCGCGTTGGTGCATGAGCGGGAAGCAGCCGCCGCAATCGTGTAAGCGGGTTTGTTGGTTGCCGGGGAATCGTAATCGGCATCCTGGCATTCACCGTAAGCCCCTGCCGCGCCAAGTTTGGCCTCCGCTGTATCTGTCAATCCTGGTGTTGCGTTGTTTTTGAAAATACCAACGTAGAAAATCGCGCTTCCGGCTTTGGAAGTCGTTCCAAAAATAATATCCAGCAGGTAATTCAGCCCTTCCGTCGTGAAGATGTTTCCGCCCTGATCACAGGTGTGAATCAGTTCGCCTTTCCGGTAATGATCCGTAAAGACATGGCCATGAAAGTTTAGACCGCTTTCCATGAAGTGTTTCGCCGCATAGCGGGTTTCCGCGCTGTCTCTCAAGTTGCTTAAATCAATCGGTATGTTGTTCATTTTATTTTCTCTCCTTCTATAATTTAGTTAAATTTCCACGCCGTCCCGATACACTTTACAGCTTGCGGAATCAGAAAAACCAACCCGCGCAATATCGTCATTCAGCGTTTTTTCGTGCATATCTATCTTGCCGTCTTTAAAAGCGTTATAGGTTTCCGTATCACGGAATCCCCGCCCTGTTCCGGTCGTGCCAGTCTTAAAGCTCGTTAAATACTGAATCACGCCCTCCATGTTTCGGTATAGAGACGCGCCGCGCTCTGGGATTCCCATTTTTAACTTGTTCTTGGTCACATTAAAGAACTTGCCTGAAGGACTTCCCACAACCACTCCTTCTTCAGTAAGCCATACAGGAACATCGGCAAAGTCCTTTTCTGCCGTCCCCAGCGTCCAGCCCAACTCCGGAAGATTATTGCAATACGCCAGTGTCCCGCTAATCGAACCCGGCCCAGCATCCATCAGTTTCATTTCTTCCGGAATGGTCCCTTCCAGAAATCTGGTTTTCTTTCTCATTCCAATAAATAACCCGGTTGGAACCTTGGCAATCATCGTCACTTCATCCTCAAATTCATATTTATTTGACGTGAGACGGAACCATCCGGGCTGAAAAGGCTCTGAATAATAAACAATATCGCCAGATGAACCCCATATCCGGCCAAAAGCGTAACAGAGATTAGTCATATATGGAGGAGGAGAACATAAAAAAGATGGCAAAGGCTCTACGGTTGGAATGGTCACAATATTATTGGTGGCGCCAATCCGATAAAAAATGCCTTCATTTGCATCAGTCGCCCAAACCAAAGCGCCCACTGGACGATTGAGAACCTGAATCCCACCCTCCGCCGTTAAGGTAATGGAAGTAATTGGCCCGCTTCCTGATAATTCATCGCCTGAAACATTAGTCATGCAGACAGAATACATTCCGGCCGGTAAATTGCCGTCTCCGGTAAGCAACATCGGCCCTGGAGGTAAAGAAACGCCCCATGCGGAAACGGAATTGTCCGCCGGATTGAATATCCCCTGCCAATAAGCATTGGAAATATAAACCTTGTCATTGGCGTCGATATAAGACAGAGGCTCATCCGGCCCTGTCAAAGTGGATACTTGCGTTGCAACGCCATTGGCAACACGATAAAGCTTCTTGCCTGCAGCACATAACATGCAGGTTTTTCCAGCCCACAGGCTATGAGCTCCGGCAAGCGTCACATAAAGCGTTTTGCCTTTCCGAATGGAAAGACTGGAGTCCAGATTCACATCCGCGTTCAGGATGATTCTCGGAGATAACAAACCTTTCTGGGAAAAGGATTCGTTGACATTATTCGCGCCAACGAAACCATTTGTGGCAATCTCGGCCATCAGTCGCACACGCCTCCATCAATAAAATCGCCGCCGCCATAATATTCAGGATTCCCGTCAATACCAATGAAATCCACAAGATCAATCATGGCCTCATAGAATTTAGCTGTGTGATATTTTACTCCATTGCCTGAGTTATCCTGCCCATCTTCCAGAGCTTCCCCGAATATCTCCGCGCATACTTTATGCTTCAATAAACGCAAAGCCAGATGGTCAGGCAAACCATCAGGGACGTCTCCGTCTAAAGCCATATCAACAGGCTTTCGATAAAAATGCAGATAAATAGTTTCCGCTGCAGTGGGGATCCCCTGATAGTAAAGTTTATTCCCCTTAACCGCCAGCCGGTAAATAGAACCTGCTTCCGTCAATCGTAAATCAGCAATTTGTTTCATAAACAGCGCGAAAGAATAGTAATCTCCACCCATTGGAGGAGAAAGCACATCCCCTGACGAATCACTGATCCGAAAAACTTTTCTTTGGTAAGTATCCGGCATAGATACATAAGGAAGAGTTGTGGACGTAGTTACAGTAGAATAAGCATATAAATCAGGAAGAGGAGGTGAAATCTGCCCATTGGCCGACATTCGTACTCCTCCTGAAATTTCCTTCATTGCCTGGTTGATATAAGAAGGAATTTTGGCAAGATAAGAGTCGTCTTGAATGACATTGTCAATGGCGGTCACAAGATCGGATAATGTTGTCATGTCATATCCTCTTGAGATAGAGTTCCCCTTCCCATAGAAAAGAGAAGGGGAACATGGTTAAAATACTGCTGTTACGCTTCTTTCGCCGTCTGTTCCATATAGGCGGAATCGTCGTATTTGATATGCACCAGCAAATTCGCAGCCCCACTCAAGAGTGTCGTATCGAGCGACATCTTGATCTTGGTATATGCTGCCATGGAAGAATCCGGATCGAAAACCAAACCCTTGTTCGTGGCATCCGCCACACCCTTGAGAACCGTGCCCGCCGCGGTATCCCCTGTGGGAGCCGTGGCCGTGTTGACTGCTGTGGTGTTTCTGGCAAGAATGATTGTCCCCGTTGCCACCATCGTAGCATTCGCCATGTATTCAGCCTCTTTTACTGTTCCGCGGCAAGGAACCGGGATGTAGTAATCTTCCGCTCCGCCCGCGCTGTAAATATTCAAATAAATATCTTTCATGATCACTCTCCTTAAACTTGGTTAAAAGGTTATTCCGCTACAACCGCAAACGGGATCGTTGCGGCAACGCCGTTCAGACCGGTCAGGATATTCCCGCAAGCCTGCGATAAATCAAACGTATAACCGTCAGTCGTGGTTCCAATATTGATGTCAGTCATCAGGCGGTTATCCACAACAAAGAAAATTGACGCTGCATCATCAATCGGTTTACCGGTTGCCATGATGGTATTGCCCTGGATCAAAGGCATCCAGATAGCTGTTGCGTCTGCTCCAACTACAATACCTTTCGCCGCTGTGCCAAGCATCCGGTTATTTGTAATGCGGGTGCGTCCTGCTTCGCCAGTGCCGAAGGTGATATAAGAAGTGGCAAACGTGCCGACAAAATCACAATCATTGACAACCAGGAACGGCGAGGCGGTTGCTAAAATTCCGCTGGTCATCGTTCCCAATGTTCCGTCAATCGTGCAGCCATGAAACTGTAAGCCGTTGGTTGCACTGGTCAAGGTAATGACCGGAGAAGCGTGCGCTTTCGCTTTAAAATGAACATTATAGAACCTTGCTCCGTAACACTCGCCCACCGGAGCGTGATGACCATAAAGGCCAAGCTGTGTATTAGCATCGTAAGAACCGACGCCGATAATGTCGCATTTCGTGGGGAATTTAACCAAATCCTCCGTCAAGGTATCGCCACAAGCATAAATCTTGTTGCGCCTTGCCCACCAGCGGTTAGCCGATAATGCCATGGCCGCGTCAGACGCCGCAATCGCTTCAGCCAGAGTGGAAAAAGGATGGTCAATCGAACCGTCGCCGGTTGCCGATACATTACCATCCACAAAATAAGTTCCCGCTTTCGGGCCAGTCATGGACTCCTGAAGCAGAAAATCGCTAATCGGCCTTGAAGCTCTGTTGCCGCCAACGGATAAAATTCTTTCGTTACTCATTGTTTGTCCTTTCTCCCAGCCTCAAACAACGCCAGGACAGCTTAAAGGGTTAAAGGGAGGCGGTTTGCGCCTCCCCCAGTTAAAACGCTATTACGTCGGTTCGGTCAGGTTCGTGTGAAGAACATGCATCTTCCGATTGGTGCAAATCAGGTTACCTCTCCAACGAGAATCCGCTGTAATGGTATCGGGCTGCCCAAGAACACTCTTGTCTTTCCAGACCGGTGTTGTGAAATTGTAATCCTTGTGGCTGCGAAGCATCAGGAAATTCAGGTTTAGCGCATAGAGATAGCCGGCCGAAACTCCGGTATCGGCCACAATCGGAGCGCCTTTGTGCGTGATATTGTCCCAGCCCGCTTCCACCGCTTTGGCGTCCATGTAACGCTGCTGCGGATGCAGACACCGTTCATAGCCGTCTTTCAAGAGCTGCGTGGTGACAATGAAATTGGGCAGGAAATCCTTAATGTCCCCCATGTTCGGTGTGCGGAAAACCTTCTGCAAAACCTCGAAGGAAATCGCTTCCGCCGTAGTAATGACATTGGCCTTCCAATCGCTCATCTCGTCCTCGTCAATCGAACCGTATTCGGTGGAGGTCGTGGTATTGAACAGATCGCCCAGACCGTTGATATTATCGCTAGTCGCGGCTGCTGCAATCACATCGGCGGCCATCTTCACGCGGGCCGCTTTGATGATGGATTTCATGTATTTCTTGGTCAGATCAATGACCGCTTCCGTCCCGGTATTCTGTGTCAGATCGTCCAGATTCAGAGTGTTTGACCCATAAACGCCAGCCCAGCGAAAACGAGCAGCGTCAATGATGCTCTTTTTGGACTGGTTGATAACAGTAGTCGCGCCATACGCGCCAGAATTGGAAGTAGTGTATTCCAGAGGAACTTTGATCATCAATCCGCCATCAACGGTTTCATGCGGTTTAACTTCCCAATTATCGCGTTCCAGAGCATTGCCCATCAATTTCCAAAGCAGAGCGGACGCTTTATTCACAATGTCCTGCGGTTCAGTATTCATCCAATAATATTCAGTTGTTGCATTCAGTTGATTAAGTAAACTCATGATTTTTCTCCTTATTTCTTATATACGGGCATTAGGGCATGTTCATCAGAATCGCTCTCATGCCGTTGTCCAATTCTTTGCCCGTGGCTTTTTGTGGTTTAGATTGTGTTGCGGGACTCTGACCTTTGGTGATTACTCTCCCGGCTTCATCGCGCCCGCCTTTCAACTTCAATAACTTTTGAAATTCCTCGTTTTCCTTGGCCAGCCTTTGTGCTTCCATTCGGGCGTCGTCGCGTTCAATTTCCCGAAACGCGGATAGCGGATCGGCCATCCCTGTCTTGTCGCGGGCGATATACTCTTGGATTCTCGCCTGCATTTCCGGCGTGTTAAAGGAAGGGTTCTCTTCAAACCACTTCTGCTTCGTCATCCGGGCGTCGCGTTCATTGAGTTCTTTCTTGAAGACCTCCGACGCGGCTTTCAGGGTTTTCTCATGCTGAATGGACGCAACCAAATCCGTTCGTTTGGCGATTAAATTGCGCAGTTGGCTCTGATAGGAATCGGACATGGGATCAAGTTTATCAATCGCCTGATCCACCGTGGCGATTTCCGTTTGATAGTCCGGCTTGACTGCTTGCGCTTCCGGCTTGCCCTGCCCTCCAGCCGATAGCTTCTCCATCGCCTGCATCAATGTGCTGTGTTGCGCGCGCAACGAACCGACTTCATTCCCCTGCCGGGCAATCATCGCATCCTTTTCCTGCAGGGCTTTGGCCACATCTTCAATGGACTTGTAGGTTGTGCCTGGGATAATCGGCGCAGCCTCCTGGTTTTGTGCATCTTGCTGGTTTTCCATTTTTCCGCTCTCTTTCTCTTCGGCCTCGGTCATTGAGGGTATCCGGTTGCCCGGCTCTCGACTTCGGGTGTCCAAAGGGTTAAAAATAAAAAAAACCCGGACTCCTGGCAGACGTTAGAGCGTCTGGTCAAGAATAAAGGCGTCGGCAATGCCGCCTTGTCCGATATTGACCTCAACAATTATGGTGCATTTTCCCACATATACCGAATTTGTCAAGGATTTTATTTTGCTCTTCACCGCTTTGGACAAAGATTCGATTTTCTGTTCGTTGTCGGGCACGTTTTATCCTTTGCAAATCAGATTGTTTTCCTTCAAATATCTCCGGTATTCCGTCCGTGACTGTAGCGGTGGCTCTCCGTGACGCTGCAAGGTCTGACAGGCAGACGGCAGCCATTTCACGTCGTTGACCGAATCGCACTGAATACCGCCGGAAGATGGAATTACCCGTTTAGCGAGCCAGCCACAATCACATCTATGGCGTTTCGGCACCCGGTTGATCTTGTGAAACACCTCGTATTGTTTTCCGCATCGGCAATCATATTGATAAATAGGCATCTTACACCCCCTGTGTTGGTCTAGGCGGTTGGGCGACTTGCTGCCCGCCCTGTGGCGTGTTGCCGATAACCTTTGTATTGGCATCACCCGGTCCGCCCTGGTTCATCATTAACTGCTGATAAATTTGCTGTCCGACTTCCGGAGGCAATCCGGCCTCAATCAGAATTTGCATAGCCTGGCCAAGCTGCCCTTCCGCCGTGCGCTCGACAATTTGCTTCCAGTTCGGCCAACGTAGCGACTCCAGCAAATCCCTACGATCAATAGCTTTGTTCATGTAAAGCCACTTGGCTTCTTCCTGCTGCTGTAATGAAGTGCGCGGAGTAGTGGAACCGGACTCCACAACATAATTGAATCGCCTGCCAGCGAACTGCGCCGGAACGAACTGCTGTGTGCTGCCGCCGATATTGACACTATCCGGCTCAATGCCGAAATTCTGCCATAGCCCGATTGCCCACTTTGCCCGCTGTTCGGCCAATCCGTCGATTGCCGACGTTTTCGCCTGCATGACAATGGCGTTTCGTTCCTGAAGCGCCACAATCGCGCTGGCGGCAATTACTCCCGTCGGATTGACGCCACGATCCGCCTCCTCAATCTGGTAAATCCGGTCAAAGAATTTCGTGACTAAATCCAACACCTGAAAGAAGGTTGCCGGAAGATTGGGGATTTGGAGAAACTCAATGCGAGCGTTAGGCGTTGTCGGCATCAGGATCAGCCGTCCGGATTTCTGGAGACTGGACTCGATCATCTCCCGCGTAATTCCGCAATGCTGCTGCACAATCAGCGGAGGAGCCATGACGTTGACCACATAGGACATCAATTTGTTGATAATCTGATTGATCTTCAGGATCAGGTCGCCCACCTGTTCGCTGGCGGAGAATCCCCAGACGGAAATCAAATCCCGATACGAGTTGACATGATAAACCGGAAACCGTCCCCAGGGATAGGTTGTCTGGGAAATCGCCGTATCCTGCCCCCAGTTGATATTCGGATTGGCGCAATCATCCAGAACGACATAACCATCTTTCCCTTTTGTGATGGTAATCTTGCGCACGCCATCCGGATAAACCTTCACCTTTTTGACTTCCACCAGCGGATTGCCCAATTCATCAGTTGCTGGGAGGAACCCATCTCCGCCGTCAGTAACCATGATTGGCGTTTCCTGCCTCTTTTCCCGGCTGTCTCGAACCCAGACTTCAATGACAAGGCATCGCTCCACTTGTTTGGAGACTCCGCTTTCCGATGCTTTACGAACAGTCATCGGGTCAGAGTAGTTACCGACTGATTGAGAAACCATCTGGACCTGAGATTTGTATTCTTCCCGGACGTTGCCCATCAAGTCATAGGCTTCATCCGGCAAAATGTCCTTTGCCCCGAATTGACGTTCTATTTCTGAAATAAAATCGACATAGGCATAGCAGACAAAGGGCGCTTCGATGGCCAGGTCGTTGTAATATCCCGGCGCCGGGAACAACTGAAACGGGTCCGTCACCATGACATCCGGGCGAAGGTTGTCTTTATCCCAGAAAGGCTTTTCCGCCGATATGCCATACACTTCCATCGACCGTGCGCTTTGCCGTGTTTTGGCAAGCTGCTCCGTGTCCTTCCACCACTTCTTGAGCTGCGTGGACAGGATTTCCTCGCTGCCGTCATTCGCCCCGTCCAGGTCCACCACTTCTCCGGTCGGATTGCGGGAAGTGATAACGCTCACGGTGCGCTCCACATTGGCAAAATACAGGTTAATTGGCGTCATATTTTGGGTTTGCTGCTTATACCCCTTGCGCCCGGTTTGCTGCCCTCTACCCTGAAAGCCGCGGTACAATGCATAATTGTTCAGGAAAGAGGCAGGTTTGCCCAGCCGTTCCTTTTCATTCTTGGCGATTTCAAACAATTTATAGGCAAAATCAGCCACATCCGCATGGCCTTTCGGCGGGATTAGGTTTAGATTCCATCGTTCATCCATTGGCTGCTTCCTCCTTTTTATGCACCGTCTTATGCCGCGAAAGCGCCGCGGGCGTCTTCAGTTCCCTGCCGCAAACATCGCAGACATAAACCTTTGCAGGTTCTGGTTCAGGAATTGCCGGTTCAGTTGGTTCAGGTACAGTCTCCGGCTCTTCCGGTTTCACCTCTTCCACAACCGGCTTATCCTCCACCACCAGCAACTTCCCTTTGACCACCAGGGGCGCCAGACATTCCGGGCAGCACATCTCCGCCGCATGTGTCGTGGATGAACACAGCCAGTCAATCTGATATGGCAACAGGCAGCGGACAAAATGGCCGCGAACGCTGGCGTTCGGGTCGTAATGTGCCGTTGTCTCAAAGGATATTCTTTTACAATTCGGGCATTTAACTTTCATTTCTCAATCCTTTCCAAAACTCATCCGCTCTTTGCGCCATTTGCAATTCCGCATCCGACGGTTCATGATCCGGAAAATTCACAGCATCCGTAGCGTCCGGAATCGTAAACGCCTGGCCTTTGGGCTGAACAATAAAACCCTCTCCCGGCTGCGCCTTGCTGCGGAACACGAGCCATCCGCCCACCACTACAAATACCAGCGCAATCATCACCACGGCCAGCATTACCAACAAAACTTCGTAAATATTCATTTTATCCTTCCTCCACGTTAAATGCGTTCTCCTGCACCATATCCATCCACGGCATTGACAACGTAAGCGAGTAAACCAGACCGCCCATGCCCACAATAACCGGGTCTTTCTCGGAATATTCCCCGACGCGATTCTTCAAAATCTCGTTCCCGCCATAAAATAGCCTCTGATTCCGGTTGCTCAGCGCCTCGGTGAGAGCCCTGACATATAAGTCAAACGCCTTCACATCGTAGAAATCCAGAGGCGTGTGAATGAGAATCGCCTGCCGGTCCCCGCCGGATTTGATCAGCGCATCATTCCGCGCCGCTATCTCCATGACAAAACGCTCCTGGTCGCCATACCAAGAGGAAAGCAAAGACGGATGCAGACCAAAACCGTATTCGGACCGCAATCTGACCATTTCATCGAGTAAAACGCCTATGCTATGACTCTCACTCTCCGCTAAAAGTTGAATGTAGGCCGATTCTGCGGGCCGTTTTCCCTTGATTATGCCCACAATCGCTAAATATCCGGGCCGATTGGTTGCTTTCGGTTTATCCGATATGATATTTGGCCAGCCGATCGCCCCGTATAACGAGTAATAGAGCTGTCCTGTTTGCGTGTTGCGATAATGATGCACCGGCTCAACCAGCTTTTTCCCGGTTACACGGGCGTCATCTTCCCGCGCCTGGCGCAGCAAATAATCCTCCGGGGTCGGGTCAACGCGCTCAATCTTCATCGGGGAAATCCCTCTTGGAAACGTCGTCAAACAAATTGTGTGACTTGATATGCCCGGATATGGCGTATCTGATCGAATCAACACAATGATTGTGTTTATCCACGATAATCGGGAGAACCTCGTTGGTTAGCCGGTCGGTCTTGTAGGAATACAGCCGGAACTCCTCCGCCGTGTGTTTGCATCGCTCATGGATAAGAATTTTGCGGAATCCCTTCAGCACGGCAATTCCATCTTCGACACTTCCGGGCCACTTTGGGGCGCCGGAAATATTAAACCCCTTGCGCTTGACATGGCTGATCGTCTCCGGACGCGAAGAATCGGCCAATATGGGCCACTCTCGCACCCCTGGAATCGTGTCAAACAACTCCGGCAAGGTGTCTAATTCAACGCCAACGCCGTAGGCTTCCTGGTCAATTTTGAGGCAATCGCCGTCAATCCAGCAACGAACCATCGCCGTCGGGTCAGTGGAAAAACCCCAGTCCGCCCCGTAGTAAAGCCGCGTCCCTTCAGGCGGCTCATCAAAATCACCGATCTCAAACCGGCCCCGGAAAATCACCGCATCGGAAATCGTCCGGCAATGCCCGCCCCAAACATGCTCGTAAGCCTCGGGGTCCACTTCCAGCATATACTTTCGTTCTGATTCCAGTGTGGCCGGCAAATGTGGGTTGTCTTCCCATCCTACTTTGACCACCACGGCGGATGGCGGAGGATTGACGATAAACCGCTGATAGGTCGGGTCGGATTCTTCTTCCGGGTTAAACGAAATCCAAATCTCTGAATTTTCCTTCCGGATGGTCGGAATGAGGATTTCCCATGATGAATTGCTGATGGTCTGCGCTTCTTCCACCCAACAAATATCAATTCCTTCAGTGGATTTGATCTCCTGAATGGACCGGCGCAAGCCCTTGAAAATGAATTGCGCCCCGGCGGTGGATGTGATTGATGCCTGCGTAACCGTGAAAAACTCTGATAAACCGGCAGAATTGATCTGATCACTGATTAATCGGTGCACAGAATCGTTTATGGAGCTTTGAAATTCACGGGTGCATAGGATTCTAAGGGGTTTTTCCGCGGCCAGCTTCACCAGGGCGCGGGCTATCGACCAGCTCTTGGCTCCGCCACGTCCGCCGTAAAACACTTTATAGCGGGCAGGCGAATAGAGTTGCTTGAACTTGTCCGGCACATCTAATAAAACGCTCTGAATAGCAGCATCGCGCTTTAAAAACCCATCAATGACATCCGTCCCCAATGCCTTGAGACACGCTTCCGCTAAATATCCAGCCGGGGGCAGTGATGTTGCCTGCTCAGTCATCATTTTTTATCAGCCTGTAATAATTCAGATAATTTCTTCTTAAACTCCTGAACATACTCTGACGGCAATATAGAGCACAGAATAGACAGGACGCGTTCATCCAATCCATGTTGGCTTTTATCGACAACATATCCCTTGAGTTTTGAGATGGAATCGTTCGCTTTGAGTTGAACAGCATAATCCGGAACGTCGATGAAGTCTTTCGTCATCGAGTTGGCGTCTTTCATTCCCTCGCCATTTGGCGCAATGACATTTGCCGAGATAACTTTTGTGGCTCCGAGCAGCTCCCGGTATTTGTTCGTTTGCATGTCATTAGGGACAGCCTCATGAAGTAATTCAAGAAAAGACTTTTTAACGCAAGGTTCAGAAAGGATTTTACCAGCTTGTTGCCTTGCCGACTTTGGGCTTAATCCAGCTTCAACGCCTGCCTCTTGCTGCGTTTTCCCTGCTGCAATCGCCTTAATGATTTTCTCACGTCGCGCTTTAACGACCGCCTTTGATTTTCCGGCATGACGTTTCGGTTGCACCTGTTTCTTCTTTTCTTTCAATTGTTTAGTAGCCATTATCCTACCTCTTTCGCTGCTTGATGCAGGAAATCAACAGCATCATCGCATGACCTAATTCTACCACTACCAACCCCAATGTCAACCAAAATTCGACCCAGGACTTTCTTCTTTTCGCCTGCGCTGAAGCGCATCAAATAGAGTTGGCGCGTCAAGGCGCGGTCTGCAAGGTATGAGTCAAGGTTTTTTGCCATTTTTAACCTCACTTTCTCAATTATTTTCACACCTAACCTATTAAAATCATTACTATATTAAAATATTTGAAAATATATTAAAATAATGCTTGACAAACCAAACGATAGGTAATATATTAGTCTCAACAAAATAAACAGGCTCCCGATGCCGGAAAATCGGGCGGGCTGATCAGGCAGCGCAACCGGAACGAGAGAGCCGGTAAAACTAAAATCCTGAAACCTCCGCGCCATAGCGAAAGCGCGGGAAGGGGGGAAAAATGAAGAGATGTGAAGTATGCGGGAAAGAGATTGTACAAGGCGACTTGTGCAGTCAATATTGCTTCGATGTCCAGGACGTGCAAAACGTCTTGGACGCGCAAGGGTTGATCCTTGCGACACACGACGGTGCTGACTATTGCTATGTCAGCGACGTGGGAAACCTGAACCGGTGCGCAATCCGGCAGGTGTCTCCGCGAGAAGCCTTGGCCGAAGGATGGGCGGAGGTTCTAGATGGGGTGTTTTTTGTCGGGCCTCACGAAATTTGTGAGGCGAATATTGACTATAAGAAATTGCGGAGGCGCGTAGAAGACGCCCTCCGCAAAACCGCGTCGCAGGCCGATTTGCTGAAAATCGCCTGTCAGTTAAAAGTCATTTAACTAAGCCACCGCATCGCCGGGCAACCGGCACCGCAAAGGCCGTACCTACCCTCACACGAGGGCAAGGGCGGCCTTTTTTATTTCAAAATAAAACAGGAGGAACAAATCATGATGGAAAAATCAATAATTAATCGGCGCGGAGAATATTTAGTAGTTGTTGATGTGGCGGGAACACCCCGTGATAAATACAGTCATCCGGCTGGCACATGGGAATGTGCGATGACTGCCTCGGATGGTTCTCCTCAGATCATTCGCGGCGCGTACGCGGACGGCCCCGTAATGCAATCGATCAGGCCCGACGAGCAGGCGCAATGGGCAGTTGTTGGTTCTGTGTCTGATGATAAATTTATAAACATTTTGAAATTATTGGCTACATCAAAAACGAACGCCGCCGCGCTCATGGGATCAGCCAAATCCCCCAAAAAAGCAGCATCCAGCCGGGAAAACGGGAAGTTGGGCGGAAGACCCGCTGGTAAAAAAGTTTTAATCAGAAATCAGTTTCACAATACCGAAAAAGTTTTTTCTATCAAATCATCGTATTTTGGCAATGATCCTGATTTTGATGCGCTGACCGCCCTTGAGTATCAGATTTATTCCGGTGGAGATGACATTGAGTACGCAAAAAAGAAACAGGCGGAAATCAAAAAAGCCCTGTGCGGTCAATCCGATTGTCGGTGCGGGTGTAAAATCGTAAAAATATTATAGTTACCATTTAGGCCGGGGCCGCCAACCCCGGCCAAATCAAGCATTATTCAATTTTCAAAGAACTCAAACCCGGTCAATCTGGCCGGGTTTTTTTAAAAATACTCGAATTAATATGATCCAGTTTTATCCGTCCGGGCCGCGATGAATTGAAACTCTGGGAATAATTCAGCCGCCACTTTTATTTTAACCCTCGCTTCGGCCTCCCCGCCATTTCAGCGCGGTTAATCCGCGACTTCAGCGTGTTTACGTTGATTCCGATTTCAATCGCAATGTCGCGCAGGGTTTTATTCGGCATTTGTGTTTGTCCGCTCCCCTCCTACGTGTTCACATTCTTACGCAAATCCTCTTACTATGTCAACAATATTTTGATCGCCTGCGTGGTTCGTGGGTCAACTTTTATCATCTGCCCTATGCAATACCCTCAGTAAGATCAAATAGCCGATCAAATCCAAAATCGTATCTTCACCGGCGTCCTGCCCTCTGGCAATCCTCGATAGCTTGTCGTCAATCCGAATGAGTAGGGCTTCTTCAGGAGTGGACTTGCTAAATATCCTCATTGGATCGGCAAACGAGTTTCCGTATGCCCTGTTTTTTGCCTTGAGCATTTCGGCAAGGTTCTGGCACTCAACGTCTATTAGTTCTGGTATAGTCATTTTTGCAACCTCTGCGACGTTCATTTTTGATCATCCATAATTGTGTTTTTTAAAACACACAATGAATAAACACCGCGATTACTTTCGACTATTTTTTTTCTTACCATTCTAAATAAACATGATCTTACAGTGTAAAGATTTATTCCTGTGTTTTTGCTTATGTTTACTGGCGTCATGTCCCCCTTTCCCCCCAGTATGTCAATTATATCCTGCCAATTTTTGTTTATTATTACTTCTTTTTTTGGTGGTTTACTTTTACATTTAATGCTTTTTATTATCATTTTTTCAGTAATTCCTAAATAATCCATAATTTCTTGTAATGAAAAATACATTGTTTCGGTGTTGATTTTTATTTCTTTCATCTCAATACCTCCGTTTATTTAAGTTTCACATAATTAGTGCATTTATTTGCATTTGTCAATAGTATTGCAACCGTTTATAAATTATAGATTTTATTACATTTTTTTCTAAGTATTTGATTTTATTCATTGTTTATTATTTCTCCCTTTATATAAATATATATATATTTTTTTTATATATACATATAACTAAAACCCACGTGTACTTAGGAGCATATAAATATATGTTTTTTTTCAGCAATCATGCGGTTGACCCCCCCTGCAACCGTAGTGCCTGAAAGCGCAACCGGTGCGTCCGTGGTTGCACTTACGGTCTTAGCGGTTGACCCCCCCCTCAACCGTTCATTTTCTGTGTAAATACAATTACTTAAATCATCTTTTTTGCGCACGGACGCACAGGTGTATAAGGGGTCAACCAGAATCACCATCTACCTGCATCCTCCGCATAAACAACACCGGGTAAGCCGTATTTTCCGTCTTTGTTGATGACAATTTCTTGCTTCAACATTCTGCCCAGGCAAGACTTGACCGTCGAGTTGTTAATTTTTGTTTCCTTGCTAATTTCTTTCGGACCTAACATTTTGGTTTTTATTGATTGGGTAATTTGTAGCCAGTTGGTGTTTTTGGATACTTTTTCATTTTTATCGACAGCCACCCACTTCATCAACTCCGAATCAAATTCCAGATTATAACGCTGTGATCCCATGTCCCGCCCTGTGATTGTTAAAAAGCCATCCGGCAAAGCTTCATTTGTTTTATCGTTCTTTTCCTTTTCATGATTTTTTGACAACATGATCATGCAATCAGCGCAACCCTGAATCGCCACACTGCCCAGGATGCCAGAAAAAGGATTATCGCCGCTTCCCGGAGTAGCTTTTGACTTATGGGTGATCATAATCAGGGCAATGTGATTTGTAATCGCCCACTTCTGAAGGGGTGTCAAAACTGAATAATAATGATTATAATCTGATATTGACTGAGGTTTTTCGGGGATAATGAAATTCATTGTATCAACGATGATTGCACGCGTCGCCGGGTAAAGCATGAACATTTCATCTACTGTTTTGGAAAACGGCTCCAACGCCGGATTTATGCCGCCAGTTACCAGGACAAATTTTTCAGGCCACAAATTACATTGCTGTTGAATACGTTCTTTAACGCGGCGTTCTGGGTCTTCCATTGAAATGTAAATAGACCCACCTTCAACGCAGGACATATGCCCCAGGCATTCCGCGCCGGTAGCAATCGCCGAACAAATATCAACGGCCAACAATGATTTTCCTGATTTTGGATCTCCAGCAATAACAGTTAATCCTTCCGGGATCAATCCATCAACCGCCCATCGGATAGGTGGAAAGTCCTTGTCTCGTAATTGTTCAGCGGTAATAACGCAAGATTTCCAAGTGGTGTCATTCTCGATAAATATTGTGCCTGACTTTTTACGGCAAAATTCAACCAGTTTTTTAATTTCGCCGTCTTTTGCCCGTTTTACCTTGACCGGATCGGGACATAACCGGTCAACCAGCGATGTAACGTGTTCAATGATCTGTGAGTCGGCCCAGTCGGTAGTGCGCACGAGCCAGCCTGAAGCGGCTTTAATTCCCTGGTGTATCGTGCCGGATTGAAATTGATCAAACACATAATCCCACGAGAACTGACCCAACGCTGATGAAGCCGGTGGTTTTTCGGTGACTTCAACTCCGTTCTGGGGAAATTTGCCGAGTTGATATATTTCTCCGTCATGCCATTTAGCGTAAAAATCATCAACAGATACGGCAGGCACTCTTGGTGTGAACCAGGGCTGTGATAATGTCATGTTTTCAACAACGTTACGCACACGCAGACCGGAACGGTGTAAATATCCAATGATCTCATTTACTCCCTGATGCAAATCTCCGGCGTCTGTCAAATCATTACAGGGAATACATAGTCGCCATTTATGCCTGCTATTTATAACATCATTGCTATATGATGTATAGATAACATGAGTTATCCCGGCACTGACCATTGCGGAATGGACGGGCTGCGGAGGGCAACAAGATGAGCCGTCATTTTCGAGTTGATCGCCATCGATGATTATCATTTCCGGATGTGTAATCGACGCATCACAGCGCGGCCCGGCGCAGTATCCACGCACAAAATAATCTCCATTTTTAATTCCAATAACCGGTTTGGCGACTAAATCGCAAAATTCATCCCATGTTTCAATTATTTCAGTGCTGTAAAGAGTAGCAAAACCACCACGGAATAGAGATATTTTCATTTTTATTTACTCCCATTTGTGCGTAATTCTTCGACTGTTTCTGCCTTTATTTTTCTCCGGCCGCCGAACCACACAAACGGGATTTTACCGTCCTGGATCATTTTAATAATCCAGCTCTGTGATACCTCAATAGCCTTTGCTGCCTCCATTGTCGTGTACCATTGTTTTTCGTTTTCCATATATTCTCCTTGTTGATTTATTTTTCACATTAAAACGGGCAATCGTCCTCAAACAACGGGACGTCTTCACCTTCAAGCCCGATTCCGGTATCTTCGTGTTGTATGATATTTTTCACTTCAGGATAATTCCCATTAATATCAACTATTAACTCCATCGGGACAACAAACTCA
>ERZ795059.1933-NODE-1933-length-22303-cov-8.018878_pt1 | contig 22303 bp, 18 predicted proteins | sample MGYA00375143_ERZ795059 | MGnify/ENA primary metagenome ERZ795059 (study PRJEB30188, sample SAMN05720168) | activated sludge metagenome | isolation source: Anaerobic digester | place: USA | collected 2015-01-07 ... | reverse complement strand
TGTGACTGGAGTTCAGACGTGTGCTCTTCCGATCTCCAGATAAGAAAATCTTTTCTTTGCTTCTTTGGACTTCAATTCATTAACCAAAGTCATATTTATTTGTCCCAGATCCGGAGCGGAACGGACGATAAAGTTCTTGGGTTTGATTTTAACTCGGGATAAAACTTTTTCCTGGCCGGATCGGCAAGTGGCAATGTGGACGGCGCATGTTTTATAGCTCAATCTTTCAAACATAAGAAGGAGCTTATAAAAAAAGCTGTCTTTATTTTTGTAAAATTTGCACAGCATCATTTCCGGCATCAGGTCATGCTGATCATAAACAAATTTTACTCCAAAAAGACGGAAGATTAAAGCGATGGAAAAGAAAAAATCAGGCGGATTAGCAGTGTGAATAATGGAAAATCCGCGCTTAAAGTATATCTTGATAGCCAGATAGAAAGTCATTAAATAAGAATACAGATATTCCCAAAAATAACTCATATATCCATGAGCTTTCGGTGCCTCAAGATAACGATAAATATGAATGCCGTCAATTTCTTCCTTCTTTTTTTGATCTTTTTTTCGAGGAGAAATAACGGAAACTAAAAAGCCGTTCTCTCTAAGAGTTTTTGCTTCCATCCACACCCGGCGATCCTGGGGAACGGGCAAATTTTGCACCAAAAATAAAACGGACTTTTTCATTTGGTTATTTTGTTATAATGCTTCTTAACATAAACCAAGCCGTCTCTGCCATTATGAGCAAATCCAAAGAAATGGATAAATTATCGATGTAAAAAAGATCGAAGTCGATATCCTGATGGATAAGTTTTGTTCGGCCGGTTTTTATCTGCCAGATGCCGGTGATGCCCGGTTTAAGAAACAATCTCCTTCTTTCTTTATTATTATACTTTTTGACAATAAATTCCATCTCTGGTCGCGGACCGACTACACTCATTTCGCCTTTCAGCACATTTATAAATTGCGGCAATTCATCTAAACCGCTTTTTCTTAAGAATCTTCCAAATTTAGTCACTCGCCTGTCGTTATTTTTTGTCGGTGAATAAGCATAAGGATTAGCGCCCTGTTTCATGGAGCGAAATTTATAGATAGTAAAAATCTTTCCGTCCTGTCCCACTCTTTCTTGGGAAAAAATAACGGATCCGGGAGAAGTTAATTTCACTAAAATGGCTATTGCCAAGAAAACTGGAGAAAGCGCTGCCAAAACAATCAAAGAAAAAACAACATCAATGGCACGCTTCAAAGTAGCTTGAAACAGACCATGATCAGGTTTGCTTTCAAAAGCCTTATTGCCTAAAAGCAATAAAGACTTGTTATATTCCAGGCATTGTTCGTATAGAAATCTGTTCATATTTTGCTTTATTAGCGGTTAATTTACGACCTTACATCCTATCATATTTTCCATTTTTTGTCAACCTCCCATTGGGCAATTTTAACGGTTTGGAAATGGAGGGATAAAAAACCGATTTAGAGCTTTTTTAGGCGATTATCAGATATTATATACTAACTGAAAAATTTAAAAAACGTCCAGTGACGTTTTTTAAAAATATTTAATTTTTCACTATTTTAAAGCTGAACTTTGATTTTCATTTCTTTTTCTTCTCTTTTGATAGTCATTTCTATTTCATCTCCTTTTTTATATTTATACATAATATCAGAAAGGCTTTTTTCCGGAGTTATCTCTTCTTCATTTATCTTGGTAATAATATCATTGATTTTTAACCCGCTTCTGGCGGCGGGAGAATTGGAAATAATGGCTAGCCCCTGCTGGCCAGACGGCGAATAAATCATGGCTCCCTTGTCTACGGGCAAATTATTGACAAGAGCAAAGCTTGTGGTGATAGGTGTATAATAAATGCCCAAGAGGCTGGTTTTATCCCATTCTTTTTTGATTATCTTGTCCAAAACAATCTTCACCTTATTGCCCGGAATCTGAAAAAAATCCGTTTTATTATTTTTCTCCAATGAACCCATAATTCCAATGACTTGTCCGGAATAATCAATGACCGGGCCGCCGACGCACAAGGCTTCTTTTTCCAGCTCGGTTTCAAAAATTCCCTCCATTTTTTCAGAAGAAGAAAGGGTTTTTCCGGATAAATTATAGTAGGGATTGAAGGCATTCAAAACACCAGAGGTGTATATGTTTTGATATCGTTCCAGGCTGTTGCCGACGGCAATGACTTTTTCTCCCGCTTTAAAATCATCGGAATTGCCAAAGGAAATTACCGGCAGATTACTGGCATTGATTTTTATAAAAACCAAGTTGCTGTAAGGATCTATGGCTAAAAGTTCCCCATCATAATTTTTTCCGTCATGGATCATAATTTTGTAGCGGGAATTTTCCGGATTGATAGCGTTTAAATATGTCATTATAATGCCGTCACTGGTGACGATAACTCCCGTTCCGTTTTTAGAATTTGCAGTGTTTTTTGGCTGCGCTTCCAAATCAGGATAAGAAATGATATTAACCACCGAGGAAGATACTTGATTGGCAATCCTGGTTAGCGATGTTTCCTCCTTGACATATACCTGTTCTGTTTTGTTTATGACCGTGACTCCTTCAGTTGTTTTTTTCAGTATTTTGTATTTATTAAAAAATTCCGTAGCAGCAAGGCGCGGAAAAACATAACGGTCGGCTATAACGCCGCTTAGTCCGCTGATTATTATGATTAGGATTAGAAATAAAACCTTTTTCATCTTTTAACTCTTCCCTTATTATTTGTCACTTATTACATGTCACTTATATAACCGGTATCCATTTGGAAGTAAGAAGGATCAGAATCACCAGAATAGAGAATAAAACTGTGTTAGCCACCACCCTTTTTTGGCTGAGAAGATTAAGAAAATGGCTCTGAATTACGTCCCAAAGGACATAATAGAGTATAAGGGCAATTACTCCGGTAGTCAAATAACCAAACGGCCAGAAATTCATCGTCCAAATAAGTTCAGCCATAGCCAGAGCCAAAAGAAAACTGTAAACCCAAACAGTTTTCTTATTATTACTTTTGATCAGAGAAAAATGCTGGTAGCTGACCAAAAGAGTGACGACGAGATAGGCCAGCATCAGGACATAAAGAGGAACCAGAAAATTAAGATACAGGCCATAAAAACTGGCATAGGTGAAAAAAATAGTAGCGGAAGTGGTGGCCATATTCATTCCCTTGGCCGTTTGATCTCCTTCATATTCGCCCAATCGGCAAGCTCCCAATAGAGAAAGATAAAAAAGAAAAAAAGCTAGAGCGATGAAAATCTGTTGTTCATAAACTAGCGTTATGAGATAAAGAAGGGCAATGGAGGAAAGGGTGAAAAAAACCGGCAAAATAGAATAACGCCAGTTTTTACCGGAAGATTTTCCTTCCAAAAAAGAAATAAAAAGCATCATTCCTCCGGAAATAAGAACCAAGTCATGCCTAAAAACTATTATTTCCAAACAAAGAAGAAAAAGTAGGCTGAAAAATAATGGCCGGAATTTTAGAAACACAAAATTATATTTTAGTATGTAAAATTGATTTTTCCTTTTTCTATGTCAACTGTTATCCTGCTTCCCTTTTTTATTTTACCTTCAATTATCCCTGATGCCAATTCGTCCATAATTTCACTTTGAATCACTCTTTTGAGAGGTCTGGCGCCGTAAGCGGGGTCGTAACCTTTTTCTGCCAGATATTCTTTGGCCTGCTTGGTAAGTTTTAGCTTTATCTCCTTTTCGTTAAGCCGTTTTTGAATTTCATCAATTTGCAATTCTATGATATCTTTTATCATTTTCCTGTTCATAGGGTGGAAGATGATTATTTCATCCAGACGGTTCAGAAATTCCGGCTTAAAACTTTCTCTTAGCGATGCCAGGACTTTGTTTTTCATTTCTTCTTCTTCCATCGGTCCTTTTTCCTCTGACTCTCGAAATCCCAGTCCGCTTCGATATATTATATCAGAACCGACATTGGAAGTCATAATGATGACCGTATTTTTAAAGTTTACCTTTCTTCCCTTGCCGTCGGTTAAATGCCCTTCATCGAGAATTTGGAGCATAATGTTAAAAACTTGAGGATGGGCTTTTTCAATTTCATCAAAAAGAATGACGCTATATGGTCTTCTTCGGATTATTTCCGTCATTTGTCCTCCTTCTTCATAACCCACATAACCGGGAGGAGATCCAATCATTTTGGAAACGCTATGTGATTCCATATATTCGCTCATATCCATTCTAACTAAGGCCGCTTCGTCATTAAAAAGAAATTCGGCCAGTGTTTTTGCCAGTTCGGTCTTACCCACTCCGGTCGGTCCCAAAAATATAAACGAACCGATGGGTCGATTTTTCGGAGAAATTCCAGCTCTTGATCTTCTAATAGCCTTGGCAATGGCATTGATTGCTTCTTCTTGGCCGACCACTCTTTTTTTGAGGTCTTCTTCCATTTGGGCCAGTTTTTTGGTTTCATCCTGGAGCATTTTGAAAATCGGAATGCCGGTCCAGCGAGAAACGACCTTGGCGATATCTTCTTCGGTTACCTCCTCTTTCAGGATGGGATTTTTGCTCTGGATGTTGTCCAATTTTTTCTTTTCTGCCCGAATTTTCTTTTCCAGCTCTGGTATTTTTCCGTATCTGATTTCCGCCACCTTATCAAGCTCCATTTTCCTTTCGGCAATTTCCGCCGCCGATTTTAATTTTTCCGCTTCAGCAGAATATTTTCTGATATTGGTGATCAAATCTTTTTCTGTTTTCCATTGCAAAATAAGTTTTTTTGATTCTTCTTTTATTTCAGAAAGTTCCTTGTTCAATTCCCTTATCCTTTTTTTTGCGTTGGCGTCGTTTTCTTTTTCCAGGGCTTTCTTTTCAATTTCCATTCTTCTCATTTTTCTTTCCACTGTGTCAATTTCCGCCGGCATGGAATCAATCTCCATTCTCAGTGCCGAAGTGGCCTCGTCAATTAAATCCACCGCCTTATCTGGCAGGAAACGATCGGTTATATAGCGGTCAGAAAGTTTTACCGCTTCCTGAATGGCTCCGTCGGTGATTTTTACCCCATGATGCACTTCGTATTTCTCTTTTAAGCCTCGGAGGATGGCCACAGTGTCTTCATTGGAAGGTTCCCCTACCAAAATAGGCTGGAAGCGGCGTTCCAAAGCCGCATCTTTTTCGATATATTTTTGATATTCTCTGGTGGTAGTGGCGCCAATCATATGAATTCTTCCTCGCGCCAGAGCCGGCTTAAGCATATTGGAAGCATCCAGTGCTCCTTCAATTGCTCCGGCACCCACCAATGTGTGCAGTTCGTCTATAAAAAGAATATATTTTCCCGCTCCCTTGTCTATTTCACGGATAATGGCTTTCATTCGTTCTTCAAATTCTCCCCTGAATTTTGTTCCGGCCAAAAGCGATCCCAAATCCAAGGAAAGAAGAATTTTGTCTTTTATCGTTTCTGGCACATCTCCATCGGCAATTCTTTGGGAAAGTCCCTCTACGATGGCCGTTTTTCCCGTTCCCGCCTCTCCGATAAGCACCGGATTATTTTTAGTCCTTCTGGAAAGCACTTGCATTACCCTTCGTATTTCGTTATCCCGACCGATAACCGGATCTAATTTTTTTTCTCTGGCCAATTGTGTCAGATTAATGGTGTATTTTTCCAACACTTGGAATTTTCCCTCCGGATCGGGACTATCTACTTTTTGGCTGCCTCTTACTTCAGACATAGTTTTTAGAACTTTGTCATAGTTTAAATTATGATCTTCCAGAAATTTTTTTGCTCTGGTGCTGGAAGAAAGGAGGGAAAGAAGAAGATGCTCGGTGGAAATAAATTCATCTCCTATTTTTTTCGCTTCTTGTTCGGCGTTATTTAAAATAATGATAAGCTCCGGAGTGATAAAAATCTGTCCCATCGAAATAGAAAGATTTTTGGGATATTTTTCTATTTCTTTCAGAGAGCTGTCTTTTAAAAGTGAAATATTTACCTCCAACTTCCTTAGAATCACGGGAACAATGGAATTTTCCTGGGAAATTAAAGAAAAAACAAGATGAAAAACATCCACCTGCTGCTGGTTTTTGGTTATAGCCAATTCCTGCGCTTGGCGAAGAGCTTCCTGCGATTTGGTGGTGAGTTTATTTAAATCCATAAATTTGTTATTTTCTTTCCTCTAATTTTAATTTGACCTCCTTTGTTTCTCCTTTATGCCAAATTTTCAACGCCAGCTCGTCTCCGACATTATGCTGAGCGATTAAATTAGCCAGCCCGTTTTTATCGTCTATTTTAGTACCGTTAATTTCCAATATAATATCATTTTCCACTATTCCCGCCTTGTCTGCCGGAGAACCCGGAATAACGGCAAGATCAGTTAATGTTTCTCCTCTGATTACCAATGCGCCATAATTAAAAGGAAGATTATTTTCCTTGGCAATGGCAGAATTTACGGCTAAATAGCGAACCCCGATAAAAGGAGTGGAGATTTTTCCGGTAGTTCCTACCTGTTCTACCACTTTTTTAATTTGCACGGAAGGAATGGCAAATCCGATGCTCTGAGCGCCTTGAGCCATAGCCACATTGACGCCAATTACTTCCCCGCTGATATTCAGAAGCGGCCCGCCGGAATTGCCAGGATTGATGGCGGCATCAGTTTGAATTGTATTGGTTAATTGCTCCGTGTCTCCGAAACCGCTTCCGGCTGTTACATTTCTTCTCAATCCGGAAATTATTCCTCGGCTGACAGTATTGGAAAATTCACCCAAAGAGTTGCCAATCGCTATAACCGTTTGCCCGATTTTCAAATCATTGGAATTGCCAAAATCAAGAGTGGGAAAGCCACTGCCCTCGATTTTTATGATAGCGATGTCATTGGTCGGATCCTGGGCTAAGATTTTAGCCGGATGCTCTTGTCCATCGTTGGTAATGACGGTATATTCCGCACCGCTGTCGGAAACTACGTGTTTATTGGTAACTATCATTCCGTCATTGGAAACGATAAATCCTGAACCGCCGCCGATTTGCTGTTTTTGGGTTTCATTGCTGTCTTCTCCAAAATTTCCGAAGAAATCAGGAAAACCGAAAGGATCAGAAAAGAAGCTTCTCATTTTGGGAACATCCTTGGTGATAATAATGCTGACTACCGCCGGAGTGGTTTTTTCTACCACGCTTATAACCGCCGAATCCTCCTGAATGATATTTTGCTTGATAATTTCCGTTTTGGATTTATTTAAAAATCCTAAATATTTATTGTCGGTGATTTTTTGTCCGACACTGCCTGCCATAAAACCAAAAATGGCTCCGAAAGCGGAAGAAAGCAAAATGGTAATAATTAAAACCGATATAGGAATCCTCCAATTTTTTGGCCTATCGGAAAAGTTGTTTTTTTTATCATCAATATTTTCCATAGCTTTTTATTTTAATAAATAATTAACCTTTCATCCAACAACCATCCGCGTTTTTTTAAAAAACGCGGATGGGTATCTTTTGAAAAAAACTATGTAAATAATTTTAAGATATACTGCTAAAAATCTGGTTATTCTACTGTAATAGCGTTTACCGGACAACTTCCAGCCACTTCTTGGCAATTACACTCGCCGCATTCCTCGGCAATTACCTTGGATTTTCCATCTTCGACTTTGAAGACAGTCGGACAAAGCGATTCACAAGTTCCGCATCCGATGCAAAGCTCTTCGTTTACTTTTGCTTTGGGCATATTTTTGTTCGCCTTATTCGCCTGTTTTAAAAATCCAGCCGAATATGCGAAAATTAATTAAATTAATTTTTTAAAATAACACTGAAATATCGCCGGGGTAATTTTTTTCCAAATTTTCTTCAAATTTTATTAAATTTTCATCTCGGAATTTCACCCAGCCGTTTTCTTTGTCCCAGATATATTTTCTAATCGGTATAAAAACAGACGCTTTCTTTTCTTGTTCTTCCAGCCATTGGGAAAAATTGGCTGTTCTTATGAAAATTTGTTTTATATGAACCTTCTCCTGTTCTTCTTCCGTTTTTTTGTCTTCCACTTTTATTATATGGTAGCCCAAAGAGCTTTCAATCACTTCGCTTAATTCGCCTTTTTTTAAGCCAAAAGCAACATAAGAAATTTCCGGTAGCATTTCTTCCTCGCTAAACCAGCCTAAATCTCCCCTGTTTTTGGCGCTATCTCCGTCAGAATATTTTCCTACCACGCTTTCAAAATCGCTGCCCTTTTTAAGTTCGACTAAAGCTTCTTCTATTTTTTTTCTGCCCTCTTCAAAGCTTTTATCATTCTTACGCATATCTTCATATAATTTTTCCTTGTTCATGTCAGGCTTGACGATGTTTTTCTCAAAATCAGCCAGACTCCAGCCGTAAAGCTTTCCCAATTCGCTTATTATTTCTTCCCGATTTCCGTATTGTTCTATTTTTTTATCAACTTCCTGGGAAACCGATTCGGCAGTAAGATTGATTCCTCTCTTTTCCGCTTCTTTTTCTATGACGGCATTTTCTATCATTTTATTGAGAATATTTTTTTCCTTGATCTTTAACCTGTTTTTTCCGTCGGGAGTGGAAAAATCAACTCGAAAACCAAGATCGGAAAAGTCCTGATTTTCATAAAATTTTCTGGAAGCCTCTAAATTTTCCCATAAATCGCTTACTTTTATAATTTTACCATTCGCTACAGCCGCTGGATAAGGAATGATTTGAGTCGTCTTTTTCACTATGGCGGTATTAATTCCCAAAAAATAGATTAATATGGCAATTACAACCAAATAAAAAATAATGGCAATCAAAATGGCATAAACCATTGTTGGAACTTTTACTTTAGCCACTTCTTTCTTTTCTTTGGTTGTTTTTTTCTTTTCTTTTTTATCCATCGCAATAAAAATTTATTTTATTATTAGTGTTTGAAAAAATAATCCCACCATTTTTGAACATTGGAAATCTTTACTATCAGTTTTTTGTCCTGGGTTTTGTTTTCCGGTTCTGCTTCCGGATAAGAGATGGCATTGGGCTTTACTACCACTAAATTTTCCTTCGGATCCTGAAGGTTAAGTTTGTCTTTGGCTTCTTTTTCTTGATAATCCTTGCTTTCCAGGTAGGAAATCTTGTCTGCTAATTCAAGATTTTCTTTTTCTATGCTTTTAGCCTCTTCTTTGAGTTTGTTAATTTCTGCCTCTACCTGTTTTTTCTTGTAAGTTTCTCGGGAAACGGCAAAAACAATCAAACCGAAAAGAACTAACCCCAAAATCACGATAGATCTAAGAAGCCAGGAGTTGTTTTTCTCTTCACCTTTTATTGGCATAAAAAAGTCAAGATCCTAAGATCCAAATAAAGATAAAATTATCAGAGGGTAAAAAGCGGAGCTATCGTAAAAGCCACCATTCCGATAACGGCTAAAATAGATATTATGATCCAAACTTTTCTCATTTTTTTGTTTCTTTGAACGTATCCCATAATATTATTTTAACAGAATTTCAATAAAAGCAAAAGAAGGTTGATTATTTTTTAAGGACGGCTAAAAAAGTCTCTGAAGGTATGGCCACTCTGCCTACATTTTTCATTTTTTTCTTTCCTTTTTTCTGCTTTTCCAACAGTTTTCTTTTTCTGGTCACATCTCCCCCATAAAGCTTGGCAGTAACGTCTTTTCTAAAAGCGTTGATGGTTTCCCGGGCTATTATTTTTCCGCCGATAGCCGCTTGAAGGGCAATTTGAAAATTTTGGCGTGGAATAGAATTTTTTAATTTTTCCACCACTCTTTTTCCTTCAGAAAAAGCATTTTCCCTCGGAATAATTCGGGAAAAAGCGTCCACTTTTTCTTCCGCCACTAAAATATCCAGCTTTACCAGATCATAAGGACGATAAGAAGATATTTCATAATTCATAGAAGCATAGCCGGAAGAAGCGCTTTTTAAATCATCATGAAGATTAGTAATGACATCCGTCAAAGGACAATTAAATTTAATGATCATTCTTTCCGTATCTATATATTCCGTATCCAGATATTGGGCTCTGGTGTTATTCATCACTTCCATAATAGCGCCCAGATATTGAGAAGGAGAAATGATGTCCAATTTCACAAAAGGTTCGGAAATTTCTTCGATAACTGACGGGTCAGGCAGTTCAGAAGGGGAATAAATCTGGATTGAGTTGCCGGTTTTCATTTTTACCTCGTAAACTACGCTAGGCGTAGTGATTGTCGGGCTGATTTCAAATTCCCGCTCCAGCCTCGATTGGATTATTTCCAGATGAAGAAGTCCCAAAAATCCACAGCGAAATCCCCGCCCGAGAGCTGAATTTGATTCCGGTTCAAAAGTAAAAGCGGCATCATTAAGTTTTAGTTTTTCCAAAGCATCCCGCATAAAGTTATAGTCATCGCCTTCAATTGGATAAAATGAAGCGTAAACCATTGGCCGCACTTCTTTGTAGCCTGATAGCGGTTGAATATTGTCTTCTGTTTTTGATATTTGATTTTTGATTTTTGAAATTGTTATGGTGTCCCCTACCCGGCAATATTCAACGCTCTTGAGCCCGGTAGCGATATATCCAATCTCTCCCATCTGAAGTTTTTTGGTTTTCTGAAGATCAGGCTTGAAATAACCGACTTCTATCACGTCGCTTTTCATTTTTGTGGCCATCATGGTAATTTTTTCTTCTGCTCCTATTTCTCCATCAATAATCCGAACATAGGCCAAAACTCCTTTATAAGTGTCGTATTTTGAATCAAAAACCAAAGCTCGAAGCGGCTTTTCTTTTTTTCCTTTGGGCGATGGGATTTTTTCCACAATACGCTCCAAAAGCTTTTCCACGCCTAACCCGGTTTTTCCGGAAACTTCCAAAATTTCCTCTTCCTGACAACCTAGAATATGGATTATTTCGTTTTTAGTTTTTTCTATATTGGCATTGGGAAGATCAATTTTATTAACTACTGGAATAATTTCCAGATTATTTTCAATGGCTTGATACAGATTGGCCAATGTCTGAGCTTGCACGCCTTTGGTGGCATCAACTAAAAGCACTGCTCCCTCCACAGCCGCCAGTGACCTGGAAACTTCATAACCAAAATCCACATGTCCCGGAGTATCAATAAGATTCAGAATAAATTCTGAATCTGAATTCGAGATTCTTGACCGATAGACCATCCGGACTGGCTGCATTTTTATGGTTATCCCTCTTTCTCTTTCCAGATCCATAGTATCCAAAAGTTGTTCTTTCATCTTGCGTTTTTCTATCGTTCCGGTAAATTCCAAAAGCCGGTCGGACAAAGTCGATTTTCCGTGGTCAATATGGGCGATTATGCAAAAATTTCTGATGTTATTCATAAGTCTTATTATACTATTTTGGCTTTAAATTAGCTAATTGTCAATAAAAAAAAGCCCAATAGCCATAATTGGCCGTTCGGGCTCCGCTCTATTTTTCAAAAGAAATAATTTTTTGTTATTTTTTCGGAGAAAAAATAGCCATTTGATAGCAAAATCAAATGGCTAGTGAGTTACGTTGTTTATGATAGTTAATCTGTCCTGATGGTAGCGCTTTTAAATGGCCACCCAACGCACACGATTACGTCAGTTTCCCTTTTCGCAGGGTTTGTTGCTTTTGCTTTGAACATAGCATTGTCACTGCCGCTACAACCACGAAAATAGACAAAAAGCCATTCTTTTTCAAGAATCTGAACGTTCTCGTAACCCTGCTTCTCAAGTGCTCTTATGGCAATGTCAGGTTTTACAAAAATCCCGAAAAAAAATGAACAGAGTGTGAAGATCATTAACAGGACCGAAAGTAAAATCATTAACACCCCCACCCATTGACCTTTCTCATTTCGTGACATTTTATCACCTCCTCTTCAAAAATTCCTAGAAATAACCTTGAAACCCCTCCTGTTTGAGAAGTTTCGTTCTTTGATAAGTGACCTTACATTATAAACCATCAAACCAAAATGTCAAGGAGTGGATTTAAAAAAATTAAAAAGAAAAAAACAGCTTGTTATTCTTCTGGGAAAGAATTCCATATTCTTTATATTCCGCTCACCTCGCTTGTATCTTCTATGATATCCTTTTTGGCCCTAAAAATTCTTCTGGATATGGAATGTTTGAAATCCAAAAATTCCTGTGATTTCAGAGCGTAACAGGTGCCAATAAAGATAATTCCGCCTAAAAGAGCGGCAAAAGACAATTGGGAAAAGACGCCTAAAAATGTATCCATATCAACAAAGTCGGAAGCCAGATGCTTTCCAAGCTGAATTCCTATTCCACCCAAAAAAGAAGCCAAGGCGATGACGGAAACGGAACGGAAAATTTTTCGATCGTCAAGATTTTCAAATTTTGTTCTAAGAATGAAAAGCAATAAAATCATTTGCACGACGCTAGAGAGAGAAAAAGCAATGGCCAGTGACAAAATTTGCACTTTTCCAATCAGGAGAATTACAGTAATAATGTTCAAAAATTCGGAAAAAATAGCCACGTAAAAAGGGGTTTTAGTGTCATGCATGGCATAGAACGACCGCGCCAAAAGCGGAATAAGGCTTTGGGCAAAAAGGCTAGCGGCCAAAATTCCCAGACATTGAAAAGTCAAAGTGGTATCTTCCCAATCGAATTTTCCCGCTCCTAAGATTACCCGGACAAGTTGCGCCCGAAGAAGAATGATAAAAACGCTTAAAGGTATGACGAAAAACAAAATTTGCCTGAATACTTGGGAAAAAGAATTCACAAAATTGTCGTTGTCTTTTTTGGCAAAAAATGAAGAAAGCGTGGGAAAAACGGCAATAGAGAAAGAGATGCCAAAAATTCCCAGCGGCACACTCTGAAGATTTTGGGCAAAATTAAAAATAGCCAGAGATCCGGAAGCTAACATGGAAGCAAAAATGGTTATTACTAAAAGATTGATCTGATTTATGGCGATGCCCAAGGTTCTCGGCACCATTAATTTCAAAACTCGCCGGATATTTTTATCTTTAAAACATTTTATGCTCTGCCAACTATGGCGATATCCCAAATCTCTTGCTGCCGGATATTGGATTACCATATGGAGAAAAGCTCCCAATACCACTCCCCATGCCAATCCTATCGGTCCCCAGAATTTAACAAAAACCAAAACACCGATAATAATTCCGATGTTATAAAAAATTGGCGCTAAGGAATAAATAAAAAATCTTTTAAAAGAAGTGAGAATGCCTCCAAAAATACCGCTGATGCCCAAAAATAGCGGACTTAAAAACATAATTCGGGTAAAGGCCACTACTTTTTCCAGCTTTTCCGGAGAAAATCCTGGAGTAATAATCCTCATTAAAAACGGAGCAAAAATACAAAATATCAAAGAAAAAGCAATGATAGAAAAAATGGCCAAATTCATCAGACCATTAGCCAATTTCCAAGCATCTTTGTTTTCATTTTTGGAAATAAGACCGGTAAAGACAGGGATAAAAGCGGCTGATAAGGCTCCTAAAATCAATAGGTTATAAATCAGATCCGGAATACGAAAAGCGGCATAATAAACATCCAGAGTGTCGCCGGCTCCAAAAGAAGAAGCCAAAAAACGATCTCTTAGGAGTCCCAGCATCCGGCTGGCCAGACCGGCCACGGTAATCAAAAATGCGGCACTGGCAACTGTTCGGGAAGGATTGGAATTAGTCAGCAATTTGTGATTGAATATTTTTTTTATCATACACGCAAAAAATTATTATTTTTTCGTTAAAGCTAAGCCTATAAATTTATCGGTATTAAGAACACTCTCCATTTTAATTTCATTTTTTCCTTCTGCCAAATTAGCGCCGGTTATTTTTTCCGCAGGATGTTTCCAGATGATGTTGTATGAATCAGGATATATTATTTTTGATAACAATTGGGAACCGATACTGCCTGATTGCTTTTGAAAGAGAACAGAAAAGGTGTCAGCCGGCTTGGTTTTGGAATCAGTTTCAATTGTGAACGGCAATTTATAAGAATATTTAACCTCTACTGTTTCCTGGGGACTGACATAGACCCAGTTGGCAAAAACCGTCTTTCCGCTGTCTTCATAAATGGCTGTGCCCGATTCTTCGTCAATTTTCATAACGCCTTCCTCCATTTCCACCTGTGGGTCTTTTTTAAATCCTAGTGCCCTGTAGTCCAGAGGCGGGGAAACAAATTCTCTGGTTTGTCCGGAAGCAGAAATTAAGGTCGATCCCTTTGGTACGTAAACGCGCATGTAATCGGAGTTTACCTTATTCCACCATTCAAATTGATTATTTCCGCCGTTGTGATGCCGGGTAACGGTAATAGTATCAATAATGGAACCGTCATTTTGAATTTCCGCCTGATGCTCTATTTTTTCCTCTATTATTCCATCAGTTTTGTAACCGTTGATATTGGTATTTATAACGGAAAGATAATCTTTTTGGGTATCCAAAACTTCTCCGCTCCAACCGCGTGCAGAAATCATTTTTTCAATATCATAATTCATGGAATAAATGAGAATATGTTTTTCGTTTAAGCTATCGATAAGAATTTTCATAACCTTGGCCGTATCAGAAAAATCCTTGGCGTTGAATATCTGATCGAGAATTTTCGGCGCCAGATCGGCTAGGATTTTCTTCGGCTGGTTCAATTCCTTGTCGTAATCCACTTCCACTTCGTATTGGATTTTTTCGATAAAATTGTCTTTGTCTACTGTTACGTCATATTCCGGCATTTCAATCGGTCCGGTTACTTCCAAAAGTTTTTGCATAACCGTCGGAGTCATAGTGATTATTCCGTCTACAGTTGGTCCGCCGGTTTTTTCATAAAACCAGGCAGCTTTTTCGGCGCTTTTGGGAAAATCAGGAAACCAATTGCTGTCATGAAGGCTCCAGGCGGCGCTTATTTTTTGGACAGGAGTTGGCGGAATGACTTTTTCCCTGAGTTGCCCGTCCGGATTAAAAATTCCATCCACAAAGAATTTCCTTACCCGACCGTTGAAGATATCCAAAATACCGTAAGTGCCGATAAAACCGCCGGTGGCTCTCATTTCCTGGTTATTTTGGAATAAAAACAAATATTTTCTGGGACCGTTTCCTCCCAAAACATCGGTAAAAATTTTGCTTTCACCGACAAACTGGCTAAGAGAATCGTTGATTTGCGGCAATTTATCTCTCAGCTCAATAAACTTTTCCCGTTGGTTTTCCGGAATATCCGCCATATCAACATCCTCTAAATTTTTTTCCAAGTCTTCCATCAAAAGAGAAACTTCCTTCAGGTTTTTGTCCGTTTCCTGAAAAATTTGTAAAAAAGATATGGTATCCGCATTTTCGCCGCTTAGAGGGTTATTTACTTTATTTATCAAGGATAAAATTTCGGATATTTTCATCCCGATTTGGGATATGTCTTTTCCGGCTTTTGCCAGATGCGCTCCGGAAGAAATTTTGGAAACGAATGGCAGATATTTGGAAGACTCAACAACAATGCTTCCTATGGCATTGACATCATTGGAAATTTGCGAAAAATTTTCCTCGGCCTGACTAAACTCCAGGGAAGCTTTTTGAAAATCCCGATTGCTTAAACCGCTCTTTGCTTCCATAAGATTGGCGTATGCTTCCTGTCCGCTTTGAAAAGCGGTATTTTTTATCTTGAGTCCCTGACCCAGAATATCCAAAGAAAAAATTATCAGAAGCAAAACCGCCGCCAAAGAAGCAAAAGATAAGATATTTTTTTTAAAATCGAGTCGTTGTTTTAGCCCTTGAAAAACGGAATAATTTTCCAAAAAACCGTCTGTTTTTTGATCGCTGGCATATTCGTCTTCATCCTCGTCTTCATCTTCACTTTCCTCGCTTTGCCAATAAGAATTTGCAGGAAAAATTTCATCCCATTTTTCACTTTTTTCTTGAATATGCGGAGAAGGCTCGCTAATGTCCTGAGTAAAAACCGGGCTTGTCAGTTCTTCTTCTTTTTCCGCTTCCCTCATCTCGCCCGTGAACTCTACCGAAATGTTTTTGACATTATCCAAATCTTCTGCGGCAATCGGGATACGGGGAATATATTTTAACCGTTCTTCCTTTTTTCTTTTTTCTTTTTCTTCTGCGATTATTTTCTGAAAACGCCGCGTTTCCTGGTCGATAACTTCCGGTTTTTTTATGTCATGGAAAACATCCCCTATCTTGGAAGAGGTGCCGGAAAAATATCTTCTGGGTTTAATTCTCACAACCTTTTTAATTCTTCTCATTTTCTCCATATCCAAAACCCCGGAAGAATCAACCGGTCTGACATCAAACATCTGAGGAGTGATAAATTCTTTCTTTTCCCCCATAATTATTTGTGAATGACGCCTTTATATATCTCGAGAGTTTCCTGGGCCATTCTTTTCCAATTGTATTTTTTTATTTGTTCGTAGCCTTTTTTAATCAATTCTTTTCTCAAATTTTCATCGCTGGCAATTTTTTCTATTTTCTGTGTTATGTCTTTTGTGTCATAGGGATCAAAATAGAGAGCGCTGTCTCCCAGAATTTCCAGAGCGCATGAATGACTGGAAATTATAACCGGCACGCCCTTAGCCATGGCTTCCAGCGGCGGCAATTCAAATCCTTCATAAAGAGACGGCCGGACATACGCCAAGGCATTGTGAAAAATTATATCCAGTTCGTAGTCAGGAACGAAACCGGCAAAAATAACACCGCCGATCTTTTTCTCTTCCGCCATTTGCTTAAGCCGCAAATAAAAATAATCTTCCGCTCCCACAAAAACCAATTGCATATCCTTTCTTTTTTTTCTTGCTTCATCAAAACCAAAAATCAACCGTTCGGGATTTTTGTGCGGATAAGCATTGCCAACATACAAAATGTATGGCTTTATTATACCATACCTGGCGATAATTTCCTCGTCTTTATTGGGACTAAGCATACAAAAATCATCACAAGCTTCATAAGTTACTTTTATTTTTTCACTGGGAACTCGTTTATAATTCTTTAAAATGTCATCCTTGGTAAATTTAGACACCGCTATCACCCGATTAGACCGGTAAATGGCTGATTTAATGACTATTTTATAGGCAAAAAATTTAAGCCAATACAAAAGCGGGCTAAGAGTCGTTCCTCGAACTGTAGGAAAATGAATCAGGATAAGATCGTGAATGGTTACCACGAATTTTTTAAAATAAAAAAGTGGCACATTAAAATGGGGAAAATGTGCCAAATCCAAGTTGTATTTATTTAAAAGCCGGGGGAATTTTATCTGTTCTTCCAGGCTATACCACTGGAAATCGGCTAAAATTTTCTTAAAATTTTTATTTTTAGGGATGTATTCGTTAAAATTCTCTTTTTTTAAAAAAATGAAATATTGATTGTCTTCATCAACCTTTTCCAAATTTTCTATTAATTTTTGGGTGTAACGGCCCAGTCCTTTGCCGATGGGGCCGTAAAATCGGGCGTCTATTCCTATTCTCATAAGTTAATTATACCATATCAAAACAACCAGGCGCGAAATTGATCTGCTTGGTTGTTTTTAATTGCCATTAAGCTTTGTTAAACAAATCAAGGGTTGCTCTGGCCGTTTTTTTCCAGCCAAATTCCAGCGATTTTTCCAGACCTTTTTTTGTTATATCTTCCCTTAATTTTTTGTCAGTTAAAACCTCTTTCATAGCTTTATAGATTTCATCAGGTTTATCAGGGTCGATAAGCAATCCGCCACCGCCTACCACCTCCGGCAACGAAGAATTATTGGAAGCAATGACTGGCACGCCGCATTTCATTGCTTCCAGCGGCGGAAAACCGAATCCTTCAAAGAACGACGGATAGACAAAAAGAGAAGCCAGATTATAAACGTATTCCTTATCCTCATCTCGGACAAAATTAATGACCTGGATTTTTTCTTTGTAATCTGATGTTTCTATTTCTCTGAATATTTTTTCCTGCATCCAGCCTTTTTCTCCGGCAATGACCAGTTTATATTTAGTCAACTCTTCGTCCCCGGAAATTTCCGCCTTTTTTTGCCACCGGTTAAAAGCGCGGATGATGCCAAAAATATTTTTTCTCGGCTCAATTGTTCCCAGATATAAAATGAATTTGTATGGCAAGTCGTATTTTTCTTTAATTTTGATCAATTTTTCGTCATTGCGATTGATTATTTTAAATTTATCGTCAACTCCGTTATGAATAACCATCACCTTTTCCGGGCTTATTTTATAAAAAGAAACCAAATCATTTTTGGAAGAAGAAGAAACGGCGATTATCTTATCGGCTTTTTGGCAGATTTTTTTAGGATTGATAAAAATGTGCCACATTTTTCTTTTAGGAGAAAAGTATTCGTTGTGGCGCTCAAAAGAAAGATCATGAATTGTGACAATAAGTTTGGCTTCCTTGCTTACCGATCCGAAAATAATATTGGGCATAAAAACGATATCCGCCCCGCCAGCAAGCTTGTCAATATGCGGCCAGCCCAAATACCAAAAGGAAAAATTAAGTATTTTGTTGGGAACACGCCACCTTTTTATCCGAACATTTTTAAATCGGGAAAAAACAGAAAAATCAAATTTGGGATTTTTCCAGGAATTCAAAAAAAGAACATACTCGTTCTTAGTGTCGATTTCCAATAAGTTCAAAATTAGATTCAAAAGATATTCCTCTACTCCCGTCCTCCTTCCCTCCATCAGGCATCGAGCATCTATGGCAATCTTCATATGAAAATTATTCTAAGTAGTGTTTTATCATCACTATCCAAAATCCCAAAAATAATCCGAGGAAAAAGGAAGCCAGCGCAATCAGGCCAAAATCGGGGTTGTTTTTGATAATAACCGGGTTTTGAGCCATTATTTCAAACCAGGTATCTTCTTTTTGGTCCTTGTTTAAATTGGCAGTGGTTTCAGAAATTATCTTAACGACGGAAGAGGCTATTTTTTCACTGGTTTTTTGATCAGAAGAGGAAAAAGATACGGCAATTATCTGGGAAGACATTTTTTCCACTTTAATTTTCTTTGCCAATTGCCTAAGAGTGGCGTTTTGAGTACTGATATTCGCTTCTTTATAAATATCCGCCACAATGCGCGGACTTTTCAGCCATTCCACTACCGTTTCGGCAAATTTTTCATCTGCCTGCAGACGATAAAAATCATCATAGCGAAAATCAGAAGTGTTTTGAATGCCTAATCGGGTGATATTTAGGGTCAGAGAAGTATTATACGAAACAGGCTGGAAAAAAAAGTAGCCCAGAGCTATCAAAACAATGAGCGCAACAACCGCTAAAAACAAGTTTGCGTTCTTTTTTAATATTTCTAAATATTCCTTAAGTTCCATGATTTTTTAATTCAATTTTTATGCTTTATATACTCTTTTTCCACGTAGTCTTTAATTTTATTCTTAAAAGCGCTTTTGTCAAATTTTCTAGCCTTTTCCCTGATAGAAACCGAATCAAACTCGATTTTTTCAAATCTCCCAACTGCCGCCACGATGTCCTCCGCTGTTTGATTGTCAAAGAAAATCCCATCCTTATTTTCCTCGATATGTTCCGGGATGTCCCCGCCTCGAAAAGCTATAAGTGGCCGTCCTGAAGCCAAAGCTTCAATAGCTACAATGCCGAAATCTTCTTCTTGCGGAAAGATAAAAGCCCGGCATTGGGAATAATATTTAGCCAAATCTTCGTCCGGCACCCGGCCCAAAAATTCAATGGTAGGACCGGCAATTTTTTGAAGCCTTTTTAACTCCGGTCCTCGACCGATGATTTTTAGCGGCAATTTCAGCCGGTTAAAAGCTTTTATGGCAATATCAAATCTTTTGTAGGCAATAAGCCGGCCGACCATTAAAAAATAATTTCCCGTTTTTTCATTTACAAAAAAATCATCAAAATTTACCGGCGGATGGATTATTTCACTTTCCTTTTTATAATATTTTTTAATTCTCTTGGCAACAAATCGGGAATTGGCGATAAATCGATCCACTCTTTCGGCGCTGATTCTGTCCCAAAGCCGCAAATAATTCATTGCCAGAGGAACCAATTTCTTGATAAACCCCGGAAAATAAAAATCCTGGGTGTATTTATGGCAATCATCCCAGGCATAACGCATTGGCGTGTGCATATAACAAATATGAAGCGTTTCCGGACCGGTAATGACGCCTTTGGCAAAACTGGAAGAATCAGAAAGGACGATGTCATATTTGGAAAAATTAAATTGTTCGATGGCAATGGGCATAACTTGCGGAAATATACGGTGTTTACTGGAAGCAAAAGGAAATTTTTGGATAAAAGAAGTCCGGATATCCTTGTTCTCCAAAACTCCATGCATCATTTTTTTGTTATACACCAAAGTATAAATCGGCGCGTCCGGATAAAGTTCGCAAAAACACTCCAGCACTCTTTCAGCGCCTCCATATTGAACCAAATAATCATGAACCAAAGCAATCTTCACGTAACACGTAACACCTAACACATAACACATTGGCAATTTTAGTTGGGATGTTATGCGCTATGTGCTATGTGATACGTGATTTTAAAGGTTTCTCCTTTTTCTGAACAAAACTCCGACAGTTTTGAGGCATATTTGAACATCCAGCCAAAGCGACCAGTTTTCGATATAATACAAATCAAGCCGATATTCATCTTCAAAATCCAAATCCGACCGGCCGGAAACCTGAGCCATACCGGTTGCCCCCGGCTTTATGGTAAGAAGCCTTCGGTGATAATCCATATATTTTTCCACTTCTCTCTCCTGATGAGGCCGGGGACCCACCATACTCATAGAGCCGAAAAGAACGTTAAAAAATTGCGGTAATTCGTCAATGGAATATTTTTCGATGAAATTACCCACGTTTGTTTTGCGGGGATCTTTTTTGATTTTATAAAGCGGTCCTTTTCTGACGCTTTGTTTGGCGATAAGTTCTTTTTCTATTTTTAGAGCGTCATCGACTTTAGGATTGTCTTTTGTCACGCAAAGTTCCCATTTCATATAGCGGAATTTGAAAACAAAAAATTTCTTTCCGTCATTGCCAATTCGTTCATTTTTATAAATAATCGGCCCCCGTGAATCCAATTTTATGGCTATGGCTGTCAGAATCATAATTGGAGAGGTTGCTATTATGCCAAAAGTAGCCGTTATTATGTCGAAAGTTCGCTTATAAATTCTTCCCCAACCGTCAAGTGGCGTATTGCGCACCTGAATCAAAGGCTCGCCGCACAAAACGCCCAGATCAAATTTTGAAGTTTGCAGAGTGGTAGGAATAAATTTAAAATTGATATTATTGATGGCGCAATAATCGATTATTTTTTCCTGTTCGTCATCGGTTACTGACGGCTCGCAAAGAATTATCTCATCGATTCCTTTTTGTTTCTTAATTTCCTTAATTTCTCTTAAGTGAGCACTTTCCAATTGGTCAACAACCTTATAGCCCAAATTTTTATTTTGCCTAATAATCTTGGAAATGGTATCCATCTTGCCGTTTCTTCCGATAAGAAGAACTCGGTGCACCCCGATTCCTTTTTTTCGTAACAGCCATTTCTGAATCAGCTGGACAATATATCTGGCAAATACCACATAAAAAGTGATAAAAATCCAGGCAGAGAGAATTATAAAACGGGAAGAAAACCATTCCCGTTTCAAAAATATAGCCACAATTATAATTACCAGTCCGATAGAAGTAGCGCTGAAAATTTTAAGCATTTCTTTCCAAAATTTTCTGGTTGATCGGATATTATATAGCCCTTCAAAAGCATAAATAATAAGAAAAAGAGGCGCTACTATTAGCACAATTTTAATGAAAGCGTCAAAAGGATAATCGTATAGTTTCGGTTTTAAAACTAAAAGCTCCGGGATATTACGAATGTTCCAGGCGGTTATAGCCGCCAGAACAATCATAATAAAATCCAGAGGGACTTGCAAAGCGCTAAAGAATAATTCTGATCTTTTCATTGTTTGCAAATATTGGTCAAATTATCAGCAATTTCAAATATTTATCAAGGCAAATCTATAAGCCGGATTCTGTCAAAAGCAGTCATTTATCTGGGATGATGATTACTCATCACCTCAAGCGGCACTTCCCATATTTACGTAAAATACAGGACACGACCTTGCATTCTGGTAAGGATTTAGCCGTTTCACTCCCGCACTAACTTTACGCTGGCACTAACGTGCCAAAAAAAAGCGTAAAATTAGTGCGGGACTACGCCCTACTTTTCAATAGAGCGCCCATAATAATTTCTTATTATGGCGTCTCTGCTCGCACCTCTGTCCTTGCGGACGACGGGTGTTACCCGCTACCATTGTCCCGCCATAAGCGAAACTAAATGTCCGGACTTTCCTCCCCGACTTTACGTCGGGGCAACTGCCCAATTTGCCTTGATAGCTATTCAAAACTGGTTGGTTTTTAATAAAAACATCAACTGTTAATTATACTCCTTTTTTCCTCTTTTGTCAAAAGTAATTTCTTTATTTTCCCTAAAATA
>ERZ795059.1930-NODE-1930-length-22344-cov-6.036431_pt1 | contig 22344 bp, 18 predicted proteins | sample MGYA00375143_ERZ795059 | MGnify/ENA primary metagenome ERZ795059 (study PRJEB30188, sample SAMN05720168) | activated sludge metagenome | isolation source: Anaerobic digester | place: USA | collected 2015-01-07 ... | reverse complement strand
CCAGCTGATTTACCGCCTCTGGAATATCCAAGCCGCGAATAAGATCGGCTACTAATTTAGTCTTTCTGGGCGCTATTCTTATGTTGTTGAGTCGAGCTGTTACTTTCATTATTTTAAAACTCTAAATTAACATTATTTACTAGCCGGGCTAGTCTTAGCCGCTTTTGAGGCCTCTACCTCTTTTTGTTTAGCCGCCATTTCTATCTCTTTCTGCATCTTTCCGCCGTGCCGGGTAAATTTCCTGGTGGGAGAAAATTCTCCCAACCTGTGTCCCACCATTTCTTCATTAACAAGCACTGAAACAAAAATTTTACCATTGTGCACCGCGAAAGTAAACCCGATCATTTCTGGCGAAATAACAGAAGCTCTTGACCAAGTCTTGATAGGAGCTCTGTCTCCCGGCTTCTTATTTTTAATTTTTTGGATAAGCCTTTCATCTACATAAAGGCCCTTTTTTAAACTTCGTGTCATACCTTTTTTTACAGCACTGTCTACTGACAGGCGGATAACATGAATGCATCATCATGTTATGTGCTATGCGTTACGTGTTACGTGTTTTATTTTCTCTTCTGTCTTCTCTTGATTATAAACTTGTTGCTGTATTTGTATTTTTTCCTTGTTTTTTTGCCGAGAGCCGGCTTGCCCCAAGGAGTTTTTGGGTGTTTAAGTCCGATTCCCTGTCTTCCTTCTCCACCACCATGTGGATGATCCACTGGATTCATAGCCGAACCCCTTACTCCCGGTCGCACTCCCATATGCCTTTTTCTTCCTGCTTTTCCAACTGTATATGAATTATGTTCAAAATTGCTTACTTGGCCAATGGTAGCGTAACATTCGCTACTAATCAATCTTATTTCGCCAGAAGACATTTTTATCTGAGCTGTCTTTTCATCGACTGCCGTAAGAACCGCTCCGGAACCAGCGCTTCTGGCTGCCTGAGCTCCCTTTCCCGGAAAAAGCTCTATACTGGAAATTATAGTTCCTATCGGAATATTCTTAACCTTAGCCCTGTTTCCAGTTTTGATTGGCGCATCTTCTCTGGTAATGATTTCTTTCCCTGTTTTCAGCCCCTGAGTGGCTAAAATATATCTCTTTTCTCCATCTTTAAAATTAATAAGTGCGATAAAAGCGCTTCTGTTAGGATCTCTTTCGACTGCCACTACTCTTCCAGGAATGCCAAACTTATCTTGTAAAAAATCAACAGTTCTATATCTTCTCTTGTTTCCGCCACCCTTGTGGCGAACGGAAATTTTCCCCCCTGATCGGCCAGCTCTGTTGGGTTTTTTTGCCAATAAGGATTTTTCAGGATTTTGGGACGTAATCATTTCCGATTTTACTATCGACATGTTTCTCCTTCCCGCCGTATTTTTTTTGTATATTTTAATAGCCATAACTATTTCTCAAAAATATCAATTTTATCTCCTTCTTTTAGGGTAACAATAGCTTTCTTAAATCCCGACTTAAAACCTAAACTTCGTCCTCTTATTCTTTTCTTTCGGGGAATATTCACTGTATTGATCGCCGCAACATTCACTCCATAAAGATCTTCAATGGACTTTTTTATTTCCCCCTTGGTGGCTTTTGGAGCAACTTTAAAAACATACTTATTGTTCTCCACCATCATTGTAGCCGCTTCCGTTATCCAAGGCTCCATTAAAACTCTATAAGCTATGGAATTATTTTCTGATTTTTTATTATCTTTTACCATATGCCGTTTTTTTATTTACCCTTCTTATATTTTTCTTCTAAAAACTTTACCGATTCCTGGCTCATCAGAAGATTCTTATTATTCAGCATATCTAAAACATTCAATTGGCTGGTCATAATATTATTAACATTTTCAATATTTCTGCTAATCATTTTTAAATCCTTTTCTGAATCAGAAAAAGCCATCAGTATTTTGCCTTTAATTTTGAGATTTTTCAGAATTTCTGCCATTTTTTTCGTTTTTTTCTCCTTCGTTTCCAATTTATCCACTATCATCAATTCCCCGTCTCTTAGTTTTCCGCTTAAAGTGACGGCAATGGCCAGAGAGTTCATTTTCTTGTTTATCTTTCTGGAAAAATTACGGTCATTCCGAGGACCAAAAACTACTCCTCCTTTTCTCCAAACCGGAGTTCTGACCGATCCTACTCTTGCTCGTCCTGTTCCTTTTTGCCTCCAGGGTTTTATTCCTGATCCGGCTCTTTCTCCCCGATTTTTAGTATGAGCCAGAACCTGCCTTTTATTACCCGATATGGCCACCATTACCTGATGGACAAGATCATCATTGGCCGGCAAGCCAAAAACAGAATCAGCCAGGGTGATATCTTTGATTTCTTTTCCTTCCTGATTAAACAATTTTGCTTTTGCCATAAAATTCTATCTGATATAAATTTCAATTACTCCTCCCGGAATGCCAGGAACTGACCCCTTGAGTCCTAAAACATTTTTTTCTTTATCTATATAAACAACTTTAATATTCTTACTGGTAGTTCGTTTTCCTCCCATTCTTCCGGCCATTCTTTTTCCCTTTATCACATGTTCCGGAAATCCTGCTCCGATCGATCCGGGAGCTCGAAGATCATGCTTGTGTCCGTGTGATGCCGGAGAACCTTTAAACCCATGTCTTTTCACGCCTCCCTGAAAACCCTTGGCCTTTCCTGTTCCGCTGACATTGACAACATCTCCTATTTCAAAGATGGAAACGTCCAGTATGGCATCTTTTTCAAGAGTTGATTCTTCTACTCTAAATTCTTTTTTCTTGGATTTATTTTTAGTTTTATTAATTTCTAACTGGACAGCGCTATAGCCATCTCCTTCTTTTTTTCTAATACCGCTTACCTTTGCTCCACATTCAACCAGCGTAACGTTCTGAGCGCCATCGTCACCATATATGGTAGTCATTCCTATTTTTTTCCCGAGTATAAACTTTTTCATTGTTATCTTCTACAAATTTCGTATTATTGGCATAAAAATAAAAAAACTGAGCCTCAAGCCAGTTAATTCCGATTATTCGGAAATTTCATCACCCTGGCTAGTTGAGTATCCCGACTTATCGGGACTTTAACTAGAATTCGCATATGCGCATCGTATTGCGCTTTTTCACATATTACATTTTTATTTCAATATCCACTCCGGCTGGCAAATCAAGATTGGTCAGATTATCAATGGTTTTAGGAGTTGGACTCCAGATGTCAATAAGTCTTTTGTGGATTCTCATTTCATACTGCTCCCTGGCATTTTTATAAATAAAGGTAGACTTATTTACAGTCACTTTTCTTATTTCTGTAGGTAAAGGAACCGGTCCGGTAATGCTAGCGCCAGTTCTTTCGGCAGTTTCCACGATTTGACGCGCTGATTGGTCAATGATCTTATGGTCATAAGCCTTGATTTTTATCCTAATTCTTGGTTTTGCTTCTTCTTCCTTTTTGAGCATCAGTTTTAAATGAGGTTAATTTATCTTTTTTAACGCGAGTAAAATTTACTCTATTAGAGGCCCGGCATAACCGGACCTCGCGAAGAATAAACTTATTTTACAATCTTAGTAACCACTCCGGCACCAACAGTTCTTCCGCCCTCACGAATAGCAAATCTCATTCCTTCTTCCATAGCTACCGGCGCACCAAGAACTACTTTGAAACTTACGGTGTCCCCAGGCATAACCATTTCAGTTCCTTCTGGAAGCATTACTTCTCCAGTCACATCAGTAGTCCGAACATAGAATTGAGGCTTGTAACCTTTGAAAAATGGAGTATGTCGTCCGCCTTCTTCTTTGGTTAGAATATACACTTCACATTCAAATTCAGTATGAGGGGTGATAGAACCCGGTTTTGCCAAAACTTGCCCTCTTTCTACCTCTTCCTTCTTAGTTCCTCGAAGAAGAACCCCGGCATTATCTCCGGCCTGTCCTTTATCCAGAGTTTTATTAAACATTTCAATTCCGGTAACTGTAGTTTTTGAAGTTGGTTTTAATCCGACAATTTCTACTTCTTCATTAACATTAATGATTCCTCTTTCGATTCTTCCAGTCACTACTGTTCCTCTTCCTTCGATAGAAAAAATGTCTTCAATTGGCATCAAATATGGCTTATCGATGTCTCTAACTGGTTCTGGAATTTTTTCATCCAAAGCATCTATAAGATCGAAAATTGGCTTGGCATCGGCATCATCGGCTGATTTTGAGTTTAGAGCCTTGAGAGCTGAGCCTCTGATAACTTTGGCATTTTCCCCGTCAAATTGATATTTGGTCAAAAGCTCTCTTACTTCAGCTTCTACCAAATCAATAAGTTCCGGGTCATCAACCATATCAACTTTGTTTAAAAATACTACGATCTCAGGAACTCCTACCTGATAAGCCAGCAAAATATGCTCTCGGGTTTGAGGCATAGGACCATCGGTAGCCGCTACGACCAAAATCGCACCATCCATCTGAGCCGCTCCGGTAATCATATTTTTGATGTAGTCAGCGTGTCCAGGGCAGTCAACATGCGCATAGTGGCGTTTATCAGATTCATATTCACAGTGAGCGGTAGCAATGGTTATACCTCTTTCTCGTTCTTCTGGAGCCTTATCGATTTCATCTACTCCTTTTTCTTTCGCCATGCCTTTGAAGGCCAAGACGTGAAGAATAGCCGCTGTTAGAGTAGTTTTCCCATGGTCAACATGGCCGATTGTGCCGACATTTACATGGGGTTTAGTTCTTTCGAATTTTTCTGCTGCCATATTTTTGGTAGTTTATCGTAAAAAATATACGATTACACTGGAATAAAACACCAGCTTCGCATTAATTTACGAATTTGTTTGTTATTAAGTTTAATTACGTTTATATACACAAAAGTTAGTGTAATACATATTTGCCATTTTGGCAAGCCCACTTTAGGCTTTTTCGTATCGAATTTCAGTATCTTTTTTCTCCCCTATTTCTTCCAGATCTATTTCATTTATTTTCTCTTCTTCCTGCGACACTTTCCAGCTGGCAATATCATTGTTTATCTTATCAACAAGCTCTTGTTTTGTCAAGCCCGAAATGCCACCTTGGCGCAGTTTTTTGAGTTCCTTGAAAGACATCAGCACATAATATTGGTCTTGATCCTTGAGAATAGCCTTTCCGCCTATCAGTTCCAGCGCTTCTTTAAGTTTTTTGTCTATCATAAACAAAAAGTAATTTACTTTTTTAATCGTAAACAAATATTAACTGAAAAAGAATTTTATGTCAATATGCAAGGCCTTTTGTTTTTAACTATGCTTTTTGAAAAGGGGCTTTTTTATAAATGTAACCATATAAATAAAAAAACCGGTCTCATTTATCAATTCCGGGTCCTAATAACACAAATCCCACACCTTCTATCAGTTTTTTAAACCAACACTCGATGTGGTTCCTGCACCCTTCTCTACGCTAGTCATTTACCATATTTGAGAAGGATATTTTATTCGTGTTTTTAGAAGAATTTATCTTCTAAAAACACTGCCAGACTAGTGAGCTTTCAATGTATATTACAATAATAATCGCTTTTTATTTCAAAAAAACAACCCTGATCATCAGAGTTGTTTTTATTAAAATAAAAGATCGTGATATTAAAATTATTTTTTTCCGCCAATGATTTCTTCCGCCACATTTTTAGGCACTTCTGAATAATGAGAAAATTCCATAGAATAGCTGGCTCTGCCTTGAGTCATGGAACGAAGAGAAGTGGCATAACCGAACATGGAGGACAACGGCACTTCCGCCTCGATTAATTTCACTCTGGCATTTCCTTCTCCTCTGTCGTTCATTTCTCTGATTATTCCCCGTTTTGAATTCAAATCGCCCACTACGTCACCCATAAACTGTTCCGGCGTGGTAGCTATAACTTTCATAATCGGTTCCAAAATTACAGGATTAGCTCGTCTAACTGCTTCTTTTAGGGCCATCGATCCGGCAATTTTGAAAGCGGCTTCTGAAGAGTCGACTTCATGAAAGGATCCGTCATAAACCGTTGCTTTAATATCCACCATCGGATAGCCAGCCAAAACGCCATTATCCAATGCTTCCTTGACTCCTTTTCCAATTGGAGCGATATATTCCTGCGGAATAACTCCGCCTTTTATTTCGTCAACAAATTCAAAACCCTTGCCCGGTTCCTGCGGCTCCACTTTGAGCCAACAATGGCCGTATTGTCCGCGACCGCCAGACTGCTTGATATATTTTCCTTCCGCCTGAGAAGTATTTTTAATAGTTTCCCTATAAGCTACTTGTGGCTGGCCGATATTAGCTTCCACCTTAAATTCCCGTTTCATTCGATCAACAATGATATCCAGATGCAGTTCTCCCATGCCTTCGATAATAGTTTGTCCGGATTCTTCATCGGTATGAACTTTGAAAGTAGGATCCTCTTCGGAAAGTTTTCTTAGTGCCATCCCCATTTTTTCCTGATCAGCTTTAGTCTTTGGTTCAATGGCAATTGAAATAACCGGCTCGGGGAAAGTAATCGATTCAAGCAATACCGGTTTTTCCGGATCGCAAAGCGTGTCTCCGGTAGTTGTCGCTTTCATTCCCACCAGCGCTCCGATTCCACCAGCATAAATTTCTGTTATTTCTTCCCGATGATTAGCATGCATCTGTAATATTCTTCCTACTCTTTCTTTTTCTCCTTTGGAAGAATTTAAAACATAAGAACCGGCTTTTAGCATGCCTGAATAAACCCTAAAAAATGTTAACTGACCGACAAAAGGATCTGTCGCCACTTTGAAAGCTAAGGCAGCGAAGGGAGCATCATCAGAAGAATTAATTTCTATTATTTTTTCCGTATCATCGACATCAGTCGCTTGAATCATCGGCACATCAATAGGAGAAGGCAGATAATCCACTACGGCATCAAGGATCAATTGAACCCCTTTGTTTCTTAGAGCTGTTCCGGTAAAAACCGGAATGAGAGCAGTTTTAATCACAGCCTTTCTGAGAGCAGTTTTTAGCTCTCCTTCCGTTATTTCCTCTCCGCTCAAATATTTTTCTGTTAAATTTTCATCAGTTTCTGAAATTTTTTCCACCATTTTTTCCCGCCATTCCTTAGCCTTTTCTAACAATTCTTCTGGAATTTCTCCCTCAACAACCTTTTCTCCCATTTCGCCGGAAAAAGTATAAGATTTCATTTTGATAAGATCTACCACTCCCTGAAAATCGCTTCTTTCGCCAATTGGAATCTGCACCGCTACCGCATTGGGAGTAAGCCGATCCCAAATAGTCCTGAGAGCAAAATAAAAATCAGCGCCTTCCTTGTCAATTTTATTAATAAAGCAAACTCTTGGCACATTATATTTATCAGCTTGTCGCCAAACAGTTTCTGACTGCGGTTCTACTCCCTCTTTGCCGTCAAAAACAACTACCCCACCATCAAGAACCCGGAGAGATCTTTCCACTTCAACCGTAAAATCCACGTGTCCCGGAGTATCGATGATATTTATCTGATGGTCTTTCCAAAAGCAAGTTGTCGCGGCGGAAGTAATGGTAATTCCCCGCTCTCTTTCCTGATCCATCCAATCCATTGTGGCCTCTCCTTCATGAACTTCCCCGATTTTATGGGTGATTCCCGTGTAATACAAAACACGCTCGGTGGTAGTGGTTTTCCCAGCGTCAATATGAGCGATTATTCCGATATTTCGATATTTTTCAATTGGATATTGTCTAGCCATATTTCTACAAAATTACAAAATTTTTACAAAAATACAAAAGTAAAAAAATATTCCGTACAAATTTTTGTAATTTTGTACTTTTGTATTTTTTTGTACTTTCGTTAGAGCTACGCAAAGTGGGCGAAGGCCTTATTGGCTTCTGCCATTCGATGAACATCTTCCCGTTTCTTCATAGAGGCGCCTGTTTTGTTAGAAGCATCAATAAGTTCATCGGCTAATTTTTCGGCCATGCCTTTTCCTTTTCGGCCATTTACCGCCGCCTTTATCCAGCGGATAGCTAAAGTAGTTCTTCTTTCCCCTAAAACCGCCATTGGAATCTGATAATTGGCTCCTCCAATACGCTTGGATTTGAGCTCAACCAAAGGGGAAACATTTTTAATCGCTTGTTCAAAAACATTAAGTCCGCCCTTCTTGGTTCGGGCGTGAATTATATCAAAAGCGCCAAAAACAATCCTTTCAGCACTTGTTCTTTTGCCGTTTTTTAAAATATTATTGATAAACTTTCCCACCAGCATATTATTATACTTTGGGTCCGGTTTTACTCTTTTGTCATAAATTCTTTTTCTTCTTGCCATGCCTTTTCACGTATCACATATCACGTAACATGGAAAAAAATTCAGTAATGTTATGTGTTATGCGTTATGTGGTTATGTGTTATGCGATTGATTTATTCTTTACTCTTCTCTTTCTTCGCCCCATATTTGCTTCTCCCTCTTTTCCTGTTAGCCACCCCTGTAGAATCAAGAACTCCTCTAACAATATGATAACGAACGCCCGGAAGGTCCTTTACTCTTCCGCCTCTGATCATGACGATGGAGTGTTCCTGAAGATTATGACCAATGCCGGGGATATAAGCAGTAACTTCCATTCCGTTGGTGAGGCGCACTCTCGCAATTTTTCTTAAAGCTGAGTTAGGTTTCTTGGGAGTAGTAGTGCTGACTTTTACGCAAACTCCGCGCTTAAAAGGACTACCAGTTTCAGTTGGTCGGTTTTTTAAAGTATTAAAAACATGCTTAAAAGCTGGGGTTTTAGTCTTTTCCTTCTGACTTTTTCGGGGTTTCTTTTTTAATTGATTTATTGTTGGCATACTGATCAAATCGTCACGAATTAAAAAACGAATGAATTCGAATGCATTCGCTCGATATTCAATAACTATTAAACATTATAAGTAAAATAATAATAAATGATATATGGAAAAGTGTCAAATCATGGAAATGATATCCGGCTTGTTTTCTGGCTTAAAGAGTAATCAGAAGGAAAATATTAAGCATATGAATAAGAAATGCTCCCAGAGGACCAGAAAAGAAAATAATAAAAAACAACAGTATCATAAAGCCGAATTGCTCCATAATAGCTTGTGTTTCAATTTTTATAGGAAAAACGGTGAATAATAATTTTGAACCATCCAGCGGCGGAATAGGAATAAGATTGAAAAAAGCTAAAAATACATTCCAAAAAATAATGATAATGAGCAGTTCGAAGAAAACGGAACCGAAAGATCCAGAAATAGTATTCATCACTTCTCCCCAATTATTAAAATTCATAATTATATCCCTTTTGGCAGCCAATGTTATGGGAATAAACTTGGCAATAATGGCCGCGATAAGAGCGATAAAAATGTTGGAAAGCGGTCCGGCCAAAGCCACCAAAGCTGGCCCCCATTTTTGATTTTTAAGATTGTAAGGATTATAAGGCACCGGTTTGGCTCCGCCAAAAGCAAACTGAAAATTAGTAATCAAAAGCATTAAAAAGGGCATCCCTAAGGTCAGCCACGGATCTATATGCCGAAAAGGGTTAGCCGTAATTCTTCCGGCATATTTGGCTGTCAAATCGCCCAGCCACATAGCTACCACACCATGAAAAACTTCGTGGATTATTACCGAATATAGAAGAATTATTATATAAAAAACAACCAGTACTATTTCATTTGCCATATTTTTCTTGCCATAATTACTTTTCTATGCTAACGTATATTTTGTAATTAATCAAACTCACATAACACATAGCGCATAGCACATAACAATATTTATTTGTATGTTGCATGCTACGTGTTACGTGCTACATGATATGAGTCGAGTATGCGATGTTTGCGGCCGGGGATCTCAAAGCGGCAATAAGGTGAGCCATTCCAATATCAAAACTTTAAGAAAATTCAGCATCAATCTTCAAACAAAAAAGGTAAACGGTCAGAAGAAAAAGGTCTGCACCCGATGCCTGAAAACAATTACAAAATAATACAAAACAAGGCCTCGCAATGGAGGCCTTTTGATTTTCTAAGAATCTCTTAGACTGGGGACTGAACAATTTATATATCCTAGGGAATCCTCCTCGTTGATTTCAACATTGCCACAACATTTACACCAGCGTGCGATTTTTCCCCCAGGAACACGAATAGCGCTTTCTTCAGCTAAACATTCCTGACCACAATCGCAGCAATAAAAGTCATCCTTTAACCACCATAATTGGGGATGTTTTTTAGATAAAGCCATTTTATCCCTCCTTTGTCAACTACTCTAAAATACCATCCAAATTTACATCATAAAGAATTTTTTCCTGAATATGATTGTATTCTAAAATTTCTTTTTCTTTAAACCAGATTGGAATTTCTTTTTCCGCTTCCTCAGTATTGCCGGAAGCATGAATTAAGTTGCGAATGCTTCGCTGGTCAAGATCGGCCATTTGATACGTATCAATGGCATAATCGCCCCTGATTGTTCCGACATCGGAGCTTAATGGCTCCGTTCCTCCAGTAATTTTCCTGACCAACCCCACTGCCTGATTGCCCTGCCAAATCATCGCTATTACCGGACCGGAACTCAGATATTTAGCATTGGATTTCATAATGGCCGTACCATTTTCCTTGAAAGTAGCGAAAGGAGACTTTAGTCCCTTCTTTTCATAGGAAGCGGCTGCTTTTCGGCCCACTTCTTCAAGCCAAGCATCGCCACCAACTTCGTAATAATGCCTGGTTGCCATTTCTTCCGTCGGAATAACCATTTTCATTGCCAAAAGTTTTAGCCCCACTCTTTCATAACGTTTGACTATTTCCCCAATAAGGCTTCTTTGCACTCCGTCTGGCTTGATAATTACCAGCGTTCTTTCTTTTGATGGATGATTTTTGTCCATAAATTTATCAAAATTATTTTATTAAAAGCTCCCGAATAAAGAAGCCCGAGATCCAACAATATTTCTTCTTTTTTCATCCTACCAAAAAAACTGCTTTTAATCAAGAAAATAAAAAAACTCCCTTGATATTTTGAGGGAGCTTTTAATATCCGTTTTATTCTTCTCCTTCCTTAATCTTCTGGTATATTTTTTTGGTTATTTCTTTCATCAGCTTCGGATCGTTTTTCAAAATCTGTTTGGCCGCTTCCCTGCCTACTCCCAGCTTTACTTCGCCAAAATTATAAGAATTGCCTTTCTTTTCAATCACTTCATATTTTACGCCGGTATCCAAAACATCGCCGGAAGCGGAAATTCCCTCGTTATACATAATATCAAATTCTGTTGTTTTGAAAGGAGGAGCTACTTTATTTTTTACTATTTTAATCTTGGTGCGATTGCCTACAATTTCTTCACCTTTTTTTATTTGCGCTGAGCGCCGCACTTCAATTCGAACCGAACAGTAAAATTTCAGAGCGTTGCCTCCCGTGGTTGTTTCCGGATTACCAAATACCACACCGATTTTCATTCTTATCTGATTTATAAAAATAACCGTGCAGTTGCTTTTGGCCACGATAGCTGTCAGTTTTCTCAGTGCCTGAGACATTAGACGCGCTTGCCGGCCCATATGCTGATCTCCCATTTCTCCTTCAATCTCCGCCTTGGGAACAAGGGCCGCCACGCTGTCGACTACGATAATATTTACTTGTCCGGAATTTACTAAAGTTTCCACGATATCAAGCGCTTGTTCTCCATTGTCCGGTTGGGAAATCAAAAGATCATTTATATTAACACCGATTCTTTTTGCATATTCCGGATCCAGGGCATGCTCCGCATCAATAAAAGCGGCTGTGCCTCCGGCTTTTTGAGCGTTGGCAATAATATGCAGGGTTAGCGTCGTTTTTCCTGAAGATTCCGGACCATAGACTTCCACTACTCTTCCCCGCGGAATACCGCCAATTCCCAGCGCAATATCAAGAGAGATGGATCCGGTAGGAATGGATTCCACATCCACCTTTTTGACATCTCCCAATTTCATTATCACTCCGTCTCCAAACTTTTCCTTGATTTCATCAACTACATTTTGCAACTCCTTTTTTTTGTCTTCAGTCATAATGGCTTTTAATTTAAACATTCGGCATATCAAGCATTATCTTTCCTGGCTGATAATCCAACACGCCCTAATGTTTGCATAAATTAATATTTAGTATCATTTGTGAAAGTCGCCCCTCGGACCGCTCCAGGATCCTGGGAAAGAGCGCCGATATCTTTACCGTTAAATTTTACAAAAGTGGCATTGGCTTTTCCTGAATTAATGCTTATTTTTTCCTTCGCCCGAAAACTTTGAATGGCACCGGAAAGCATAGTCCCGCTGAAAACCAGATTTCCGTCGGACTCTACTGATAGCCAAACCGGCCCCGGCTCTACTCTTATTTCCATTTGAATTTCTTTTGAATCATTTTCAACCGCCCCCTCTTCTCTGTTTTCTTCATTGTTCGCTGTTTCCCCGGCTACCATTTCCTCGGCCTTATTTTTTATGCTTACGGTTTCGACCGTTTCTTTGTCAAATTTACTGACCGATTTTATATTTATAACATTTACTCCAGATTGGAGAGTGATGAGCTCCCTGAATTTGCCATCATCATTAACCAAGATGGGCTGATCGTTTATAAAAAGCTTGGCATCCTTATCGGTTATTCCTTCCACAAAGACAGAATTTCCATTCACTTCCGCATTGGCAGCAGGACTAGCTATAATTAAGCGAGGTGTGCTGGCAAAATTGCCAATTTCTTTATAAAGAAAGAAGAAGGCGGTAAAAACAGCTAGAATTACAAAAGTGAAAATTATTTTCCTTGAAGTGAAAACAAATGAAGAAATATTTATCGGTTCAATTTTAGCTTTGGGATCCTCCGGATTTTTGCTTTTCTCCAGATTTTTCTTTATTCCTTTTTCCTTTTCATAAAGTTTTATGATAATTTTTTCGTCTACTCCCAAAAATTCACTGTAACTTCTCAAAAATCCTTTCACATAAACATCAGCCGGAAGTTTGTCATAATCTCCCGCTTCCAAACTTTCCAAATATCCAATTTGAATCCTGGTGACACGAGAAACTTCATTGAGCGCCAGTCGCCTGTCGCTTCTAAGTTTCCTAAGTTTTTCTCCCAAAGTAAGCGTGCCTACCTTTTTTTTAGTAAAACTGCCGTTTATCATAATAAAATCAAATATTTGAATATTAAAAAATAATAAGCCCTTTCGCGACCAATTATTTCTGTATGAATTCCCGGATGAATCAAAAGCTTTTTTCTAAAAACAGACTTTTGATTTTCCAAGAAGATATTTTATTTTTATTTTTGATTTTATAGCTACATTTGCCATTTATCCCTGACTTCCTGGTCCAGACCGGAATCTTCATAATCCACTTCCTTCTTATCTGCCCCGATATAAACTTCTCTTGGCTTAGCCCCGTCTGCCGGACCGACAATCCCTTTTTCTTCTAAAATATCCAGTAATCTCGCCGCTCTTGCATAGCCCACCCGAAGCCGACGCTGAAGAAGGGAAGCGGAAGCTTTTTTCGCCCTGATTACTTCCTCCTTGGCCGCTTCATAAAGACTGTCATCAGCTTCTTCTTCCGGAGCGCTTTTAAAATCTAACACATGCTCCCCTTTTCCTTCTGTTATGTCCACTTCGTCCTCTTCTTCTTTCTCTTCTTTCTTTTGATCTTTCAAAAAGTTAACCACTCTCTTTACTTCCGATTCTGAAACAAAAACTCCTTGAATCCTTTTAGGTTTCGGGGAAGAAGCGGAGAGATACAATAAATCACCATTGCCCAAAAGCTTTTCTGACCCTCCCATATCCAAGATGGTTCTGGAATCTATTTGTGTCGCCACCTGAAAGGCAATTCTGGTTGTGATATTGGCCTTAATTAGCCCGGTAATAACTTCCACTGACGGACGTTGGGTGGAAATTATGAGATGGATACCAACAGCTCTTGCCATTTGAGCGATTCGCACGATCGCTCCCTCCACTTCTTTTCCGTGACTACCCATAAGATCGGCCAGCTCATCGATTATGATAACAATGTATGGCAGATTCTCCAAATTTTCTTCCGTCACTTCTCCTGTTTCCGGATTGGTATATTTTTTCTTCTTTTTTGCTTTTATTTGTTCCCGATAAGAAACTATATCCCTTGATCCGGCATCCTGAAGCAATCTGTATCTTCTTTCCATTTCTCCCACTGCCCATTTCAAAGCGTTAATAACTTTTCCATTCTCCACAATTACTCCGGAAATAAGATGAGGGATGCCATTATAGAGAGAGAGTTCCACTCTTTTCGGATCAACCATAATAAATTTCAAATCTTTTGGCGAATTTTGATAAAGAAGAGTGGTGATAATGGAATTTACACAAACAGATTTTCCTGTTCCGGTTGCTCCGGCGATAAGCAGATGAGGCATTTTGGCTAAGTCTCCGAATATAAAATTACCGCTAACATCCTCCCCTAATGCCAGAAAGAGATTTGATTTTCTATATCTGAATTCCTGACTTTCCAAAATACCGCGCAATCTCACAATAGAAGAAGTCTTGTTAGGCACTTCAATGCCAACAAGCGATTTTCCAGGAATAGGCGCTTCGATTCTGATAGATGACGCGGCAAGCGCCAAAGCCAGATCGTTTTGTAAGGATAGAATTTTCGAGACTTTAATGCCCACAGCCGGACGAAAACAGTATTGGGTAACCGCCGGACCAGTTTTTATTTCTCCCGGTTCCACTTCAATACCGAAATTTTTTAAAGTTTTTTGGATAATTTCCTGATTAGCTTTTACATCTCCGCCCTTAGCTACACCCGAAGTTTGCTCAAGAAAGTCCAGGGCGGGAAAAATCCATTTGCTGCTTTTTCCACTTTTTCTTGTTCTTTCTCCTAAATCATGCCGACTAAAAACGCTTTCCCCTGAATCAGGAACGGAAGATTTAAGCTCGGAAGAAACATATCTGTCGGGACCTTCTACAAACTGAACTCTGCCAATATTATTTCCGGCATTTTCGTCTTCTTTTTTTTCTTCATCTTTTATCTCTTCGGGAACAATAATTTCCTTTTTTTCTTCAGACTTTTCTTCCGTCACCGCCATCTCCTTTTCTTCTTCCTTTTCTTTTTTTAGATTCTCCCACAAGGAAACTATGGAAAAATTAAAAGCAACTATAATGCCGATAAAAAATAGGGCGATGATAATCACTAAACTGCCGGCGGAACTTAAATATTTATTTAGCATGAAAGAAATGGCATATCCGATATATCCGCCGCCCAATCCTTCTTCTGCCATTTTTTTCATTTCGCTAACATCGTAAAACCAATGCAGGAAAGCAGTGATACTTAAAAATGTTATGCCAAGTCCCAAGAGCTTTGTTACATAAAAAGATGTTTCTTTGCGAAGAAGCAGCACTATTCCGGCCATTACTAAAAAAATGGGAAAAATAAACTTTCCCCAACCAATAAAATTCCCTGATAATTGGCTCAGTTTTTCTCCTACCATTCCGGCGCTTCCAAAAAACCCCAGAACGGCCACTAGGGATACGGCAAACAAAAAGACCGCGACTGCGCTCCTCTTGGCATCCCCCGCGATATTGATTTTTGATTTTCCTCTTTCCTTTCCGGAAAAATCAGAATTGTAATTTTTATTTTTTCCGCTTTCAGCGGACCTTTTTCTTCCCATAAGGTTATTCTAACATAAAATAATAAAAGTTAAAATATCCTTGGAATAAAAATTTCGGCTGATGATAGCCAACATAAAAACCGAGCTCGCAAGCTTGGTTTTTATGCCTCTTATTTCAAGTATTTTTTAAAATAGCCCCATATTGCTGAAAAGGGTGATGGTTAGAGCAGGGACCAGAGCGACCAAAATCGCTAAACTCAAGTCCTCTTTCTCTTGATCATCCTGTTCCCTTTGAACGCATTGGGGACATTTGCAGACTTCATTCTCCATTGTGTTTTTTTTGGCTTGCTTAAGCCCTAGAGTAATACAAAAACTCAAGAGACAGAGCAAGTTTTATTAATTATTAGACGCAAAAAGCGGGAATTCACCCGCTTTTATTCTTTTTTAATTATACACCCTTTTAGGAAAAAAGTCAAATCAGAGGAGGAAGTATTCCAAATTTTATTTCTACTTTTTATATCCTGTTCCGGCCGGAATAAGTTTTCCGATTATTATGTTTTCTTTGAGACCTCGAAGTTTGTCTTCCTTTCCGGCTACTGCGGCATTGATAAGCACTCTGGCAGTTTCCATAAATGACGCGGCGCTAAGAAAACTTTCCGTGGAAAGAGCTACTTTAGTAATTCCCAAAAGCAGCCTTTCGCCCTTCGCCACCTCGCCGCCATCTTTCTTCGCTCCTTCATTGGCTTCATTGAATTCGTCCGTTTCAACAATATCTCCGACCAAAAAGTTGGTATTGCCTTCTTTCAAAATCTGAATTCGGCTAAACATTTGGCGGATAATAACTTCGATGTGCTTATCATTAATTCCTTCACCCTGTGAGGCATAAACTTCCTGAATCTCTCGAACGATATAACGATAAACTTCCTCCCAACCCATAACCTTATAGTATTTTTTAAGATCAATATGACCTTCACTAAGCTGGCTTCCTTTGCCGATAAGATCGCCTTCAGACACTCTCAGGGTGCTTCCGGCAGGAATTTGATATTCCTTAATGGTCTTTAATTTGTCATTGGTTTCTATTTTAACGACAATCACTTTATCTTGAGATTCAATGTCCAGAACCTTACCATCCACTTCTGAAACCAAGGCTTCTCCTTTCGGAGGACGGGCTTCAAAAAGCTCTTCAACGCGAGGAAGACCTTGGGTGATGTCTGATCCGGCAATACCTCCGATGTGAAAGGTTCTCATAGTTAACTGAGTTCCCGGCTCACCGATAGCTTGAGCAGCTACAATTCCGACTGCCTGTCCGATTTCTACCAGATGACCTCTTCCCAAGTCCATTCCGTAACATTTTTGACAAACACCTCGAGAAGTCTTGCAAGTAACCACTGAACGAATCTTTACTTTTTCTACTCCGGCTTTTTCGATTTTTTCTCCCTGTTCCTTGTTAACAAGATCTCCCTTGGCCGCTAAAATTTCTCCGGTTTTTGGATCGGCTATATCTTCAGTTAGCACTCTGCCCACAACACGGGAGGCAAAGCTCTGTCCAATTCTGTCCGAATCTTCTTTGAAAATGTAAGCGCCGGTTTTGTCCTTGCAATCTTTTTCCCGGACAATAACGTCCTGCGCTACATCTACCAGTCTTCTTGTCAGATATCCAGCCGTTGCCGTTCTAAGGGCAGTATCAGCCATACCTTTTCTGGCCCCATGGGTAGAGATAAAATATTCCAACACGTTCAAACCTTCCTTAAAGGAGCTTTTTATCGGCAACTCGATAGTTTCACCAGTCGGACCAGCCATTAATCCTTTCATTCCGGACATCTGGACCACTACTGATTCAGAACCTCGAGCCTTGGAATAAACCATGGAATATACCGGGCCTTCCTTGTCCATTGAACTTCTAACTAAATCCGTAATTTTATTTTTTGCTTCATTCCAAACTTCAATTACTTTGCTTTTTCTTTCTTCTTCAGTAAGAAGACCCATGTTATATTGTTTTTTAACTAAATCAACTTTTTGTTCCGCTTCATTCATTACTTCTTTTTTATCAGCCGGCACCATAAGATCATCCATACCCCAGCTGATACCGGATTTAGTCACTGATTCAAAACCAAGATCTTTTATCTTATCAACGAAAACGGCGGCTTCTTCCTTCCCGTAACTGCCCAGAATCATTCCTACCAGAAGTTTTAATTCCTTCTTGGTCATCTCATAGTTTATAAATTCCACCCCTTCTGGAGTAATCAGATTAAGCTTTATTCTGCCGACAGAAGTTTCCAAAATTTCATCATTTCGCTGCACTTTGATTTTAGCTCGGACATCTATATGACCCAATTCATAAGCTAAGATAGCCTCATCAAAAGAAGAAAATATTTTTCCCTCGCCTTTCACTCCGGGAGTGATGTGGGTAATATAATAACATCCCAACACCATATCCAAAGTCGGAGTGGTTATCGGTTCTCCCGAAGCCGGTTTCAAAAGATTTTTAGCGGAAAGCATCAGATTTTCACTTTCCCATCGGGCCTTATTGGTCAGAGGAACATGCACTGCCATCTGGTCTCCATCGAAATCAGCATTAAATGCCGAACATACCATCGGATGGACTTGAATGGCTTTTCCTTCAATAAGCACTGGCTGAAAAGCCTGAATAGACAAACGATGAAGGGTTGGAGCACGGTTAAGAAGGACATAATGAGAAGAAATAATTTCATCCAAAATATCGTAAGCTTCTTCCGCCTCACCTTCCACCATTTTTCCGGCACTGCGAACGTTATAAGCCAGCTCTCGTTCAATTAATTTATTGATAATGAAAGGCTTAAATAGTTCCAAGGCCATTTTCTTAGGAATTCCGCATTGATGGAGTTTTAATTTTGGTCCAACCACAATTACGCTTCGTCCGGAATAGTCCACTCTTTTTCCGAGCAAATTCTGACGGAATCTTCCTTGCTTTCCTTTCAAAGTATCAGCTAAAGACCTGAGGGCCCTTCTCTGTCCGGTGGAAGCAGCTACACTTACCTGAGAACGTCTGGCGCTGTTGTCAAAAAGAGCGTCTACCGCTTCCTGTAGCATTCTTTTTTCATTTCTGGTAATAACTTCCGGCGCTCCGATTTCAATCAGTTTTTTTAAACGATTGTTTCTATTGATAATTCTCCGATAAAGATCATTCAAATCAGAAGTGGCAAACCGACCTCCATCAAGCGCTACCATTGGCCGTAAATCCGGCGGAATAACAGGAATAATAGTCGGCAACATCCATTCCAATTTCAAATTGGCATTAATAAATCCTTTATAAATTTTTATTCTTTTCAAAACTTTCTTTTTGTCAGGAACGCTTTCGTCCACCAAATCCCTCTTAAGTTTTTCAATTTCCGTTTTTACATCAATGTTTTCCAAAATTCTTCTTATCGCCTCGGCACCGATTGAGGCAGTAAAAACCTGCCCATACCGGGAAGAAAGGTTGAAATATTCCACTTCTGAAATTATTTTTAGCTTTTCGATGCCTTTCAGTTCGTCTTTCGATGTTTTGTATATTCCCTTCAATTCTTCCTGTTTTTCTTTAAGCTCTCTTTCGTCACTGGCAAAATTTTTATTTATCTCTTTCTGCTTGGCTTTAAACTCTTGTTCCAACTGATTTATCGCCTTTACTCTTTCTTCTTCAGAAACGCTTAAAATTATATAGCTGGAAAAATAGATTACTTTTTCCAAGTCCTGAACGCCCAAGCCAAGAGCCAGTCCGATTTTAGAAGGCACGCCTCTCAAAAACCAAATGTGAGAAACCGGAACAGCCAGTTTTATATGACCCATCCTCTCTCTTCGGACAATGCTTCTGGTTATCTCCACTCCGCACTTGTCGCAGATAATTCCCTTATATCTGATTCTTTTATACTTTCCGCAATAACATTCCCAGTCTTTGGAAGGTCCGAATATTTTTTCATCGAAAAGACCGTCTTTTTCATATCTTTGAGTTCTATAATTAATCGTCTCCGGCTTAGTTACTTCTCCATGAGACCATTCCAAAATTTCATCCGGACCGGCCAGCTTCAATCGAACGCTAGAGAAGTCGCTTATTTTAGTATTAGTGATGGATTCCATTTTATTGTAAGTAAAGTTAGTTAATTAAGTTTAGACTTAGGCTTGAATAACGTCTTCTGTGTCATAATTATCTCCCTCTTTTTCATCCTCATCTTTTTTTGCTCCCATAAGCTCCACATTCAATCCTAGACCTTTAAGTTCACTAACCAATACATGAAAAGATGCTGGAATATTTGGACTCTTTATCATTTCTCCTTTGATAATAGATTCATAAGCTTTGGATCTCCCCATAACATCATCCGACTTGATAGTCAGCATTTCTTGAAGAGTATAGGCCGCGCCATAACCTTCCAGCGCCCAAACTTCCATTTCTCCAAATCTCTGCCCTCCAAACTGCGCTTTTCCCCCCAGAGGCTGCTGGGTTATAAGAGAATACGGTCCGATAGAACGCATATGAATCTTATCGTCAACCAAGTGGTGAAGTTTCATCACATACATCACTCCTACTGTCGATTCGTTATCAAAATATTCTCCCGTTCTTCCGTTGACCAGTCTGACTTTTCCATTTTCTGGCAATTCGGCTTTTTTCAATTCTTCTTTGATTTGTTTTTCAGTTACTCCTTCAAGCGCTGGCGTAGCCGCTTTATATCCCAATTTCATGGCCGCCCATCCAAGATGAGTTTCCAAAATTTGCCCGATATTCATACGACTGGCAACGCCCAATGGATTTAAAATCATATCAACCGGAGTGCCGTCCGGAAGATAAGGCATATCTTCTGCTGGAGCTATTCTGGAAATGACACCTTTATTTCCGTGTCGTCCGGCCAGTTTGTCACCAACAGAAATTTTCTTTAGCTGAGCCACAGAAACTTGAATTTGTTGGATAACACCGGTTGATAATTTATCTCCTTGCTCACGAGAAAATATTTTTATATCCACCACTTTTCCATATTCACCATGAGGCAAATAGAGTGAACTGTCTTTGACGTCTCTTGATTTTTCCCCGAATATCGCTCTCAGCAACCTTTCTTCCGAAGTCAGATCGCCCTCGCCTTTAGGAGAAATTTTTCCCACCAGAATATCTCCGGAAGCCACCTCGGCTCCGATTCTGATTATTCCAGTTTCGTCTAAATTTTTCAGTCTTTCTTCACCGATATTGGGAATATCCCTGGTAACTACTTCCGGTCCAAGCTTGGTATCGCGAACATCGATGGAAAAATCCTCAATATGAATGGAGCTGTATCGGTCATCTTGCACTAATTTTTCGCTGATGATAATGGCATCTTCATAATTGGATCCTTCCCAAGGAATGAAAGCAACTACGATATTTTGTCCCAACGCCAATTCCCCGTGATCGGTAGAAGCTCCGTCCGCCAGCAATTGTCCCTTCTTTACCACGTCATCTTTGTGAACACGCGGGATTTGGTTCATGGAAGTAAACGCATTTGATTTTACAAAAGATTGTAACCGATATTCTCTTTTGATATAAGGTTTTTTGGAACCAGCCGGCGCTTCTTCTTTCACGATAATATGATCTGCATCTACTTCTACTACTTCTCCGTCAAATTTAGCAATTACCACTTGTCCGGAATCAGCTGCGGCTTTGTCTTCAATTCCGGTTCCTACCGTTGGCGATTCCGGCTTAACGCAAGACACAGCCTGGCGCTGCATATTCGATCCCATAAGGGCCCGGTTGGCATCATCGTGTTCCAAAAATGGAATTAGCGATGTGGCCACAGAAATACATTGCTTGGCACTAACGTCTATATAATCAATTTTTTTAGATTCGATTTCCGTTGTTCGTCCCTTAACTCTCGCTCCAACAATTTCCGCCAAAATATTCCCAAACTCGTCCATGGAAATTCCGGCATGGGTAATATTTTTTCTGTCTTCCACGGTAGCATCGATATAATCAATGTCATGACTTACCCAAGGCTTGACTGAAACAGTCTTCTTTGATTTTTCCTTGGCAATTATTTTTGCCAATTTTTCATCAATCTTTGTTCCCGGTTTTGCCCCGGCGATACTTTCATCCAAAATTCTATTTAAAAGCTGTTCTTCTTTATTTTCCACTTCATGACAAACCTTTAAATATGGAGTTTCCAAAAAGCCGTATTCATTTATCTTAGTATATGTCGCCAAATGTCCAACCAAGCCAATATTCGGACCTTCCGGAGTTTCTACCGGACAAATTCGGCCATAATGCGAATGATGAACATCTCTAACTTCAAATCCAGCCCTTTCTCTTGTCAAACCTCCCGGACCCATCGCGCTGATTCTTCTTTTATGCTCCAATTCGGCCAAAGGGTTCACTTGATCCATAAACTGTGACAACTGAGAAGAGGAAAAAAATTCCTTGATGGAAGCGGCAATTGGTCGGGAATTGACCAGCTGGCCCGGAACGACCGTAGCAATATCGCAAGTACTCATTCTATCCTTAATGTTTCGGACTGTTCGAGCTAATCCTACCCGCAATTTATTTTGCACCAATTCTCCTATGGAACGCACTCGACGATTACCTAAATGATCAATATCGTCCGCCATAGCCATCGGGTCGTTATTGAGTTTTATTATTTCCTTGATAATAAGAATGAGATCATCTCTGGTCAACACGCGATGCGCCTCATCATCAGGAGAATTTATCTCCAGTCTTTGGTTTAATCGATATCTTCCTACGGAACCAAAATCGTATTTTTCAAAATTAAAAAACATTCCGTCAATTACTTGCTTGGCATTGGATTCGGTAGCCAGATCACCCGGTCTTATTCTTTTATATACTTCTTTATAACCTTCCCCTTGGTTTTTGGAAGCATCCTTAGCGATAGTAGTTTCAATATATTTAGTTTCGCCA
>ERZ795059.1924-NODE-1924-length-22369-cov-5.861387_pt1 | contig 22369 bp, 21 predicted proteins | sample MGYA00375143_ERZ795059 | MGnify/ENA primary metagenome ERZ795059 (study PRJEB30188, sample SAMN05720168) | activated sludge metagenome | isolation source: Anaerobic digester | place: USA | collected 2015-01-07 ... | reverse complement strand
TGGCGAACAACGCGTACGAACGCATCGTCGCACGGCACATCATCGAGCATGTCGAGGACGTGCCCGCTTTCATGGCCGAAATTCACCGCGTCGCCGCGCCGGGCGCGCGCGTCGAGATCGTTACCCCGCACTTTTCCAACCGCAGCGCCTACGCCGACCCGACGCACAAACGCGCGCTGTCGGTGCGCGCCTTCGATTTTTTCACGGGCGGCGAACCGCGCCGGCTGACCGCGCCCGCGATCGCCGCGCACTGGCTGCTGGAACATCGCTTCGTCTTCGAGCGGTTCGCGCACGTGCCGCCGTTTTCGCTCATCGAGCGACGGTTGACCTTCAGTCGTTTTTTCCGCTTTTTCCGTGTGCAATGGTTCGCCAACCGCTTCCTCGATTTCTACGAGTTCTATTGCGCCTGGCTTTACCCTGCGCGCGATATCGAAATCGCCCTGCGCGTGGAAAAGGATTAGACGATGGACCTTGCGCGTTACGGCGGTAAAGTCGTCATGTTTTCCGACACGACCGGCGGCGGCTGGCGCGGCTTGCGCCGGCGGATGCACCTCGCCTCCGACAAATCGGTCGAACAACTGGCATACACGCTGCATCGCAAACTTCATCGCCGCTTCCGCCCTGACACATTACTGCCCTTCGCGCAGGCGATCCATATTGAAGTAACCAACGCCTGCAACCTCAAGTGCGTTATGTGTCCGCGCACCGGCATGGACCGCGAGGTCGGTTTCATGCCGCGCGAACTTTTCCTCAAGATCGTTCACCAGCTCAAAGACCAGCGGCGGCGGCTCGAATCGGTCGCGCTCATGGGCCTAGGCGAACCGCTGTTGCACAAGGAATTTTTCGACTTCGCCGTCATCGCGCATCAGGCCGGATTGTCGCGGCTGTACACTTCGACCAACGCGACGCTGTTGGATGAACACAATGTCGGCCGTTTGTTGGGCGACGGCGCGTTCGACCAGGTGATCGTTTCGCTCGACGGTATCAGCGCCGCCACTTACGAAGCGGTGCGCCCCGGTTGCGCTTACGCAACGGTCGCCGAAAACGTAGCCCGCCTCTTCGCCCATAAACGCGCCGGCGGGCAGCGGCGGCCGGAAATCGAGTTGCAGATCCTACTCATGCGCCAGACCGAAGACGAGGTTGAAGCCTTCTGCGATTATTGGGCGCCGCAGCTGGGTCGCGGCGATCGCATTCTGATCAAAGAAGCCGACACCTTCGGCGGTCAGGTCGAGGATCTGCGCGCCGCTTCGGTGCACGCCGGCGAGCCGGCCGAACGCTTCGCCTGCCGGCAACTATGGAAGGACATGTCCATCGGCTGGGACGGCAAGGTCACCGTCTGCTGCAAAGACGTGCTCTACAAGCTGGCGTTGGGCGACGCGCATCACGACTTCTTACTCGACCTATGGAACTCCAAACGTTGGAACGGCATCCGCCGCCTGCATCGCGAAGGCAAATGGGATTGGTGCGACCCGTGCCACGTCTGCCGGGAGTGGTGGATTTGAGCGTACGCATTCTGCATGTCACCGATGCCTTTCCGCCCGAACGCGGCGGCGTCGAACGCGTGGTGGAAAACCTCGCCGCGCAACAGGCGTCAAACGGCTGGCGCGTGACCGTGCTGACCAAAGCCGTCGCCGGCGCGCCCGCCGAGGAACTGCGCGACGACGGCGTGCGGGTGATCCGCTACGCCTACCCGCTGTCGCCGACCCCGCGGCGGTATGCCGGTTCCTGGCGCGCCACCCGCGCTACGGCGCGCAACCTGCTGCCGGATCTCGACCTCGCGCATTTTCATCTCACCCTCTCCGCGCAGGGAGCGCTGTCGGCGTTGGCCGGGCGCGTGCCCACCGTGTACACCTTTTACGGTCCGTGGCACGCCGAGTCCGCGGTCGAAGCGGCGGAACTGCGGGCGAGCCGCTCGCTCGTTTACGGCTGGTACCTGGACGCGTTGCTCGCCGCGCAAAAACGCATGCAGCGCCGTTTGTTGCTGGGCGTCGACCGCGTGGCGATGCTCTCCGAGTTTTCGCGCTCCTGGCTGCGCGTGCTCGCGCCTTCGCGCGCCGACGAAGCGGCGATCGTTCCCGGCGGCATCGACGCCGACCATTTCCTTCCAGCCGATGCCTCCGTCGATTTGCGCACGGTGCACGGCCTGCCCGCCGACGCCTTCGTGATCATCACCGTGCGCCGCCTGACCGCGCGCATGGGATTGGATCTTCTGCTGGAAGCCGTCGCATCGTTGCGGCGCGAAGGGAAAAACGTCGCCTGCCTGATCGGCGGCAGCGGCCCGTTGCGCGGTGACCTGGAGCGTCAAGCGCGGCAATTGTCCATCGACGATCGCGTGCGTTTTCTCGGTTTCATCCCCGACGACGACCTGCCCGCCGTTTATCGCGCCGCCGATCTGTTCGTCGTGCCCACACGCGCCGAGGAAAACTTCGGCCTGATCGTGCTGGAAGCGGCCGCTTGCGGCACGCCGGTTGCCGCCACGCCCGCCGGCTCGCTGCCCGAGGTAATGCGCGCCGTGCAATCGCCGTACCTCGCCGAAGCGGTGAGCGTACCCGCGTTGGTCGAGACGATCCGCCGCGCGCTGGCCGACGGTCCGCGCGCCAGACAAGCGGCGCTAACCGTCGCGCCGTCGGTGCGCGAAAGCTTCGGCTGGCCGCGCATCGCCGCGCAGGCTGCCGCGCTCTACCGCACGTTGGGGGTGGGCTGATGCGCCTCGCCGTGCTGGGTCACACCTACCTCGTCGCGGGCAATCGCGGTAAGCTTCATGCCCTGCATGAACGCGGTCACGAGATCTTTCTCGCCGCGCCGCAAACGTGGCCCGAGCCCGATTTCGGGTTGCGCCGCTTTGCGCCCGATCCGCGTTTCGCCGTCGCGTTGTTCGACTGTCCGCGTGCCGGACACGTGCGTCGTTTTCGGTTTCCGCAGCCCGAATTAATGCGCGCGCTCCGCACGTGGCGACCCGACGTTATGCTCGCCGAAACCGAACCAGGCGGCCTGGCCGCGTTGCAGGCGGCTTACGCAGCGGCGGTGCTGGGCTTGCCGTTGCTGCCCTTCGCTTGGGAAAACCTGCCGCTGGAAGCCCGTTCGCGCGCGTTGGCCTGGCCGGTGTACCGCGCGGCGCGGCGGTTGTTGGTCGGTTCACGCCTGGCCGCGCGGACGGCGCGCGATGCGGGCTATCGCGGCCCGTTGACCGTGACGCCGCAGGTGGGCGTGCCGGAAGTTGATCCGCCGCCGGTTCGTCGCCCGCGCCGACAGCCGCACGCCTTGTTCGTCGGTCGGCTCGACCGCAAAAAGGGCGTCGATCTTTTTCTCGACGCGCTGGCGCATCCCGCGGCGCGGGATTGGCGGGCGACGGTCGTCGGCGACGGTTCCGAACGCAACGCTTTGCACGCCCAAGCGGTGCGGTTGAAAATTCAAAAGCGTGTGACCTTTGCCGATGCGGTGCCCCACGACCGGGTACCCTCGCTGCTGGCCGACGCCGACGCCCTCGTGGCGCTTAGCCGCACCGTGCCCGGCTGGGCTGAGCAGTTCGGCCATATACTAGCGCAGGCGATGAACGCCGGCGTGCCGATCGTCGCTTCGCGCTGCGGCGCAATTCCGGAGGTCGTCGACGCCGCGGGATTGCTCGTCGCGGAGAACGACGCGCCCGCCGCGGCCGCGGCAATGACGCGGCTGCTCGACCCGGCGTTGCGTGCAACACTCGGCGCGATCGGGCGCGAACGCGCGCAACGGTTGTTCACCGATCGCGCGGTCGCCGCGCGTTTGGAGCAAGCTTTGATCATGGCCTTGGAACGGAATGGAGACGATGTCCTATTATAGCGAACTGGCACAACGGCTGACCTCGCAACGCGATCCGCGCTGGATCGTGGGTCCGCTGATCGCCATCGTCACGGCCTGGATCGTCGGCAAATCCATCGCCGGCATGAAATTCGGACTGTTGATGATGCTGTTGGGCGCAGTCGTCTTCCTGCTCGTTTTCTTCCGCCGCCATTCGATCATCTTTCTTTTTCCCCTGGTCATGGCTCTACCCAACATCGGCCTGGACATTCCCGGACCCTGGGCGATTACCATCGAGGACGCCTTCGTGCTGTTGATTTTCGGCGGCTACTTGACGCGCTCCATTCTCCGTCGGCGGTTCGTCATCCCGCGCGACGATCACGTCGCCCGCGGCCTGTTGTTGTTCAACGGCATGGCGATCATCTGCATCGTGAAAGTGGCCATGGTCAGCCCGGGCAATATCGTATTCAATACAAAAGAACTGCTGCGTTTGACCGAGATGGTCATGTGCTACATTGCGCTGATCGACGCGCTCGACAGCAAGCGGCAGGTGCTGCGTTTGGTCAAGTGGCTGCTGGTGTGGGCCGTTTGGATGATTGCGGTCAGTTTTTACATTTACGTGACCCACTCTGAATTTTGGTACAACCTGTTGACGATGGTGCCCGCCTACATCTACCTCAAACACAAGCTGTTGCGCATGATCAGCATCGCCGGTTCGACCAGCTACACCGGCATTTACTACGCGATCATCCTTGCCCTCGCCGTGCATTTCCGGCCGCTATACCGGCAAAAGATGCAGCGACTGGCCGGAATGATCCTGGTCGCCGCGATCGTCTTATGCATCGCCCTGACTTTCAACCGCGGCACCTGGGTCGGCATTTTATTCGGCTTGACCGTGATGCTCCTCCACGGGCAGATCGATTGGCGGCGCGTGTCGCTCGCTTTGCTGCTGATCGCAGGCATGATCGCCTTGCTCACGACCTCCATTTTCGGCGACCTGGACGTCGAGCAGAAAGTCGTCGACTTTTTTTACTACTCGTCCAGCAGCGCCGAGTCGCGCCTCATCCGCTGGGTCAGTTCGATCAACCTGATCATCGAACATCCGCTCATGGGCGTGGGTTACAACAACTACGCCTTCGTCTACGGCAAATATTCCATTCTCGAAGGCATTCAGCCGATGTACGGCAGCCCGCACAACATGTACGTCGACGTACTCACCGGCACCGGCATCATCGGCTTTATCTTGTTCATGACGGTGATCGTCCGCCTCTGGCGCCGCTTGCGCGACAATATGAAGCTTCTCGTCGACGTCGAGTTGAAACAACTAAGCCGCGGCCTGTTTCTGGCGTTTCTCTTTTTCCTCGGCTCGGGCGGATTCGACTCGTTCCTGTTCAAGCCGCACCACAGTTCCTATTTGATCGTCGCCGTCTGGGCGATGGGCACGGCGATTCACCGCATGCGCATCGGCGTCATTAACGAACCCTCCGTCACCTCGCCGACTTCGACGCCCCAACCGTCGTCGGCCGAGGAACGCCGATGAACGCGCTGTATACGACCATCCGCCTGTCGGGTCTGCTGACCAAGCCGTGGCGCAAAATACGGCTCCATCGCGCCATGCCCGACATGAGGCGCATCTGGGTGCACAAGCCCGATCACCTCGGCGATTATCTTTTGGCGCGCGCGGCGCTGGCCATGCTGCAAACGGCCTGGCCGCAGGCGACGCTCACCGTGGCCTGTCATCCGGCCGCGCAACCGCTGGTCGAACTGGACGGGCATCGCGCCTTCGCCTGGGCGAGCCCGTTTTTACACGGAACCGACCGGGTGCCTGCCTATCGGCAAGCCGTGCGCGACACCGCACCCGACCTGCTGGTCAACCTGCGCCACGATTGGCGCGATATGCTCCTGTGCACAACGCTGGACGTGCCGCGAGTGGTCAGCTATGACCATCGCGGCGCGGCATCGCTGGCGACGCACCCCGGCGCGCCGCCGGTCGAGCAGCGGTACGAGGCCGACAACCATGCCGCCCTGCTGCACGAAGCGCTCGCTTTGCCGATTGTCGCGGCGTCGCCCTTGTCGCTGACCACGCCGTTGATCGCCACGGCGCAGCAAGTGTGGGAGAAGGTCGCCGGAGCGGGACCGCGCATCGCTTTGCACGCCGCAGCGCGCACGCCGGCAAAAACCTGGCCGGCGGCGCATTGGCGCGAGTTGATCGCCTTGCTGCACGACCGTCTCGATGCCCGCCTGCTTCTGCTCGGCGGACCATCCGATCGCCCATTCGATCGTTTGCTCGCCGCTGACCGACCATACCTCTTCGATGCAACCGGACGGTTTACCATCGTTGAAAGCGCCGCGCTGATCGCCCAGGCCGACCTGTCGGTCGGCGTCGATTCCGGTCCGGCGCATCTGGCGCGCGCGGTCGGCACGCCGGTGGTGACGATCATGTCGGGCGCCAACGTCGCCGCGCGTTGGGCGGCCGATGCGACGCACGCGTTGGTCCATCCGGTTCCCTGCGCCCCCTGCCGCCAAGAGCGCTGTCCCGTGCCGGGGCATCCTTGCCTGAGCGGCCTGCGCCCCGGTAATGTATGGGAAATGATCGAACGAGTATTGCCACGATGAAACGGTTTCTCATCGACGCGACGCCCTACTATCCCAACGCGCTGACCGGCGCGGGGCGGATCGTCAAACATTTGCTGGAAAACCTGAGCGAGCTGGATCGGGAAAACAGCTACCTCGTTTTCGGCTTCACGCCCGAGCTGCGCCTGGCTCGACCGCTGCCGGAAAACTTCACTTATCGGCGACTGAACCTGCACGGCTTTCTTGGACCGGCGGCGCGCGAAGCGGCGCGGCGCTGGTTCGTCCACCATCACTTGGCGCTGTATCGGGTTGACGTGCTGCACTGCACCCTGGAGATGACGCCGTCCTACGACGAACACGCACGCACCCTCTTTTCGTTGTACGATCTCGCCCGACGCAGCCCGCACTTCACCGATCCGCTCGGGCCGAACCTACGCCAGTACGTTCGTACGCGCCTACGCTATTCGCTGGCGAAAAAGGCCGACATCCTACACACGATCAGCCACTTCAGCACCGACGAAATCAACAGCCAGTTACGCATTGCGCCCGATCGCCTGCGGGTGATTTACCCCGGCTACGACCCGCTGTTCACGCCCGGCGAACCGGATCGCGCTGTACTCGCCCGTTACGGTTTGACACGACGCTACCTGTTGTTCGTCGGTCAGTTCGGCCGGCAAAAAAACGAAGAAGGGTTGATGCGCTCCTATTTGCACGCGCGGCGCGAAGGCGCCTTGGGCGACGACTGCCAATTGGCGCTGGTCGGCCGGCCTGAGTTGCTGACCGCTTCGGCGCGGCAATTGCTGTCCGCCGACATCAAAGTGCTCAGCAATGTCGGCGACGACGATCTGCTGCACCTGTATCGCGGCGCGGTCGCGCTCGTACTGCCCAGCTTTTACGAAGGCTTCGGTCTGCCTGCCGTCGAGGCGATGGCTTGCGGTACGCCGGCGATTGTCGCGCGCACGACCAGCTTGCCCGAGGTGGTCGACGATTCGGGCGTCATCGTCGCGCCCGGCAACGAAACGGAACTGGCCGAGGCGCTCGGGCGAATAAGCAACGACGACGTCTGGCGCGACCGCATCGCCGCCAAGGCGCTCCAGCGCGCGAAAAAATTCACCGCCCGCGAAATGACGCGCCAGATGCTCCAACTCTACCTCGAGATGGCCGATGGCTGACACGCTGATCGTCAGTCTGCAGGGGATCGGCAACGCGCTGCTGGCACTGCCGTTGGCCGCGGCCGCCCGGCGGGCCGGCGAGCGCACGACAATGTTGGTGCTGTCGCCGCGCCTGCTGCCGGTGCTGGCGCAAGCGTCCGCGCTCGACGAGGCCCTGGCGGCCGACGAGCCGCGTTTTCGCGGCTGGCGCGGACGATGGCGGCTGCTTCGTGAAATTCGTCGCCGGCGGTTCGATCGTGTGCTGTTCGCCTATCCATCGGGAAAAAACGCGTACCGTTTCGCGCGGCTGGCCGACATCGGTGAACGTCTCGGGCATCGTTATACGCCGATCGAAAAAGCGGCGGGACATCTGACCGCGGCCTTCGTCCCGCTGCGCAAAGGACACGACCTCGAACAGAACATGACGCTGGCCGAGCATCTGGGCTGGACGCACAATCTCGCCGAGCTGTGGCCGGCGCTGACCGTCCCAGCCGCGCTGGCCGAGCGCGCGCGACAGTATCTGACTGAAAAGGGCCTCGATCCGCGGGCGCGCTATGTGGGCCTGCACACCGGCTGCGACGGGCGGTGGGTCGAGAAGCGCTGGCCCGAGGAGCATTTCGCCGCCGTCGCCGAGCAGGTGCACGCCGCGTACGGCCTGCCTGCGATCGTCTTTGACGGTCCGGGCGAGCCGGGCACGGGCTTGCTGGTCCGGCGTTTGGCGAAAACGCCGGTGCACGGGCTTGCCGGTTGGGGCGACCTCGCCGACGCCTTTTCGTTAATGAGCGTCTGCGATCTGTTCGTGGCCAACGACTCTGGATTGATGAACCTCGCCGCCGCCTGCGGCGTGCCCACCGTCGCCGTTTTCGGACCCAGCGAACCATGGCGGACGCGCCCCTACGGCCCGCACGGGCGCGCGGTGATTTCCGATCGCACCTGCGCGCCGTGCTACACGCTCGAGCCCTACGCCGGCTGCCCCTATGAATATCACCACTGCCTGCGCGGCCTGTCGCCGGCGCGCGTCATGGCGGCGATCGACGAGTTGCTGAAACGATGAGAATCCTATATCTCGACCAATATTTTTCCGACCGCGACGGCATCAGCGGTACGCGCGGTTACGAGTTCGCGCGGCGTTGGACGGCGCAGGGACATCGCGTCACCGTGCTCGCACTGGCCAGCCGCTATTCAAGCCTGAGCCGACCGCCGCAGCGGCATTTGATCCGCCGGATGCAAATCGAGGGCATCGACGTCGTTTCGGTGCGAGTGAGTTACGCACAGCACATGGGCTTTTTCGGCCGGGTGAAAGCCTTTCTCGCCTACATGGTCTGGGCCACGTTGCTGGGCGTGTTTTTACCGCGCCACGATGTCGTGTTCGCCACCTCTACCCCGCTGACCGTCGGGGTGCCGGGGTTGATGATCCGCCTGCTGCGCGGCACGCCGTTCGTCTTCGAAGTGCGTGACCTCTGGCCGCGCGCGCCAATCGAACTGGGCGCGTTGAACAATCCATGGCTGCAACGCATCGCCCGATACGCCGAACGCCTTTTCTATCGCCGGGCCGCGCGCCTCGTCGCCTTGAGCCCGGGGATGGTCGAAGGCGTGCGCTCCATCGCACCCGTCGACAAGCCCGTAGCGCTCGTCCCCAACGCCTGCGACTTCGATCTGTTTGATCAGGCCGATCCCGCCGGCTGGCGCGAGCGTCTGGGCTTGCCTGCCGACGCCTTCGTCGTCGTGCACGCGGGCAACCTCGGTCCATCGAACGACGGCGATTGGTTGGTCGATCTCGCCGCGCAATTTCGCCGTTTGGATCGCGACGACCTGTGGCTGTTGCTGTTGGGCGAAGGCAATGACCGCGCGCGCCTGGAGTTGCGCGCGGCCACGCAACGCATGCCGAACATTGTCTTTGCCGGACCGGTAACGCGGCGCGAAACGGCAGCCATTCTATGCGCATGCGATTTGGGCTTGGTCTCCTTCGCCGATCTCCCGGTGTTGCGGACCAACAGTCCGAATAAATTTTTCGACTGCCTGGCGGCCGGGATGCCCGTGGCGGTCAACACCGACGGCTGGACGGCCGAGTTGCTGCGCGAGGCCGACGCCGGACTGGTGTTGCCGCGCCATACGCGGCAAGCCGCAACGCAAATCGCCGCGCTGGCCGACGACCCGCCGCGACGCGCGCAGTGCGGCCGCAACGCCCGCGAACTGGCGACGCGCTTCGAACGCGGCAAGTTGGCCACGCAGGTGCTTGCCGAATTGCAGGCCGCAAGCGAGGAAAAGGCATGCGGCTGCGAACAGCGGTTGAAGCGGGCTTTCGATCTGTTGCTCACCGTGCCGGTGCTGTTGATCGGTGCGCCGTTCTTGCTGGCTATCGCTCTGGCCATTCGCCTCGATTCGCCTGGTCCGATCTTCTTCCGGCAGGAGCGCCTCGGCCGCGACGGCCGCGCCTTTCGGCTCTGGAAATTCCGCACGATGGTCGAGGGCGCCGCGACCATGGGCGACGGCTTGAACGTCGGCGATCGCGATTGGCGCATCACGCGCGTGGGGCATTTCCTGCGCACCTGGTCACTGGACGAACTGCCACAACTGTTCAACGTCCTGGCCGGCGAGATGTCGCTGGTCGGCCCGCGTCCGGCTCTGCCCGAGCACGCGGCGCAATACGATGCGACGCAACGCCGGCGTTTGCGCCTGGCCCCGGGACTGACCGGCCTGGCGCAGGTCAGTGGCCGCAACGCGCTGTCCTGGGACGAGAAGCTGGCCAAGGACGTGGAGTATGTGCAAAAATGGTCTTTTTGGCGCGATCTGAAAATCATGGTAAAAACCTTCCCGGTCGTGCTCGGACGTGAAGGGTTGTACGAGCCCGACGCCGGCAAGTCCGACCGGTTCAACGTGTTTGACGATGAACAAAACAACCGTCCTGACGCTTGATCATGCCGACGCCTGGCATGCGGTGCTGCAACGCCACGGCGCGAGCGACGTCTATTACGAACCGGGTTACCTGCTCCCGCTGGCCCGGCGCGGCGAAGGCGAACCGCTGCTGTTCGTCTACGAAAATGACGAAACGCTTGGAATGCACGTCGTACTGCGCCGCCCGCTGGCCGCGTTGCCCTTCACGCATCCCTACGCCGATCGCTTCGACGCGATTTCCCCTTACGGTTATGCCGGGCCGTTGATCGACCGCGAATCGCACGCCGGCGCCATGTGGGCCGCCTGGCGCGAACGGGCACAGTCGCTGGGCATCGTCGCCGAGTTCATTCGCTTTCATCCGCTGCTTAACAATTATCTACTCTTCGGCGCACATCTCGAGACGCAAACGCTGAGCCGAACGGTGTGGATCGATCTGACCGGCGATCTCGACGAACAGCTGAATAAAAACAATCGGCGCGACGGACGACAATCGCACCGGCAGGGCCTGAAGGCTGAACGGGTGGGCCAGGAATTTCTCGATGCGTTCGGGAAAATGTATCGCGACACGATGCGCAGATGCGGCGCCGACGATTATTATTTTTTCGCCGACGACTATTTTCAATCGCTCGCCGCGGGATTGGGTGACGGTTTCCAGCTGTGGCGCGCACACCTGGACGGGCAGGATTGCGCCTACACTCTCTTTTTACGGTCCGGTCCATATCTGCACTATCACCTGAGTTGCTCCGAGCCCGCAATGCATCATTTGCACGCGACGAACTACTTGCTGATTCAGGGAGCGCGGCAGGCCAAACGCGACGGCGGCCGGCAATTTCACCTGGGCGGCGGCTACCGCGGCGACGATTCGTTGTTCGCTTTCAAGGCCAATTTTTCGCCCAAGCGCGCCGATTTCGTCATCGGCCGCTTCACGCACGACACCGGCGTCGTCGCCGAACTGACCCGACTCGCGCATGAAGCCGGACAGGCGCCGACGACCAATTTCTTCCCCCCTTATCGGAGCGGACGATGAGCGGCGATATGCGCGAGTTCTATGACGATCCCGGCGAACGGCGCAAATGGGGCGCTGAAACGGTTCGGCTTGGCCTCTATCCGACCGAAGCCTATTTGGTTGATAAATATTTTTCTCCCGGCGCCGCGGTGCTCGACGTCGGCTGCGGCGGCGGGCGCGAAGCCTTCGGTCTGGCCGAACGCGGCTTCGCCGTCACAGCGGTCGACTACCTGCCGGCCTTCGTCGACGTTTGCCGCCGGGGCGCGCGCGAACGCGGACTGACGATCGAGGTCCACGAGGCCGACGCCCTCTCCCTGCCCTTTGCCGACGGGCAATTCGATCACGTCTTAATGGTCGGCCAACTGCTCGGGCACATTCGCGGACGCGAAAACCGCCGCCGGGCGCTGCGCGAAATTTTCCGCGTAATGAACCCGGGCGAGGCGATCGTCAGCACCAACGCCGTCGAGCGAAGCTGGATGTACCGCCTCTATTTTCACTTCGTGAACGCGGGCCGAAAAGTGTACAATCCGCATCGATTGGAGCCGTACGACGCCTTCGTGCGGCGCATTGGCGGCGTCAAGACGACCGGCGACAAGCCGATCTTCCATTGGTACCGCACGCCGGAATTCCTTGCCGACGCGCAAGCGGCCGGCTGGCGGACGGGCGAGTATTTGCGCCGCTACCGTTTCGAACGCGACATCCCCGATCCCTCGGTCAGCGGGGAAACCTTTTACGCCTTGCGAAAGGAAACGCCATGAACGATCGTCCCATCGATCTGACCAAACCGACGCTCGTGCCCTGGGAGCAGGTCGAGCCGTTGTTCGCCGAAGTGTGGAAATCCGGCCGCCTGACCGTCGGCGCGTACACCGCCGCCTTCGAAGCCGAGGCCGCGCGGCTGATGAACGTGAAACACGTGGTGGCCGTCAGTTCCTGCACCAGCGGCATGATGCTGGTCGTGCGTGCGATGGAGTTGACCGGCGAAATCATTCTGCCCAGCTTCACCTGGGCCAGCACCGGCCACGCGATCGTCTGGAACGGTTTGCAGCCGGTGTTCGCCGACGTCACGCCCGACACCTACACGCTCGACCCGGCCGACGTCGAACGGCGCATCACCGCGCGCACCAGCGCGATCATCGGCACCAACGCCTTCGGACTTTACCCCGACATGGCCGGCCTGCGCGAAGTCGCCGCGCGTCACAACCTGCCGTTGTTGTGCGACAGCGCGCAGGCGATGGGCGCGCAATGCGCCGGCGTGATCGGCGGCGCGTTGTGTCGAGCCGAAATTTTCTCGTTGTCGCCGACCAAGGTGGTCACCGCGGTGGAAGGCGGTCTGCTGACCACCGACGACGCCGAACTGGCGCGGCAGGTGCGCAACATGCGCGACTATGGCAAGAGCGCCGACGGCGCCGACGTCGAATCGTTCGGTCTGAGCGCGCGCATCAGCGAGTTCCACAGCATCGTGGGTTTGCAGAATCTCAAACGCGTCGACGAGCTGATCGGCATGCGCGAGCGGATCGTCGATCAGTATCGCTCGTTGCTGGCCGACGTGCCGGGCGTTTCGTTCCAGATCATCCCGGCCGGCTGGCGCTCGACACACAACTACTTCGTCGTGTTTCTCGCGCCGGAGCGCTACGATCGCGACCGCGTTTACCGGTTGATGAGCGAGCGTAAAGTGCAGACGAAGCGGTACTTCTACCCGCCGCTGCACAAACAGGCCTCGTACGCCGGCTTCGCCGCGCCCGAGCCGCCGCTGCCGGTCACCGAACGGGCGTCGGCGTCGGCGCTGGCCATGCCGCTGTATTCGCACATGACGGCCGACGAAGTGGCAATGGTTTGCGATCGGCTGAAACGTACGCTTAAAGATGCTACAATTTGAGCGTCTCGGTCGACAATCTCGCTGATGAAGTCTGGCGATGTTCGAGGAGTAATGATGATCAAATTATCGGATCTGGTCGGCGCCGACGGGATCTACCTGGACATCGAAGCCGCCACCAACCTGGAAGCGCTGGAACAAATCACGCAACGCATGGTGGGCGCGGACATGATCACGCCCGCGGATCGCGTGCGCCTGTTTCAGGTGTTCACCGAGCGGGAAAACCTGTGCAGCACGGCGGTCGGTCTGGGCGCGGCGATTCCGCACGCCTACTACGACAAGTTGAACCAGACGCGCGTGCTGATCGCGCGCCTGACTCGCCCGGTCGATTATTGCAGTCCGGATGAACAACCCGTCGATTTGATTTTCCTGGTGGTCGGCCCCAAACGCGTGGACGCCCGTCATTTGCAGATCCTCAGCAAGATCGTGCGCATGATCAAAGACCAGCAATTCAATCGGGAATTGCGCGCGGCGCAAACGCCCGCCGATGTGCTCGCGGCCGTGGCCGCGGTGGAGGAACGCCATCACTGAATCAACTGCCGGTAAACATTTGCTGATGGCCGTAATCAACGACCAGGACACGGTGCGCGATGTCGTCGCCGCGCTCGTCGAGCTGGGCATCACCACCGCCACGTTGATCGAAAGCCAGGGCATGGGGAAGATCGTCCGCGAACAGATGCCGATTTTCGCCGGATTCCGTCACCTATGGGGCGGTGCGAACCCCTACAACACCACGCTGTTCACCGTGGTCGACGACTCGCAGCTCACCGAAGCCGTCGAGTTGATCGAGGAGGTCATGTACGAGGCCGACGCCGGTCCGCGCGGCGTTGTGTTCGCGCTGCCGGTGTCGCATTTCCGGCATCCGAGGGATCGTCGCGAAAAAAAATAACAAGAGCCCGTTCACGAGGAGAGCCGCTTGCAGATCGTCATCGGTTTTTTGGTTCTGCTGCTCGTCGCTCTGATCGGCTCCCACTCGCTTCGCTCCCTCTGGACCCCGCCGCCCATCGTGCGCCGCCTATTCGACAACGGGTTGATTTTCATCGCTGTGGGCATGGCCGTCGGCCCGGCGGGCGCCGATCTACTCACGCCCAATGTGCTCGAAAAATCCGGACCCGCCGTCGTGCTGTTTCTGGGGTGGATCGGCTTTCTTTTCGGCGTGCATCTCGAATGGCGACGGCTGCGCCGCATTGCGCTACGCATGTGGACGATCGCTTTCGGTGAATCGTTGCTGACCTTCGCGCTTGTGTTCGCCGGCGTTTATTTGTTTTTCAACAACCACCTGCAATTCGGGTACGACAAGACGATTTTCTTCGCCGCCGTGGTCACCCTTGCCGCCTGCGCCGCCGGCACCGCGCCGTCCAGCGTGTTTTTGCTTGACGACCGCCCGCGCTTCACCGGCCGCACCGCCCAGGCGATGCGCCTGGTGGGTACGGTCGACGATCTGCCCGGCCTGCTGATCTTCGGCTTCTTCTTCGCTTTTTTCCCCACCTACCATATCGGACCGATCGCCTGGCCGACGGGCCTGAGCCTCGCGGCGCTGACGCTGCTGCTGGGCGTGCTGTTCGGCATCCTGCTCAAATCGACAATGCTCCTGGCGCGCAACGAGCAAACGGTGCTGCTGGTCATCATCGGCGTGATCAGCCTTGCCGCGGGCGTCGCCGAATACGTTCACCTGTCGGCGGTGTTCGTGGGGACAATCGCGGGCATCACCTTCGCCAACCTTTCCGGTCAAAAGGAAACGGCCTACCGCGTGTTGGCTTCCTCTGAGCAGACCATCTACGTGCTGTTTCTCATGCTTGTCGGCTGCATGTGGTCGTTAGACACCGCGCATCTGCTGCCGTTGGCGCTGTTGTATCTGGGGCTGCGTTTGGCCGGTAAAGTGTTGGGCGGCTTGCTCGGCCATCGGCTCGTCGGCGCGCCGCCGGGCCGACTGCGCCTGGGCGGTCTGGGCTTGTTGGGACAAGGCGGCATGGCCATCGCCATGGCGATCAATTACGAGCGATTGTACCATTCGCCGATCAGCTCCCTGGTCGTCACCACGTTGATTTTGGGCGTGGTGGTCAATGAACTGGTCGGTCCTTCGTTGGCATCGATTCCCTTCGGGCGCACCCCGTTGCGTCAGGAGAGGCAACAATGAGGGGCGTGTTCGTCTTCGTCGCGTTAGTCGGTTTGCTTTACATCGTCAACACAATCGACGCTACGAACTTCCATGCCTATGGCGATGAGCCGATCATGGCCCTGGGCTTTGTCTTGCTGTGTTCCTGGCTGGCCGGCAGACTATCCGCGCGTCTGCGTTTACCGATGATCAACGGTTATTTGCTGGCCGGTTTGTTCTTCGGCCCTTATGTACTAGGCGCTCTCAGCTCTCGTTTAAATCTTTTATCGCCGGCGATGGTTGTACAGCTTGGTCTAATCGACAATATGGCATTGGGCATTATCGCCTTTGCCGCCGGCGGCGAACTGCGCCTGCACGAACTGCGCCTTCGGCTGAAAACAATACTCTCGATAACCGCTCTGCAATCGCTGGTAGTGTTCGTCGGCGTGCTTTCGCTGTTTGTCGTTTTGGCCCCATACATGCCGCTCACCGCCGACCGATCTTTTCCGTTCGCCTTGGCGGTGGCTCTGCTGCTGGGTCTTTCGGCGGTGGCTCAAAGCCCGGCTTCGACCATCGCCGTCATTACGGAAATGAACGCACGCGGACCGCATACGACCCTGATCCTCAGCGTAACGATGCTCAAGGATATCGTTGTGCTGATTTTCTTTTCGGTCGGAATCATTGTCGCGCGCATGTTGTTGTCCCCGGATGAAGGATTCAACGCAAAAGTATTGTTGCTGATCGGTTGGGAAGTAATCGGCTCGTTGGGAGTAGGTTTGTTGATCGGATCGCTGTTGACCCTCTATATTCGGTATATCGGCCAGGAATTGCCGGTTCTGGTGTTGACCGTTTCCTATCTGGCCATCTATCTGAGCAACGCCGCACATCTTTCGGGTATTTTGGTTTGTATGTCGGCTGGATTTTTCATCGAAAATTTCAGTCGACACGGCGAACAGATGATTCAGGCAATCGAAAAGCATAGCCTGCCGATCTTCGTCGTTTTTTTCACCGTCGCCGGAGCGAAGATCGATATTCCCGCTCTAAAATTGATGGGCGTGGCGGCGCTGTTGTTGGTCGCTTCACGTCTGCTGTTCACGTATATGGGCACATACGCCGGCAGTAAATTGGCCGGCGGCGATTTCCTTGAACGTCATGTGAGCTGGATGGGTTATAACGGTCAAGCGGGATTGAACATCGCCTTGGCCTTGATTATCGAACGAACCGTTCCCATCATAGGCGGCCCATTGAGCACGCTGATTATCGCCGCCATCGCGATCAATGAAATCATCGGTCCGATTTTATTGCGTCAGGTGTTGCTGCGCACCGGCGAAGCGGAAGCGGAAAAATGACCGCCGTCGACTTTTGCCAAATCCGCCGCGGTTTGCTAGGGTGGCGCCTTAATCGAAGGAGTAATTTTTGCTGTCGGGATTTCTGAGTTCGGTGCCTTATTGGCTCTGGTCGCTGCTGACCGTCGCGGCGATCATCCACTATTTCCGCACCCGGCCTGACGGCTATTGGATCTGGATCGTCATTTTTCTCGGTCCCTTGGGCGCGATCGCCTACTTCGTCGTCAACGTGATTCTGCCGCTGACCGGCGGGGGCGGCGCGGCGCTGGAAGGCAAGGTTTCGCTGACCCTCGACGAGCGGCGGCGCGTACGCGAACTCGAGCACAAGATCGAAGACAACCCGCTGCCCTACGATTACGCGCAACTGGGCGAACTGCTCTACAAGCGCGGCGACTACGCGAAGGCCGAGCCGATTCTCCGCCAGGCGGTCGCGAAAATCGACGACGAAATCGAGCCGCAATACTGGTTGGCGCTGACCCTCGACCGTCTGGGCAAAGCCGAGGAAGCGGCACGGTTGCTCGCCCCCATCGTCCGCCGCGACGCCCGTTACAAATTCGGCGAAGCCTACCTCGCCTACGCCCGCGCCCTCGAGCGCGCCGGGCAAAACGACCTGGCGATGGAAGCCTACAAACAGGTGCTCAGCCAATCGACCTTCACCGAGGCGCGCGTGCGCTTCGGCCTGCTGCTGGCCGCCGCCGGCGACACGGCCGCCGCGCGCGAACAACTCCAGACCGCCGTGCGCGAGGGCCGCGACCTGCCGCGCCACAACCTGCGCGCCGCCCGCCCCTTCCTGCGCGCCGCGCGCCAATGGCTGCGCGCGAATTGATCCGCCCCGCTTTGACCTGCGCCCTCACCTGTGCTTTGTTGGTGTGATGAAGATCGCGTACTTGATCCATCAGGACGTGCGCGGCATCCACGGCGGCGCGGAAGTGTACGCCCGGCATCTAGCCGAGGCGGCCGTGCACCAGGGCCATGACGTGCTGCTGATCGCGCGGGGCGACGGGCACGGCGAGCGGGTGCATCGCGCCGACGAAAACGGCGTCGCCTACGCCGTGCTTGACGCCGCTTCACTGCCCAAGCCCGGCGCGCTGATCCGCCTGCGCGAAACCTACGATAACCCCCGCGCCTATGAACTGCTGAAGAATATTATTTCGACGTTCGCGCCCGATCATCTGCACGTGCATCACTTGCTGCTGACCAGCGCGCGGATCGTCGAGTGGGCGGTGGCGCACAAAATTCCGGTGACCGGCACGCTGCACGATTATTGGGGCTTTTGCCACCGCGTCACCTGGACCGACCCGCAGCAGAACGAATGCCCCGGGCCCGCCGGCGGCCTCAACTGCCGGCATTGTGGCAAGGAAATGTACAACCGCTGGCCGGGCCGGATGCTGCAACCGGCGCACGCGGCGGCGTTCGTGCACCGCAATCGCCTGCTGCGCCGCGCCTATTGCTTGATGCAAGCCGTTTATGCGCCCAGCCGCGCGCTGTTGGAAGCGCACCGGCAACAGGGCTTTGCCGAAGTGAACTTGCAGCATCGTCCCTACGGCCTGCCGTCGGTCGAGCCGTGTCCGCGCCAACGCGGCGCCGGACCGCTGGTCGTCGGGTACGTCGGCCGCCTCGTCGAGGAAAAGGGCGTCGAGACGCTGATCGAAGCGGCCAAGAACGGCCGGGGCTTCATGGTGCGCGTTTACGGCAAGGGCGTGAAGGGTTACAAAGATTACCTGCGCCGCCTCGCCGCCGAGGCGCCCGTGGAGTTCGCTGGGTCGTTTGCGCATGAAAAGATCGATGAAGTCCTGCGCGGCATCGACGTGCTGGCCGTACCCAGCCGCTGGCGCGAAAACCTGCCGCTGGTCGTGCTCGAAGCGGCCGCGCGCGGCGTGCCCGTGCTCGTCTCGGACCTCGGCGGCCTGCGCGAAACGGTCGAGCTGTGCGGCGCGTCCGCCCTGCCGCCCGGCGACGTCGACGCCTGGGAGACGGCGCTGTCGCAACTGGCCGCCGGCGAACAAGCCTTGCACCAAATGGCCCGCCAGGTTCATTATGACTTTAACATTATGGACGATGTGCGCATCCACCTGGCGGGAGGCAAAGGTGAGTAAACACTATACCGTCGCCATCCCTGTGCGTGACGGGGCGGCCACCGTGGGCGACGTCTTGAACGCGGCCGCGGCGCAGCAACCGGCGCCCGCGAAGCTGTTGGTTTGCGACGACGGCAGCCGCGACGATTCGGCGTGCATTTCATGCAACTCCGGCGCCAAGGTTATTTTCAACGAACGCTCATGCGGCGTGGCCGGCGCACGCAATGCCCTGTTCAAGGCCAGCGATACCGAGATCATCGTTTTTTTCGACGCCGACGCCATTCCGCGCCCGGGCTGCGTCGCCGCGCTGCTGGCGCCCTTCGCCGATGCCGACGTCGGCGCGGTCGGCGGCCGGGGCGTGGAAGTGGGCGACGCGACCTTCGCCGATCGCTGGCGGGCGCGGCACACGCCGCAATCGCACGGTGAAAAGCGTATCGACGACAACTGGATGGTCATGGGCTTGTGCTGCGCCTTCCGCCGCGAAGCCCTCGCGTCGGTTGGCGGTTTCTCCGGCCGCTTCGCCAGTTGCGGCGAGGACGTCGACATCTCCGTCCGCCTGCGTCAAGCCGGTTGGCGGCTGGTTTATGAACCCCGAGCGATCGTCGATCATGCACGCAGCGACCACGTGCTGGGCGTCCTCAACCAGGCGTTCCGCCACAGCCGCGAAGCCGCGCGGGCGATGACCGCCCACGGCATTTCCACTCGGCAACTGGAGGAAACGGCCGTTCGCGCCTTGGTGCCCGCCATGACCTGCGACCTGAAAAAATTGAACGCCCCCGGCGCGGTCATGTCGGTCGCCAATTTGGCCGTGCGACTCGGCGGATTGTGGGTCGGCAAATTTCTGTAATCGCGGTTTCTTTTCCCCGCCCGATACGGTATTAGTAACGGCTCACCTTGAAACATCACCCGGCAATCGTTTTATCCCATACGTTCGCCGCGCGGCGGCGACTGTTGCGTGGAGGAGATATGTTTACCGATAAAACCATCGGCATCGTCGGCGTGGGCAATATGGGCGAAGTGCTGTTGCGCGGCCTGTTGACCGCCGAAACGGCAGACCGCGCCCACCTGCTGGCCACCGAAGTGCTCGAAGACCGCCGCAGCTTCATCGTGGACACCTACGGCATTGAAGTGACCAACGACAACCGGTCGCTGGCGCATCGCTGCGACATTCTCGTGCTGGCCGTCAAACCGCAATACATCGATCAGGTGCTGGCCGACATGGCCGAGGCCGTCGACGAATCGCTGCTCATCGTTTCCATCGCCGCGGGCATCACCACCGAGCGGATCGGCGCAGCCTTCGGCGATAAAAACGTGCGCATCATCCGCGTCATGCCCAACGCCCCCGCGCTGGTGCTCGAAGGCGCGTCGGCGCTGTTCGCCGGTAAAAACGCCACCGAAGACGACATGCAGATCGCGCGCGGCATCTTCGAGCCCGTCGGCAAAACGGTCGTCGTGCAAAGCGAAGAACTCATGGATGTGGTCACCGGTTTGTCGGGTTCCGGCCCGGCCTTCGTGTTCATGATGATCGAGGCGCTCTCGGATGCCGGCGTGCAATTGGGCCTGGCGCGTAAGGTGAGCAACCTACTGGCTTCGCAAACGGTGTTCGGCGCGGCAAAGATGTTCATCAAAACCGGTCGTCACGCGGGGGAATTGCGCGATCTGGTGGCCACGCCGGGCGGCACCACCTTCGCCGGACTGCGCGAGCTGGAGCGCGGCACCTTCCGCTCGACGGTCATGGACGCCGTGGAAGCGGCCTCGCTTAAAAGCAAAGCGTTGGGGCAGAAAAAATAATCACTCGAGCAGACTGTCGAGCCAAGCCAAAAAACGCTCCTTGACCGACGGCGGCGTTTCGCGCCAATGCGCCGCCGCCTCGCGCTCGGCCTTGGTCAACGCGGTGTTCTCCGCCTTCGCCGGCGCATCGAACACGGCCGCCGGATTATCCACGTAGGTCGAAAACAGGCCGTCCATCGCCGCTTCAAGCAGCTCGGTGTGCACCTGCGCCAGTTCCAACTCGCCTGGATCCAGGAAAATGCCGTGCCCCTGCGTGCAGCGGTTGAGCACGATGCCCGAACTGTAATTGTACAAAAACGCCGGCAACTTTGTGCCGCAATCGGGGCACAACAGTGCGCGCGCGCTTTCGGTGTCGGGCACCTTGCGCTCGCGGACCATTTTGCGCGCCCGGGCGATGACCTCGGGCGTAAAGCGCTCAATCCGACGCCGGACGATCATGCCGAGGTTCGGCTGGGTGATCCACTGACCGCCGCACTTCGCGCAACGTTCGATCTCCACGCCTTCGTATTCGTCGCGGATCATCGCGGTCTGACACTGCGGGCATTTCGTTTCGTTCATGACATCCTCCCATCAACGAAGCGGCGAACCGTCTGAGCGCAAAGCTAGCCCTTTTTGGTTATCGAAATAATCCAACGGTTGGTGAACGCTCGGAACCTCAGGCCGTCTGCGCCTCGTCGCCGCCGCCGCCGGCCAGGTCTTCCAATTCCTTCTTGCGCTTGGCGATCACTTCGTGCGCCAGGTGCAAATAGGCTTTGGCGACCTCCGCTTCCGGGTCTTGCGTGATGATCGGTCGACCCACGGCGAACGCGCTGGAGAACTCCTCCATCCGCGGGATGACGTTGCGGAACACCACCTCTTCGGGGAACGAAGCCCACACTTGTTGGCAGACTTCGCGCGCGATGCGGTAGTTCTCGTCGTACATGGTCATCAACAGGCCTTCGATCACCAGATCCGGATTGATCTGCCGGCGGACCTTGCGGATGATTTTAAGGATCTGCGTCAGCGTCTTGAGCGACAGCGGTTCGCACTGCATCGGCACGAGCACCGCGTTGGCGGCCGACAGCGCGTAGATGGTCAGCTCACCCATGCCCGGAGGGCAATCGATCAAAATGAAATCGCAACTTTTCTGCAGCGCATCGACGTATTTCTTCAACAGCGGCGCACTGCCCTTCTGCCGGACGAACCGCTCGAATTCGTCGGTCAGCGTGCCCTTGCCGTAGGGGATCGTCTTCAAATAGGGGAGCATCGTCGAGTGGATGATCTCGGAGAGTTTTTTACGCCCGAGAAACACATCGTACAGGCCGTGTTCCATCTGTTGGCGGCTCAAGCCCAGGCCGAAGCCGACGGCGTTCTGTTCGTCCAGGTCCAGCACGAGTGTGCGCTGCTTGAGCATGGCCAAACTGGCGGCCAGGTTGACCGTTGTCGTCGTTTTACCTACGCCGCCCTTCTGACTGGCGATGGCGATCACTTTGCCCATGAACCTCTCCTGACTGACGCTATATCTTGCCCAAGTGGCTGGTTTCTTGCCCTCGATGCAACCGCTTATCCACCGCATTCTTGCAGCGACGGCTCGGTTCAGTTCGTTAAAATACCATACCGTCGTCGAATCACAAGAGCGGACAACGATTGCGTTCCATGTTCTCGCTCGCGCAACAGCTTAACTGTTCGGTGGCTTACGTCAAGCGACCCTGCCGGCGCCCGTCGAGCCAGGTTTGCAGCAGCAACGCGGCCGCCATTTTGTCGCAGATCGGAAGAGCGTCGTGTAGGGAAAGAGTGTACCATCCAGTGT
>ERZ795059.1921-NODE-1921-length-22398-cov-5.444121_pt1 | contig 22398 bp, 14 predicted proteins | sample MGYA00375143_ERZ795059 | MGnify/ENA primary metagenome ERZ795059 (study PRJEB30188, sample SAMN05720168) | activated sludge metagenome | isolation source: Anaerobic digester | place: USA | collected 2015-01-07 ... | reverse complement strand
TAACTTTAAGTTTTGCGTTATTTACAACTCTTTCGTTAAATACTAAAAATAGATTATTAAAAATAGCTTATTTTGTTCCTGCAGTAATAACAGGCATTTCTCGAATAGTGCATAATAAACATTGGCTAAGTGACGTCTTTTTAGGAGCGGCAGTAGGTTATTTTTCTGCTCATTTTGTTCATTCATTACATAATGATTCACCGGTTTATGAAACTGCTATTCCGCAACAGTCAAATTTAATTAATTTATCAGTTCCTTTATTTTAAAAAAGTGACTTTTAATTTAAGCGAAAAAATAGTATTTTAAATGCTATTTAAAAATATTTTGGCAACTTTATAACATGAGTATTGAAAAAGAAATAAACAAGAGGAAAACTTTTGCAATAATTAGTCACCCTGATGCGGGAAAAACAACACTTACCGAAAAGTTATTATTATATAGCGGGGCAATTAATATTGCAGGTGCTGTTAAATCTAATAAAATAACAAAAACAGCTACATCCGATTTTTTGGAAATAGAAAAGCAGAGGGGTATATCTGTAGCTACTTCAGTACTTTCTTTTTCTTATAACGGTTGCAAAATAAATTTATTGGATACACCGGGGCATAAAGATTTTGCCGAAGATACTTACCGAACACTAACAGCGGTGGATAGTGTTATTTTAGTAATTGATTGTGTTAAAGGTGTTGAAGAGCAAACTGAAAAATTAATGAACGTTTGCCGAATGCGCAACACTCCGGTAATAATATTTATAAACAAATTGGATAGAGAAGGAAGACCTCCTATTGAATTATTAGATGAAATTGAAGCGAAACTGGGTATAAACACAAGACCGATGACATGGCCGCTTGGAATAGGAGCTAGTTTTAAAGGAGTTTATAATATCTATAAAAATACATTTAATTTTTTCATTTCCAATAAACAAAAAGTTGAAGATGAAGTGCAAGTTTTTAACGGACTTGATGATCCTGATTTATACAATTTGTTTGGGAGTGAAGCAGAAAAGCTTAAAGATGATATTGAACTAATTGACGGAGTATATCATCCTTATGATGAAAAATTATATCAAGAAGGAGAATTATCTCCTGTGTTTTTTGGTAGTGCATTAAATAACTTTGGTATAAAAGAGTTGCTTGATACTTTTGTTACAATTGCCCCTGCACCTAAACCGCGATTAACTACAGAAGGAATGTTACAACCAACTACTGAAGAGTTTAGTGGATTTGTATTTAAAATACAAGCAAACTTAGACCCAAGACATAGAGATAGAATTGCATTTTTTAGAGTATGTAGCGGAAAATTTGAAAGGAATAAATTTTATCATCATGTTAGGTTAGATAGAGATATTAAATTTCCTAATCCGGCAAGTTTTATGGCGCAGAGTAAAAATTTAATTGAAGATGCTTTTCCCGGTGATGTTATCGGTTTATATGATAGTAATATATTTAAAATTGGTGATACATTAACAGAAGGCTCGAAATATATGTTTAAAGGAATTCCAAGATTTTCTCCTGAAATATTTAGAGAGCTGCGTAATACTGACCCATTTAAAACGAAACAATTAGAAAAGGGGATTAGTCAATTAACTGATGAAGGGCTTGCTCAATTATTTATTCACAGCTACGGAAATAGAAAAGTAATAGGAGTAGTTGGCGAACTACAATTTGACGTAATTAAATATAGGTTGTTACACGAGTTTGGTGCGAGTTGCGATTTTATTCCATACAATTCTTATCGGGCTTGTTGGGTACGTTTTAAAGATGAGTCGGATATTGAAGAACTTACAAGGTTGCGTTCAAATAGTTTGTTTTATGATAAAAACAAAAATTTGGTTTATATTGCAGAAACCGAGTTTTCATTAAATATGGCAAAGCAAAAAAATCCAAAAGCCGAATTTTTATTTAGTATTGAACATAACGATCAAACCGTTGAAATTGAGTTTTAATTAATAATAAAATTAATTATTTTTTACTTAAGCTTAATTAATAGATTACCAAAGTGTAAAATAAATATATTGCAATCTTTCCTCGTTTTTGAAGAAAGATTGTAATATTGATGAAATTGTGAATATTAAAAGATTAATTGTGGAGTAATAATTTGCTAAAAATTGATTTTGCTTATTATTTCGCAAATTCTTTCTGCGGCTTTTCCATCCCAAAGCGGAGGTACTGAACCTATTTTTAACTTTCCGTTTAACACTTTAAAAGTTACTTCTTTTGCTTTATTTAAATCATTTCCTAAAAGTTGGTTTGTTCCAAGTTCAACCGTAATAGGTCTCTCGGTAGAGGTTCTAAGCGTAATGCATTGTACACCTAAAAATGTAGATTCTTCTTGAATTCCACCGCTATCTGTAAGTATTAATTCGGCATTTTTAGTACACTTTAAAAAATCAATATAACCAATTGGGTCGGTTAGTATAATATTTTTATCAAGTTTGTTTTTAATACCAAAGGTATCAAGGTTTTTCATTGTTCTGGGATGAATAGGGAATAATACTTTTCGGATTTTAGCCACTTCATTGAATAAATCGAATAATTCTGTTAACTGATCTTTATCATCAACATTTGAAGGTCTATGCATAGTAACTAAAACATATTTGTCTTTATTAATCCCTAATTTTTGAAGTATATCAGAGCTATCTGCTTTTTGAAGATAATTTACCAGACTATCTATCATAACATTACCGGTAAAGAAAATTTTGTTCTTATTAATTCCTTCGTTTTTTAAGTTTTCTATTCCGCTTTTTTCAGTTACAAATAAATAATCGGCAATAGAATCAGTTAAAAGTCTATTAATTTCCTCAGGCATATCTCTATCAAAACTACGTAATCCGCTTTCAACATGTGCTGTTTTAATATGCAATTTAGCAGCCGTTAAAGTACATGCAATAGTAGAATTAACATCACCTACAACAATAACTAAGTCTGGTTTCTCGGCAAAAAGAACTTTCTCAAACTCAATCATAATTTTTCCTGTTTGCTCGGCGTGTGTACCCCCTCCAATTCCTAAATAAAAATGCGGTTTTGGTAATTCCAAATCTTCAAAAAATACTTTTGACATCTTTTCATCGTAATGTTGACCGGTATGACAAATTAAATGAGTAATTGAATCAGAGTATTTTTCGAAAGCTTTATGTATTGGGGCAATTTTCATAAAATTTGGACGAGCACCAACAACAGAAATTATTTTTTTCATGGTTATCCTTTGAACTGTTTAATAAATTACTGCCGGTAAAATTACCAAAATTTACCAGATTTAATTAGAAAAATACAAAAAATTTTATTAAGTTTGTATATTAAAAGTTAATTTAATTTGTTCCCTTCCTCAACTTATCCGAACGTTAAATAAACTACCAAAATTTTATATCAAATTATGGAGAAAAAATGGAAAGAGTAAAAAACGGAGATAAAATAGTTATTTCTTATATAGGTAAATTATCTGATGGTGAAATTTTTGACCAAACCGAGGGTGATGAAACTTTTGAATTTACCGTTGGTGCCGAAGAAGTAATTGAAGGCTTGGAAAAAGCTGTTATAGGTATGGCAGAAGGTGAAAAAAAGGTTGTGGCAATTGAACCCGAAGAAGCATACGGTGAAGTATTTGAAGATTTAATTATTGAATTACCTAAAGAAAGTGCTCCGGATAATATTGAATTGGAACTGGGTAATGTATATACTTTTCCTTTAGAAGGAGGAGAAAAACTTGATATGGAACTTGTTGAAATAGATGAAGAAGGTTATGTATTTGACGGAAATCATCCATTGGCAGGAGAAACTTTACATTTTGAAATAGAATTATTAAAAATTAATTAATTTCTAAATTTATTAGTTTAAGCCCTTATTTTTGATAGGGGCTTTTTTATTTTAAAGGTTCAAAATAAATAAATTTATTAGTATATTTAAAGTTTAAATATTAAATGGTAATAAATATGTCAGAAAAAATTATTGTTACTTCGGCACTTCCTTATGCAAATGGAAAAATTCATTTAGGACATTTAAGTGGTGCATATTTACCCGCAGATATTTATGTTCGGTATAAAAGATTAACCGGTGCAGATATTTTATATATCTGTGGTTCTGATGAGCATGGAGTTCCGATTACAATTACAGCAGATAAAGAAGGAAAAAAACCTAATGAAATTATTGATAGATATCATAATTTAAATAAAGAAGCTTTTGAAAGATTTGGTATGAGTTTTGATATTTATTCTCGCACAAGTACTCCATTACATCACGAAACAGCAAAAACTTTTTTCTTAAATTTTTATGAACAAGGATTATTGAACGAAAAAGTTTCTTTACAGTTTTATGATGAAAAAGCAAAAATGTTTTTACCTGATAGATATGTTGAAGGTACTTGCCCCAAATGTGGAAATGAAGAAGCCCGAAGCGATGAATGTGAAAATTGCGGTGCTTCTTACGATCAAAGTGAATTATTAAATCCAAAAAGCAAAATAAGTGGTGAAAAACCTATATTAAAGGAAACTACTCATTGGTATTTTCCACTTGGTAAGTTTCAAGAAAGACTTGAACAGTATGTTGAAAAGCAAAATAAACAATATGGTTGGAAAGATAATGTTTTGCAACAATGTAAAAGTTGGTTTAATGACGTATTAAAAGATAGAGCTATTACAAGAGATTTGGATTGGGGTGTTAAGGTTCCTTTAGAAAATGCAGACGGTAAAGTTTTATATGTTTGGTTTGAAGCTGTTTTGGGTTATATTTCTGCTACAAAAGAATTAAGTATTAACAAAGGAAATCCTGAATTATGGAAAGAGTATTGGCAAAATAAAGAAACCAAATATGTCGCTTTTATTGGCAAAGATAATATTGTTTTCCATACAATAATTTTTCCGGCTCTATTAATGGCATGGAATGATAGCGGGAAAGAAGAATATTTATTACCCGAAAATGTACCTGCGAATGAGTTTTTAAATTTTGAAGGGAAAAAATTCTCCAAATCTCGTAATTGGGGCATTGATGTAATAGATTTCTTGGACTTATTTCCTGCAGATTCTTTACGATATACTTTGGCAGCTAATTTACCCGAAAACAAAGATACTGATTTTTTTTGGAAGGAATTCCAAATGAGAAATAATAGTGAACTTGCCGATATTTTTGGCAATTTTGTTAATAGAACTTTAACCTTCACAAATAAACACTTTGAAGGAAAAGTTCCGGAGCTTGGAGATTTATCGGATGCCGATAAAGAGATGATATCTTTATTAAAGGACTATCCTAAAAGAGTTGCCGATCTTTTGGAGAAGTATAAAATAAAAGATGCAGTTTTTGAAGTTATGAATTTGGCACGTATTGCAAATAAGTATTTTAATGACCAAACGCCTTGGGTAACAATTAAAGCTGATAAAAAAAGGTGTGGTACAACATTAAATATTTGCATAAATATAATAAATACACTTTCCTTATTATTCTATCCCATAATACCATTTACTTCTGAAAAACTATTTAAAATATTAAACGTTAAACCAAAAAATTGGTTTGATAGCGGAAATTTAAATTTAACTACAGGTCATTGTTTTAACACTCCGGAAATATTATTTACTAAAATTGAAGATGAAAAGATAGAAGCTCAAAAAGTTGTAGAGGAAGTACAAACCGAGCCTAAAATTTCTTTTGAAGAATTTAGTAAAGTTGACTTAAGAATAGCTGAAATAATACATGCGGAAAATGTTAAAAAAAGTGAGAAACTTCTTAAACTAAACGTTAAAGTTGGTGAAACAAAACGGCAAATTGTTGCCGGAATTGCAAAAAGTTATAAACCGGAAGATTTAATTGGTAAAAAAGTTGTGATTGTTTTTAATTTGCAACCTGCAAAGCTATTCGGAATAGACTCGGAAGGGATGATTTTGGCAGTTGAAAATGAAGAAGGTAATTTAAACGTTATAAATGTGGATGAAAAAGTAAAAAGCGGTACAAAGGTTAAATAAAAGGAACTTTTTAACCTTAAGTATTTAAAATATAGGATATTACTGAAATATAATTTATTAATTCGGAGGCTAACTTATGAAATATTTCTCATTTCTGATTTCACTGTTTTTATTGTCATTAATTGTAATTTCTTGTGGTACGGAAAACAGCAAATTGGTTGTTGCAAATATTGCAGGTGAAGATGTTACTTTAAGCGATTTTGAAAAAGCTTATCAGAAAAATTCAGGTGAAACAACTGCTAATGTACCTGATTCTAATTCGATATTAAAATTTTGGAATTTGTATAAAAATTTTAGACTAAAATTAGCAGATGCTAAAGCAAAAGGTTATGATACAAATACCGATTTATTAAATGAATTGGAACAGTATAAACGAAAGGTCGGTGTTTCGTATATGTTAGAAAAACAGTTGCTTGAACCCGGAATTAAAGAAATTTACGACAAACGTAAAGTAGAATACCGCGTTAGCCATATTATGATTCGTATTGATACTCTTTCAAAAGAAGAAGCTAAAGCACCTGCATGGGAAGTAATTAATAAATATAAAGCCGGTGCAAAATTTGAAGATTTAGCAATTGAATATAGTGACGATACTTATTCTAAAAAATCCGGTGGTGATTTATATTATATAACATGGGGTCAAACATTACCGGAATTTGATGATGCCGTTTATAAAACCGAAGTTAATAATATTTACCCTGAACCTGTTGAAACTAGATTTGGATATCATGTAGTAAAAGTTACAAACAAACAAAATAGAAAATACCAAGTTAGAGTAAAACATATTTTATTGGATTTTGTTGATTCATTGGGTAATATAGATTCTTCATTAGCAAAAAGACAAATTGAAGATATTAGAAATCAAATTGTAACAAATAAAATTTCATTTGATGATGCTGCAATGAAATATAGCGAAGATAGAGGAAGTGCAAATAAAGGTGGTGACTTAGGATTTTTTGAAAGAAGAAGTATGATTCTTCCGTTTGATGAAACTTCGTTTAGTATGAAACCAAATGAATTATCTAATGTTGTTGAAACAAAATTCGGTTATCATTTAATTAAATTTATGGAAGAAAAACCTTATCCTACTTTTGAAGAAGAAAAATCTAATCTAAAAACGATGTATAAACGTTCATTATACGATGCTAAGTACAATGAATTAATAAATCAACTTAAGGATAAATACGCATATTCGAAAAATGAAGAAGGAATTAAATTTGTTGTTTCTAAGTTAGATAGCAATAAAATTAATAATGATTATTTTGAGAGTGATTTTAGAAAACAAGTTAACCAGACCTCATTGTTTACAATTGATAAAAACACTGTTGGTCTAGATAGTGTAATTGGTTACGTTATTAACGATCCAAAATTCCAAGGTAAATTAATTGATGAAAAAATATTAAACGATGCAGTTGATGAAACTTCTAAAAATGCATTATTAGAGCTTAAAGCACTAACTTTGGAATCTTCTGATCCTGATTTTGCACAATTAATGAAAGATTATAAACAAGGAATATATATATTTAAAATTCAAGAAGAAGAAATTTGGAATAACATTAAATTAGATAGTGCGAAATTAGTTGAATTTTATAACGGCACAAAAGAAAACTATAAATGGAAAGACGGAATAGATTTTAGCGAAATATTTACTAAAAAAGATAGTTTGATTAATGCGTATTACGATAAAATTTTACAAGGTGCTTCTTTCGATTCATTAGCTAAATTATATACTGAACGACCGGGATTTAAATTAAAATCCGGTGCTTATGGAATGGTAGATGTAGAAAATAATGAGATAGCTAAAAAAGCATATGAATTTAAAGTAGGAGAAATAACAAAACCCGTTCAAGTTAACGGTGGTTTTTCTATATTTAATGTCCATAAAAAACGTCCTGCCGGTTTAAAAACATATGAAGAAGCAAAAGCCGAGGTTGCAAGTTTATTCCAAGAAAGTGAAAGCAAACGACTTGAAAATGAGTATATTGAAAGACTAAATGTAAAGTATCCTGTTAAAAACTTTAAAGAAGATGTTCTACTTAAAGCATTTAAGACTGATAAATAAGCTTATTATTCTTTTTATTTTCGTTTTTTGTGGCTGTGCCGAAAAAAAAACTGAAAACAAAGTTGTTGCACAAGTAAACGATTCTAAATTAACCGAGGAAGAATTAGAACTCTTCCTCGGTAATAATAAAAACAAAAATAATACTCGTGAAGAGTTTATTAGAGATTGGATTGAAACAGAAGTTTTATACCTTGAAGCTAAGGAACAAGGAATAACCGATTTAAATGAGTATAAGACATATTTACAAAATTCACAAAAGGAATTAGCTGTTGGATTGTTAATAAAAAGAAATTTTGAAAACTATACAGAAAATATACAAGAAAGTGATTTAATTAGGTATTATAATAAAAACAAGTTAGATTTTAAATTAAGTTGTGATAGCTATTTAATTAGTTTAATAAAGTTTAATAATATTACTGAAGCTGAAAATTTTAGATTAAAAGTTGACGAAACAAATTGGAAGAGTGTTGTTGCTGAAAAAATTAGACTTAAAAAAGCAACAATTATAGTTGATGATAAAATGATAGAAGAGTATAATATTTTCCCTTCTATAATTAAAAATTATATTGAAGGAATGAATGAGAACGAAATAAGCGTTGTTATTAAAGTATCAGGTAATGAAGCTTATATCGCTAAGTTATATAAAAAATATTTTGCTAATGATATACCCGAATTTAAAGATATAAGAAATACAGTTGAATTTAGATATAGTAACGAGAGAAAACAATTAGCCTATAAATCTTTTTTAACTGATTTATATTCAAAATATGAAATTACTAAATAGGACATAAATGAAAACATTAAAATTATTAATTATAATATTATTATATAATACCATAATTTTTGCTCAGGAAACAATTGATAAGATAGCTGCAGTTGTTGATAACGAGATTATTTTGCTTTCTGAATTAAATTTACAAGTTAGTTATTTAGCAGCACAGCGTAATGTAAACCCAAAAGACCCTGTTATTCAAAAACAGGTTTTGAATGCAATGATAAATGAAAAACTTTTATATGCACAGGCTGAATTAGATTCGGTAACAGTTTCTGAAGATGAAATTGAACAGCAATTAGATGGTCAAATTAATTACTTCATTAATCAATACGGAAGTCGTGAACGTTTTGAACAATCATATGGAATGACAATTGACAAAATTCGTAGAGAATTACGAGACGATGTAAAAAAGAATGTTATGAGCCAAAAAGTAAAACAAAAGAAATTTGGGACAATGACGGTTTCGCGTCGCGAAGTTGAACAGTTTTTTGAGGAATATAGGGATTCATTAGGTATTATTCCTGAAAAATTTAATATAGCACATATTTTTATTAATCCTCAAAAAGGTGAAAGAGTAAAAAAAGCTGCTTACGATTTTGCAAAAAAACTTTTAGACTCGTTAAATAATGGTGCTAACTTTGGAGAGTTGGCAAAAAAATATAGTGATGACCCAGGTAGTGCTGCGCAAGGCGGTGACTTAGGTTATGTAAAGCGAGGTGTATTTTACCCTGAGTTTGAAGCTGCGGCATTCTCTTTAAAACCGGGAGAACTTTCAAATGTTGTTGAATCACCGGTTGGTTATCATATCATTCAACTAATTGAAAGAAGAGGAGAAGGAATAAATACACGACATATTTTAATAAAAGTAAAAAGTGACGATGAAAGTGATTTACAGGCTATTGAGTTTTTAAGCGATCTACGTGATAGTATTACCCGAAAAATTAATACTTTTGGCTATTATGCATTAAAATATAGTGATGATAAAGAAACTTCTCGCTTTAGCGGAGAATTGGGAAGTTTTGAAATCGGTCAGTTAGATGAAAGCTTGAAGGATGTAGTATTTAAAATGAAAGAAGGAGATATAAGTTATCCTAAACGTTTGGATTTAGACAAAAAAACATACGGATTTCATATAGTTAAATTAGTTAAAAGAATTTCCGAACATAAACCTACTTTGGAAACAGATTTTGATGAACTTAAAAAACTTGCCGAGTATAGTAAAAAAGAAAAACTATATAACTTGTGGTTAGAAGAATTAAGGAAAACAATATTTTGGGAAATAAAAATTTAAGGGAATGATTTGAGCAGTATTGATAACAATAAAGATATAAAATTAGCCGAAAGATTTAATAGTTCCGTAAAAAATATAAAAAATGAACTTGCAAAAGTTATTATCGGTCAAGATGAAATAGTTAATGATTTATTGGTCAGTTTGTTTGCAAAAGGACATTCTTTGCTAATTGGGGTTCCCGGTTTAGCAAAAACTTTAATAATAAAGACTTTGGCAGATGTTGTTGACCTCTCATTTAATAGAATACAATTTACGCCTGATTTAATGCCGAGCGATATTACCGGAACGGAGATTATTGAAGAAGACAAAGCAACCGGTAAACGTTCGTTTAGATATGTAAAAGGTCCAATATTTTCTAATATTATTTTAGCAGATGAAATAAACCGTACACCACCTAAAACACAATCTGCTTTATTAGAAGCCATGCAGGAACAAAAGGTTACGGCAGTAGGTAATGTTTACGAATTGCCTAATCCTTTTTTTGTTTTAGCAACTCAAAATCCGATTGAACAAGAGGGGACATACCCTTTACCCGAGGCTCAATTAGATAGATTCATGTTTAATCTTTGGCTTACATATCCTTCTGTAGCTCAAGAAAAAGAGATTATTAAAAGTACAACCAGCGAATATACTGCAAAATTAAATAAAGTAATTAATAAAGATGAAATAATTCTTTTTCAGGAATTAATTAGAAAAGTGCCTATTGCCGATAATGTTATTGAATATGCGGTTAATTTTGTTAATGCAACCAGAAAAGGGAGTATAGAAAAATTAACCAATTTAATAAATTGGGGGGCAGGTCCACGAGCAACTCAAAATCTTGTACTTGCAGCAAAAACTTATGCAATAATGAATGGAAGATTTACTCCTGTAATTGATGATATTAAAAAATTTCTTATACCTGTTTTACGACATAGAATTATACCAAGTTTTAATGCAGAAGCCGAAGGGATTAATTCTGTTGAAATTGTTAGAATGATTGAAAAATTGGTTTAAAACAAGAAGAACCGCTTGGGAGGCGGTTCTTTTTGCTAGGTAGTTTTATTATTAATGCATAAGGAAGGGCGAAACCAAATTAATGTTTTGTGAAATTAATTTGTTCATATCATAAGTAATGGTTACAACTTTTGTAGCCGAATCGTAAGTGAATTCATCCAAACCATATCCTGTTGGAATAAAAGCAGGCACATAAACAGAAGTTCCATATTCACCGGGGTTAATGCTTGGATTTGCATCTATTTGTGTTTGCATAACAGGTAGTCTGATTCCTAAATCACTCATTCTTCTTCCTTCACTAAAAAATATTTCTTGTCTTATTAAATACAATAGTTTATATAAATCGGTTGAGGTTATGGCAGAGTTTACTTGATCCGCTGTAACAGAAGTATTTGATATCGTTGCAATTTCTACAAAAGAATTATTGCGTTTTTTTATTAATCCGTTAATTCCTATTGAATTAGCATCAGCTTTAACAATACAATCATTATCATTTGGTCTGTCATTTCTTGGGTCTCTGTCTTTAAAGTTTTCTTTTGGTCTGCTTAATGCCAGATTAATTGCATCAATTAAATTTGCTTTTGCAGTACTCAAATTATTGTTAACTATAGCAATTTCGGCTAATATTAAATATGCTTCTTCTGACTTTAATGCCGGAATTGAAGTAATTTGAGTGGTATATTTTGGGTCTAAATAGTCTAACCTTGGTAAAGGTTGTAAATCGTGTAAATTTCTTGTAACAGTAAATGTATTTATAATATTATCTAAATTTACATCGTCATATTCTGTTAAAAGCAAATATTGTCCGTCTAAAGATAAAGCCTCGTTGGCATAACGTTCTGCATTAACTTTATCACCTAACTGTCTATAAGCTCGTGCCAAAGCGTAAGCACATTTAGTTGTGTTTTCTGTTGAACCATTTAATTCAATTGATTTTTTAAAATGGTCAACTCCTATTTGTAAAGCATCTTTCGCTTTAATCATGCCACCGTTTTCTTGTAAAGGAAATGCTGAAAAGTTTTCACTTAAAAGTAAAATTGCCATTCCCTTATAAAAATATACGGTTGCATAATCTTCGTGTGTTGCTTTGGAATCCTTTGGTAAAATTACTTCAAGACCAAAAAGAGCTTTTGCATGCAAAGTTTGAAGTCTAAAATATATCTCTCTGGTATCATCCAAGTCTGTTTCACTTGGTAAAATTGCCCAAGGATTATCAGCAATATTAGACAAAAATGTACTAGTATTATCATAATTATCCGAAACTAATTCGGTATATTTAATAGTTTGCATTAATGCGTTGGCAAAATCAAATTTTAATCCTGTAATTAAAGGCTCAGCTCCGCCTGTTGCATCTTGCAATAATTTCTCTTCGGTAATAGCAGGGTTATCCACTTCGGTAGGATCAATTAAATCACAAGCAGATAACAGACATATCGAAAATAATGCGAGTAATAAAAATTTATATTTTTTCATATTTTCACCTTTTATAAGTTTACATTAACACCAAAACGGAATTGTCTTGGAGCTGATAAATCACCAAAATTGTAACCACCTGTATTAGGACCGGAAGGTTGATAACCGTTTAACTCGGGGTCTGCATTAGTATCTACACCAAAAACCGCAACGTTTCTAACGCTTGCATTTAAAGTAACTCCTTTAAATATGTTTTCGGGTATTCTATAAATTAATGCAATTTCGCGTAACTTTATCCAGTCCGCATCTTCTAACCATACATTTGAAGCAGTTTGGAATGAATAACCATCAGGTACAATTGTCTGCGTATCTTCCGTGCCGTTAAAATATCTTAAAACGTTTTTAAGATTAACAAATTGATGACCAAAGGCAAATTCAGTTAAAGCACTAATTGTTAAGTTTTTAAATAAAGTTAAGTTTAATGAAAAACTACCGAAATTTGTAGGTAATGGATTTCCGACTAATTCGGTTTTATATGTTCCATCGCCTGTGGGTACATTCACTTGAAATACACCTACAGGGTAACCTTCTTCAACTCTTCTGGGTAAAAAAGTAAACGAAGCAAGGCTAAAGGGGGATGATCCGCCTAAACTGATTACTTTATTTTCTAAAGTAGAATATGAAATTTTTGTATCCAAAGATATATTTTCTTCTTGAATTATTTGAGCAAATAATGACAGCTCAATTCCCTTATTTTCAATTTTACCAACATTAGTTAATTGTGTATTAAACCCGCTCGCAGGATCTTTAGGTACTAAAAACAATGCATCCCTGGTTAATTGGTTAAAATAGTTTACTTCTAATGAAACTCTATCGTTAAATAATCCTAAATCAAACCCCACATCAATAGATGATGTTTTTTCGGGTTTTAATTCATCATTACCGGGGTTACCGCCCGGATTAAATGTAATACCTGTACTACCTAAAAATGCTTGTGCTCCATAACTTCTATCTCTTGTAAAAGGAGTAGGGAAGTTACCGGTTAATCCCCAAGCTCCGCGAAGTTTTAAGCTTGAGATTGCTACTCTTAAAATGTCAGGAAAGAAGGGCTCTTGCGAAACTAAATATGCTACGCCTGCTTTAGGATAAAATTGCATACCGATAGCATCACCAAAGGTTGAATTACCGTCCAATCTAAATCCCAAGTCAAAAAATAATTTATCATAAACACTAATTTGATCACTTAAGAAAAATCCGCCGTTAAATAATTGTCTTGAACTTTCAAGTGCAGATATAACAGACGCATTATCAAAATCCTCAGTCCCGGGAATCGAAAAACCTTCCCCTTTGGCATATTCTTCTCTGTCATCAACTCTAAATCCTTGAAGACCAAAATTTAATGTTTGTTCAATATTATAAAGCTTAGGTAATATTAATGTACCGGTGTAAGAAATAGTTATTGTCTGATATTCTCTATCTGCTCTTTCCAACCAACCGTTTTCTGTTCCAAAAAAATCACCAATACCTTTTGAAACAAATATCCTTTCTTCGTTTTTACGATAATCTGTACCTACAGTAAATTTATTAGTCCAAAACTTATAAGGAGAATAATCAAAATTGACAGCTATTCTGAATCTATCTACATCATCATTAATTTTGGGCGTTAACATAATTTTTAATAACGAGTCTCGTTCTCCATCTGTATATCCGATATCATAAGTACCGCTTTCAAAATCTGAGAAAGGAGAACCTGAAGTATTGTTGTTAAAAATTCTATTGAATTTATTTTTAGTATAACTTGCCGAAATTTCAAGGTTCATTTCGGGAGTTAATACCACTCTAAAACCGGTATTTAAGTTATAATTTTTATTGTTATTTTGGTCTTCTTTAATTACGCCGTTATTTTGAAACATTTGGGTACTTAAGTTATAAGTAAAAGCAGAACTTCCGCCTGTAACGGCAGCTTTATAACTTTGGTAATATCCGCTTTGAAATAAATTGTTTTTAGCAAAATCACTTGACATGAATTTCTTTTCGGCTTCATCAAAACCACTTGTAAAATTAAAAGACCATTTCGGAATACCGGGAACACCTTTTTTAGTAAAAATTTGAATAACACCGTTTGAAGCTTCCGAGCCGTATAAAGTAGATGCAGCTCCGCCTTTAATTACTTCAACTCTGTCAATTTCACCAACTACTAAGTCGGCTAATGCAGAAGACTCGGCTCCCCCGGTATCAAGTCTTAATCTAAAAGCGTCATTATTATCAACACGTACACCGTCAATATAAATTACCGGTGTTGTTGAAGTTACAGTACTTTTTACACCCCTTGTAGAAACACGTCCGCTTGTACCCGGCATACCTGAAGAGTTAAATGAGTTTAAACCAGGAACTCGACCTTGTAACAATTGGTCAACAGATTCGATAGGTACATACTTAATATCTTCGGATTTGATTGACTCTACATTTGCCGTCAATTTTTTTCTTTCAATTGCCGAACCTTGTCCCGTTACAATCAATTCGGATAACATTAAAGTTGTCGGTTGTAAATCGATATTTAATGTTAACATTTTATTTGGTTCAATAATGATATCTCTCTTGGTCTCTTTATAGCCGACATAACTAACGGTAATGGTATAATTTCCGGAGGGAATATTGTCAATTCGATATTCTCCATATAAGTTTGTTGAAGCTCCTAAATCGATAGCGGAAATAAATATATTCGCTCCAATTAGTTCATCATTATTTTTTGAATCGATAACTTTACCTTTAATCGATCCTTTTGCTTCTTGAGCTATTGTCGGATTTAAGATTGCATTTAGGAGCAAAATAAACCCGGATAAGCAGAAAAAGACAAAAAATGCTTTTGTTTGTTGTGAATACATGATTGCTCCTATTATTTATTGAGTAGATTATGTTTTGCAATTATACACTTGCAAAAAACGTTTATTTTAGAAGCAATTACAACAACACATAAATGTGGTTTTTTATATAAAATTTAAATATTATATGCAAAAAACTGCATGATTATGCAGCTATCTGATAATTGGCGGTAATTTAAAAATTAAAACTTTAAAATTAGAGATTAAATTAATCCTTTACGTATTGCTTTGGAAACAGCTTCGGATTGAGAATGGACATGAAGTTTTTTATAGATATTTCGAATATGGTGTCTTACTGTATCTATACTTATAAATAATGAATCGGCAATGCCTTGATAGTTATTACCTTCTGCTAAAGCGGCAAGAACTTCCTTCTCTCTTTGACTTAGGTCAAATTCAGATTCAATATTTGCCAAGTTACTATTGTGATGAAAAACGGTAATAACTTTACGAGCAATTTGAGCACTCATGGGGGAACCACCTTCATAAGCTTCTTTTATTGATTCAAGTAATCTAAGCGGAGGAGTTTTTTTTACCAAATAACCGCAAGCTCCGGCGCATAATGCATCAAAAACAACACTATTTTCTTGATAGACAGTAAGCATTAAAATGTTAATATCCGGATTAATTTGTATCGCTCTTTTTACGCCTTCAATTCCGCTAATTCCGGGTAGTCCGATATCCATTAAAACCACATCAGGGTTTAATTCGGTCAATTTTTCAAGGAAGGGTTCACACCTTTCAAACGTGCCTATACATTTATAACCCGGTGTTCCGCTTATTAATGCAGATAATCCTTCTCTAATAGTATTATTATCTTCAATTATAGTAACATTTATCATAAATTTCTCGCAATTATTTTAACTATTTTATCTTTCCTATAAAAGTAACTTCTGTGCCCTTATTTATATCCGATTTAATATTTATTCTTCCGTCTATAAGTTTTGCACGTTTCTGTAAATTAAACAAACCGTTTCCTAATGAATTTTCAGAAATTGTAAATCCTATCCCATTATCCGAAATAGAAAAATATAAATAATTGTTTTTATAATTAACATCAAGGAAAATTTTTGTGCATTTACTATGTTTTAAAGCATTATTAAGGGTTTCTTTAAAAATTAAGTACAAGTTTTGTTTAAACTCCATGCTAAGTTTTATATCTTTTATTTTATCAACATTTTGCGTGATAAATGAAATTCCTTTATAAGAATAAATATCGCCATATGAATCTCTTAATCTTACTATTAAATCGTGTAAAGTATCTTTTGAAGGATTAACGACCCATACGATATCACTCATAGAATCAATTACATTTCTGGCAGTATCGCTAATTTTATTTAATAGACTAAATATTTCCGGATCTCCTTTCCCTGAACGTGCAGCAGCTAGTTCACTTAAAATAGAAATTTCCGTTAAGCTGCTTCCAATATTATCGTGCAAATCGGCAGCAAGCTTGGCTTTTAATCTTTCGACTGCTAAAATGCTTTTAAAACGGATATAAAATGTAATATATAGTAAAAATATTGCTAATAAAACTAACAAAGAAATGAACCACCAGGTTTTCCAGAAAGGAGCAAGAATAGTGATTTTTAAATAAGTTCCTTTTTTATTCCAATATCCATCACTGTTTGTTCCGCTAACTCTAAAAATATACTCACCTGGCGATAAGTTTGTGAATGTTGCGATGCGATTTTTTGCATCTGTATAAATCCAATTTTTTGTAAAATTTTCAAGAATAAATTTATATTTATTTTTTGCAGGATTTGTAAAATCCAGCGAGGCAAATTCTATTGAAATATAATTTTGGTCGTATTCCAAAGTAATTTTTTTATTACCAAAATTAATAGGGTTACCTAAAATTTTTACATTAACAATTTCGATATTTGGTATAAATTTATTTTCTTTAATATAGTGAGGATGGAAATAATTTAGACCCGAAACTCCTCCAAAATACATTTTTCCGCTTTTTGTTTTAAAATAGGCGTTCCCGCTAAATTCCAATGCCTGTAATCCGTCATTTATATCGTAAGTAGCAGCACGGTAGGTACTAGGATTAAACTTAATGATTCCGTTATCGGTACTTAACCATAAATTATTAATTTCATCTTCCAATATTCCGTAAACAACAGCTATATCAACCCCAGTAGATTTAATGTATCGCGTAAATTTTCCGGTTAAAACATCAAACTTATTTAAACCTCCGCCAAAAGTACCAATCCAAATATCATTTAAACTGCTTTTATAAATACTTAAAATTCTATTTTCGCTAATGGTTGAATTATCTTTTGGATTTGATTTATAATTAACTACTTTATTTGTGTAAGAGTTATAATATGTCAAACCTCCGCCAAAAGTACCAATCAAATATTCATTATTAGATATTTTACTGAAAGAATATACCCTTTTGTCTTTTAATAAATCTTTATTATTATCTAAAAGATCTTCAAATTTAAGAGAATAGATAGAATTTTTATTTATTTTACATTTGGTAACTCCTCCTCCGTAACATACAAGGTAACAAATAGTATCGGCATCAAACTCAATTCTAAGAATTTGGTTTGAAGGTAGAGAATAAAAGTCTTTATTAATACTTTTGTAATTAATAATTTTTCCTGTTTTGTTTTCAATAATATTAAGTCCGCCTGAAAATGTGCCTATCCAAAGGTTGCCATATTTATCTTTATTAATTGCCCTAATGTTATTATCCGAAAGTGATGAATTATCTTTTGTTAAGAATTTAATTGTATTTCTTTTTTTATCAATAATGTTCAGTCCGCCTCTAAATGTACCAACATAAAGCAATTCTTCATCATCTTCAAAAATAGACCAGACCGTATCATCATTAAGGGAAATATTTCCAAAACTTTCGCGGCTTATTAAATCAAACTTATTATTTAAACTAATTACTTGTGTAGCACCTTTACTTAAATGGTGACCTATCCATAAAATATTAGTCTTATCTACTAACAAGGCAATTACTTCGTCACTGGGTAATGAACTTTTATCTCCCTTAATATGGTAATAATTTTGGATTGTGAAAAAATCCCAATTTTTAAGTCGAAATAAACCGTTTCCAAAACTTCCAATCCAAATATTACCAAATTTATCTTCGGCAATGCTCATAATACTAACAAAAGGTTTGGTTGTTTTTGGTATATTTATATTATTTATTAAATAATAATTATTATTGGTTAAATTTATATATTGCAAAGGATATAAATAGGGAGATATAAATAATTTATTTTCATTATTAATGTGCAATGTTAAAATATTGTTTGATAAAATAGCGGAATTTTGAGAATTAATATTAAAAATACTATTATTTTTTGTATTATAACAAAACAATCCGTTTCCTAAAGTTGCAATCCATATTAAATCTTTATCAACTATTATATCCGTAATTTTATGGAGAAGATGGTCTAACTCGGTGTTAATTCTATCAACTTTTAAAAAATTTGAATTTTGATCATATTTAAGGCGAAATAATCCTATTCCCCAAGTACCGACCCACAAAGATTGATTTTTATCTTCAACAATTGATATTATTGCAGTATTTGTTGTACGAGAAAAATTGGAAATAGGGTAATCCACAATTTCGATTGGGGCATTTAATATGCTTTTATCAACATATTTTTTAAGGTCGAAATTTGTAAAGTTATTTAATTTATTATTAAACAAATTTAACTCTCCGCCTAACACGCCTGCCCATAAATTGCCGGCTTGGTCTTCAAACAGAGAGGTAATGGTATTATCGGTTATGCTATTGTAATCATTATGATCGTTTTTGAATATTGTAAGATTATAACCGTCATATTTGTTCAAACCGTCTGCAGTGCCAAACCAAATATATCCCGTTTTATCTTGTTGTAAACAAATTACAGAACTTTGCGATAACCCTTCATCAATTTTAAGAGACTTAAATAATAATCCCGTACCTTGAGGGTAAACAATAGAAAAACTAAAAATTAGTAAATAAAATATTTGTTTTAATAAGTTCATTTACAATAATACTAATTTTTATTGAAAGGATTATTTTTTTTAATTTGCTCTTTTACTTTATTTAAAAGTTTTTTTGCCCAGAGAAATTCTGTAGCAAGAATTGATAACCCGATAGGAATTACAATAAAAGCAGGTCCGGGAAGAACTACTAAAAATAACCCAATTATTAAAATAGTAAAACCGATTATCGCAATAAATACTTTTCTAAATTGTTTTATTGTTTTTATCAACATTAATTATTCTACCTTATAATTAAAATTATTCGCCTTGACCCAAAGAAAATCCTTTTTCACCATCAAATAAGTATAAGTTTTCTATCTTAATAAACTCAATGTTATTAGACGTAAGCGAACCTAATAAGTTCATAATATCAATAGGGGATATTACTTTTAATTCGGTTACTTTACCTTTTAATTCTTCATTAAATTTTGAGACAAATCTGCAACGCCAATGATCTGTACAATAAGTTTCCGGAATTCCGTTTGGAAATACTTTAACACCTCTATTAGTAATTAATCTTAACTGTAAATTTCCGGTATCAATTGAATTTAATAAATTACCTAATACTTCAGGATTTCTATCATTTTCATCCCAGCTTAAAAAAACATCAACTCCAACCAATTCCTTATTCTGTTTTACCGTCTCTTTTATTTTTACTTTAATAGACTTCTTTTCGGAATCTGCAAAATTAGCGTGAAAAATATTATCGGATTTTTTACCAATTCTTTTAATTATCTCTTCCGAAAATTCAAAAGTACTAACTAGTTTTTTTGATAATCCTACCTTGTAAATATCGGCAGTATGATAACCTTCTTCTAAGGTTAATAGCCAAGCATTTTGTATTTTATCGGCTATTTCGGGCTGACCGATATGAACTAACATCATAACTGCAGCATTTAACAACCCTGAAGGATTAGCAATTCCTTTACCGGCAATATCCGGAGCACTACCATGAATGGCTTCAAACATTGCACAAGTTTCACCGACATTTGCCGAACTACCTAAGCCAACAGAACCGGCAACTAAAGCGGCAATATCCGATATAATATCACCATATAGATTTAATGTTACTATAACGTCTAAGTCTTCTGGTCTTGCAGCAACAAGTGCCGAACCTATGTCAATAATTTTATGTTCACTAGGAATGTCAGGGTACTCTTGAGATATTTCTCTGAAAATTTTATGAAAAAGTCCGTCTGTTTGTTTCATGATGTTATCTTTTGTCATGCAGGTTACATGTTTACGACCGTAAACTTTTGCATATTCAAAAGCATATCTTACAATTCGTTCACTTCCGGGGCGAGATATTATTTTTAAACATTGAACAACTTCATCAGTTTGCCTATGTTCAATACCGGAATATAAATCTTCTTCATTTTCTCTAATAATTACAACATCCATTTTAGGAAAAAGAGTGGGAACATATGGGCTAAAAGCTTTTATTGGTCTAACATTTGCAAAAAGACCTAAAGATTTACGAATAGTTACATTTAAGCTTTTATATCCTCCGCCACGGGGAGTTGTTATTGGTGCTTTTAAAAAAACTTTATTTTTCCTTAAAATATCCCACGAATCATCCGAAATTCCGGAAGTATAACCTTTTAAGTATAAATTTTCACCTATCTCAATTTCATCATAAATAAGTTTTGCACCGGCGGCATCAAGTATGTCCAAAGTTGCCTTCATAATGTTTGGTCCAATACCGTCACCTCTGGCAATAGTAATTCTTGTTTTATTTTCCATGTTGTTCCTTTTTTATAGTAAAATAAATATTTTTATTCTAAAAAACAAAAAAATTCCTTATATTTCATAAATATTAATTATTGGTACTAAATATGTCAATGAATGTAGAAAATTCAAATAATCAAAAAATAAACACTCGCTGGTATTCAAAATCGATTTCAGAAATATTAAAATATTTTGATACTTCTTTAATAGGACTATCTGAAAACAAAATAAATGACCTAAATAAAAAATATGGGTTTAATGAAATTATAAACGAAAAAAAAGAGTCAATAATTCAATTATTTATTGAACAATTTAAAAGTTTATTAATTATTATTCTTATTGTTGCTGCAGCAGTATCGGCTTTAATAGATCAACCGGTTGAAGCAATAGCAATTATTATTATTGTTGTTTTGGCAGGAGTTTTAGGATTTATCCAAGAATTTCAAGCAGGCAAGGCAATAGAATCGTTAAAGCAGATGGCAGCACCACATGCCACAGTAATTAGAGACGGAGAAGAAAAAGTTGTTTTTGCTAAAGAATTGATTCCCGGAGATATTGTTGTTTTAAACACCGGTGATAAAGTACCGGCTGATTGTAGAGTAATAGAGTCTTATAACCTAAAAACAGATGAAGCTTCATTAACGGGTGAATCAACACCTATTGAAAAACATGAAGGAATTTTAGAAGATAAGATTACTCCTTTAGGTGATCAGTTTAATATGCTTTTTATGGGAACTTCAATACTTTACGGTAGGGGAAAAGGAATAGTGATTGCAACTGGGATGTTTACCGAGTTTGGAAAAATTGCTTACCTTTTGCAAAATACCGAAAATAGAAAAACTCCATTGCAAATAAATCTAAATCAATTAGGTAGAAGTATTGGTATATATGCTTTAATAATTGCCGGGGTTATGAGCTTAGTAGGTTTTTTAAATGGAAACGAAATAATTGAGATGTTTATTTGGGGTGTGGCTATTGCTGTTGCAATAATTCCAGAAGCTTTACCTGCCGTTGTTACAATTAGTATTGCTTTAGGGGTTAGAAGAATGGTTAAAAGAAAGGCATTAATTAGAAAATTACCGGCAGTAGAAACGTTAGGTGCAACCAATATAATTTGCTCAGATAAAACCGGCACATTAACTCAAGACGAGATGACAATTAGAAAGATTTATACTAAAGATATAACTATTGATGTCTCAGGAGTTGGATATAATCCGAAAGGAGAATTTACTATTGCAGGTGATATTATTATTTCCGCAAATGAATCCGAATTATTGGAAATACTTAAGTTTGGTGCTTTATGTT
>ERZ795059.1920-NODE-1920-length-22399-cov-26.990422_pt1 | contig 22399 bp, 14 predicted proteins | sample MGYA00375143_ERZ795059 | MGnify/ENA primary metagenome ERZ795059 (study PRJEB30188, sample SAMN05720168) | activated sludge metagenome | isolation source: Anaerobic digester | place: USA | collected 2015-01-07 ... | reverse complement strand
AGCAAAAATGGAAATAACTTTTTCATAGTTTGGTGTTTTAACATGCCGTATAACGGTTCGACGGTATGGTTAGTTGCCGATTTCAAAGCACATTCTTATCAAGTAACAACTACTCTTGATGCAGGCTGAATCCTTCGAATACGCACTGTACCGGCAATTAACTATACCGTTTGTTGTGTGCCAGCCCACTTGTCTTACGCAATGATACAAATATATACATAAGTGATATAAAAAAATTCTGTGAATATTGCACATTTTTAATAAATCTGTCCTTTGTTGTATTCAAAAGTTTCTTTTACACAAGGACTATCATTAAACAGTTCTTCAATTTGTTTCCAACTTGTGCAATGAATATTTTCTACGGGCATAAAATCAAGTTGTTTGTATTTGTCTAAGAACCCATCATTATCTGGAAGAATGGCTACAAAATAATATTTGCTTGCAAATTTAATGTATTGTTCGTAAGCATTAATGATAATTTGATTTTTACCAAGTTTCTTTACCTTTTTTCCAACTTTACTATCTGTAAATTGGTTATTTACATCTATTTGGGTCAATAGATACTTGTAGTACAATTGAGCAAATATATTAGAAGATACCTGTTTGTAGTGCTTGTCTTTCTTGATTTTCTCAAACTCTTTTACCAAAGAATATGACTTCTGATTGTATGTTTTAACTTTTCCTTCTACGAAAATTACAGTTTTTTGTTTATTCTGTTCAATAATGATAACTAAATCACTGTTGCCAAAGTCAGAAAATGATTGTTCGTTTAATAGTATAAAATTCATATTTTCGTTAATATCAATTTCTACATTGAGAGCTGTAATAAATTCTTGCATTTTTTCGGGATGTTCTCTTATCTGGAAAACAATGCTGTTAAAAACACCTCGCTCTGAATAACCTAAAACTTTCAATACTCCCATAACTTTCTAATATTGATAGACATCTGTTAATTTACCATTAGTAAAAACCAACGTTGGAAATTGGTCTCGAATGTTGTAACCAAATCCTTCGGCAAGTTCCATTAATAAAAACGCTGCTCCTGCCGCTTGTTTTTGGTCTTCGTCCATATCTGCTACTTCCTTCAACAGTTCCAATTGCATTTTATCTTTGTCAAAAATCCAGGTTTCGATAGTCATTCCGCTACGAATAGAGCGACTGATTTTATAGCATTTGTCAGAGGTAAATTCCAAAACCATTTCTTTGGTCATTCCGGGCGTAAATTCTTTGTTGTAAATAAGTTCACCCCAATAATCACCGTATTTATTTATCAATGTGTTTTTTCGTTGTTGCTCTGCGATTCGTTTTTTTTCTTCGGCTTGCTGTTTTGCAATTCTTTCTTCCTCAATTTTGCGTTTTTTTTCTTCATAAAGTTGAATCGCCAAATTGTGTTTATCTGTCATTGTTTCAACGTTTGACAGTTCATTTTCTCTTACATCATATTTTTCCAACCAGTTCCCATTTTCAATACTTCCGTCTGTAAATTTCCACTTTCCATTAGTCCAAATTTTTGAATACCTATCAAGTTCTCCTGTAAATACTTCTCCATTAGCAAATGTATATTTACCTTCTTTTGCAACAAAGGTTGTGTTACTGTAACTATTATCCTTTTCTACTTTTCCTAAAAAATTATTTCCATTTTTGTAGGTCAATATTATATCATTAGCATTTTTGAGATAGTCATCCAAATTTAGAGAAATGTAATATCTTGCATAAGTGGATTCCGTATTTTTAAAAATGTTTGTAATGGAAGAAAAAAAGTGTTCTTTCAAATGGTCAAAAGGGACTATTGTTTGCAAAGTTCTATCCTCAAATTCAATTTTCAAAGCATAATCATTCGCATTTTTTTGAAGTGTAATAGGAAATTTTCCATCTTCGTAAAATCCCGAATATTGTAATATATCTGCCGTTTCTACATTTAACGACTTTGCTTCATCCGTCTTTGCCGTTAATCCTTTGCCATTGTATGTATTGCTTACTTTGAAAATTCCTTGAAGCGAGTATTTGTATCTACCTCTCCAATCATCATCTTCTTGCTTTATTGAACTTTCAAGATAAGCATTTTCTTCTCTTACAAAATACTTCCCACTAATAATTGGATTTGTTAGTGTCGTTTTGCTAACGGGGACAGGAATAACATAAACAGGTATTACATCTGTTTGTGTTTTAGTATTGTAAAAGGTAATTTCTTGTCCTTCTACAAACTGTTTTTCAAAAACATATCCTTCTGCGGCATAGCCGTAGGATTTGAATTTGATTGTTTTCAACTTTGCCTTTTTGGGTAAAGGCGTTTGCGACTGATACGATTGCCAATCGGTCTGACCGTAAGATAAATTAGCCGTAATTGCAATTGTAGCAATTATCAAGAATACTCGGATAAAAAATTTTGTCATTTTTCAACAATATTATTTCGCTTCCACTTTGTTATTCGGCTTTCGGCTTTCTCCGTCGAGTTGAAGTGCTACTGTCCACTGTGGGTTGCACACAACGTTTAGTATATGCGATGTTTTGCGGAGTGAAACGGAGCAAAATATGGGAGAGCGAAGTGCAACGAGCGAACCGCATATACTGTGTTAGGCGAGCCGAACGGAGCGATAGCGGAGTGAGAGTGCAACGTGCCTTGCGTATTTTTGAAAAATTTATCCATATTATTCCGTTTTTGGTGGGTTTTTATTATTGTATTTGATTTTTTTGTTTTGAAAAATGGAAGAGGGGCTGGGGGTGAATTCCATTTTTCAAAACTCCTTATTAAATATCAAAATAACTGTCAATTTCTTCTCTTACTTCCTTAATCAGTTTTTTCTTTTCATCTTTCAATTCAAATGCTTCTTTTACCAATTTAGTAATTTCATCCATAGAAGTTTTATCTAAAATTGGAATTTCAAATTCTTTTAATCTCTCTTCTCTTAAATGAGGTATTGTTGAAGCTACTACCGTCCTTCTAATCGCAGGGTACAAACCAGTTTCTTTCAATGATAAGACAATAAACAAATACTCAGACGAAAGGTTGTATTTTTTAGCTTCTGCTTTTAATCTCAATCTAACCATTCCAGAAGCAATAATAGCTTTATCATTTTTTGTTATCATTGCAGACATTCCAATTTTTCCATCCTTTGTAAATAACACATCGCCAGCTTTTACATCTTGCATTAATTCTTGATAAATTTCTTCTGGAATATAAAAATCAGGGAATTGATCTACTTCATAATTTACTAAGTCTGAAGTTCTAATAAACGGAATATCACTATCTTTTTTGTCTAAATATTTATTGTAATTATCGCTTCCAACTTCATTGCCTTTTTTTACTGTAGCAATTTCACTAAGAGGAATAGTTTGCCATTTTTTTTGAATGGCTTTTAAGGTATTTACATAAAGAGGATATGAAAAAGCAGGAGTCCAAAGGTCATATTCTGCAAAGTCTGATAAATTTACCGAAAATGTTTTTTCTTTTTGTATCTTTGAAAAATCAATACCGCTTTTTTGATAAAAAATAGCTTGAGCTTGTTCTAATATTGAAAGAGATTTCATCTCATTTTCAATTATTTTTTTTGTTTTTTCACTAATTTCTTTAATGCTCTTCTCTTCTATTTTAGGGATTTTAAATTCCCTGAATTTCTCCATATTCAGGTATTTTTGACCTGTAAGTGTTAATAAGGATTCAATTTCAATTTGTCCAAATAAAGAATTCAAGAAAGACAATATAAAAAAGGGGGTAAATCTTGTTTCTGCTTTTTCTTTAAATCTTATTCTGATTATATTTTGGTTTGTTGTTGCTTCATTAATTTTTTCTGGGATTAAGCAAGCAAAACCTAAATATTTTCCCGTATTTGATAACAAAACATCGTTTGGAATCACCTTAAATTTTTTTCTTGCATTATGAGTATCTTTAGAAACAAAACTAATTGTTGAAAAATTCAAATTATATCTTTTAACATCTGCCGATTTTATAAAATAAAAATCATCTTTATTTTTCATTTCTTCGTAATGTTCCGGAGTTGAACCGCTTTTTAAAGTGGTAAAACTGTTTAATTCTTCAAACCCATATTTGTCAAAGGATTTTTTTAATAAATTCTGATTGTAAAAAAATCTCGGCTCTAATCTTGCTGTTGATTCTATTTCAGAAGCATATGTTGTTGTAATTTTAGTTGCCATATTCAAACCTTAAAAAGTAAATTTATTTTCCTTTGCCCATTTTTTAAACTCATCGGCAATTTTAGAAATATCGTCGTCTTCTTTTGGGTTCCCCCTTCTGTCATGACCACAAGATTCAGCAATAGCCATAAAAACAGGATAATCACTTGGAAGTTTGCTCATTTTCTGTAATATCAATATACTTGTTTTTGTTCCTGTATTTGGTTGAAAGGTCTCAATAGGAATATCAATTACAGCGACTATTCTTGCTCGTTTCATTATAAATTTTCTTATATAACCTAATTGATTATTACCATAGATACCATCTGGCAAAACAATAGCCATTCTTCCGCCATCTTTTAGTAATTGCAAACATCTTTCAATAAAAAGAATTTGAGGAGCCTCTTTGTCTTTTAACTTTCCTTTTTCCCAATTTCCAGTTTTTTTATCTTGCTTCCATTTATGCCCAAGCTCAAATTGTTTCAATTTATCTTCACCACGAACAGGTATTTTTGAACCAAAAGGAGGATTAGTTAAAAGAACACTAAAATCTCCTAAATGAATCTTTGTTTTTGTCATAGTTCCCCAATTATTTGGGACTTCTAAACTATCTTCACAAAAAATACCGCTTTTACCGTCTCCAATAATTGCCATGTATGCTTTGGCAACTTTTGACAAGAAATAATCTTTATCAATTCCTCTAATTTTATTTAAAGCAACTTCCATTTTTTCTTCTTGAAGATTGCTTTTATTCCAGTGGTATTTTTCGCCCTCTGCGTCCAGTTTTCTCCATACATGCCTTAACGCTTCAATCAAAAAGCCACCGCTTCCACAAGCAGGATCGATAATTAAATCCTCATCGTCGGGGTCTAAAATATCAACCATCATTTTAACAACATTTCTCGGAGTAAAAAATTGTCCTTGTCCGCCTTTTAGCGCGTGTCCGATAAATGTTTCAAAAGCATCGGCAATAATATCTCTTTCCGCTTCAATTAAGCAGTAGTTTTGTAATTCACCAACAACATAAGCAACGGAATTTGCGTCAAGCGTGATTGTGTCGCTGTCGTCTAAAACTTCTTTATATTTTCTTTTTACTTTGTCAAAAAGGTCTAAAATTCTTTCCTTAATATCTTTGGCTTCTTCATCAACACCAGCCCTAAAAGTAACTATGTCATTTGGCTCGGTAAACCTTTCATCGTAAATTTTACAAAAAATAAGATTGATAAGTTGTTGTGCCAAAACTTCATCTCTTGTTGCTCCAACTGTATTGGCGGCTAAATGGTTTCTAATTGCTTTGAAAGTGGCTTTTAGATTGTGTGTTGGTTTAAGGTCTTTTCTTCTGAATTTACCAATATCTTCAACCCTTTGTCCGAATTGTGGAATGTTTGGAATTTCTTCAAATTCAATTCTTCCGTCTTTCTCAACCTTTCTTAAAAAAAGTCTTTCATCACCATTAAACCAAACTCCCAAAAATGCTTTTGAAAATCTTAAATAATCTTGAAGTTGTGTTTTTCCGTCTTTTCTGTTTTTCTTCTTACACTCAACGATTATGTAAATATCATCTTCTTGTTTTTTATCGTTTGGAAAAACAGCAATATCAACAGGATATTCCTTTTTGGTATCAGAAGGTCTTACTTTAACTCTGAATTGAGGTCTTGTTTGAATATGGTCTTTTGGATATCCATAATCTTCAACCAGTTGTCTAGCGAAAACTTGAACCGCCTCAATTTCTTCAGGGGTTTCTTTTACTTCTTGTCCAGAAATAAAATCAATAATGTATCCGTCTCTTGTTTCTTTTGTCATATTAACCGCCATTTATAAATTAAAAGTTGTAATCATTATATAAGTTTTGTTATTTTTTTCAATTTTAAAATAAAAGGTTTTCGGAACGGAGTGGAGAAAACACATTATCATCCCCCTTAAAAATTTAAAAAAATCAAATTCCTTATTTTTTAAAGCCCACCAAAAACATTTTATAAACAAATTTTTCAAAAATATGTCGCCTAACGGATTGGCGGTATGTTTTTGTTGCCGATTTCGGTGCACGTCACTGTCAAGCCACGATGAAGTTTGAAGCGAGCTACAACCTTTCAAATTAGCACTTTCTCGGCAATAAAATATACCGCCTGTTACAAGCTGGCCTTCTTTCTTGTCAAGCGACATACCATTATAATAATCAATCAGTTCTATCATTCCGTTTTTGTCTGGCGGGTTGTGTGTCGGCAAAGTTTTATTTTTCTTAAAGGGGGGAGATTTTTTGTTTTTTATCAGGGTCGGGAAAAGCATACTCTTTTGCAAGCTTTGGTTTGTGACAGGGCTTGTGCGGCTTGCAAATGTGTATGCTTTGTGGGTTGGATTCATAGTTACAATTTCTCCTTTAAAATAGCAATGTCAGTATTTGCATCTTTTTGTTTGAGTTTTATTATTTCCAATACTATTTCTGACAAGTACGGATAGTCAATAAAGTTAAAGCGATAATTTCTAAAATACCATGCAAGCTCTGATGAAATATCTTTCCATTTTGTTTCTTGAGTATAATCATCATTAGCTACAAATTTTTTATCAATTTCAAGAATTTTATCAATAGTTGTTTTTAAACCATCATTACATATTTTATATTTACTAAGTTTATCAATTAATTTAAGTACAAGTTCAGTTTGCTCTATAGATTTTAATTGAATTAAAGCGTTTTCAACTCTTTGTTCGCTGTATTTTTCATTCAATACTTGTTCAGAATTAAAATATTTCTGCAAACTCAATAATTTTTGTTGTACTACTGTTTTATCCCCAACTATTGACATATCACGTTCTACGGATTTTATAGTAGTATTTATTATTAATTCATCCAAGGGTTTATTGTAAGTTTGGATTATTAGATTTAGGATTTCACTTTTTCCTTTTTCTTTTTCTTGAATAGATTTTTGCTGACCAAGTTCCTTTTCTTGTGCTATTTGCTTATCCTTTGCAGAAATTAAATTTTCTAATTCTTTTACTTTTATTATTAAGGAATCACATTTTGCTTTAAGATTATCCCTTTCAACTTTTATTTTGTTTTTATTTAATTCGCCAACGGTTGATTCAAGAGTTTTAATGTTTTTGTTTAATTCACTCTTTTCAATTTCTATTACCTTTAGCTGCTCATTCAATTTAGCAATTTCAATACTATGAGCAGAATTCAACTTTAAAATACTGTCATTTAAAGGTTTTATCACCTGTTTTTGTAAACTGTCATTTGCCAATGTCAATTTTTGTATTTCCTTAATTAAATCCTGCGTATATGCATTAGAAACGCCAAAAATAATCAATATTACAACTATTACTTTCTTCATAACTTTTAGCTCTCCTTTCTAATTTCTTTTATTTTTATAATAATTTGTTGCTTCACGATTGTAGTCACTCAGTAAGTTATATACGCTATTATAACCATTACTGAAAACGTAATCACCGATACCATAAATGTCATTATTTAAAGCATCTACCTGATTCCTAAGTGGTGTGTAAATTGTATTTGAATAGTCAGATTGATAGTTGAACTCACTATATCTGGCTCCATTGTCGTTAATTTTTTTCGATAAATAATTAATGTGCTTGTCGAAAAGAATTTTAGGTATTGCTGGTAATCCTTCTTTTAATCTTGTGCAGTTATTTACATAACTATTATCGAGATTGTTTGTAATGTATGCTCTTGATTTTCGTATCTTTTCACTTACATCAGGAAATGTGCTTTCCAAATCGTAATTAGAATATGTATATCCTTTGCAAGCATTTATAAAGTTATTTATTTCATCGTATTTGGCTAAAATGGCATTAATTTCATCAAACGAAGTTACTAAGCCCGTACTCCCTAAATATGCTGAACTTTTAAGATTTTTCACTTCATTACGAATAAATTTTAGATCATCGTTTTTCCATTCGGAACGACTAAATACATACATAGCTTGTTCTACAAACTTAGGAGCGTATGCAGAGTAAAGATTTTTTAACAAAATCTCTTGCCACTGGCTATTGTCACTCTCATTATTACCTAAAAAGCCTTGATTGAAATAATCATTTATGCGATACTGTACATCATTGTAATATTTCTGACAGAATTTACTTTCTGGCATTTTTTTCAATGAGTCAATTTCGCTTTCAATCCTTTCAGTATATTGATTCTTGGGTAAATCAATATCTTTTGGAGGGTCAATATTTATTAACCACTTTGTTATAAAAAAGCCAATTATGGCTACAACGACAATTGCTAAAATTATTTTTACTGCTTTCATATTAATTATTTTATTTTAATATCTTTTAATGTTTTTGCTGATTTCCGATCAATCTCAGGAATATCTTTGAATTTTTTAAATGAAGCTGGATTTCTGCAAATTATATTCAAATAGTCAATTATTTCACCGCCAACCTTTTCGTTTTTTTTCAAAAGAGCATCGTACGAATCCTTTTGAGCATTACCACTATGAACCAAATCCCAAAACTCGTTTTCAAGAGAATTACTATTTGATTGTTGTTTTGGAGTTTGGGAATTCTGTTGAATCGGGGTATTGTTAACTTTTGAATTTTGATTATCTAGAGTCGAATTATTTTTAAGGCCTTTTTGTAAAGCTGCTTCTTTCTCTCTTAAATCTTTTTGTGTTTCTAAAATTAAATCTGCTACTTGATTTAAGTTCATCAGGCTTACCTTTTTTACGTTCAGAGTGTCTCCAATCTGTTTTTTATATTTATCTTCAATACTATCAATTGAATTCTTGAAATTTTGTTGTGATTCTGAAAACACTTTACCTTTGATATCGTCTATTTTTCCAAGATTAATAGCAGTACGGATAGCAATTGCATTATCAATTTTTGAGCAAAAGTCATGAATTACAGATGATTCATTTGTCGAATTACTATTGTCATCTGACCTAAATATCCATATTTTTTGCCACAAGCTTTTTTCTTTCACATCACTTTGAATAATAGTCGTACTATCACAATATTTACTTTTGTATTCTTGCAGAGTGTCGAGATTTAATTCAATACCATTAATATAAGTATTTTCTTTAATATAAGTATTTACTTTATTGATTATTTCAGCGTTGACAATACTTGTATCGTTGTCAGAACCATTTGAATTAACTAAAAGAAAAACGGTTGAAGCAACAATTGCAGTAATAACAAATATCCAAGCTAACTTCGGAACTTTACGATACCATAAACCTTTGAAAATTGCTTCATAATATCCATCATAATTGTCATAGGGCTTATTTTCGAAGCACTCCCATCTGTCAAACTTATAACCATACTTTGAATCACACTTAAATTGAGGGTATTTATATTCAAACTCATTTATAGAAGAACCTTTATAACTTCTTTTTCCCTTTTTTTCATCAATCTTTATATAGTACTTTTTTCTATTAGGCGATTGTCCTTGACCGCTAAAAGTTTTCTTTTTTAAAATTACATATTTAGGATTATCATCATTTGCTGGACAATAATTAAAACGTTCCGTTTCATAATCTCTATGTGAAACAGAAATTTGCCATGTTTTTTCTATTTCATCTCCAATAAATACAACATCGCCATCTTTGGGTTGAACCTCTTTATTAGAAATTTGTATATTATAATTATTGACTAACCCATTTTCGTCTTTTACATAAAAGCTAACTTTTTTATGCTCGGATAAGATAAGTGAAATACTGCCTTTCGTATCTTCAAGTTTTATTTCTCGCTGAGGTGAAATAAGGTTATCTTTTTGGGCAATTATATAACACTTGTTTTGCAGCTCCTCTTCTGTTATCTTAATTGTATTATTTATTGCATTGCGACCTGGTGAATAATTGCCAATTTTTAGTGTTATTGCAGCATCAGTTATTGGGGTAGAAAAGCGGTCTTTTGTTTGAATTAATAAAGTGTAAGTAATTGGTTGTATTTCTATTTCTTTAACGGTAATTGTCTTTTCAATATCGTTAATCTCGAGAAAATCTGAACCTATTTCATGCCACTTTCCATTCTTTACCTTTGTTTCGCAAAACTGCTTAGACCAGATTATTTGTAAATCTTCTTTTCTCTTAATCTTACTTTTGCTATATCGTAAACTACCATTTACTTTAACTTCAATTTTAACGCCACCTCTTGCTTGCTGGTTGTAAATCAATTTATATGGATTTTCTAAATCAATTTTTCCTGTCAAATTTGCACTTGGGTCGTGCCGCAATGCGTTCAAAGGATTTTCAGGTTTACCTTCAAGGGTCTTTTCTACAAAAAATATTTGCTTATATGCACTGTATTCTTCCTGATAAGGATTATCAAAGAATTTGCAAAGTTCTGTTTTATCTATGTAATAGACAAATGCAGCATCAGCAGTACCTCGTTGATAATTTTCAGTATCATCATTAGATAAATCATATAATTTATACTGATTTTTAATTGCTTCAAAAATCGCCCAATCTTCTGTTTTATTTTCAAGATAATAATCAGGACAATAATTTTTACAATATGTATTTAAAAGCTCATCTAACAATTTTATTACATCATTACCAGATAACTTCTTGATATTTGAAATAAAGATAGAAAAACCAATATTACCTAATCCCTGTCTTTGAACGTCTTGAATAATTACATGTTTTGTAAAAATACATCCTCCATTTGCAAATGATATCGTATAAATAAATTTACCAAGTAAATTGGGGTCTTTACTATCAGGCCGTATATCCCCTGCAAACTGAAAAAATTCGGTTGGTGTTGGTTTTGGATATAAAACATTATACCCATCTTTTCTTGCTTGAACAAATAGCTTCATGTTTCTCACTTATTAAATACATCCAAAATACTAGTTCTACTTGCTGGTACTCTATCCATTAGTATCTCAACAATGGCTGACGCTGAGCTTCCATCAAAATCGCAAATTTGTTGAAAATATACCTTTCCCAAAGAAAAGGGTTCCACTGTTAAAACACCAGCATTGATACTTTCTTTCTTGCAAATATCTTTAAGAGTATTAATGAACGACTTGTAGTTATTTTCATTTAGGTATTTTTTTGCATATTCTACTCGTTTTTCATAAGTGATACAATTACCTGTCTCATCTCTTAGTAAATCACTTTTAGTTAGAACAACAAAAATTGCATCTGTTGATTTCCCAAAAATCTTATTGTTTTTAAAATAGGTAGATGCGGCAGACAAATAATCACTTTGAGTAAGCCCATACCTATCAGGTTTATTCTCTCTATTATAATCAACAAAGAAAAAATGAATTTTACGATTGTTATTATTTAAAAATGAATTTAGTGATTCAAATGTATCAACGTGAGATTGCGACTGTAAAGGCTGTCCAGCATTTTTATCAAAAAAACATCTGAATATCTCGCCACTAAGTTCAATAAGCGAAACAGAACGAGTACCTTTTTCATTTGGTCGTTTAAGTGTAAATGGCAAATATTGAGTATTTTCTACCGGAGTAGGCCCAGGTAAATAGTCATTGGCAATACCGTCATCGCTAAAGATATTCATTAACTGATGTGCATAACGATAACCAGGACCAGTAGCAATATTCAAATACCCTTTTTGTTGAGCCATTTGCAGAACTGCTCCGAGTGCGCAAGTTTTTCCTGAACCAGGTACACCCCAAAAATATACTTCTGTAAAACCAGATGGGATTGTAGTAGGAGTCTGCCCGAGCTCAAGGCTTGGGGTAACTATATTATGCAAATTATCTATCGCTGCTTGAGGAATATTGCAATTCAACAAATCTGATTCACAAATTCCGTTTTGTAAAAATTCAATAATTTGTGCAGGGGAGTATGAGTTTGGATTTCGCTGTATATTATTCAAAATTGTTTGTTTTTGTGCATTAGCATTTGCTCTTTGCCGCTCTAAGAAGTCAATTTTTTGTTTAGCTTCAGTTACATGTTTTCCCGCCGGATGCTTTGTAATATAATCAGAGAGAGCAAGCTCATTGCCGTATCGTGCACGCTCCCAATCTTCATTATCTATTGAATCCAATTGCTGTTGCAATGAAATAATTTTATTTCGCTTTGTAACATCTAAATTACCCGTTTTCTTTAACTCATCAAGAGTTACATTACCATTTTTAATTGCTTCAAAAAGTTGCTCTGCAGTTAAATGAGCAACATTTTCCAAAATTGTTTCTCTAACCATTATATTTTTCTTTTGTATTATAGTTCGTTTTCTTTATGACTACCCATCCTAAAAATTACCTTCAAGCCAGGATACCGTGGGTGCCTTTTAGTTATAAAATACGAGAGGAACATTAGTAAATATAACGCAATCCCAATAATTAATGCTAAGGTATTTGGGATCGTTTTCATATTGAATATTCCTGAAACATCATCAAAAGATAACTGAAAATCAAAATCAGTTGCTGTTTCGCCCTTTGCACGAAATGAAGAATATGATTTAAGTTGTTCATTCCATGAGGATATTTCAATTTTTAGCGTATTTACCACTTGTACAATACCAATAGGTGACCAACTTGATACTTTGTCTTTTGCATCAGACAACCAAGCTGAATCAATCTGTTTCATCTGTGCGTAATTCGTCGGATATAACTGCGCCTTCAATGAGAACATTTTGTTTTCAACTTGTGTGTTATCATCAGTTCCTTCAACAAAACCAAAGTTTTTATACTCTTCGGGATTTACTCTCTTTGCTGCCACAATACTATTTAAGCGACTTTTATAAATATTTAAGCGGTTGTCAGCATAACTTTCATAAGCTATAAATAATCCTTCTGCTTGAGTGATATTCGAAACTACCTTATTCTGAATATTCTCCTTCTGTGCAGTAACAACAAAGTAATGTGAAAACGGAAATATTGCAAAGAATGCAACAACTACGAACAAGAAAATTAAAACCCATTCCCAAATTATATAGGTTTTGAAATTACGACTTGTGCGTTTTACAAGCTTAACTCCAAAGGCTAAACCACCTAATATTAAAGAAATTATTACTGCCCATATTATACTTAGGGTTGTTTCACCTAATGTTAAAAAATTTAGACTAAGGAAGCAAAAGAAACCAAAGCCCAATGTTCCCAATACTGTTAGCAAATCTGCTAATGAAAATTTTGATTGACTCATATACTTAAAATTTATTTTTTAAAATTCACATTGTTTCTAATTTCTCTCAATTCACGGTCAATTTGATCCAATTGCTTTTGCAATTTTTCACGTTCACGCAACAACTCATCTTTGCTTCTGCCAGATGGAGGTGGAGAATTATTTGCATCGCCAAGGGTAAAAGTACAAATCGGTAGAGAATTATCTTCACGTTTAATTTTCCCCGTAAATACTTCTGTTTTGTCGCCATATTTTACCGTTATTTTATATGGTGTTTCATTTATTTCTATATGTTTTTTGTAATAGACCAGATAAACATTGTAAGTGCCGTTTGGTGCCCCACCAGTAGGCCAGTATATGTTTTCAATAGGTGTTTTACTATCAGGGTAATTCACATTCATATCTATTTCTAACTTTCCACCACTTGCAATGCTTTTATTTTTAAACCATACAGTTTCATTGTTTGGGTCTGTACAAACCAAATCCAAATCATTATAATTATCCCAACTTAATAAAATTTGTACATCACCTGTTGAAGGCGTTTCCGGACGGCTATCACAATCTGTAAATTCACCCGATTGTACTTTTAGTAAAGCTTTGTCTATTTGAATCAAATTTCCAACTTTCCCTTCTGCTGACTTCCCAGTTCCTTGTAATATACAAACAATTTGTTCGGCTGTTAAACTATCATTCAAGCTTTTCATAAGAGCAATAGCCCCTGTAACAATGGGTGCAGCCATACTTGTACCATCCATAACCTGATAATCGCTATTCCCTACGGTACTGTAAATAGAAACGCCAGGTGCAGAAACAGTTGAATAGTCTCCGTAATTACTAAAACCTGCCTTATGATATTCCCGATTACTTTTATCTACCGCAGAAACGACAATAAAATTCTTTGGTCTGCTCATCGGGTTAACACCTGCAAGCATATTTTCATTTCCTGCCGCAACCACTATAATTGTTTTGTGCTTATCTGAAATCTCCATTACTTTATTCCAAAGTCGTTCTTCTTCTTTAAAGTGATTGTTTTGTAAATTTCGTTGTTCGCTTTCAGGAAGTGTTCCTGTAAATTGCATTCCAAGAGAAACATTTATTACATCAGCACCTTGATATAAAGCGTACAAAATACCATCTAAAATTGATGTGGTTGTCATTAGTCCTTGCTTATTCGCAACTTGAATAGGCATAAAAGCACAATTTGGAGCTATGCCACATAATCCTTTTTTATTGTCCATCAATGCCAATGCTGTACCAGCGACATGAGTTCCGTGGTCAATGTTTTGAGCAAATATTTCCTTTGAATGCAGCCATACATTATAAGGCATTACAACTTTACTTTGCAATTCGGGATGCTTTAAGCTAAACCCATTATCAACAATCGCAATTGTAAGATTTGCAGAGCCTTTTGTAATGTCCCAAGCATTGGGTGCATTTATAGATTTCAGATACCAAGATTTATCTGTGGATGAAAATGCAGGATCATTTGGAGTGTAACCACCTTCAAATAATGATTCATCAAAAACAAATAGCTCGTATTCAGGTGCAAATTTTTCAGGAATCTCTGTTTTAAGTTTCAACCTTTCTTCTGGCGGTACTTCTATTTGCATTCGCTTAACTACATCATCGTAATACACAACTTTATACTTGTTATCAGGATATTTTTCCTTAAATTTCTTTGCCAAATCCATAATAGATTTGTCTTCATTTTCCATTAGTACATTTAGCCGATTACTAATAATAACAGGTTTGTCTGGCTCACGAATTATTTTTGTAGTATCAATTGGAGGTATTTCACCTTGATTAGGTGGCAACACATCTCTGTAATCTGGTGGAGTAGGTACTTTTTCATAAGGATTACCCGGATCATAAATACCACCCCCATCACCAACCCTTGGGTCGTCATGTATCCATGGCTTGTCATCTATCGGACTTGGTATCGGTCGAACTCTTTCACTGTCACAACCTCTTAATAGCCATATCAATAACAAAATCAAAAGCAACAATAATAACAACCAAAGCAGCCATTTAAGACAACCTTTGCCTAAAAATAAATTTCTCAACCAATTCCAAAAACGCTTATACCAAGGCAGTCGAGTAATTGGTGGCACTATCGGACTATATTGTGCTGTAAAGATTGTTTCACCGGTAACACCATAATCATTTGGATTTTTGTCCCACCCAGTAAATTCATAACCCGCTTTTGGTTCAACTTTGGGTACTTCACTTTCGGAAATTATTTCGCCAGAATGCTTTTGCAATTCTGTATTTCCTGAAAGATTACCGTTATCACCAGCATTAAATCGAATTGTGAAAGGATTTTCAATTGGTTTCTCTGGCGTTTCAATTTCGGGTTGTGAAGGTTCATCAATATCAGGTGATACAATTATGGATTTCTTTTTTTCTTTAAATAAGTTCTTACTAATAGTTCCTATTGATTCTCTGATATTTTCTCTTAACTGCATACCCCAAATGCCCAAAACTACGATACCATCATAGCAATATACAAAATCATCATTAATGAATTTTATAGAATTTTCAAGAGTTTCAGCTTCGCTGTTTTGTCCTTCATTTTTTAGAATCTCAATGTTTTTTTGATAATGAGCAATGGTATTCTTTTTTATTATATCATATTTTGTTAGCTCTTCACCTTGTAATTCTGTAAATCGGCTTGGGGTTTCATTGTATGGTTTTGAAAACCATGTTATCGTATCGCCCTCTATTACAGGTTGTGCTAAAAAATGATGATATTTTTTGTCAACTTTTTTATTTACAACATTTTCAATATCAGTATAGCGTTCAAATAAGGTATGTTCACCAAAACCTTGTATTGACTTAAAATGTTTTTGTTCGCAACTGCACAGCTGCTCTTTACCTTTTACTCTTGGCATAATAGCTAATATTCAATAATTTCAAACTCTTTAATAATCGCACCCAATTTTTCGTTCGCAATAGGATCATAATTTGGCACACCACTAGCTGTTACAAAACCTGCTTTAAGTAAATCGTACCACATTATGTAATTGCGATAATTGGGTAAAAATTTAAGTTTTTCTTTTGGCAAAGGATTTTGATTTAGCAACTCGGGTAAATTTCCCATTTGGGTAATTAATTCAGCCACCTCGCTTTTAGTATTTTTCTCAAATTGGAGCTCATTATGTTCCCAAGATAATCCGTTTATATTTTCGCTGGCTTTCTTTAAATCATTATAATTAGATTCATTATAATACTCTAATCCAACAGTATTGATGAATTTATTTATCATCTCGGCACTAATATCAGCAATCATTTCATAAACATCTTCGATATTGCGATAACCATCAACGTATCTACGAATTTTTTCAGCAATAATTTCTGTGATATCTAATTTTTCGTATAAGCGACGTAACATATCTTGAATGTCTTGAAAGCCCTCTTTTGAAAGAATTTCCGAAAGAAATGTTTGGTTTCTAAAAATATAATCATCGAACCAAAAAGTTTCCAATTCTTTAGCCAATACTTGCGAAAAACTTTTTACACGAACCTTGTTACCATAAAACAATTCATTTAAATCAATGTCCTTATCTTTTTCAAAAAAGTCCTGACATTCTTGAATTGTTCTTTGTTCAAAATGTTTTCTAAGATATTCCAAATTTGTTTCAAAAGAAGCATTAGGGTCTAATTCAGATACTTGCAATCGAATTCCAATATACTTATCCATATTCACAACATCTCTTCGCTCTATGTCGCGGATTTTATTCAGATAAAGATTGTAAACATCGCTATTATTCATCATTAGTTCCCTCATCATAGTTCCAAAGAAATATGGATCGCGACCAAAGGCAATTGCTAAATTTGCTTGAACATTTCCGGCTGTTTTAATTGCCTTTAATAAACTTTCAGCCTTATCCGGGCTATTATAATATTCTTTTAATAGAGATATTATACTGAAAAGAATTACATTTAGTTCTCTAACTGATTTTTCATAGCGTGCAGCATTAATGTTACTTGCTGCTATATTAAGTTTATCAATAATCAACTGAGTTCCATCCTCATTTATGCTTGCAGCTCTATCCCAGGAATTTTCAGGATTTTCAAAATGTTTTTTTACAAAGTCAAAATTTATAAATGATTTTCGTAAATCAACTCGAAAATTGGGATATGTTTCAGGTTTAATTTCTTCTAATTCAGTACTATTTTCATTAAATCCTCTAAATATTTGGCTATTCGTTTCTGATGATTTATCAAAATCTCTAAGTAAATAAATATTTTGGAAAAACCTATTTGAAACGGTCCAATTATTAAACCACTCGTAATCACTTGTTTTTATAATTTCACCACTAAGTGTTTTAATAAAACGTTGATACCATCTTTCATTTAAGGATTGTAGCTCTCCTGATTTATCATTATTATAATCAAATTCCATATCTTTATTAAACCAAGTAGAAATAATAAATAATGGAGAAACAGGAATTTGAAAATTTTCTCTCTCTTCTGGCGTGACACCTATCATATTTCCAATCCACCTATTTAACTTTTCAGGCATTACACTTTGACTTGACTGCTTATGGTTTTGACAAAAAAGCAAAACATTAATACGTTCATAGCTAGAGTATTTATTAAACAAATAATCAACCCTACCCCTTCGTAATAATACTGTTAAAGACTTATCACTGATAGATTCTTCGTTTGTAGATTCAAAACGACGTGTTCCTGGAAAATCAAGTAAATCTGTATGAGCTAAAAAAGGTTTTTTATTAATAAGCTCGTCTGGTAAAACAAAAATTATTTCTGCACTCAATGCACACAAAAACGGCTTGGAAAATGTCAAAATTTTCTCACTTCCACTATTATCATGATAAAAAATTGTTGTCTTTTCTGAATAGTTAGTTTCTTGCCCTTTAAAGGAATCATAAATTTCATCCAAACGACTAACATCTAGTAAAGTTCCTTTATCTCTTAAGACTGCATCCATTGGAAGATACACAGTATCAGTAAAATCTATTTGTTTATATTGAATTATCAAATCATCAAAAAGCTTTGTTAATTGAGGATTAAAATTCCACAGTAAAGAAAAAACATCTTTCCAATTCTCTGAAGACACTTTAGATACTATTAAAGAAATCTTCTCAAAAAAACCTGCATCTTTAAGATTATTAAAAACTAATTTTGAAAAATTGTCATTAAAATATTCTTCAATATCTAAAATATTGTCTTCTGTTATACTTTCTTGGCATTGTTTTTTGTCAGAGTATAGTAATTCAAATGACAAAATTTTCTCTTTTAGATTATCAAAACTCAATGGCTTATTAACTTTCAAATTATTATAATAAGCTTCACATATTACTAATATTATATCAGTTGGTGACAATAATTTTGCAATAATTGGATATTCTTTATTAATCCATTTATATTTTGTTGAAAATCTAGTCGCAACTGACGTTGATTCCATTTCATTACCGCGAGGATTAATTTGAGTTTTAAAATCAAATTCATTCTCTTTACCATCAAGTACTTTGAACGACTTGCCAGCTACAGAAAGTAAAGCACTGACAAGATAAGACTTACCTGCTTGACTTTCGCCATATATTGCCGCAGCTGGATTACCCTCTAAAGCAAATTTTTTCTTATTTAATTTACGTCTATAATTAACCAAATTTCGATAAGCGTTTTCGCCTTTAGCTCCTTTCATTGAATCGGTTTCCTTAACCCATTTAATGGCTTTCTCAATTATATTGAGTTGTGTGTTTATATTTTTTTCCATTATTAATTGCGTTAAATCTGATTAATACTAATGTTGCTAAACTCTCCTGAATCCATCCAATAATTTTCACATTCACTCATACTCTGAACTTGCAATGAAAAATATGATACTGGTAATTCATTTTGATTACGGTCTTCAACTGACTCAATCTTCAAACTTTCCTTATCTTCGTTGTAGCTTTCACGAACAATCCTAACTTTAAAAGGACTTAAAATGCGTAATTTTTCAATTTCGCTAACTGTAGCATCATTTATCTGCTTTTTATCAGCGGAGTTTAGACTTAATTTGTCTTTGATTTTCTCTTTGATTTTGTCTTCATTAAAATCTAAAAGATAGAATGGTCTTGTAGGATACTTTATTGAATCTAACTGGCGTGTCCAAAAACGCAGAGGTAGTTGAGATACTTCAATAATTGCGTTGTTAATTTCAGGTGTAATAAATGAACTGTCATTTTCTGACTTTGCAAAATATTCCGTAGTGGGCTTCATTTCTTTTATCAACTCACTTAAATCTAAAGAGAATCCGTTTAAACTACCTCTTGTCGCAGCGTAATTACCAATCATTGCACCAATAGCAACAATGGATTTTGAATCGTTAAAATAACCTTTGCCATCATGAAAGGGATACCATGTCCCAATTCTATAATTATTCAGTGTTATCAATCTATTAGGTGAAACAGCATAATATTTAAAGAATAAATCAGATAACGGTTTCAGTGAGGTCGGTCTTCCTGTTAACAATACAATATCACATCCGTAATACGAAAGTACTGTGGAAATTTTACCTACTAAAGTATCGAAAGTGCTTTCCACAATTTTTGAAATAGTTTCTTTATTGTAATGCCATTGCAAATCTGTTATTGAAAACCCAAAATGCTTTGAGAAGTGTTCCATAATACGTTCTGTTGGCCTGTTATCAGAAAATATATCATTAAAATTCAAAGTCGCTTTTTCCACTTTATTATCTCTTAATAATTCGAGGTAATGAGTAACTACTGGAATTGATACTTGTAAATTAAATTCACTTCTTATTTGACGATCAGTAACAGATTGACGAGCATTGTCTTTGCCAAAATAGTCAAGGATTAATTTTGCAATATCTGTTTGATTTGATTTTCTCAATTGATTGGGGATAACTGCATGTTCACCCTCAATTACAAGTCTGCGTATTAAATTTTTTAGCAAATCATCACCAGCTATATAAAAGCTTTCCCAAAATAATGGGGATGGAGTTAAAGTGCATTGTCCTGAATCATCGTATTTATATGCAGCAATCATTATATCAGTTGTCCCTGCTCCAATATCAACACTTCCAATAGTTATTGATTTTTTATTATAATTAACCAAATCTGGTCTCACTTTACCATAAAAATCAAAATATTCCTTGCAATTATTTTTATAACGCTGAGTGAGTTCTGCATATAAAAACACAAACTGAGAACAAGTTGCTTCGTCATATATCCACTCTTTTCTTTCATCGTCATTCGATAAACTTTTAAAGGAAGGTACAACTTGTATGCTGTTGCGTAAATCTTTTTCGTCAACTTCTATTGACGATGTTCCTGCGTAAAATCGTTCTAAAATAATGGCTGCATCTTCTGCACATTTTCGCAATGCAATTTGCTCAATTCTTGACATTGCTGTAGGGCAAGTTACAATAATTCGTCCAATGCGACGAGGTTTGTTTTCCTCACCCCACTTATGTCTAAATTCATAACTATTAATTTGCATTTTTGCTTGTGCCAATATTTCGAGGAATGAAAAAGTCATTAATGCTTTCCGAGAATAAAATTTGTCAATAACCCCTTCTCCTGTTGTATTTAATGAACCATCTGAATTTAATTGTTCAGATATGCCCTTTATCTGTACTAAATTATTTTTATTTGTTTCACCTTTTAGTTTTAGAAACTCCCAATCCATTTGTTGAGGTTTATTGTCCCATAAATATCTTTTGGGACTTGAAAAAGTTGTAATTTTTTCAACGCCAGTGTTTAAGTTAATTGCTTTATGGATTAGCTCATTTGCTTCAATACCTAACCGAACTAAACTAGGAAAAACAAATTGTTTACTACCTTTTAGTGTTTCCACACCGAAATTAGCATCTCTAAATGCAAGACGCATATCAAAAGGTTTATTGTAGAAATTAATTTCCCCATTTTCAATAGGATTAGACAAATTATGCAAACCTAAAGGTTCTACTCTTGTAAAATCATGATTGTCAAACAATACAGCACAAGTACGTGAATTCCCCATATCAACAATTAAATCAACATCCCCAAAGGCAACATTTTTGTCTGAGAATAATGTAATGTTTGGCAATAAATTCAATTGTTGAATATATTTTATAACGAAGATAAATTGAGCTAAATAATTCAACTTTGGTTTTTTGATATTTAATTCATCAACACTTTTTACATCATGGAATAATTTCAAAATATATTCATCTACCCAATCGCAATTGTATGGAACTTTGGAGCAAAAATCAACTAAAGAGAATTCGTTATTGCACAACGCAAAATCTTTAGATCTGTCATAATTGCTTGCAAAAACAGGTGTTTCCATCAAATCTTGTTCTTCAAAATCTTCGCTCTCGTATTTAGTGCGGGTATCAAAAGCAAGTAATATATTGTATTTCTTAATGTTACCATTTGAAGATTCTGGCACCAATTTGCAACGACACCAATTTGTTGGTGCAAATTCAGTTTTACCATTACTACCTAAGGTGAAAAATGGAAAAGGTAACCATTGATTTTCAAACTTTTCCCATCTGCAACGGCTAAGTGTCATCTGAAAACAGTCTGATTCTCCACTATCAGTCTCCATTGGTGTAATAGGATTATTACCCTCTGAAATGAAGTCGCTTTTAATATCCTCCCATTTATACGGTTTAAATACGCCTTCTTCAATTCTTCCTACTTTGCCATCAGTCAATCCTAAACCAAGTAGATTATAAATATCCTTTTTACTTACCCAGATTTCATCCTCGGTAAAATTGTGTGCAATTTCAAGTTTTAGTTGTTCATCACTTACATCGAACCATTCGTGAAAATACATTTTGAAATTATCGTTCAAATTTATTTCCAATGGAACAGTAAATAATTGAATACCAGTATTTGCAATTAGATTCATATCAAATTTATATTAGTGCAAATTAATAATTATTCCTACAAATTTCGAAGCGTGGGTCGGCAAAATTGCACTCTTTGGCAAGTTTTGGTTTGTGTGTCGGCTTGTGCGACTTGCCAATGTGTGCAATGTGGGGCGGCTCTTAATAAACAAAAAATGTGGGTCGGCAAAAAATAAAACTTTATCGGGTCGGCTGGTGTGGTCGGCAGTCATTCCGATTTGTCTTTTTTCTCTGTCTTTGTATGTCGTCTTGTCAATTTTCATGTCGCTGTCTTTTTTTAGGCTTGCTTGTAACGGTTTGCAGATTTGCGATGGGCGGGATTTTCAGCACAAATGTTCATTCGGAG